>Ga0181559_10002864_pt1 | contig 17016 bp, 8 predicted proteins | sample 011ome_21_FD_133752 | JGI IMG/M metagenome (GOLD analysis project Ga0181559, IMG submission 133752) | Coastal salt marsh microbial communities from the Groves Creek Marsh, Skidaway Island, Georgia - 011508AT metaG (megahit assembly) | ecosystem: Environmental > Aquatic > Marine > Intertidal zone...
CACGAGTTGATTCAATTGAGATCGAAAACGTCCGCGCCGCGACTGTCGATCAAATTATTACCAGAGATGCTACATGCTAAAGCTTTCGTTGCGAAAAGTACGATGAATCCGGACGTTGGCATCGCCTCTTTAGGAAGTTGCAACATGCGACAGCGCTCGTTTGGTCAATTTCAAGAGCTCAACATCATCACGCGCGACGAAAATTTTCGAGAGGATTTAGAATCCGAGCTTGAAAATATTGCTTTTGCATCCTTCGATGCGGATGACGAAGATTTTTTGTATGCCGAGCCAAAGGCGTCAGTAGAAGAATTTCTAGGCTAGTTATAGTTGTAGAACATGTATTGATTGATATTAGATAGATGTGCTATAAAATATTATCTTCTGTAAAACCTCATTCCTCTGGCCGCTTGCGTTCGCCAATTTTTTTACACGGATTGCCCGCCCATATCTCATATTCTGGAATATTCTTAGTCACTACAGAAGCAATACCTACGACGGCGTGAGAGCCAATCGTAACACCGTCGACAATCGATACATTCGCGCCTATCCACACATCCTTCCCGATGTGTACTCCTTCTGATTTTACTTTCTGCAATCGAACGGGCGTTTCCGCGTCGTCAAAGTTATGATTAAACGCAAAAATTGAAGTCGAAGGTCCTATCCTCGTATCCGATCCTATCCAAATAGGTCCTTCCATGTGACAGTGCTGATTGATCGAAACGTTTTCTCCGACTTCTATGGGCCCGTGTAAATACACGTTGGCTGCTATGCGACAGTTATTGTTCACTACTATTTTTCTACCCCGCTCTGCGAAAACATTCACGTTCACGTCGGCAATAAACGTGTCAGCTCCGATAAACTCAATAGTCTCTAATTCCATCAACTTTTCTTGCACATCTTTCTGCCACTGCATGGCAAACGCTTTGTGCTTCTCGATGTCGTATAACCACGGCATGTGATTCAATCGTTTCCTCTTCTGTTCGTCGTATTTATTTGTCCTCGTTTCTGCTGGTTCGCTTTCAGGTTCACTTTTTGTTGCCGTAACTACTTTTTTTTCTGCTGAAGATGTTCTTTTTTGCTTTCTCAAAGAGGAAAACAAAGCGCGAGACCGAAGCGAAGGACGGAACGGATGCTTGCGCAAAACTAACGTCGGTTGATAACAGTGGGATTTTGCTGTCGCTGGCGTCGAGTGTTGTACTTTTATCATCATCAAATTACTGGACCAAACGAGTTGTGTTGTTGTGAGTGGAAATGAGAAGAGTTTTTCAAAAAAAAAACATCATTTACACATACACTTCAGATGCACTCGAGGCTCGTTGCAACAACAACAACAACAACAACAACAACAACAAGAAGAACAGCGCGAATAACATGGAGTTTAAGACAAAATTAAAGTATGGTTTGAACCCCGCCGCAGCGAAAGCTTCCACGAAAAAGAAAAAGAAACCGCTGGTGAATCTTTTCGCCAACGACGACGACAGCGAAAGCGAAGAAGAAAACGACGGCGTGATGAGCGAAGCAGAGAGAGCGAAAAAACGACACAACGAAGAGATTAAACGACAACAAGAAGCGGCAAAAGCAAAGGGGGATGCCGAAGCAAAGGAAATCTACGAGCAAGCTTTGAAAGAAGACCCGAATGCCTTTGCGTACGACGACGCACTAACCGATATTCAAAAAGGAAGAGAAGCCACTTTGCGAGAGCAAGACGGGGAGAAAATAGAGCGGAAATCGAGGTACATCGCACAACTGAAAGAAGCGGCTGATTTCAGAAAGCGAGAACAGGATGTTACGTATGAGCGACGCTTGATGAAAGAGCGCGAAAAAGAGGACGAGCTGTATGGCGACAAAGAAAAGTTCATAACTTCAGCATATAGAAAGAAGTTGGAAGAAGACGAAAAATGGAAGAAGGAAGAACTTGAGCGCGAGCGGAGAGAAAAGGAACGAGAAGTACACGGAAAATCAGACATGACATCGTTCTATGCTAACTTGATGAATAGAAACGTAGCTACTGGGGGTGATACCGCGACTCACTCCAGGAAAGCACCAGAACCAAAAGCTGACTCGGATTCACCAGGCGTGCTTTTGCAAAACGAAAAGAAGGAAGAAGAAAAGGCGACGGGAGTCGCGAAAGAAAATGTTCAACGAAAGACGGAATTTTCTCGCGAAGATGTGGGAGAATTACCATTAAATTCGATAGAAACAACCGCAGATGATGATAATAGACGAGAACAAGACAAGAGTATAGATGAAGCGCAAAAAGAAGCAAGTGAGGAAAAAGTTATGGTGCAAAAGATAGATAGGGAAGAGAAGGCTAGGAGTGCTCGTGAGCGTTACCTTGCGAGAAAACGGAAAGAACTGTCTTCATAATTAGCAGACACACTGATTTTTAGATACATGTACAACAATTGAATAGACAATTGAATAAATCTCTACGACTAAAAAAACGATTTCGAACGCTAATGCGCGTCGTCTTCTGACGCGCTGATATCTGATTCGCCTAGCATCGCACGCGCAGCCTTTATTAAACTCACCGGGCGTTCCGTTTTCATGGCATAAATTGGAATCCCTCTCGATCTGGCCGCGTGGCGCAACCACTTCGCACTCTTTACGCGAGTTTTTACGCCCAAAATCGCATCTGCGTCCTCTAAACGACTCACCAGATGAATTAAAGTTTCGAATCCGAGCTCTAAGAAAACCTTTCTTACTTCGTTTTCGTTCAACTCAAATGGGAAGACACACAGCACTGCCTCTTCGTCGCTTTTTTCGCTTGAAAAGTCGTCGTCCTCGTCATCCTCGTCATCCTCGTCTTCCTCGTTATCTTCCATACTCCCTTTGACTGAACGATCCCCGCTGAGACGCCGTTTCATCATAGCATCAGCTTTCTCTGATGCGGAAGATTTACGTTCTCGAAGAAGTGCTGCGTTGGCAATCTCTTGCGCCACATATCCAGCAGAGGTTAATGGTGGAGGTGCGGATGGACGAGGCACTTTCCGTCGTAATCCAGAATCTCTTTCATCTGCACCCAAGTATCCAGACGACCCGTAAGCTTCGTTAATATTCGGGGACGTGGTAAACTGCTTTAAAACTGCGGCTTCAGTCGCCAAAGATGATCGGCTTCCGTAAGAACTAGATGTTGCGGCCGACCCTGGACGGGATCGACTTTGCATAGCACCGACACCAAATTTGGGAGCAGACGCTCCAATCCCGTTATTGGATGCATATGAACGGGAGTTTTCACGAAACTCGGGAACTTGTACAACTACGCCGTCTTCTCGAAGCGCTCGCAATTCGGTAAACGGAGCTTGCCCAGCTAAAAGTGCATCCACGGAGGACGCAACGTCCGTATGCACCCTCCAGAGTCCGATATCGAGCATTTCTACTGCGATGCTGAAGGTTGGCGGACCTTCTCGCTCTAAAATTGTTTTTTGCCCGCGTCTCCTCCTTGCCTCGTCGTCACCGAGCGTGACGGATTGGACACCACCAACTAAATCACATAGAGAGGGATTCTTCAAAACGTTTTCCAACGTGTGACCGTGCGCGGTGGCAATCATTTTTACACCACGTTCAGAAATAGTTCTCGCAGCTACTGCCTCTTCCTCCGTACCAATCTCGTCAACAATAACGACTTGCGGCGTGTGATTTTCTACCGCCTCTATTAGCACGGCGTGTTGGAGTTTCGGATCCGCTACTTGCATGCGCCGCGAGTTTCCTACGCCAGGATGTGCTACGTCGCCATCCCCACCGATCTCGTTCGACGTGTCTACGATTACAACTCTTTGATTGAAATCCGCCGATAACAATCTCGACATTTCTCGAATAGCCGTCGTTTTACCCACACCGGGCGGGCCTAATAATAATACTGAACTCGTTTCTTCCGAGCTTACTAAGTCTTTACACAATTCAGCCGCACCTTTCACTGCTCTTCCAACTCTGCACGTCAAACCAATCACCGTTCCTCTTCTGTTTCTTATCATGGAGATTCGGTGTAAAGTACCATCAATCCCAGCTCTGTTATCTCCACCAACTTCACCGAGTAAGCTCACGGCCTCGTCAATATCATCCATAGTAATTTTTGAACTTTCTGCGTCCCAGACGTCGAATTTTTTCAAGCTATCTTTTGAGTACAACGGTTCTGCGGGGCCTTCGGGGAATCGAGCCAAGGGCACTCTCCCCACGTCCATCACGACTTCAATGAGTTCAAGTTTCCTCTCGTGTTTATGCAATTGCTCGCGTATTCTCGATGGTAACACTCGTAAAAGCATGTTCAGTTCATTTTCATCCGTTACCGAGGCGAGATTTTTCTTCAATCCTCCATCGCTACTGCTGTTACTTTTCTCCGAATTTGGCTTTCCATCTTGTACCAGACTCGCTTTCACTTCTTCCGGCGTTCTCGGAATTTGCCTTTGGCGTGCTTGCAAATCGGCTTCATCGAACGAATCAGACATCAACAGAGCTTCTGCGTCATCGATGGTACCTTGTTCATCCCTGCTTTCACTTCCCTCATCTGATTTCATCACTCCTTCGTCGAGGCTGCTGTTACCGCTACTTCGTTGCGCGCTTCCCGCGTTTTCCCGACGACGTCGTCGTCGACAGTTTCGGATAATCAGCTTCGGTTCGCGCGCGCGAAAGAAAAGAGAAGAAGAAGAAGAAGAAGAAGAAGAAGCCGCGAACGACGACGACAAGGTCGACGCTAAAAATGACGTCATGATGTGCGTGCGCGCTCGAAGTTCTTTCCTTTTTTTATGAGAGCGTGTGCGTGAGTATACTTGTCTCGTCGTGCGCGAGGCAGTTTGTCTGTTTTGTGTTTGTGTGGGAGCAGAGGTGCGAGCAGAGGAGGGGGAATTTTTTGTCCAAGTACGCTCGTACACACAATCCAACACAATCCACAAAACACACGCAACGAATTCTCTCTCCGAAAGAGAGAGAGAGAGAAAAGAAGAGGATGTCCACCGTCGACGCCAAAGACGAAGAGGAGGAACAGCAACAAGAAAAGGACGAAACTCGCGAGAAAGAACAAACGATGATGGAAGTGGACCCGGCACCTGCTCCTCCTCCTGCCGCGCCGTCTCCCGCAGTTGCAGTTGCAAATACAAGCGCAGCGCCTCCTCATGCTCCTCCTCCTCCTCAACAACAACAACAACTTCAACCTCAACGAAAGATGATTCCAAACCCGAATGACGTGAGTAAAGCGGCGGCGATTGCCTCAGAAAGAGCTCTGATTGACGCCAAGAAAGCCATCTCTGTGCGTTTGCATTTTAGAAACAAAGAAGGAGGAAAAGAAGATGGTAAAAGAAAAGATGAATTCTTTCGGACGGCGAAGGACGTGCTCGAAACGTTGATGCCGTTTCATGCGTTTGCAGACCAAAGAGGTTTGTTTCAATTTGACTCTTCTTCCTCTTACATCGATAACGACGACGACGGAGGCGATGCAAGTGAAAACAAGAACGCGAGGAGGAAGAAATTGCGATTGTTGCGCGAGGCTGTCGGGATGTTAATAGCAGAGAAGGAAGGATTCATCACAAACAAAGAAGAAGAAGAAGAAGAAGGCAAAAACGATAAAGGAAACAAAAATGAGAACAACGAAGATGAACAGAAAATAAAGAGAAGACGGTTGAATGAAGCGTACGCTTTGCTCACGGAAGAGAACGTTTTACGTAGTGGTGCCGCGTTACGCATGAATAGAAATGATGAAGGTATGCTCAGAGAGCTGCGAACATTACATAAAGCACTCAAAGTGTGTGAACAAAGTTGCGCGCGGTTGCAAAGACACTCGGACGAAGACTCAACATCGGCGAACGTTTTGTCCAAAGCCGAAGAGTTCTTAATAGAACGTCTCGTATCAGAAGAAAATCGAATTGCTCTCGATGTTAAATCGAGCGAGCTTCGTAAAATTGCCCAGGAAGAGCGGCAGAAGATGACAGATGTGCGTAAAGCCGAAACTGCATTTGCGCTCGCGTCAAAAGCAGCTGTTGCTGCGCAGCACCAACAACAAGTGCAATTGCGTATTCAACAACAGCAGCAGCAGCGGCAAATTCAACAACAACAACAACAACAACAACAACAACAACAACAACAACAACAACAACAACAACAAACAAACTAGTACGTGTAGTTAGGATTTTCAATTTTAGTTCAAGAATTTTTTAAGCGCATAAAATAAAAAAAGTCCAAAATGGAATAGTGACTATAATGAATAAGTTTCCTACGAAGCAGCAGCCGCTTTCTTCTTTCGTGCCTTCCATGCCTCGTAGCTTTCGTTCGCTTTCGGCGTTTCGGCACTTGAGCGCATCGTAAAAGACCGAGAGAAGGATGACGATGAAACGAGAACTTTCTTATTGCTTCCACCTGCCGATGGAGGTACCGAAGAAGCAACGTCTCCGAACGTCTTGTTGTTTACCTCCTCGTTCATCGATCGTTTCAGTTGCGAGAAGCTGCCGCCACCTTCTTTTAGGCTTTTCAAATGGAACTCTTGTTTCGATTTAATCTTTTGCGAAAACATTCGCAAAATTTGTCTCAGGCGCACCGAAGCTATGATGACCTGAATTGGCCCGCTATCGTATGGTTCGTCTTTTTTACCACTTTTCCCGTCTCCTCCTTCTTCGTCGTCATCATCGTCATCGTCATCATCATCAATTTCCTCCCCGTGAGCAAACGTAAAGCGTTCTAATAAAATGGCCACGAATAAGTTACCAAAAAGAAATATCGACAGAATGACATAGATCACAAAGAAGAATGCACTTGCAATATCTGGGGAACATTTCGGCTCAGAACCTGGCTCCGGCGCATCAACAGAAAAGCATTCTTCCTTCACGTACAAGTCGTTAAAGAAACCTTGCCAATTCCCTGAAAACGCGATGAAGAGCGCCGTGAACGCGCGTTGAAAGTTACTGAAATTCGAGTATTCTCCGATTGCATTACCATCGAAAGGACCGGTATCGTCTCCAAACAAAGAAATGCCTAGACATGAGAATATGAAAATAACCAACAACGATAACGCGGAGACGTTGATCACTCCGGGTATGGCTGATACCGCAGTAATCACGAGCGTTCTCAAACCTTTAAAAACCTGAATTACTTTCAAAAGCCTGAAGAAACGAACCATTCGAATGATATTCGACGGGAAAATACCCGGTAAAATAGCGCCAATCCCACCGCTCCACGCGACAACAAAGTCAATCTTGTTCCACATGGACTCCCAATACAAGTGCCATCCCATGCCGATGATGAGGACGAGAGATTCAAAGCAATACCAAACAGTAAAAATAGATCCGGCGTACGATTGGAAATCGTTCTCAGCTTGGCTTCCATTCGCGCGATAAGCAATCAATACAAACATATTCAACACAATCATTGTGATTGAAAGTTTATCGAACCATTCCATCGAAATTATTGAGTGAACTTTCTTTCGTATTGGACTCTTTGGAACAATTTTTCGCCAGCGATTCGTGTGCACGCGGTTTGCAATCAACATGGCTTGTTGCCATTCTCGCTGTTTCTCCGTCGTTAAAGTGACGCCGGCGTTCGCCAAGCTTGTAAAATTATCAACTAGTGCACTCACAAAAAGATTCGCCCATAACATCATGGCAAATAAGATTGAAAAGACAAAAAATGCAGCGGCGCCTTTGTTCGCGTCTCTTACTGGAGCTGTATCTTCACCAGTGGAGTCCATCGCTACATACATGATATCTTGCCAATTATCGCCGGTAGAAATGATAAAGATTGTGATAATCGCTTGACCTATGTTATCGAAATTAAAGCGGTTCGCTCGCCACACGCCACCTTGTTGAAGACACGTTGCTTTGTCTAAATTACTCTTTTCAGTGAGTGGATCGATGGTCTCTTCGCCGCCGGCTAACGTGCAGGAAGCCATTTGACCGAGAAATAATTCCATACCCGTGATACCCAAAACAATCATCATACCAGCGCCAATTATGCATACGTATTTAATGGCAGGAAGAGATTGCATAATCACAGTAATGACTAACTTCAAACCCGGAAGCCTTTGAATCGTTCTTAACGGTCTCAACACGCGCAAAATACGAAGTGTTTTGACAGGAATTGCGTCTCCAACTGCGTACGTGATCAAAGATGAAAGCACCACGAAGCAATCGAGGCGGTTGAAGCCTGTTTTTAAATACGCGCCAGGACCTTTCCAAATACCATAGCCAATCATTTTCAACACCATTTCCAAGGTGAAGATAGCGTTAAAGATTATATCAATCAAGTTGTAAGCGTCGTAAACTTTCGTGCCTTCAACGGGCCATCTCTGCGTGCTCGACGCCATGATCACCGAAGAGGCGATGATCAAGAGTAAAATGAGCGTGTCGAACCAAAAATTCGTTGCAACTTTCAGACATTTCCATCGAAAGTTACCCCAACTAGTGATGGGATCAATTGCGAGATAATTTCGTATTTGTTGACAGTTATCTTCGCAAACGTCACGCATTTGTGGACTCATCAATCTTTCCGGCGCGCGCATGAAGATCGGTTTTACAAAATCCGGATTCATTTTCTCCTCATCAAACTTGACCCAAATATCGTCTGAATCCATCACGTTACATCGTAAGGACACGGCGCGCGGAATTGTTCTCACGGTTTCAAGTTTTTCGTTCAAGTGCTCGCGTGCGACTCTTAATTCTTCTCTCGCTTGCTTCACTCTCCTCTCGCGATAACACGTTAATCGTTTTCGGGCGCGCACCACGTGGCCTGGTCTCAAAGCCTCTTGAATTTTTAACGTCTTCTCGGTATGCTTTTCGAATCCAATTGAAACGAGCCATTGTCGAACAACGGCAACTTCTTGAACTGAACGCTGCAGTTTCGTTTCGTTCACACCGTGACCTAAATTTGCGTCTGTCCTTATCTCTTTCTTCTTCGCCGCCGCTCTTCTCATCACGGTGTAGTCATTCCCTCCATCTTCATCGTCATCTGTGGAATCTTCGTCCTCGTAAAACGTCTTCACGAGCTTGGACTGAGAAGCCGCGCGCTTTCGAATTTCGTCGACGACACTTTTCGACCCTTCTTCGCTAAACTCGCCTTCCTGTATCAAAAACGTCTCCGACGCGATTGCGTCAATCAGAATACCGAGAATCAACGCCAAAACCGCGGTGGTGATGAAACACCAGATGATCATATAAATACCGGCAGCAATATTCGTAACTTTCATGCAGCTCCACGCTACTTCAAAAGTATTCTCACCTGTTGATACTGCAAATAAAGTTATCAAAGCCGATCCAAAGTTTTTGAAGCTCAAGCGCTCTTCGTCGAAACTTTCTCTTGCGGAGAACAGTTGCACTCCAAGAATCGCAAAAATAGCCAAGAACATGAGCCACACGAGTAAAAACACCCACATGTTTTGTGTCGCTGAAATCGCAGAGTTTGCAATTTTCGAAAACTCCGCGTTATTTCGCACGATTTTGAGCGTTCTTAAAATACGAAACACGCGGAATACTCTTAGAAAAGATAAATCAACCGGTGTTCCGCCCTCTTCGTCTCCTGAACTGGACATCCCGTAGGTCAACGAAAAATCAATAATACTCACGAGCACGACGAAACCATCTAATTTATTCCAGTTATCCTTCCAATATCGCACTAGTCCTAATCCAATGTGCTTGAGAATGAATTCAAAAAGAAAGATACCCGAACACGTGAGGTCTATGATCAATTCAACATCCTTGAACGAGTTGGTTTTATCCACGTGATTAGCGCACATCAAGCCCGTGTTTACGAGAATCGTAAATGTGATCAAGTTTTGGAAGATTGGATGATTAGTAAAATCTAAAATCATCTGCCTCGGTTTGTGCGCGAACGCGTGTTCTATTTGTGGGTACGTTTCCTCCGGCTCCAGAGCTCTCTCGTGCGCCTCTCGCAACTCTTCCATCTCTTTCTCGTGCGCTTCAGGATCATCGTCTTCTTCGACTTCACCCAACGTAGCGCAAATGACGGCGGTAAATAATTGAAACACGAAGAAGCCACCCAATACGGCGACGGCACAAAAATAAGACATAGCGGGAACGTACCCTGCTGTGTTCGCGACTGGCCACGCCAGTTCGTTCCAACCGTCGATCGTAATCACGTGAAGAACGATAAACATCCCGCGAGCGAAATTATCAAAGTTCAAGTAATTATCAAACGGCGAAACGCCAGAATCGCAGCAATACACGTTCGAATCAACACCATCGAGTAGGGTTGTGTTTTTCACGAGCGTGTTGACGTTACTGTTTAGACACAACTCCTCGTCGCCGGGAACGCCGCCGTCATCATAGCGCGATATGCCCACACCGTCTACACTTCCGTAATTTGATACGAGAAATGAACATCTTTCTTCCGGGTCGCCTCCTAAATTCGCAACGTCTTCGTAGTTTCGTCCACTCATAATCGTTCCAAAAAGCATCACTCCCATAACTGTGGCTAAAATGACGAACCATAGGAGTAACAGCACCACGTCCATCATCATCGGTAAAGCTTTTTCCGCGGTATCCATTACCATTCTCCCAGCTTTATACTTACTCAACGCTTTGAGTGGCTGGAAACACTTCATTAATCTCAACGTCGTAATCCAGCCGCCTCCGTCTAAGATGACGTCCAAAATACCGGTGATGACGATGAATAAATCGAACACGTTCCAATACGACCACATGTACGACTCTGGTCCATTCAGTAAAAATCCGTAAGCTACTATTTTAACGATTGCTTCCAAGCCAAAGAAAATTAAGAACGCGTTTCCTAACCAAAACGTGACATCTTTGGGAATGTGCGGCTTCGTTCCATACATTTCTACCCCTCGGTCTGGAGTATCCAACGCTACAAGGATGCCGTTTAGAATTACGACGAATAAAACCATGCGAGAAAAGTAGACCGAGTTCGCGACTTTACTGCACATTATCCGAAACGGATTCGATGCTTGTAAGAACCCGAGCGATCGGTCAAAGTTGAGTTTGTTCGAACTGCAGTTGTTGTAAGAGAAAGAAGAGGTTGAAAAGTGAGCGACGCGACGTAGAAGCAAACGCAAACACCAAACACGTGTCACCATTTTTTGGGGGGATGGTTTTCAAAAGTTCGTTTTTGTTTGTTTGTTTTTGTTTTCCGTCTCTCCCGGTGTTTGAGTCTGAAAATTTAAGCGCGTTGCTGTTGCGTGACGTTCATTCACGCACAAAGCAGATGAAAATACACACAGACAGAAAAAGAAAAAGAAAAGAGAACACGCGTGACAGATGAATAAATACGATACGAATACGCACACTGTTTCTTTGAAGGAAGTTTTCTTCTTCTTCTTCGAAGAAGGCGAAGAGGACGAATTTTTGTTGTTGTTTTTCGTCCCTTCCCCGTCATCGTCGCCGAACTCATCGTTTAAACTGTATCCTTTCTTATTGTTCGTCTTCTTCTCTTCGTTTCGTTCGTCGTCGTCGTCGTCATCGTCGTGCGAGTACGATCTGCTGTCGCTCACATCATCTCTCGACGACGTTGTCATCTTTTAACGTTCAAATATATATAATAAATAAAAGGGAGAGAGAGAGACCGCCCTTGGGGCGGGTCCGAATTACACACACAGCAGAGCAGCAGCTGAAAAATGAAGATGGACAGATGGATGTTGGCACAGACAGTGACAGACGACAGACAGAGAAGAGAAGAAGTTTCTTTTCTTTTTTGGGGGAGAATCCGCAAAGAAAAACAAACACACGGCGCGAGCGCGCGTTTCGTGCGCGCTTCCTTCTTTTGTGATAGCATCAACATGCGCGCACTCTCGTCGTTGGACGCGTCCACGTCGTATGACGCAGCATTCATGGCAGCGCATCGCCGTTGTCACCGCCGTCATTCTCGCGCTGGTCCTACGTATACCTCCTCTCGCTTCTCGTTACGAAGAGCAAGAACGAGAAAAAATTCAACATCAACAACAATAAGAACGAGAGCGAAGACGAATGAAAACGAAGGCAAAAACATAAAAAGCGGAAGCAGCGGTGACAAAACGACGAGTAGGAATCAGAAAGACATCTCGCCGCTGTCCGAGTTGCAGAGATTATCAGAGGAGCAACCGCGAGAGTGGATGGAATCTTACAACAAAATTTTAGACGATGAGGAGCGAGAAGGAGGAAAAGACGACGAAGACGACAAAGACGAACCGAAAACAAAGTTATTGAGCGGGGAGTGGTTGGAAAACGAAAAGTCGAGCGAAGCTACGGCACTAGCAAACGAAGCGCTGGTTATGTTCGCCGCATCCTTCGTGCTTGGTCCTTTATTAGATCATCAGCACTCTCGCTTTGACGTTTTGCACTACCAACATCCGATTTCGCTCGATATGAATGTACTACTCGCTCCAATTCTGCACAATCCATTATCCGAGCAATTTATAGACATATTCTCCGGCCCAATCGGATTCTTTTTCGTTGGAGAGTCTGGAACGATCGAAACAGATTGGTGGGTGGGTCCACTTTTCGGCGTCGCAGGAATAATTATGGGATTAGGAACGACTACGCTGGATTCTATTTTTCTCAGAAATGGCGTTAAAGCTCGGCGAATTAAAGAAATTGAAGGTAACTTACAGCCGGTGCGAACGAAGACTTTAATATCCACGTCTCCCGCGAAACCTGTCGGTGGGTGGGAACCTTCATGGGGGTTCACGTTTGCTTCAATTTCGTTCTTCGCGTTGCAATATGCGGCTTCGGGCATGCTGGCATCGCCCGATTTTGATTTCCTCAGCGGCGGCGAAGGGCATTTACCTTATCACTCCATCGATGTGTTTTTACTGCTCTGGGCGGCGAGTGCGTGGGCGTACTTTGACAAAACGTACCAAGGACTGGTCATAGCAGGTGCAGCAGCAATAGGTGGACCCATTATCGAGATTTTCTTGATCAATGTGTTTCATTTATACTCGTATACGAATCCAGATATATTTGGAATCCCATCGTGGATCCCTTGGGTCTACGCGTGTGGCGGACCGGCTGTTGGTAATCTTTCGCGCACTTCGCGAGGCAAGTTGCGCGCATTCTTAAATTTAGCAGGACCGGTGTGCAGGGTGCCAATTTACGAAAGTCGACCGAGTTGGCGTCCGCCACCGAGAGGATTCGATCCGCGCACGTTTCGCGCTTCTGGCGTGAAAAGAAGCGCGGTGGACGAACAGAAGAAAGGGAAATTCGTTATATTTGTGGACGGACCGGTCGATTTGACCGGAGTACGATCTCTAGACGATGTAGATGCGAAGAAAATCGTCATTTCTGCCGGAAGACGATACGGTGCTGTCAGCGAAGAGGATACGAAAGATGCATCATCTCCTTCTACCGATGATAACGAAAGGCCCAAAATGCCTCGATTTCAACGCGTGCGGAACTTGTTTAAGCGATTCCGAAACAGAAATGGGGAAAAAGAAGCCGGCGAGGAAAGAATAGAAAAGAAAGGTGGTGAAATCGAAGGAGACTCAAGCGAAGTTCCGACGACGACGACGACGACGACGACGGCGAAGAGGGAGGAGGAATCCGTCGCTCAAAAATCTCCTTCGCCTCCACCAGTAACGCGGCCTCTTTTGTTGCCGGCGACGTCGTCGAATTTAAAAATCGAGCAAAAGTTATTACCTCTTAGAAAAGAAGGAGACGCGGATAAAACTAAAACGAGCGATGATATCGTCGCGACGCCGAGAGAAAAAGCAATCGCACAACCAGCACTTTCGAAGGATGAGCGCGTAATGGACGTAAAACGAAGAATGGCTGAAGTAGAGTCGCAGATTGAGGAATTGGAGAGGTTGAAAACTTTAAAAGTTCGGTTAATGGAAATGAAGGTGCAATCCGAGGATGCGTCTCCGCCGATTGGGCCAAAGATCCAACGCGCGCGCGCCAAAATAACAGAGAGCGTTCCGGAAGTTTTGCAGCCGTCGGTGAAGAGACTGAACGACGGTATCGATAAAGTCACCGAGAAGATAATAACGTCCAATCCAAAGATTAAGGATAGTCGCGTCGTTCGTAAATTAACGAGCGAAGACAACCCGGAAGAACGTTTGCGGAAGATCAAAGCGCTGAAAGAAAATTTGAAGCGCGTGCAAAAAGAGGATTTAAAGCCCGCCATAGATATGATGACGAAGAGGAAGAAGGAGGAGAGCGAAGAGAAGTTGTAATTTAAAAGCGTACATCGTCAGCTAACCTGTGACAAAAACTTCTACCGAGTACGAAGGTGTACAAACAGTCCGTCAAATCCGAATCTGCGCCGTTTTCGATCGAATCAAGACTTTTATGACATCAATAACATCCATACAGATCTAATGATAGAGTTGTTTGATCGAAGAAATCAAAACATCGATGAAAAAACGAAGAGTGTTAATTTGTATTAGGTGTTCAGTTTCTGCTCGGAAAGAAAGCTTTTAATAAAAAAACGCATATTTTCTCATTTTTAACTCTCACACTCCAATCATGATCACTTTACGATAGAATACCGCAAATGATGCTGAAAATTACAAGGAAGATTTCATTGAAGTGGCTGCTAAGTTCTTCGCCGCAATGCGCATGTTTCATCATGCTCGCGACTCTGTTGCTCGTTGAAAGTTTCACCTTTGAAGGCGACGTGTTTGTTTCTTCAAGTAGGAGAAACGGTTTCCGGATGATTTTGACCCGCATGGATGATGTCATCGAAAACAATACCGGTCGAGACGCGATTGCGAGTAACGTTACACGCATCACAGGGAAACTTTCGATGACTGGCTCGTTTGATTGGAATGAACGACACTCTTTATTTGCTAAGCTCAGAAGCGTTGATAGTTTGGAGCTGTTCAATGTCTATGGATTAGATAATGATATCCTCTCTTCCTTACTGTATATCAAAGGCGATCTTACGATTACGAACAGTGATGTTTTATCATCTCGATTCGATGTCCTGCCAAACTTACGGATCATTCGCGGATCGTTTAAGTGCATCGATACGCAAAAATCTACTTCTTCGCTCTCGACAAGGAGTATACGCAACTTTGCAACTACTGTGGCTAAAATCGGACAAAACTTCGAGCTGCACGTCTCTGAATCGCATCGAAACATCGAATCGACAGCGTTTCCGTCCCTAGAATCCGTCGGCGGATCTTTCTTGATCAACGCTACGAAAAGCTTGAAAGTTCTTGAAATTGGATGTTTTCGTAACCTCTTCCAAGTGGGGGGAGATTTCATGATTTCTGGGGAAAGTATCCGAAGTCTCTCAAATTTCATGTCCTTACAAGTCGTCAAAGGTAGATTGGATTTAAAAGCAACGACAAAGTTGCGATCACTCGATGGGTTACAGAACCTGAGACGCGTAGAATCCAGTGATATTAATTTCGGAAGCGCCTTAACAGGTGGAGCGTTGTTTGGAAGATGTGGAAGAATAACGCTCGATGAAGAAAAAATGAAGGAATCGAACAAAACTGCATACGTCATTCAACACTCGTGCTTTTACGATAACTACAAATGGTGTCAATCTATGTTACTTCCGAACGCGTATCGATGCGTAGACTCGATCGCGACTAAAATCATTCGGAATCGAAATTTACGGAAATTTTCAAACGTTTTAGATTCGAGTGCAGAAATTTTACGGCTCCAAGCGCTACAGAAACCAATGACGGTGTTTGCGCCGATTGATGCGGCGTTCTTGTTTCTTCGTTCTACGCTGAGCGAACAAAATGGACGCAATAACTCGGAGTACGATGAACCTTCGTTTTCGACTACCCAAGCGACGCTGAGAAATGTTGTAAGGGCTCATGTGTTTTCATCGTCGATTGATCTCTCGACGATAGTAAATGATGAGAAATTGATCTCCAATCTTGGCGAGATGGAAGCTCTCGAAATATTACTCTCGCACTATGGAGTAATCAACACACAGCCTCGTTCAGTCGCGCACGCTTTAGCAGTGCAAAGACAAGCGTTGAGTTTGCCATTGCGTTCAGTCTCGCCAAGAGATGCAAGCGTGTGCGCTTCGTTTACATTTCGGCACAAAGTTGAAGGAAAAAATGCGTTACTTTCAAAATACTGTGAAGATTCAACTTTATCTGCGCGCATTATGTTGCGCCCGATCGATATCATGCCTTTCGATGAGGAAAACGAAGCCGCTAGCGCAAACGCGTCTTCCTCTTCTGCTTTGAATTTGGACGTGACGTCTTCGACGTGCTTAAACAGGTGTGGTACGTGCGATAATATTGAACTTAATACGTGTTGTTGCGACGAAGCGTGCGTTCAGAATGGTGATTGTTGTGGCGACTTTTCTTATTTTTGTTCAATACAATACTTCCTGTCGAGAGAAGAGTCCCCAAAGGATAACGTTGTGCGTAATGCCTTTACGAGTCGAAACTTTGCTTCTGGGGAGACTGAAAGCGCGGCTTTGATAATCAAATCGAACATCGCTCAAGCACACAACGGAGCAAAATTGATTCTCGTTGATCGCGTTTTACATCCGATCGGACGCTATCACAGTTCTAAACTATTGCTGCACAAACAGAGAAACGAAACGAACTTTGAGTTTTTTCTTAAAGAAAGCTCGCCACAACCTCCTCCTCCTCCTCCCAGGCCACCTCCAGCTCCGCGGCGTGTTACCGAATTTAGTTGGCTGTATCAAACGAGGCCACCGCCACCAACAACGTCCGTCGAGTTGCAGAGCCCTCAGCCGCTCGCATCACCTCCATCACCCGCTCCTACAATACCAATACCACCGCAAGCTCTTTCGCCACCGCCAACGAGTGCAGACGCCGGGAGTTGTAGAGTACAACTTCCGAGCATATGCGGACTGTGTGATTACACGTACGAGTCCAATGTGTGCTGCTGTGACTCGTTGTGTGAATCTACAGGCGATTGTTGCGAAGATTACATAGAAACATGTGTTTAATAGATTACGCGTTCGCAGCTAAATTCGTACGATAAAAGGTTTCTGCTCGTCTTACGTATCGAGCAGAAACTGAACACCTATTACAAATTTACACTCTTCGTTTTTTTATCGATGTGTTCTCGTCATCGTCTCGATCACCTCCATTGTTTTGGTAGCGAATCAACTCTCGTGGGAATAGTTTTACTGTGTGTAATCTGC
>Ga0181559_10002866_pt1 | contig 17015 bp, 15 predicted proteins | sample 011ome_21_FD_133752 | JGI IMG/M metagenome (GOLD analysis project Ga0181559, IMG submission 133752) | Coastal salt marsh microbial communities from the Groves Creek Marsh, Skidaway Island, Georgia - 011508AT metaG (megahit assembly) | ecosystem: Environmental > Aquatic > Marine > Intertidal...
CAGTCGATCTCCGCCGTCACTGCGTTGCCGGGTTCCGGCGCGCTCTGGCCTTCGGCGGGGACATGCACAATCACGTCAGGGCCACCATCGTCTTCGCGTCCCTTGACCGTGGTCGCGATCTCGATCGACCGGCCGTCTGGCATCTTCAGAACGCCCGTGTCGCCCGGCTGACCGCCGCCGGTCGGGTAGAACACGGTGCGGTCGAGTACGATGCCGCCTATCTCGTTGACGGCCAGGACCGTGGCCTCGCAACGCACTTCATAAGGCGAATCTCGAAAAACGGGGTCGGTGGCGCTCACGCTCAATCCGCCAGCCATTCCGGATAAGGCAGGCCTTTGTCCTTCAGAAATTCAACGTTGAAAATCTTTGATGCATAACGATGCGCACCGTCGCAAAGGATCGTTACGATGGTATGGCCGGGGCCCATTTCCCGGGCCAGACGAATGGCACCGGCTACGTTGACGCCGCTCGAGGTGCCGAGGCTGAGGCCTTCCTTGCGCAGCAGACCGTACATCACGGGCAGGGCTTCCTCGTCGGGTATCTGAAATGCGATATCGACGGGCGCATCTTCCAGATTGGCAGTGATGCGTCCCTGGCCGATCCCTTCGGTGATCGAGCTGCCCGAGGATTTGAGTTCACCATTGGTGTAGTACTCATAAAGCGCCGCACCCATGGGGTCGGCCAGTCCGATCTTGATGTCGGCGTTTTTGCTTTTGAGGAACATCCCGGTGCCGGCGAGCGTGCCGCCTGTGCCGACAGCGCAGATGAAGCCATCGACATCGCCGTCGGTCTGTTGCCAGATTTCAGGGCCGGTGGTTTCGAAATGGCCCTGGCGGTTTGCCACGTTGTCGAACTGGTTGGCCCAGATCGCACCGGCTTCCTCTTTCCCGGCAAGCTCTTCGGCCAGGCGTCCGGAATATTTCACGTAGTTGTTGGGGTCCTTGTAGGGGACCGCGGGGACCTCGATCAGTTCCGCACCGGCCTGGCGCAGCGCGTCCTTTTTTTCCTGGGTCTGGGTTTCCGGGATCACGATCACCGTACGATACCCAAGTGCATTGGCGACATGCGCAAGCCCTATCCCGGTGTTGCCGGCCGTACCCTCTACGATCACACCGCCGGGCCTGAGCAAGCCTTTCTCCTCGGCATCCCGGACGATGGCCAGGGCGGCACGGTCTTTCACCGATCCGGCAGGGTTCAGGAATTCGGCCTTGCCAAGGATCGTGCAACCGGTTTCCTCGGAGGCACGTTGCAGCTTGATCATCGGCGTATTGCCGACAGCCTCGGTAAAACCGTCGCGAAAATCCATCTTCCTCGCCCTTGCCGCAAAAGTTCGTATTTCCCCGGTGGCCGCGAATGTAACGGTGGCGCTACAGCGCCGCAAGCCGCCCGGTCAGTCGAGCCAGAGACGCCGGAGCCGGTCCCGATTGAGCAAAAACCACTGAAGTGCAATGACGGCTGTGGCGTTGGTGATCCTGCCGGACGCCAACAGGTCCTCCACCTCGTTTCCGGGAACGACAAAGGCGCGGATATCTTCGCCTTCGTCATCGAGCCCGAACAGGCCGTCCCGGTTGCGGGCAGCTTCACCGGGAATACATCGGACTTTCTGGGGATGGAAGTCGATGTCTCCGTCCATGCCCAGCAAATGATGAGCGGCGCGGCCTAGCACGAAGATCAGTGAAAATTCCGCGACTTGATCGTGATGTGATTGTTGCGCGGGTGGCGTTGCGGGATCGGCCGGGCCGGCTTGCGGCCACGGGTGTTCGACAGGCGCGGATCGGGATGGTTGCCGTATTTCACCTCATCGGCTCGTGCCCAGGGCGGTTCGACCTCGCTGCCGTCTCCCAGCGCGTCGAGGTGCTCGGATAAATCGGCGATGTTTTCCGCGATCAGGTGGGTGACGATGCCCTCGCGCTGCAGTTTGCCGGTCACCCGCACCAGCCGTGATGACAGAATGACCTTGCGAAAGCGTTGGAAGACATCGGGCCAGACGATGATGTTGGCCACCCCGGTCTCGTCCTCCAGGGTCAGGAAAATCACGCCGTTTGCGCTGCCGGGGCGCTGGCGCACCAGGATCAGCCCCGCCGTGGTCAGGCGCCGGTTGTTGGGGCACGTGCGCAATTCCCGCGCGCAGACCACCGCCATCGCGTCGAGTTGCGGGCGCAGCAGTTCGAGCGGGTGGTGCTTCAGGGACATACGGATCGACGCATAGTCATTGGCGACGACTTCGCCGGGCTTCTCATCGGGCAGGGCAATCGCCGGCTCGGGGACTGCGTCGCGGGCCTGGGCCGCGGCAAACAGGGGCAGGGCGGCCGCCGTTTCGCGCCCGTTATGCCCCAGCGCCCGGATCGCCCAGAGGGCCTCGCGCCGTTCCAGCCCGAGGGAGGCGAACCCGTCGGCTTCGGCCAGCGCCACCAGCGTGGCGGAGTTCACCCCGGCGCGCCGCCAGACATCCTCGACCGAGGCATAACCCTCCGGCGGGCGGGCCGCCGCCACGGCGCGCGCGGCATCTTCGTTGAGTGACTTGATCTGCCGGAACCCGAGGCGGAGTACGTGACCAGGATCCTTCGAGACGGGCCTGCGGCCCTCCTCTGGGTGAGGTCCATGTTGCCCCTGGTCCTCATCCTGAGAAGGTCCTTCGGTCAGAACTTCCAGCGTGTTGTCCCAGTCTGAGAAGTTCACATCCGGCCCGCGTACCTCCACATCGTGCTCGCGGGCATCCCGGACGATCTGGGCCGGGGCATAAAACCCCATGGGCTGGCTGTTGAGCAGGGCGGCGGCAAACACATCGGGGTAATGGCACTTGAGCCAGGAGGAGACATAGACCAGCAGCGCGAAGGAGGCGGCATGGCTTTCCGGGAAGCCGTATTCGCCGAAGCCCTCGATCTGGCTGAAGCAGCGTTCGGCAAAGTCCCGCTCATAGCCACGTTCGACCATGCCCTCGACCATTTTGGTGTGGAAGGTGTGGATGGTGCCGGTCTTGCGGAAGGTCGCCATGGCGCGGCGCAGCTGGTCGGATTCCCCCGGTGTGAACCCGGCGGCGACGATGGCGATCTGCATGGCCTGTTCCTGGAACAACGGCACGCCCAGTGTCTTGCCGAGCACGTCTTCAAGTTCCTGAGACGGATACACCACTTCTTCCTCGCCGTTCCGGCGGCGGATATAGGGATGCACCATGTCGCCCTGGATCGGGCCGGGGCGCACGATCGCCACCTCGATCACGAGGTCGTAGAAGTTCCGGGGCTTCATGCGCGGCAGGAACGCCATCTGGGCGCGGCTCTCGACCTGAAACACGCCCAGCGAATCCGCCTTGCACAGCATGTCGTATACGGCCGGATCCTCGGCCGGAACCGTCGCAAGCTCCAGCGGGCGGTCGTAGTGGGTTTCTAGCAGGTCGAAGGCCTTGCGCACGCAGGTCAGCATGCCGAGGGCCAGCACATCGATCTTCAGCATGCCCAGCACGTCGAGATCGTCCTTGTCCCATTCGATGACCGTGCGGTCTTCCATGGCGGCGTTTTCGATGGGGACCAGCTCATCAAGCCGCCCCTTGGTGATGACGAAGCCGCCCACATGCTGGGAGAGATGGCGGGGGAAGCCGATCAGCTCCCGGGTCAGGCGTAGGGCCAGCCCGAGCCGGTGATCCGCCGGATCGAGGCCCAGGGAGCGTACCACCTCGTCGGGGATGCCGTCATTCGACCAGCCCCAGACCTGCCCGGACAGGGCGGCGACCGTGTCTTCGGTCAGGCCCAGCGCCTTGCCCACTTCGCGCAGGGCCGAACGCGACCGGTAGCTGATCACCGTAGCGGCCAGACCGGTGCGTTCGCGGCCGTATTTGGCGTAGATGTACTGCATCACCTCTTCGCGGCGTTCATGTTCGAAATCCACGTCGATATCGGGCGGCTCATTGCGTTCGGCGGAGATGAACCGCTCAAACAGCAGGTCCAGCCGGGCGGGATCGACGGCGGTGATTCCGATGCAGTAACAGACGGCGGAGTTCGCCGCAGAGCCGCGGCCTTGGCACAGGATGCCGCGTGACCGGGCAAACCGCACAATGTCCTGCACGGTCAGGAAATAGGCGGCGTAGCGCAGTTCCGCGATCAGGGCGAGTTCGTGCTCGATCTGGCTGCGGACCTTCTCCGGGATGCCATCCGGATAGCGCCTGGCGGCACCCTGCCAGGTGAGTTGCGCCAGTTGCGCATCGGGGTTGCGGCCTGCGGGCACCGGCTCGGCAGGGTATTCGTAACGCAGTTCCTCCAGGGAAAACCAGCATTTTTCGGCGATTTCGACGGTGCGCGCGATGGCATCCGGGTAATCGCGGAACAACCGCGCCATTTCGCCGGCCGGTTTCAGATGCCGCTCCGCATTGGCCGCAAGCCGGTGCCCCGCCGTATCGATGGTGCAGTGTTCGCGGATGCAGGTGATGACATCGGCCAGTGCCCGGCGTTCGGGAACGTGATACCGGACGTCATTGGTGGCCACGAGGGGAATGCCGGCGGTGTCTGCAAGATGGGCCAGACGGGTCAGCCGCCGGGCATCGTCACCCCGGTAGAGATGGCTGGCGGCCAGATAAGAATCTGATTCAAGTTCGCCCGCCATCCGATTCAGAAATCTGGAAAAATGCTCGCCGGTGTCGTTGTCGAAATTGTCGGGTGCGAGGGCGATCAGAACCTGTCCGGCACCGCGCGCAAAGATGCCGTCATGGCCAAACAGATCGGCGCCGCTGAGGCGACATTCGGCCTTGGCCGCCCGGCGCTTGCCCAGGGTGAGGAACCGCGTCAGCCGGCTATAGGCGGGCTGGTCCTTGGGCAGGCAGAGCAGAGAGGGTGTGCCGTCCATGAAATCCAGCCGCACGCCGACAATCACCCGGATCCCGGCGGTTTTGGCCCCCAGATGTCCGCGCACCACTCCGGCCAGCGTGTTGGCGTCGGTGATCGCGATGGCCGGAGCCCCGAGTTCGCCCGCCCGCGCGGCAAATTCCTCGGGATGGGCCGCCCCGCGCAGAAACGAGAAATTGCTCGTCACCTGCAGTTCGACATAGGCGGGATCAGACATCAGACGTGCTCCCGCGACGGATAACCGCTGTGTATCCCGCTGTAGGGACAGGTTTGAAACCTGTCCCTACAGCGGGATACAGGGTGAATGCAGGGGCGGGTTTCAAGCCCGCCCGTTGTGTTGGTGGCGGCGATCATCCGAAAAACCCGTGCAGATACCATTTCGGCGGCGCATCGGCGTTGCGGTGGCGGTCGTAGAGGCCGTCGCGGTAGAGCCAGAACCGGCGGCCCTCGTCGTCCTCGACCCGGTAATAATCACGCGTGTTGCTGTCGAGCACCGTGCTGCCGCTGTTTGCCTCCGGGGTGCGCCACCATTCCGGGGCGATCCGTTCCGGACCTTCGGCGCGGGTGACCCGGTGCAGTTCCCCGCGCCAGCGGAACATCACCGGCGGGTCATCGGGGACGGGGGCGACCGCTTCGACCGGTTCGGGGCGGGTCAGAAGGCGCGGTGGGCGCGGCAAGGGGGGCTGCCATGTGTCGTGCCCGCCGGTTTTGACGGGGTCTGTCCCGGTCAGCGCGGGTGTGCTCGCCTGCACCCGTTCGGGCAGATGGCTCTGGCGGGCGGCGAACCGGCGTACATTGTCCGGCCCCAGGCGCCCCGACAGCCGGTCCACCAGCCGTTCCAGCGCGGCCGGGTCCCGGTCGCGTCCGCCTTCCAGGCCGGTCTGGGTCATCTGCAGGGGTTCGCTGGTAATCGCCGCCAGGGTGAGGGTTTCCACCATGGCTTCGGCCGCGGCGCTCAGGGGATCGGGCGCACCGGTCGGGGGTTCGGGCAGCCGGTCGAGCTGTTCCTTGAGCAGGCGCATCAGATGATCCGGGTCACGCATCGGCCGGCTGGTCCCGGCCTCGACGGTATCGACCCGTCCGCCGACCCGGTAGAGACACAGCTCGAGCCGCCGTGCGCCGCGCTCGGCGCGGGCGAGCCGGTTGCACAGAGCTTCGGTGAGGTTGCGCACGGCGGCCGCGATATCTTCCTCGCGGCCCAGCGCCTCGGGAAAGGCGGTGCGCAGCCGCCAGACCGGGGCCGGGGCGCGGGGGGAAATCGGCTCATTGATCTCGCCCAGGGCCTGATCCAGCCGCCGCGCGGGCAATTCCCCGAAGCGGCGCGCCAGCCCGGCGCGGGGCAGGGCGGCCAGATCGGCTATGCGGCGCAGGCCCAGCCGTTCGAGGGAGTCCAGCGTATCGAGCGGCAGGCGGAGCGCCGCGATGGGCAAAGGCGCCAGCGCGTTCGCATGTTCGCCGGAGGGCACGATGATCGTGACAGCCTTGCGGGGTTCCCCGAAGCGCGCCGCAGCCCAGGCCGCGCCGGTCGTGTCGGCCAGACCGGCGCGGACAGTGTACCCTACCCGGGCGAGCCGGCCGGTCAGATCCTCGAGCATCGCGGCTTCACCCCCGAACAAATGCGCGCAGCCCGAAACATCGAGCAACAATCCGGCCGCACCACCGGTTTCCAGACCGGAGGCCGCCGCCCAGGGAGTGTAGCGCCCGCACCAGTCGGCCAGCGCTTCCAGCGCGGCGGCGTCGCCGCCCGGATCGTGATCATGGACCGCGATCTCCGGCGAAAGCGCGCGGGCGTCTGCCAGGGTCTGGCCAGGAAACAGCCCGGCCTTTTGGGCTTCCAGCGTCACCGCAGCCAGACGGATCGCGCCGCCCTCGGGCGCGGCGAGCACCAGCGGTGCGTTGCCGGGGGTGGCCTCAGCTGGCGCGGGCGCGCCGGGTTTCCTGCGGGAGACCTGCCGCCGGAGCTTTCTTTGGCAGCGGTCGGTCGCAAAGCGGGGAAACCAGAGCGAAACCACCCGCCGCTTCACGGGCGTGTCGGCCTGTATCGGTGTTGTCTCGCGCATCTCTCCATTCCAGTTGCCAGGTTTGTGGTTGTCCGCCCCGCGCGCGCAGCAATTCGGCCTGCCAGCGCGGCTGTCCCGGCAGGTTTTCGGTCAGCCAGGGGGTATCGCTGGTGGCGGCGGGCGCACCGGGCAGGGATGAAATCCGCCAGCGGCTGACGCTGGCCGTCGGAGGCAGGGCGTTTTCGGTCGTGTCCCGCCGGGCCGGACGCAGCAGCAGGCCCAGTCCGCCGCCGGTTTCGGCAGCCAGTTGCAGGCGGCGGCTGGCGGTGAGGTCCATATCCTCGATCTCGGCGCAGACCATCCCGACAGCGGGGGCGCGGAGCGCCTCTTCCGTGGCCCAGAGGGCGGTGACCGCAAAATCGCTGTCCGAGGGAACACGCACCACGATCAGATCCGCCGGATCGAGGCCGTATGCCAGCAGGCCGGGGCCATACAGACTCTCGCGCCCGGGGATGCGCGGCGCGATCCAGATGACGGGGGCTGCGCGGCCCTGTTGCGCCCGTCCGGCGAGCCCGGCGACAAAGGCCGTCACGGCCCCGTTCAGGCCGTCTCCGAACCTTCTTTGAATGGCATATTTTGTTTTGATTTCAGTGTGTTTGGTGGCGTTGTTGTCATCACCATCGAGTATTTCATGGATGGCGCCCGTGGCCAGTCCGCCCCAGGGCAGGTGTGCGTCGATCTCGTCCACGCCGAAGGGGAGCGCAGCCTGGCTGGCGCGCAGGCTGTTTTCCCCGCGTTCGATGGCGGCAATGCGGCTGCGAAGCCGCTGCAGAATTTCGGCCTCCGCAGGCATGTGTTCCGTGTCCCGATATCAATTGTTCTCTTTTTGTTCTAATTCTCGGGACCAGGAGAGTCAATCTGGGGAATGACGATGAAGAGGGTTGGGATCGTCATTGCGAGGGCCGCAGGCCCGCGGCAATCCAGTGCCGGCCCGATCGTTGGCAGACTGGATTGCTTCACTTCGTTCGCAATGACGTCGGGACGTTTGGATTGTTTTCACCGTCCCACGCTTCGTCGTTCCCGCGCAGGCGGGAACCCATAGTCACAGGCGGTTGCCTGATGGGTATCGGTGTTTATGGATGCCCGCCTGCGCGGGCATGACGGTCGTGGAAGCGGTGCCATCTTGCCTCCGCTCATCCCCGATGTTCCAATCCCCGGAACGGAACAGCGCATCGGGGAGGGTCGGATGACGGCAACAGCATTTTCACTGGAGGGGAGAAAAGCCCTCGTGACAGGCGGTGCGAGCGGCATAGGTGCCACGACAGCCGGAATTCTGCGCGATCTCGGCGCCAGTGTGGCCATCGCAGATGTGAACACAGAGGGCCTGGCCACCCAGTCCGCCGCACTGGGCGATTGCCCCACCTTCGAATGCGATGTCTCGGATGAGGCCCAGTGCGAAGTAACGGCGAAAGCCGCCGCCGAGGCCCTTGGCGGACTGGATATCGCCGTGAACTCGGCCGGCCTTGTGGATGAGGTGAAATACGCGCTGGAGCGTGACATGGAGCCTTGGCAGCAGATCATGGATGTAAACCTGCGCGGTACGTTCCAGATTTGCCGGGCGGCGGCCCGCATCATGGTGCCGCAGAAATCCGGCGCCATCGTCAATATCGCTTCGGTGAACGGCCCCGGCGGCTGGCCGCGCCGGACCTCTTACGGGCCGTCCAAGGCAGCGATTATCGCGCTCACCAAGGAACTGGCCTGCGAGTGGGGCGAGCACGGCGTGCGGGTGAATGCGGTAGGGCCGGGCTATATTGCCACGCCCATGGTGCAGGGACTGATCGATGTGGGGAAGGTTGATACCGAACGCCTGAACAACCGAACGCCTTTGGGACGCCTGGGCACGCCGGCGGAGGTGGGACAGGCCATCGCCTTCCTGGCCTCGGACTGGGCTTCTTACATCAGCGGTGTAATCCTGTTCGTGGATGGCGGCTGGATGGCCTATGGCGGCGCCGGTGATGTGAAGACGTTTTGAGGTTACTCGTTGGCTGCGACGGTGGCGTCCAGCCAGGCCTTGGAATCGATCACAAAAGGCTCAAGCTCGGTATTGCTGCCGTCGGGTCGTCTGCGCCGTGCAGGATCAAAATGGGCGCCGTAATGTCCGAAATAACCTGATCCGAGCGAAACGGGTGTTTCAGCAACTTCCCGATGGCCGGAACCCATGGATAGTGGCGTCTGGCCACGGCGAGCAGTGAATCGAACGGTGATTCGAGAACCAGTGCATAGAGATCCCGGACGCTCGCGAGATGAATGGCGACCGCGGCGCCCAGCGAATGACCGTAAGCGCCGACGGGGCCGGGGGTTCGGGTGCGAACGAAATCATAGGCAGCCGTGGCGTCGATATACAAACCGGCTTCGGACGGACTGCCGGTGCTGCCGGGATAACCACGATACTCAGCGAGCAGAACGCCGAAACCGGATCGTGTGAGCGCGTCGGCCTTGGCGTGTTGGAATGCGGCCGCATCTCCGTTGCCGTGAAACACGATGATCGTCGGTCGTCCGCTGCACGGTGGCCGGAACAATCCAAACGGAGTTTCGCCATCCGGCGTCTCGATCGTGACTTCGGAAAATCCGGCGGGCGGGTCGGGCATCCGTTCGAGGTTCGGTGCCGGGAAAATCATGCGGTCCTGGAGCACGTAGAGCAGCACGAAGGGGAGCGTTGCGACAACTAACAGCCCAAAAGCAAGATTTGACATTATGCGCATAATATATATTATGTTAAATAATATAAAGTAATATATAACAATCACTTAGCTGGGTCTGTCATATGCCATTCTAGTGAAGCGATTGATCCGCCTCGGCCTGCTGTGCCGCCTGAACCTGCTTCTTGACGCTCAGATCACCCGACACCCAGGCATCGAGCACCGGCTTCAGGCTTTCGAACGGTTGATACCCGACTGTCAGTGCCGCCATGGTTTCGTCTTCGCGCAGGACGACGGTCGGGAAACCGGTGACCCCCGCCTGCTGACACCAGGCAAAATCGTTGATGGTTTCCTGTTTGATATCTTCGGATTCAAACGCCTGGGTAAAGGCCTCAACGTCGAGACCTTCCTTGGCCGCGTAGTCCTGAAAGGTTTCCAGCGCCGTCGTGTCCGTGTCCTCGACGTAATAGCCTTTGTGGATGCGCTCATAGAAGGACAACAGTGACTCCGGCTTCATGTTGCGGACGACAACTGTCGCGCGGCAGGCCGGTTCGGTATCGAGAACAAAGCCTTGACGCTCAAAAAACGCGTAATTGAAGGGCTGTCCAGTAGCTTCCGCGACCTGTTCCCAATGATGTTTGATGGTCGCCTTGTACTTCTCGCTCATGGGATCGGTGTCGAAGGCGTGCAAACCGCCGACGACCAGGCGCATTGGCGCAGCGGCGCTGTATTCGCTGACCATCTGCTGCAGGACGGGCGAAAACCCCCAACACCAGGAGCACATGGGGTCACCGACATAGATGATCTCTTTTTCGGTCGTCATGCGGAAAGCCTCTCTTGTTCGTCATAGCCGGGCTGGACCCGCCAATCCCACGCACATATATGCCAGAGATGCCCGGGTCACAGGCCCGAGCCTGACGTGTGATGTATATCCTGAACATCCTAGCCTGATAGCGGTGTTCAGCGCGATGACCAGACCGGAAAATCACTCGGGAATTTCGAGCACCATGCCGTCATAACCCGGTTCGACGCCCGCGGGCAGCTTTGCACGCAGGGTTTCGTAGTCGGTACGGTGGCTAAGATGGGTCAACACCGCGTGACGCGGCTGCAGCCGTTCGATCCATTCCAGCGTCTGGTCGACATGGCTGTGGGTCGGATGCGGGGTTTCCCAGAGTGCATCCACGATCCAGGTGTCGATACCCTCCAGAATGGCAAAGCCTTCTTCGGAGATGGTTTTGGCGTCAGTGGAGTAGCCGAAATTCCCGAAGCGGAAGCCCAGCGACGGCATCCGACCATGTTCCTGTTCGAAGGAATGGATTTCCAGATCGCCGATCCGGAACGCGCCGGAGATTGGATGGGGCGTCAGGCAGGGCCGCCAGAATTGCGGGCGCGGCACCGAATAGGGCTCAAAGATATAGGCAAAACGCTCCTGCAGAAGGTCCAGGGTTTCCGTGCTGCCATAGGCGTCGATGGCCCCGCCCCGTCGATAATTCAGAGGACGGATATCGTCGATCCCGTTGACGTGGTCGGCATGCGCATGAGTGTAGAGTATGGCGTCGATATCCCAGATTTTCGCAGCAATCAGCTGTTCGCGCAGGTCCGGTGATGTGTCCACGAGAATACGGAGATCGTCGGTTTCCACCACGATGGAAGGCCGCCGCCGGCGGTTGCGGGGGTGATTGCGGTCAATATCGGCCCAGCCTTCGGGACCGATCAGCGGTGTCCCGCCCGAACTTCCGCACCCAAGAACCGTGACCCGCACCTGGAATTCCTGCTGCAGCGTGTGTGTCAGGCCGCGTTCGCGGGCCGCTGGGCACGCGAAAACAGGCGGAAGAAGTTATCGGTGGTCACCGTCTCGAGCGCGGCGCGGTCCATGCCTTTGACCCCGGCCAGGACATCGGCGGTGTGGGCAACAAAGGCCGGCTCGTTGCGTTTACCCCGGTTGGGAACGGGGGCCAGGAACGGCGCGTCTGTTTCGACCAGCAGGCGATCTTCGGGCACGTCGCGGGCAATCTCCCGCAGTTCTTCCGCGCTCTTGAAGGTCAGGATGCCCGAGAAGCTGATATACATACCCATATCGAGGGCCGCTTCGGCGAGCCCGCGGCCGCTCGAAAAACAGTGCATGACGGCGGTATAAGCCCCCTCCTCCATTTCCTCGCGCATGATCGCGGTAGCATCGTCATCGGCATCGCGCGCGTGCACGATCAGCGGCATGCCGGTTTCCCGGGCGGCCGCGATATGGGCGCGGAAACTTGTCTGCTGGCGATCACGCGGACTGCGGTCGTAGTAGTAGTCGAGGCCGGACTCTCCGATGCCGACCACGCGCGGATGGCTTGAGAGTTCAATCAGCCGGTCGGGGCTGTCGAGCCCCTCTTCACCGGCCTGATGCGGGTGCACCCCGACCGAGCACCAGACATTGTCGAACCGTTCGGCCACCGCCTTGACGCCGTCGAACTTACTGAGATGGGTCGAGATCGAGACCATCGTGCCCACACCCGCCGCGCCGGCACGCGCGACGACATCATCAAGCTCATCCTCGAAATCCTTGAAATCGAGATGACAATGGCTGTCCACCAGCATGCTCAGGACTCCGCCGTGTCATCAACGTAGCGCGGGAAGACCGGGCTGGGCTTGGGCAGCGCGGTTCCCGGCGTGAGGGCGTGATCCGGCCCGAGATGGGCAAATGTTCGGGCGTCGGCCGCAATTTCGAGCTGATCGAGCATTCGGGCTGCCGCTTCGGGCATGACAGGCTGGATCAGGATGCCCAGATTCCGGATGGTTTCGGACAACACATAAAGCACCGTGGCCATGCGTTCGGGATCGGACTTGCGCAGTTCCCAGGGCGCCTCGGCGTCCACATAGCGGTTGGCGTCGCCGACTACATTCCAGATGGCTTCGAGCCCGCGGTGAAAGGCCTGCCTGTCGAACTCGTCCCGCGCGGTGTCGAGCACATCCCGGGCGGATTTCAGCAGGGTTTCGTCCTCCGGTGTGAAGGGGCCCGGGTTCGGGACGGCGCCGTCGCAGTTCTTGGCCACCATCGAAAGAGAGCGCTGGGCCAGATTGCCGATATCGTTGGCCAGATCGCTGTTGATCCGCGAGACCATGGTTTCGTGGCTGATATAGCCGTCATTCCCGAAAGGCACTTCGCGAAGCAGGTAATAGCGCACGGGATCGAGGCCGTACTGGTTCACCAGATCTTCAGGCAGGACGACATTGCCCAGGGATTTGGACATTTTCTCACCGCGGTTTAGCAGCCAGCCATGGGCATAGACCCGTTTCGGGGTCGGCAGTCCGCCGGCCATCAGGAACGCAGGCCAATAGACTGCGTGAAAGCGTACGATGTCCTTGCCCACCATATGAAGATCCGCGGGCCAGAACTTTGAAAAATCGGAATTTTCTTCGTCCGGATAGCCCACCGCCGTCAGATAGTTGGTCAGCGCATCGAGCCACACATACATGATGTGATCAGGATCGTCGGGTACCGGGATGCCCCATTTGAAACTGGTCCGGCTGATCGACAGATCCTTCAGGCCGCCCGCCACGAAGCTGACGACCTCGTTCCGGCGTGAATCCGGGCCAATGAAATCCGGGTTCGCCTCGTAGAAATCGAGCAGAGGCTGCTGCCATTTGGACAGATCGAAGAAATAGCTCGGTTCCTCGACCCATTCGACTTCGGCACCCGATGGGGCCACCTTCTGGCCCGCATCGTTCTCGGTCAGTTCGGATTCAGCGTAGAACGCCTCGTCGCGCACCGAATACCAGCCGGAATAGGAATCCAGATAGATGTGTCCGTTGTCTTTGATGGCCGTCCAGATCGCCTGAGCCGCGCGCTTGTGGCGCTCTTCGGTCGTCCGGATGAAGTCGTCATTGGAATAGTTCATGTCTTCCGCGAGCTTGCGGAAGTTCTGGCTGACCTCGTCGGTGAAGGTCTGCGGATCCTTACCGGCGGCCTGGGCGGATTTTTCGACCTTCTGGCCGTGCTCGTCGGTGCCCGTGAGGAAATGCACATCACGGCCGTCCAGCCGGTGGAACCGTGCCAGTACATCGCAGGCCAGCGTGGTGTAGGCGTGCCCGATATGGGGCCGATCATTCACGTAGTAGATCGGGGTCGTCAGATAGTAAGGGCCTGATGCCACGGGATTATTACCTCTGGAGCGTTCTTGGTTTTGCTAGGCGTCGGGGTCGTTCTGAGACGGATTCAGCGTCTTCTGTTTTTCCTTTTCCTTCCAGCCGAACCAGACTGCAAGTACGAGCGGCCACATGGCCAGCAGCAGCCAGTCGAAGGCACCCGGCGGCAGAATTGTGCGCCCGCGCGGCATCAGGAAGAAATGGTCGATGATGCCGATCGCGATCATGGCCCAGAGCAGCCAGCTCAGGGGCGTGAGATATTTCAACAACAGGGCTCGCATGACGCCGGTGTTTCAATCCTTGTTCCGTTCAGCTGCGCGCGGCGGCCGAAAGTTCGAAAAACGTATTCAGGACAACCTGTTTGCGGTCAAGATTGACGCTGTCGGCACGCCCGGCCAGTTCGTCTATTTTTTCCCACGCAGTCAGCCAAGGCTCAAGCGGTCCCTGCCCGCGTGATGTCGCACCTTCGCGGATATGGCGCAACAGCCACCACTTCAGAATCTCCAGAAAAGTGCGATAGCTGGCCTCCCCCGCCGCGCCCGTAAACTTGTCCGAGGCCGCGTGCAGGCGTTCGGTGTCGAGATGCGGGAGCGGTTCGACCAGCGTGATGAGTTCCCGATAGAGCTCCAGGCCGTTGGACTTGGCGAGGTCGAGGGCCCGGCCGGGTGACCCGTCGGAGATGTCGGAGATCACCTGGAGATCTGCCGGGTCAAGGTCCGGCATTTTGCGCCTCATCACTTCGGCGACCTGCGCGTTGTCGACGCCGCGCAGCGTCAGCGCCCGGCAACGCGAGCGGATTGTCGGCAGCAGCCGTGAGGGCGCATGGGCCACCAGCAGGATGAGGGTTCGTGCCGGCGGCTCCTCCAGCATCTTGAGCAGCGCGTTCTGAGCATTGGTGTTCATCTCGTCGGCCGCATCGACGATCAGGCATCGCCAGGTGCTTTGTCCGGCTGTGTGATGCAAGAACGTGCCCGCATCGCGCACATCCTCGACGGAGATTTCGGTGCGGAACCGGTAGGGTGATTTCCGCGTGTAACTGCGGCGGATGAGGCGGCAATCGGAATGGGAACCGGCGATGATTTGCCGGACATTGGGATGTTCGGGATCGGTTTCGATCTCGGTTCCGGCGATCGCGGCGTCTTCCGTTGCCAGAACGCGGCGCGCAAAACGCCAGGCCAGGGTGGCCTTTCCGATCCCGGCGGGGCCCGAAATAAGCCAGGCATGGGCCAGCCGGCCACTGGCCCAGGCTTCCGAGAGCGACGTGAGAGCCCCGTCATGCCCCAGAATTGACCCCGTTTCGAGCCGAGGCAACTCAATGCGTTCGATCAGCTCATCACTCATGGCGATACCAGGCGCGTATCGACCACCGACCGGATCTGATCGGCGATGGCTTCGGGCGTGTTGTCGGCGTCGATCACCGCGCAGCGTTCGGGAGCATTTTGCGCGATTTCCAGAAACCCGGCCCGCAGCCGCTCGTGGAAGGCCAGGTCCATGCGCTCAAAGCGGTCTTCCCGGCTGGCCGTGTCTGCGTTGCGGGTGTTGGCGCGGCCCAGGCCTACGCGCACATCCATATCCAGAATGAGGGTCAGATCGGGCGCAAAATCGCCCACCACCACCTCGTAAAGCCTCTGAATGAAGGATTTCGGGACATGATGGCCATAGCCCTGATAGGCCATGGTGGAATCGGCAAACCGGTCGCACAGGACCCAGGCCCCCTGCTCCATCGCCGGCCAGACGGTTTTGACCAGATGCTCGCGTCGGGCCGCGAACAACAGGAGGCACTCGCTCAGGGGATCCCATTTGTCCGTGGCGCCGGAGACCAGCAGCGACCGGATCGAATCCGCACCCGGCGCGCCGCCGGGTTCGCGTGTCGTCACCACATCATGTCCCAGAAGGCGCAAATGCCCGGCAAGACGCTTGATCTGCGTCGTTTTGCCGGTGCCCTCACCGCCCTCGAATGTGATGAATGTGCCGCTTCGGCGATCTGCTGTCATAAGGCAGGTGTCACACGCGGGTTGCGTGGCGTCAACTGCCCGCGGACGCGCCAAAGATGATGAAGTTGATGGCGCTGGTGATCCGTCCGAAGAATGCCAGCTGACCTGCGGATTCCGCGGTTTTGAGGGGCCGGACGATCGGCTCGATATCCGGTGCCGTCACCTCCAGGCGCGCCACTTCAACCCCGGCCTCCACCGGCGCCGGGAGCGGGCTTTCGTAGATGACCTTCACTTTCATATTCCGGCGGGCAGCTTTGGGGATGGTGATGGTGAGATCATCCTCGATCACAAGCGGAACGGTCGGTCTGTCGCCCAGCCAGACCTTGGCGTTTTCAACCGTCTCGCCAGCCTGGAAAAGAGGATAGTTATCAAAGACCTGAAAGCCCCAGTTAAGAAGCCGCTCGGACTCCGAACTGCGCGCGCGGACGCTGTCGAAACCGTTGATCACCATGACCAGTCGACGGTCACCCCGAACAGCCGATGCGGTCAGACCATAACCCGATGCTTCCGTGTGGCCGGTCTTCAGTCCGTCGGCGCCCACGGCCTTGTAAAGCAGCGGATTTCGATTGCCCTGGGTGATGGGTTTGCCGTCCAGGCTCTTGCCGTAGGTGAATTCCTTCTCGGCGTAATACCCGTAGAACTCCGGATATTCCCGGATCAGGTGGGTGGCGAGCTGCGCCAGATCCGCGGCTGTGGTGATGTGCTGGGGATCAGGCCAGCCGGTTGCGTTCCGAAAGACCGTTCCGTCCATGCCGATATCGCGGGCGCGCTCGGTCATGAGTTCGGCGAATGCTTCCTCACTGCCCGATATTCCCTCGGCCATGACAATCGAAGCGTCGTTGCCCGACTGGACAATGATGCCGCGCAGCAAATCCTCGATTTTGACCTCGTCTCCGACACGGACGAACATCTTGGAGCCGCCCTTGCGCCAGGCGGTCTCGGAGACGCGCATCGCACCGTCGAGCTGCAGTTGTCCGGCCTTGATCTGTTCGAAGGCCAGCAGCGCGGTCATGATCTTGGTCATGGAGGCCGGAAACATGGGCGTATCGGCATTTTTCTCGAACAGCACCGCGCCGGTGTCGTAATCGATCAGAATTGCCTGTTTGGCAGAGGTCTGAAAGGAAGGCGGTGCGGCCTGGGCCGGTCCGAAAAGCGCGAGAGAAACGGCGAACAGAGCTGAGACGAAGAGTATTCGGGGATTGAGTGTCATGACAGAACCTCCAGTCTATTCGACGATGAGTTGCGCTTCGGAAACCCCCGAATTGACGACCCTCGAGAGCGTGGCATCCGCGACCTCGACCGTTTGCAGAGGGCCGATGCGAACGCGATAGATTTCGGTGCCCGAAACCGTAAACCGGCTGA
>Ga0181559_10002867_pt1 | contig 17013 bp, 17 predicted proteins | sample 011ome_21_FD_133752 | JGI IMG/M metagenome (GOLD analysis project Ga0181559, IMG submission 133752) | Coastal salt marsh microbial communities from the Groves Creek Marsh, Skidaway Island, Georgia - 011508AT metaG (megahit assembly) | ecosystem: Environmental > Aquatic > Marine > Intertidal...
CGCGGCTTCTGGTGATCCATCGCTCTATTTACGCATGGTTCTGTTTACGTATAGTTCTGTTTGAGCGTTGTTGCGCCTGAGTATGATGTGGTTCTTACCGGATTCTACCCGACCGGTATCCAAAACCCTTTCCTCTTCAGCTTATTGTCTAACGAGCGTAACGCATAACAAACCAATAGCCCCTTTGAGTTTTCCGAGATCTTAAGCCCCGCGCATACGCTTGTCTCAAAGACTAACTTCAAATTCAACGACTTGCCACAGATGACTTGCGCCAAACCACTGACCATCGAGCGTTGTTATCTGCCTATGCTGCGCATTGTGTTTTTCAAAACAAGAGGCACCACAACCTCGCCCGCGTTTATCCAATGGTCACGTTAGGACAGTTTATAGCCTCAGTATTTATGCTGGGTTAATGCCGTCTGCCTCTGCTAATGTATAAGGCACGACACACGCATTTTTGAACTTGAGGAATACAATGCGGCAATACTTCAAGCATTCATACCGCTCCCAGCGTAGGTGATCACCATTGCGAATTGAACCTCGAATCCTGATGTTCTTGCACGCCTTTGCCGATTTGGTTGATGGGATGAATAACCGCGTTGGCCGCTGGGTGACCTACGGCATATTCATTATTATGGCTATCCTGTTATGGTCGACTCTTTCAAGAGTTGCACTGGCACCGTCGCTATGGACGTTGGAGAGCGCTCAATTTTCATTAGTCGCCTATTACTTTCTGGGGGGCGCTTTTGCCATGCAGCAAGAGGCCCATGTCCGAATGGACTTGTTGTACGGAGATTGGAGTACTCGGCGCAAAGCGTGCTTTGACGCCGTCACCAGCGTTTGCTTGCTGTTCTATCTGGGCGTTTTATTTTACGGCGGCTTCGATAGCCTCTCTTATGCCCTCGAGTACGGCGAACGCAGCGCATCCGCCTGGCGCCCCTATCTATGGCCAGTCAAAATGATCATCCTGCTGAGTTTGGTCCTGATGTTGCTGCAAAGTCTGGCGATGTTAGCGCGCGACATCCTCTGTCTTCGAGGTCATCCCGCACCATGAGTTACGAACTCATCGCGCTCTTGATGTTTTCGGGCATGATGCTGATGTTACTCACCGGACAGCGCGTGTTTGGGGCCATTGGTTTTATTGCTGCACTCGCAGCGGTCACGTTATACGGCACAGGCGGTGCCGACATACCTTATGCTGCCGCCATCAAGCTCATGAAATGGTATCCACTACTGACCCTGCCAATGTTCATTCTCATGGGCTACACCTTGTCCGAGAGCGGCCTGGCTGAGGACCTGTACCGCTTATGCCAGTTCGCCTTTGGCGGCCTGCCTGGAGGGTTGGCCATCGGCACCATGTTGCTGATGGTTTTAATTTCCGTGATGAATGGCTTGAGCGTCGCGGGTATGGCCATAGGTGCCGCGATTGCATTACCTGAGCTGTTGCGGCGAGGTTATGACAAAACGTTTGTGACCGGTGTAGTGCAAGCGGGTTCCTCACTTGGGATCCTGGTGCCTCCGTCCGTCGTGCTGGTGCTCTATGCACTTATCGCACGCCAGCCTGTCGGTCATTTGTGGTTGGCCGGGGTCACTCCGGGGTTGCTCATGGCAGGCTTGTTTGTCGGCCTGATCTGGTTACGATGCAAGTTCAATCCCACACTTGGCCCTGCATTTACAGCCACGGCTCTAACTCGAGCCGAGCGAGGCCCGTTGATTCGAGCGGGGCTGCTGCCCTTGGTTATTTTCGCCGTGATGATCGTGCCATTCCTCAATGGCTGGACTTCATTGGTCGAGAGTTCAGCACTGGGCGCGGGTATTGCGCTCCTGGCCACGGTGATGCTCGGTCGCTTAAACCGCGCGGTGATGGACGCCATTCTTCGCAAAACTTTGCTGATCACCTGCATGTTTATGTGGATCATTCTCGCCGCCATCGGCTTCGGTGCCGTCTTCGACGGTTTGGGTGCGGCTCAAGCCCTGGAATCTTTATTCGTTCAAGACCTTGCCCTGAACCCATGGACCATTCTGATTCTCATGCAGCTGACTTTTCTGCTGATGGGTACATTCCTCGACGACACCGCTATGCTGGTGATTGTTGCGCCTCTGTATATTCCCATGGTCGAGTTACTGGGCTTCAACCTGATTTGGTACGGAGTGCTGTATACCATCACCACCCAAATCGCCTATATCACCCCACCATTCGGTTATAATCTTTTTCTGATGAAGGCAATGGCACCCCCGGAAATCAGCTTGCAGGACATCTATACATCAATTTGGCCCTTCGCCTGTGTCATGTTACTGACGCTCGTCTTAGTCATGGCCTTCCCGCACATTGCTTTATGGCTTCCCGAATTCGTCTTTAACACCTAGTTTTGAACATAGGAGCGCTTCACATGAAAAACACCAGTCGACGATCTCTGATCAAAGCCGCTGCGCTTTCGACCGCTGCTATTTCCGCACCCACGCTGGCTGAGACTCGCATTCGGTGGCGACTACAAACCTACGCCGGACCCGCCCTGGCTACCCACGTCATCAAACCCGCCATCGATGCATTTAACCAGATCGCGGGCAAGCGCATGCAGATCGATCTGTACAGCGCCGACCAGTTAGTGCCAACCGGGGAACTGTTCAGGGCGCTGCAGAAAGGCACCATAGACGCCGTGCAGTCTGATGACGACTCTATGTCCGCGCCCACTGACGTTGCCATTTTTGGGGGATATTTTCCCTTCGCATCACGGTATTCGTTAGATGTTCCGGTACTGTTCAATCAATACGGCTTACAAGAGATTTGGGAACAAGAGTATGCTCGACTGGGTGTGCAACACGTCAGTGCCGGTGCCTGGGATCCTTGTCATTTCGCAACCAAAACTCCGATCCGCTCACTGGCTGACCTGAAAGGTAAACGCATTTTCACGTTCCCGACGGCTGGACGCTTTCTGGCTCAGTTTGGGGTCGTCCCTGTGACCCTCCCGTGGGAGGACATCCAGATGGCCATACAAACCGGAGAATTGGATGGTGTGGCCTGGTCTGGCATTACTGAGGATTACACAGTGGGCTGGGCAGATGTCACCCAGTATTTTTTAACCAACAATATATCCGGTGCCTGGGCTGGCTCATTCTATGTCAACCAAGACCGTTGGAATGCGCTACCCGACGATTTAAAGATGCTGTTTCGTGTGTGCTGTGATCAGTCCCACTATTATCGTCAGTGGTGGTATTGGGGCGGGGAGGCTCAACTCAGGGTGACAGGCGACAAATTAGAGTTGACCAGCGTGCCGGATGAAGAGTGGGCTCAAGTGGAGCAAGCCGCAGAGGTGTTTTGGGACGAAGTTGCCGAGCAGTCGCCCGTTCGAGCCAAAGTGGTCTCCATCATTAAACAGTACAATCAGGATATGATGAAAGCCGGCCGCCCCTATCGCTATACTTAAGACAAACAAACACTCGAGCTCTGTGCATTTTATCTTGACCTTATTCGGTCCGCTGTACTCGGCGTAAATAAAACCGCTCGGCGTCTTGCACTATGTTCGCGAGGCTTTGATTGACTTCAGGATCATGACTCTCGTGAAACTTTAATCCAACGGAGTCAGTTGCACCGTCAACATATTGAACGATTGCCGTACATTCCACATCTAACTGATTGCCCGCAAGGACCAGTGTCAGCTCATTACCCTGATTCAAACGAGCAAGCTGGTCGGCTTCGAGTACCAAACGGGTCCCATTCACATTGATGTCTGTAATCTTCGCATCCACCCAATGGTCTGCATCATCTAGCCAGCGCGCTGCAATTCCGAAGTCTTGTAGTACGGGAACGCGGTAGAGAGAGCGCCTGGACTGAGGCGCTTTGCTCGAGCTTGAGGCATCCACCGGACCGATCGCGCGCCCCACAAATTCAGCAAAGTCAGACGAATACGCTTCCCAATTCTCTGCCCACCATTGCCGACCGGACGTGCTCGCCAAGGTTAGTTTTATTCCGCTCTCGATCGATCCAAGGTATTTATCTGTCACCAAACCCGCAGAGCAATGGTGATACAAACTCTCGTGCATCTGCGTGATTAAGGCTTGCAACGCATGAGCACCCATCATTTCTTCGTCGATCAGTGCTTCACCCGTTTGAAAACGCAGCCACAGCACCTGGATGTCCTCATTGGTTACGAGCGAATCGCTATCACTCGGCAAGACCACCTTAGCGACGGGCTTCGGCTCAGACGAACTGTTAGCTTCTAGCAAACGATTATTTTTTCGCAGCTGCAACGCCACCGCGACCAGCATACCGATCGCGATCAAAATAATCACAAACTCTACACCGGAGGTAAAATAACTGAAATTCATCATGCCTTCCTAATGTCTGCAAAGCGCACGCCTTGCATAGTGCCTTGACACATCACTCGACTCCACCCTTTGTCATGATGACCTCGGACACCCTGCCCGCAGTGTTTGCCAACAGTCCACTGCTTTGACTACTGTGAATGCCGCTACCCCGTTGCAAGGGAATCGGCAATCTTCTAATTGTTGGGTACCGTCTCAGACAAAGGCTTGTTGAACAGAATCAATATGCCCAACATAAAGCCGACCAACAAAGCTAACAGCAAGTAACTGTCGGCGTAATCTACTGTTTCTGAAACGATACCAAAAAGTTTAGCGCCGAGTGACAACCCTAAATTAGCTGCCGACATATAGACTGCGAATTGCGTCGCCGAAACACGTTTTGTGCAGATACTCATGCCAATCGCAATCACACACACCATGGCAACGGGATCCAACAGAACCCAGATCGCCAACATCACTAACACATAGTTATCGTCACTCCACATATGTTCTGTTTGTGCCAGGATAAGTGCGTGCAGTAACACCACGACGGTTGTGATGATCGACATTTTTTTGATGCCAAACCGATCGATAAATGGACCAATGCCAAGGGCAACGAACGCACCAATAAGCCCCATAGAGGCCACTAAATTGGACCATTGCGAAGTGGTCATACCAAACAGCTGGACCGCCGCAATGGGCATCAATGCGTCGCCGTAGCCATTCACTAAACCATGAAAAAACAATATCAAAAATACAATCAGACTAATGCGGCTCCACAAAACCTGATTTAATGAACCGACCAATGAAGCGATGGAATCCGGTGCTGGAATAGGCTCTGAGTGTTCACCCTCACTCCACGGCAGACGTCGCTCTCCCTCTCTTTCACGGATCAACAGGAAAGCGCCAAAAATAGAGATCGACACGCCTGCGGCCAGCAAGGCGGTCGTACCCAGACCTACCGAGGTGAGCATGACCCCACTGACCGCTGCTGCTCCAGACCAGCCGACGGCTTTGCCAAAACTCATAAACGCGTTGATCCGCCCGTGCTGGGACTCTGGCACCAGATCAATCGCCATACCATCCACGGCCACATCCTGGGTTGCCGCGAAAGCCTGCACAAGCATCGCCAACAAGGTCAAAGTCCACATCTGTTGGAGCGGATCATCCACCAACAGCAAACCGCACAGCGACAGCGTCATTCCAAGTTGAGCGCCCAGTATCCAAGGTCGACGCAGACCCATCGCTGGAAACTGAAAACGATCCATGAGCGGACCCGTGGCCAGTTTAAACACCCAAGGCAGGGCCACGATGGCCAGATAGGAAGCAATTTCAGAGGCCGGCATGCCCTGGCTCGCCAGCCAAGCAGGCATCGCAATATTCAGTAAACCCTTAGGAATGCCCTGTGCAAAATACAGCGACGCGCAGCTGGTATAACGCAACGCTTCACTTCTTGATAAGTACATCATTCCCTCCATGGACGTGATTGTTCACATCACGGTCAGGTGCGCCAGGTTTTGTTTGTCGGGCTCATGCCCGGCCACTCAACTGTCTCGCTGCTCAAAGTATTCTTTGGTCAGCCTGAAAACGACCGGACCCAGTAACACCAGGGCCACTAAGTTCGGCAAGGCCATCATCGCGTTCAGGGTGTCGGCAAGCAGCCACACAAAGTCTAATTTCAGCATTGTTCCCACCGGTATCGCGGCAACCCAGAGCACTCTGAAAGGCCATATGGCCTTAATGCCAAACAGAAACTCCACACAGCGCAATCCGTAAACACTCCACCCGAGAATGGTTGTAAACGCAAATATGACCAAGCCAAACGTAACAATATGGCTGCCCATACTGGGTAGAGCCTGACCAAAAGCCGCGGAGGACAATGCGGCGCCAGATTCCCCGGTTGTCCAGAGCCCAGATATGATGATCACCAACGCCGTAATGGTGCAGATCACCAGCGTGTCAATAAACGTTCCGAGCATAGCAACCGTGCCCTGACGCACCGGATCATCCGTTTGCGCTGCCGCATGCGCAATGGGTGCTGACCCCAGGCCAGCCTCGTTGGAGAACACGCCACGGGCTACCCCGAATTGGATCGCCGCGGCTACTGCGGCGCCTGCGAAACCACCGGTTGCCGCCGTACCGGTAAACGCACTCTTAAAGATCAACGCAAAAGCATCAGGAATGGCCGTCAGATTTAAGGCCAGAATCAACAGGCCACCGCCAAGGTATGCGATCGCCATGAACGGTACCAAAGCACCGGCGACATGCGCGATACGTTTGATACCGCCAATCAAAACCAAGCCCACCAGAATGGCCATCACTAGGCCAACCAGTAATGGGGAGAGGCCAAAATTACTTTGCAGTGCATCCGCGACCGAATTGGCCTGCACCATGTTACCAATACCAAAACCAGCAACAGCGCCGAATATCGCGAAGGCTGTGCCCAACCAAGCCCACTTCGCGCTCAATCCATTTTTGATGTAATACATGGGGCCACCGACGTGACGCCCTTCTTCGTCGGTTTCACGATACTTTACTGCAAGGACCGCTTCGGCATATTTTGTCGCCATACCCACCAGAGCCGTACACCACATCCAGAACACTGCACCGGGGCCACCCAGTGCTATGGCTGTTGCCACACCGGCTATGTTACCGGTGCCGACAGTTGCTGAGAGCGAGGTCATCAGCGCATTGAAAGGCGTAATGTCTCCCTCGCCCGTAGCGTGACGCCCCTGCCACAGCATGCGAAATCCATACCCCAAACGCCTGAGCGGCATAAACACCAACCCAAACATGAGGAACACACCCGTACCCAAGATGAGCACAAGCATCGGTATACCCCAGACGATGCCATTGAGTTCGGCGACAAGTGAGCGCATTAAATCCATTGTTTCCCCAACCCCATCCGTATTAGCTGTCTCCGACGTCGACTCTACCTCAAATTCTCTTTGAGCGAGACCCACAATTTAGTCTAGGCGTGACTCGACTACGGACAGCTGCGCAAATACTGCGAGCTTTGGTATGCTCACAACCAGTCTACACAAAGTGCTGATTCCATGTTTCAACACCCGTTACTCCTCAAAGCATTGATCATTTTCGGTGTGATCGCTTTTGCTGTGTTCCTGGCAGGGCAATACGGTCTGATATCGCTCGCACTCGAGTCTGACCGGAGTTATCTTTCTGTCGTCATCCTTACTTTGTATGCCGCATTGAGCCTGCACTGGCTGTGGGTGGCCTGGCGACTATCGAATGAGAGCCAACACGCTGCGGGTCTCAGCATTGAAGACTCATCCGAATCGAATACCCTCACTCAAAGTCTGTTCCACAATCTCGCCCTCAGTGGGGCCGCCACCCAACAAGAACAATTACTCACGCTCTACCACGACCAGTTACTCAATCGACATGCTCTGGGACACTTTTGCTGCGATCTGCTGTTACGCTTGGGCCTGCTCGGCACCATTGTGGGCTTCATCCTGATGCTGTTACCGGTTGCAGAGATACAGGAGTTTGAACCTGCCGTCATGCAGCAACTACTGACCAGTATGAGTGGCGGTATGGCAGTCGCTCTGTATACAACCATGGCAGGATTGATCAGCAGTACCCTGCTGCGTTACCAGTATCACCTGCTGGATACGGCCGCGGTGGACCTGGCCAACCGCGTGTCAGTCGCTGTACAAACGAGCCAAGACCAAGTCAAACATGCGACATAGGGCAATTACTCAAACCACATCCGGCGACGCGTTTACAGATCTGCTGTTCAATGCTTTATTAGGTTTTGCCATGATGTTCATCCTGGCTTTTATGCTGATTCAGCAGCCGGTTGAGGAAGGAGAGATCGATTCGAAAGCAGAAATGCTCATCAGCGCCACCTGGCCGGACGGTCACCCTGATGATGTTGATATGCTGGTTCAAGGCCCCCGGGGTGAAGTCGTGTGGTACCACAACCGTGATGGCGATTTAATGCATCTCGACCGAGATGACCGAGGATTACTGGCAGATCGTATTGAGCTCAATGGTCAACAGGTCGTCAATCCCATCAATCAGGAAATCGTCACAGTCCGAGGCCTGCAAAGCGGCGAATACATCGTCAATCTCATGCACTACGAATCAAACTACGCGGCGCCGCTGCCCGTCACGGTCAAAATCGAAAAGCTCAATCCGGAAGTCAAACTGGTATTCTATGGCACACGCACGTTGACAGGCTCCGGTGATGAGCAGACGGCCGTTAGATTTAAACTGAATGCCGCCGGAGAGGTTGTCGGCACAAACCAGCTGCAGAAAAAACTCCTGACCGTGGCCTTGGACAAACCCTGATGACACCGGGCATCATTCTGCTCACCCTCGCCTATGTGGCAGCGGCGGTATTGTTGCTGGTGATGAATTTAGCGACGCGCTACGCTCTGTGGATCAAAGTCTCTGCTATCTTTGTAGTCACCGGACTCTACGCAGCCACGTGGCTGGGCTATCAACAGTTGACCGGTTGGCCTACCGATCAGCCCATGCCAGATAAATTTCGTGTTTTGTGGGTCAACATTGATGAACGCGAAAACGCAGAAGACACTCCAAGCTCGATCTTCTATTGGTTGAGGTCGTTGGATGAAGCCGGGCTGCCCATCGGCCCACCCAGAGCTTTTCGCAGGCCATGGTCCGAAGCTGCAGCAGAGAATGCCGAAGCGGCGATTACAGCGTTAGAGGGGGGCGAGGAATTGAACGGATCCCTTTCGCGGACTCTCATGCAGAACGATGACGACAGCACAGAGTTAGATGAGTACGCCGGCGAACGCTCGGTCTCCCAAGCATCCGACGGACTGGTGCAAATTATTTTTTCGATCCCTCCAGCCAGACAGCTACCCCCGAAAGGACCGCCTGGCTGAGGATTCAGCCTATTATTTGAGCCAGGTTAACCGCCCCGCATCGGGGTTGCCCATGGCGACTTCTCGGTCTTCATGCGCACGTGCTTTCACATAATTGTGGATCAACGCGGTATCGGCCGAAGTCAGTGAGTCTGCGAACGAGGCCATGCCATTGCCGGCCAACAGACCCTCCAACACGATCTTGTCGAAGTTTTCATGCGATCCTGCACCCATCATTCTCAGGTCTGCGATCACGCCACCGGAGCGTGCCACTAGACCGTGACAAGGTGCACAGAAGTCATGATAAAGCACTTCGCCTTCCGCCAACTTCTCATCACTCACCTGCGCAAGCTGCTGCTCGGGGATAGTCATGTCGCGCTTGGTGGGGGTTGGCAAGGTCTCAGCACCTCCCAGTTTAAACACCAGCAGTCGACCCGTATTGCTGTAGGTGAGCGACGCGGGATTTGGTACTGGATCAATCGGCGCACCGGAGAACAAATCTCCGCCTCCGGTACCGGTCAGAATCGATACATACTGCACACCGTCAATCTGATACGTGATGGGTGGCGCCAACATGGAAACATAGGTATTGAAGTCCCATAGGGTTTCACCAGTTTCCTGATCATATGCGGCAAACATGCCCAGCACATTGCCCTGAAATACCAAACCGCCTTCCGTTGCCAGTACACCACCGTTCCAGAAGTGTGGGAATTCGACCGCCCACTTTTCTTCACCCGTGATGAAGTTAAACGCCTTCAGAACACCGCGTACGGGCGGTTGCTCGGCGATATTGTCAACGAACAACTGCGCAATACGCCCAAACTCCAGCCCCAGATTCATACGGCCTGGATGGCGCTTGTACAACCCGGTCTCGTAGTATTCGTCCGACATCGCGTAAATCAACGCATTCTCTTGGACAGGCAGATACGCTATGCCTGCTTCTGCATCAATCGACATGGCTTGCCAGTTATGCGCACCGAGCGGTCCAGGCAAGATCCACTGGGGTTTGTCCGCATATGAGTTCAATTCGTTTTCCACCGGACGGCCGGTCTCGAGGTCAACATGCGTCGCCCAGGTGACTGCAGCAAACTGGTTGGCCTTCAGCAACTTGCCGTCACTGCGGTCAATGACATAGAAGAAACCGTTTTTTGGAGCCTGCAAGAGTACCTTGCGGTCGACCCCATCAATCGTCATGTCAGCCAGGGCAATGTCTTGCACCGCTGTGTAATCCCAGTTATCTCCGGGTGTGGTCTGGTAATGCCATTTGTACTCGCCCGTGTCTGCATCCAAAGCCACAATGGACGACAAGAAGAGGTTGTCACCACCGCCGGGTGAACGCATCTCCCGGGTCCACGGGGAGCCGTTGCCGACCCCTAAGTACACCGTATTAAAGTCTGGGTCATAGACAATAGAGTTCCACACGGTGCCGCCGCCGCCATATTCCCAGTAGTTTGTGCCCTTCCAGGTCTCAGCAGCAATTTCCATCGCCTTGTTTTCCGGCGGTTGTTTAGGGTCGCCTGGTACGGTGAAGAAGCGCCAAACCTCTTCTCCGTTATTCACATCATACGCTGTGACATAACCTCGAACTCCAAATTCCGCACCGCCGTTGCCGATAAAGACTTTGTCGTTGGCGACTCTCGGTGCCCCGGTAATGGTGTAAAACCGATCGCGGTCAATAATCGTATCGACTTCCCAAATCATTTCACCGCTGTCTGCATCAAGCGCAATCAGGCGTCCGTCCAGACTCCCTACAAACACCTGACCTTTGTACACCGCCACCCCGCGGTTGACGACGTCACAGCACGCTCTGCGCCCCCATTCTCGCGGGACCTTCGGGTCGTAAGACCATTTCTCTTCCCCGGTAAGCGCATCCAGTGCATAGACACGGCTCCAGGTGCTGGTCAGAAACATCGTGCCGTCGACCACAATCGGCGTCGACTCCAAGGCTCGATTGGTGCCCATATCCTTGAACCAGGCCAGACCGAGATCTTTTACGTTTTCTTTAGTAATTTGAGTCAGCGGTGAAAAACGCTGCTCTTCGTAAGTGCGTCCGTAAGCAAGCCAGTTGCCTGGCTCTGAATCCGCATCGACAATCCGCTGGTCATCAATCTGCCCGATCTTTGCCGCAGCCGCTGAGTCGACGCTCACCGGCGCTTCGACATTGGCTTGTTCTTCACCAGAACAAGCTAACAACACGGACACGCTGGCGCTCAAAATGAACGTTTGAACGAGTCTATTTACCTTCATGATACCCTCTCCGATAGCTACGTCTCTGAGTCAACCATACCCATGCCCTGAAGGCCAGTGCTGAAGCGACTTTGTTGAACAAACACGCACCAGACCTGACTCATCGTTCAGCTCAAACTGCCATATCCACCGTGGCGCAACCAGATGAGCAAAACCGGTCCATGATGACGCTTTTGCCTTATGCAGCTCAGTTTAAGGCTTCGCCAAACCGTCAAAGCGACTGTATGCACGGCGACCCACATTCAGCAGGATCACCGCAAGCGGCCCGACCAAGATCGCAACCAAAGCCAGCGATTGAGCAACCGCCTGGGCATCGGCAAAAATAAAGTCGGTTGCCGCAGCCACCAGCGTCGGGCCCAGTGCTAACCCCAAAATATTGGTGGTGACTACATACCCCCCATTGACGACGCCACGCATATCGTTAGGGGTCACTTCCTGCATCACAGTCGTGATTAACGCCAGCGGCAGTGTGACGCTAAAACTCGCTATAAATATGCAGATCAAGGCGCGTTCGCCCGACTCTTGCAAGGGCAATGTCGCCAACGCAATGGTCGCCAGTGTGGCGCCCATGATAGCTACTAGCATTGGCGCGTCACGCCGTCCGCGACGCTGCAGAAACCGCGCGATGAACGGTCCCGTCAACACGCCCGCTGAGCCCGCTACCAGTGCCACCACCCCATATATACGACCGGCATCCGCGAGATCCCATGCATAGACGCGAAGCAATATCGTTGGCGTCCAGGCCTGCAGGCCGTAAAGCATCACGACGATGAAAGGCACACCGACATGTAACGCCAGATATATCCGTGAGTGACGACGCATATGGGCCCAAACCTCGCCCCAAGCCGGCACCTCGGCCGAAACCCGTCCTTTCCTTGCGGGTTCTTTAATGCACGCCAGCAACGCGACAATGATGATGCCCGGTAGCCCAACGGCGATAAAGGTTGCCTGCCAAGGTGCCACAACTCCGATCCAAGGCAGGGTGACCGTTTCAACCTCGCGGCTCCAGTCGAGGACTTGAGCGCCGGCGATCATGGCCAAACCCGCACCTAGGTACGGTCCCATCAAATACACACTGATCGGCAAAGCGAGCTTCTCAGGCTTGAAGTGATCTGCCAGCACCGACCACGCGCTGGGAGTTAAGGCTGCTTCCCCCGCGCCTACCCCAAAACGCGCAAACAGTAGCTCGGTATAATTTCGCGACAGGCCACATCCAATGGTGGTCGCGCTCCACACCACCACGCCACCGATCATAATGCCGATGCGGTTAAACCGATCTACCATACGGCCCAGCGGCACGCTCATCAGGACATAGGTCAGGGCGAAGGCAAATCCTTGCAGAAAACTGATCTGGGTATCAGAGACCCCCAAATCTGCGCGTATCGGATCAACCAGCAAGTTAAGCACCTGTCGATCCACAAATGAAAAAGTGAAGGCAATCAGCAAGATAAACGTCACCACCCAACCTCTGACCGGTGACGGCCACGAGGTTTGATCAAGCCCCCCCGAGCGACTCAAGACAACTCACCCATCAAACGCTCTTCTGAGCTGATGTGCTCCAGCGTCATATCGTCTATTTGCCACCCCCGCTCCGGATGGTAAACAACCGCGTCATGGTAGGTCCCGAGCACCAATCTCACACGGCGATCAGGCCACGCATGCCACGCATGTAAGTAACTCGTCATGCGCGCCCGACCGCTGGCCACTTCATCAGCGGCGAACGTCACGGCTTCAAAAGTGACCAACTGTGTACCGATCAGGTGCTGTGTTCCGACGTAGTCCAGCAGTGCCCCCTCGACCACCTTTGCCCACGCCTGCGGACCCGTGCCCAACAAACCTGCAGCGCCACCGGTCACGCGAATCGACGCCTGCGGGGTAAATATTTCCTCATAGATGTTAAGACCTTCTCGCTGTGCCGCAGGATCTGTGCTTTTGCCCAAAGCATCGGTCGCAACACCGTAGCGCCGACGCAAATATTCGATTTCCTGACGCGCCACCGTGAGTGCAAAACGTTGCGCTGCATTTTCCCCAAACTCTTGTTTCATCTTCACCCCTGTTTACCCATAGCCCGCGGCCTTCTCCATTCGCCTATCACCAGGCGGCCCTGCCTTTTGCTTGCTCCGTCAATCGTGTCGGTTAACGTGTTGCCGACAGAGAAATTGGCTTGTTCTGTCAGATTGTGGAGTGTTAGATTCCTAACAATCAACACATGGGTCAAGCTGCATTGTTTAAAGTCTTTGCTTTCCTTAAACGCAACGCACAGTTGCTGAGCCACGACGACTATCGGGCCGGACATGTTGGATACCATTGCGGCCAAAGCCGTCGCTTAAAAGATATTCGAGGTTACCTGGTCAATATCTGGTCCAATACCCCGATCAGTACCCGCTTGGGGGACGATTGGGTTGAGCGCTTAACGATTAACCCACCTGATGATTTCCTTGATTGGTGGGACGGCTTCCCGGAGGTCTACTTCGACAACCAGACCGCTTGGGTCAACGCACTCACCCTGGAGCCAACCCGCGCGACCGCGGACGGCTTGGTGATCGATCCGGATTGGTCTTTAGATGACGGCCCACGCTTGTTTAACCCGGTTCCCGACCGACCCGGCGAGTTTCAACCTTGCCATTTACGCATGCATGAGCATCTGGTGAAGCCGGTCGAGCGCGCCGAACAAAAAACGTTTAAGTTGATGCAGTTCTTTAAACTGAAACAGCCACCCGGTGATGAAGACTCATGGTTGACTCATTACGCGCCGATCATTGCTCGATGGCACCAGTGCCAGGGCTGTATCATCAATTTTAGAGATCCCGATCAAGATGCCGCAATGCGCGGTTTTTATGCTGCGGACAGTTGGGGACACAGCCCGCAGGGCCAAGCACACCGCGCCGAATTCTGCGCCTACTTTGACGGCGCTGTTGAATATCACTTCGACACCCCAGAGCAGTTTACCGCCGCAAGAGCCCAAGACCACGATCGGCTGCGAGCGATTGAAAGGCGCGTGTTCGAATCCTGTTGGTATGTCGAGGTAGACGAAAACTTAGTCGTTTTACCTAATCGAGATCCCGCCCCTTCTTTCTATTTTCGGTAATTCCTATGTTAAAAGTGTTTGGCTTTGTTAAGCGTCATCCACGCTTGTCCCACGACGAATATCGAGCCGGACATGTGGGTTATCACAACTCATTTGGTCGCCGCTTAAACAATATTCGAGGCTACCTGCTCAACGTCGCCTCCAACACAACCGTCAGTCAGGCACTAGGCTTGATGGCAGCCGACTAGGTGAACAGTAATGAAACCGCGGACTTTGACGCGCATTGGGACGGCTGGGGACAATTGATGTTCGACACCCTCGAAGATTATCTGGCAGCCCGGTCACCCGCCCGAGACTATCCAGGGGACGCTGGCCTGCAGATGGATCCTATGGTCGGTAAAGTGGGAGACGACTTTGACCAACTCTATGCCGGCACACCATTCCAATTTCACGTCAATGAGTCTGTCTCTCGGCCGGTCATCAGGCCGGAACGCAAGCTATTCAAACTGGTGCAATTCGGCCAACGCCCAGCCAATCTGCCGTTGCCTTTATTTCAGGCCTATTGGACCGGAAGGTATGCAGCACTGGCGGCAACAATGCCAGGCTTGCGCGGTATGATCATCAACTTCCGCACGCCACTGGACGTCATGAGCAAATTTTTCGCCCCCGACGCAGAAGGGTTCACCGAGGCGGGGCGCGTACGGCGCGAGACATTTTATGCCTTGTGGGATGGGATGGCCGAATATTGGTTCGAAGGGCCCGAACAGTTTGCCGAAGCACGCTGCAGTTCCTCATATCAACTGCTGACCGAACTGGAAGCCTCTCTGTTCGAGCGATGCTACTATCGAGTGGTTGACGAAACAGTCGCTGTATTGCCTAAACGCGATCCTGCCCCAGATTTTTATCATCGCTAACGCCGCTTTCCGGCTCTAAACAAACTATAGCTGCACCTTCAGTCGGCGTTATTCAAGCCCAGCCAGCGGTGAAGGATGTCTAAAGCCCGCACCCTGTGCCAGAATGCTCGGCGACTTTCACTGAGCTTCAAGGCATGGATATGTTAAATAACAAACAAATCATTGTGACTGGATGCGGTCGGGGTATGGGCGAAGCCACCGTGATGGCGTATGTTGAGGCCGGCGCGCACGTCGTGGGCATGGATATCAACGAAGAAGCGGGGCAGGCCGTGATCGCTCAAGCCAACACCCTCGCCGACGGTCGCGCGTCGTTTGTGCCGGTTGATGTAGCAGACGAGTCCAATGTCGCCCGCGCTTTTCAAACGGCCGTTGACATTTTGGGTGGGCGTCTCGACGTCTTAGCTCACCCAGCCGCGATTCAGGCCGCCTCACACCCGAGCGAAATCGATGCACACACCTGGGACCGCATGTTCGCCATCAACGTACGTGGCACTATGCTCACTAATCAAGCTGCCCACCGCCACATGCAGGCAAACGGCGGCGGATCGATCATCAACTTCGGTTCAATTTCGGGTCAACGGGCAGAGCCTTCCGCAGTGGCTTATTCTGCGTCAAAGGGTGCGGTGCATTCATGGACCCGCTCGGCTGCCGGTGCCTGGGGCGCAGACAACGTACGGGTCAACGCAATCCTGCCTGCCATGGCAACCCCAATGTATCACGAAGCGCGACGCAACATGAGCGACGAGCAGAACAACGCCTCTTACTGGATGAACCATGCATCCATTGCGCTGGGTCAAACCTATGGCGACCCATTAACCGACCTGGGCCCGGTGATGGTGTTCTTTGCGTCAGACGCTTCTCATTTCATTACAGGGCAATTGATACCCGTTGATGGGGGACAAACCAACACGCGATAAACGCCGACTGCAGTCAATCTACGTCGTCTGGCTAGGGCACCCTCAGGCTCGAGTTTGACTCAAGTCAAACTCGACTCAATCCTCGCCAGCGAGGCTTGACGCATTATCTTTTTTTGCCGCCCGTAAGTCTCTGTGGGCATCTCGGCAAGCTCAGCGGCCCGACTCAGACAGCGTGATGCCAACACCCCAGCATCAACCACCTCGTCAAGAAACCCCGCAGCCACCGCCGGTTGCGGCCCATACAGATGAGCTTGAATCACCGCAGCCGTTTGATGGTGAGCGGGAATTCGATTAGCGGCCAGCTCAAAGCCAAATACGGGCAGTACCATCCCAATAGCGGTCTCATTGAGACCCAGTTTGAAGTCACCCTCAACGCCAATTCGCGTGTCGCAGGCCAGCAACAAGAAACCACCTGCGGCGATAGCATGCCCCGAGCATCCGGCCACAACAGGCATAGGAAAGCCAAACAGTCGGTGCAGCATGTGCGCGCCACGGTTAACCAACTTCGCCCCCTGCTCCGCACCCTTGGCAATCTCCTTCAGATCAAAACCCGCGGAGAATACCCCAGGGCGTCCTAACAGCACGACTGCTTCGGCTTGATCTTCCGCTTTATCAAGACTCGACATGACAAAATCAATCAGACTGTGACTGACGGCATTGGCTTTGCCGTCATCTATTTCAAGCACTGCCGTGCTGCCATTCATTGAAAACTGCATTTTCACTCTCCTTTTTTAATCATGATCGTTTCGCCA
>Ga0181559_10002870_pt1 | contig 17002 bp, 18 predicted proteins | sample 011ome_21_FD_133752 | JGI IMG/M metagenome (GOLD analysis project Ga0181559, IMG submission 133752) | Coastal salt marsh microbial communities from the Groves Creek Marsh, Skidaway Island, Georgia - 011508AT metaG (megahit assembly) | ecosystem: Environmental > Aquatic > Marine > Intertidal...
ACGAGGGTTCGAATCCCTCTCTCTCCGCAACATGAAAGCGTAACTCCTTGCTTTAAAGGTAGTTGCGCTTTTTTATTATTCAAGTTAGGCAACATTTAGGCAACAATCACCTATTTACCCTTTGCTAGTGTCCCCAGTTAATTGGTATGCTGTGTTTGAACCCGAGAGGTTTATAGATCTGTTTTCCCGTTGCATAAACTATGGGATTGTTTAAGGTTATAATACAGTCATGGATGGTGTAAAGATTTCCCTGAGGATTGTAAATCTTTTATTTACAACATGATGCCTCTACCTTCTGATAAGAGATTCTTTAATTCAGGGGGTGTTGTGCGGCGAAAAAACCTAATTGTATAAATTCGAAATCAAACTTTTTACCTATGAGATTCCTTACTTTCTTGCTGGTTACCGTTTGCCATTTTGCTACTGCCCAAGGGTTTATTAGAACCTATGGAGGCTCTGACGATGATGAAGCTTTTAGCTTTGACCAAACTTCAGATGGAGGATTTATAATAGCTGGACAAACCCGATCTTTTGGGAACGGAAGTAATGACTTGTATATTATTAAAACAGATTCACTTGGCGACACTGTATGGACTTCAACATTTGGCGGGTCGGACGGTGATGTGGCTCACGAAGTTTTACAAACGACCGACAATGGGTATGCTATTGCAGGTAGGAGAGATGGCAGAATCTATGTTATGAAATTGGAGCAAAATGGAGATACAGTTTGGTCTCAAAAATTTGAAGGAGGAGGTAGTAATGCGCTTCTAGAATTAAGCAGTGGTGGGTATTTTGTTACTGGAAGTGGAGGTCGAATAACATTGATCAAAATGGATGAATTTGGTAATTCAATTTGGACTAAGTATTATGGCGATTCTCTCGTTGGTTATACTAGAGCAAGTTGCATACTTGAAACCTTAGATGGCGGAATCGTGATATTCGGTGACGTTGATTCTACATCTGAAGGGGACCTTGATTTCTATTTACTTAAAATAAGTATTGATGGCGATACACTTTGGTCAAAAATATACGGTGATCCGACTCAGAATTTCGGAAAAAAGGCAATCATCCAATTTCGTTCAAAACCACTCATCCATGTTAGCTCGTATTATTTTTTCATTCCTGTTATTCAGTCACAATGCCGGTGCCCGGCAGGCGTTCATTTATGTTAGCGATGTTGGCGATTTTCAAGATGGGCCTTCGCAAGTTTTGAAATACACAGCTGCTGGAGAGTTCGTACAAGTGTTTACCAACGAAAACCTTGGCTGGCCTCAAGACATTCTTTTTTTAGATGCAGACAGCACTGTACTTATATCTAACTAATATAAGCTCTGTTAGGATAGATAAATACAATGCGCAAACTGGTGCTTGGTTGGGTGTTTTTGCCAACGGAATTAGTGACCCCACGCGCATGATTATTGGGCCATACAGTTTACTTTAAGTGGTGCAATGGGCAGGCTCTAATCGCGTTCTGTGCTATGACCTCGATGGCATCTTTGTGGATGTGTTTTCAAACACAGGTGTAAATGCCAGCATAGGCATCGACCGGAATTTTGAAAGAATACTGTTTGTGTCTTCGTACTATGATCATAAAATTGACGGTTTTGATACTGCGGGAAATTTCATAACCACCTTCATCGATTCAGCGTTGGTTTGGGCCAACCAACATTTGGTTTGACGACCATGACATTCTTTATGTGCTAGATTTTGATGCGGTTAATCGCTTCGACCCAGAAGGCAATTTTATCGACACTTGGATCACAAGTCTTGACCAATGCGAAGGCTTTGCATTTATGGATGATGTCGTGCTTGCTGATGGTAATCATCTTGCTGTTTTTGTACAGTGACAAAATTGGAAGCATTGGCGTGGCATTGGGTGTGGCTGGTGCAGGTGTTGCATTTGCATTGCAAGAAGTTATTGTCAGTTTGGCTGGATAGCTAAACATGATGATCACTGGAAGAGTAAGTGTGGGCGAACGCGTCATGATTGGTCAAGTGAAGGGAGATATCATTGATATAGGTGTTTTCAGTTCAACCATCATGGAAATGGGTGCTTGGGTAGATGGTGATTTATATAATGGACGCATTGTAAGCATCTCTAACAGTTTCGTTTTTAAAGAGGACATTCACCATTATTCTGCGGAGTATCCGTTTTTGTGGGATGAAGTGCGTATTCCAATTCGGAATGAGTCTGATATTGATTTGGCACGTAAAATCTTTCTCAACGTTTTGGATGAAGTGTGCGGTAAATATGCCGAACAATCAAAGAACCATTGGTCTAAAATCACCATGAAGTTCAGGGTGGAAGAAGCTATAGTGGATCCAATGGTTTCCATGATTTTTGATGAAAATTGGATCACATTCACTTTGCGCTATGTGGTTGATTTTAAAAAGAGGCGAACCATTAAGTATTTGCTTTTTCAACAGAATACATGAGGAAATAGAAAAAACATCGGGTAAGAATCATTTAGCCAGCGCAGCGATGGAGGTTTCTATGAAAAAGGAAGGCTAAGGAGCAAATCGATTGACCTTGTGTTACTTTAGTTACATTCAAGGTCTGCTTCAAGCCGTAACATTGCACATTCAAAATCAAAAAAATTAAACGTATGGGATTTTTCGGATCAATGTTTGGGAACGACAGCAGCGCTGTAGTAAAAGAAATGATTGACAAAGGAGCGGTGATTATCGATGTAAGAACACCTGCTGAATTTCAAGGAGGTCACGTAGCAGGATCAAAGAACATTCCGCTGCAAACCATCCAAGGCAAAGTGGCTGAAATCAAGAAGATGAATAAGCCTATTTTATTATGCTGCGCAAGTGGCGCGAGAAGCAGTCAAGCTACAGAGTTTTTAAAACAGCAAGGCATTCAATGTGAGAATGGCGGTGGCTGGATGCAAGTAAACAACCTGGTGCGATAAGTAGTTTTCAAGCGTTAAAAAAGCCGTGTGCCCAACATGTGGATGCACGGCTTTTTTTTTGGATGAATCTCTGATTAGAACGGATCTGAGAACCTTTCGTCAGCGATCATTTCTTCATCAGTCAGTGTTTTCAAAAAGTTGATCAGGTTAATTTTGTCCTGTTCTGTAAGTTGTAGTCCAGTTTGGGCGCTGTATACTAAAGCAGGATCTACGGTTTCAGAAATTACAATACCGTGATCATAATGATCGATGACTTCTTCCAGTGTTTGAAATCGACCATCGTGCATGTAAGGGGCGGTTAGTTCAATATTGCGCAATGATGGAACTTTAAACTTTGCTCGGTCACGGGGTTCGCCCGTAACGGCCTCTCTCCCAATATCGTCTTGATCTCCATCGGCATCCAATCCATTGTTCATGTAGCGGTTGTTGTCAAAATTGTTTCCACCATGGCAGTGCGCGCAATCTGCACCAGATATTTCGGGGAAGCCAGGATTGTATTCCGCACTGAATAAGACCCTTCCTCTCTCTTCACTTTCAGTCAAAGTTGCCTGCCCGTCAAGGAATTTGTCGTATTTAGATTGGTTGGAGATGATTGAATTCATAAATTGTTCCATGGCCAAGGACATGCGTTCAGAAGTGATTTCAGCATCGCCAAATGCGCGGATGAATTGAGCCGGATATGTTGTTGTTGCGCTCAATTTCGAAATGACATTTTCCAATGTCTCCTTCATTTCTAACTCATCTTGAATCGGCATTAACGATTGATCGCGGAGCAGGTGTGCTCTTCCATCCCAGAAAAATTCGTTGGTATGCCAAAGCATGTTGAAAATCGGCATGGCCTGTCTTTTACCTAAAGAACCATCCACTCCAGCCGAAAATTGAGCAGGGTCTGAAAAGCCATCTTGCTGAATGTGGCAGCTGCCGCACGAGATGGAATTGTCTTTTGATAAAAGCGTTTCGTAAAACAACATTCGACCTAGTTTCACACCCTCTACTGTCAGTGGATTATCTGTCATATCGGGTTCTGCAAAGCGCCCATAATCCAACTCGTAAGGTGTATCGTCATATTCAGGATTAATCACACTGGGCATTCCTTCAGGGGCCTTTCTGCATAAGCTAAAAACAAATGGTGTTAATAAGGCAACCAGGGTTATTGACTTCTTGAGCTTCATTCTTGAAAGTTTTTATTGGAAATAAATTCTTGATCAGTTAGGCTTTCTAGAAAGCTAACCAAGTCATTGATTTCTTGTTCATTTAGATTTAGTGGCTTAATCAATGGATCTTTTGAATCGCTAAACCCTCCTGCATTGTAGTGTTCTAAGACTTGATGGAGCGAGGAAAACGATCCATCGTGCATGTAAGGAGCAGTGAGTGCTACATTTCTTAATGTTGGCACTTTGAAGAGTGAGTAGTCGGCAGAATCGGCAGTCAGACGCATTTTGCCGATATCGCCCGATTCATATCCATTGTTTCGTATACTATAATCGGTAAAATTAAAACCTGAATGACAAGATGCGCAGTTGGCGCGATCGCTTTTGAAAAGCTCCATTCCCCTTATTTGCGATGTTGTGAGTGTTCCTTCATTACGCAAGAACTTGTCGTAGGCACTATTTCCACTGATCAGTGTCCGCTCAAAGGTTGCCAAGGCACGAGTCACCGCGAGAGGAGTAATTTCAGTTCCAAAAGCTTCTTTTGCCATTTCAATATATTCTGAATATTGATTGAGGCGGTCGCATATTTCTACGATGTTGAAGTCCATTTCACTGTGTTCTTGAATGGGCACCAACACTTGCATTTCCAATGTAGGTACTCCGCCTTCTCTGGTAAAGTATGGGTGAAAAGCAACGTTTGCAAGTGTAGGCGAGTTCCTCTCGCTAGTGTTGTTGTCGACCCCTGGAGTCACTGGCACATCATCAGCAAATCCCAAGTCTTGTTTATGGCAGCTTGCACAGCTAATGGTGAAGTCTCGAGAAAGTGCAGGGTCATAAAACAGTTTTTTACCTATCTGCCACTTGCTTAGGCTAAAACGATTATCAACTGGAAAGGCGATGGAATCGAAGCCTTCGGGAACGCGTGTCAACGTTTCTTCCAGGTCCTCTTTAACTTCAATTGTTGGCAGTTGCTCCTTGGCGCATGATTCGATTAAAACCACTATCCCAACTGCAATGAAGCCATATGTCCAAAGTTTATTGCACACTTAACTTTTTCACTATTGTTTCACCAGTCTCGATTGCATCAAGTCTAACAAAGTATACTCCAGCTTCCAAGCCATTGATGTTCAATGTTTGACTTCCTCCGTTCATTTGTTCGCTCATTACTTGCTTGCCTGTAAGGTCAAATACACGAACGTCTAAGGCATAAGATGCAGTGAATGTGAGAATTGCATTTCCGTCTAAAGTTGGGTTTGGGAAGATCTGAAAGTCTAGGCGTGGAGCAGTTTCAGAAAGTCCACTCGGCTCTTCCACAACCATTGTATCAATAGGAGAGGTAGTTCTGAAAACCAGGTCTCTGAAGTTTTCTAGAAGGGTAATGGCTTCACCAAAATCACCATGTGTAATTACACCGTTAGAAACGTCAATTCCAGAAAGGGCTTGAGTGTATTCGCCATAAACAACGATATCCAATTCTCCATTTTCAGCAGAATCCGAAATGTCCAATTCAACATCGAAATAGTAATCATCGCCCAAGGCATGTATTTCATAGGTTTGATCGAGTTGCTCGCCTCCCATTCCTTCAAGAGCAACAAATCGATAGCCAGCAGCCCATCCCCAATGCATTGACGGGTTTTGGTTGGCTAATGGGTGAAACTGATTGTAGGTAGATGGATCGAGGTGGTTATGATCTGAGTCTACACCAATCGAAAACCTCAGTCCTTCCAATTCAGTAACATCCAAATTGCCAAGATCTACAGAAGTTATAAGGTTAGCACGAACTAAAACCCATAAATCCTCCACCATGGTTTCTTGGCCTCCATCGTGGATCAAGGTGATTTCAGATATATAATATTCTAGTCTGTCTGCCTTGAATTTGACACCTTCCGGTGTTTCCGATTGTTTGTTGAGTTCAAAAATCTGGTCGCCCAGTGCATGCACTATTTCTAAACTCACATTATTTTGAGCTTGTATTTCTAATGCGCTGACGATGAGAAAAGAGGACAACAATATGGGTATAAGTTTTTTCATTAGATATTATTTAAAGGGCATTCGTAATTAAGGCTTTTTACAACTAGAATGTTCAAATTTATTAGAAAAAAGTACGAAAAAAGCTCGAAAAATGTACCTTGATTGGAATTCAAAAGGATGGGATGAGCCAATTCTGGTCAAATCCAACCAAAATCTAAATGATACGTGGTTTGTAATGTTCGCTTTGTATACATTTGAGCGTTTTCAGAAAAGGCTAGAGCTATTTTTAACGTGTCGAGTGGTCTTTTTCTGTTCGCAGAAAAAAATTCATGCAATGTTAATGGTGCAACTCGTGAGCGCTTTATATGTTTACAGCCAATTTTGAACACTAAAAAAAAGAAAAGCAAATCCAAATTCAAATTAGTTAATATGAAACGTACCTTTTTATCTATTGCAATGACTGTTACTCTGATGGTATCAGGTTTGTCAATGTCATTTGCGCAAGATGAACAACCTATGGATGCTGATAGCAGCGCTGCAGCAACTGAGGAAGTAATGGCCGAAGAGCCTCAAGAAGAAGCAGCTCCAATGGAAATGCCTGCCGAAGAAGCGGCTCCTGCAGAAGATAAATCTTTACACCAAGTGGTAAAGCAAAAATTCATTGAAGGTGGCCCTGAATTCATGTCATTTGTATTGATATGTTTGATTCTAGGATTGGCTATGTCTATTGAGCGTATCCTTTACCTCAACATGGCTACAACAAACAATGATCAACTTTTGCAAGATGTTGACAGTGCACTTCAAAGCGGGGGTGTTGAAGCTGCAAAGGAAGTATGCAGAAATACTAGAGGGCCAGTAGCGAGCATTTTCTATCAAGGGTTAGATCGCGCAGACCACGGAATCGAAATGGTAGAAAAATCAGTTGTTTCTTACGGTAGTGTTCAAATGGGACTTTTGGAAAAAGGTCTTTCTTGGATTTCACTATTCATCGCTCTTGCACCAATGTTAGGATTCTTCGGAACTGTAATTGGTATGATTGAGGCGTTTGACGCGATTGCCGCTGCAAACAACATTTCTCCCGGTATCGTTGCTGGTGGTATTGGTGTGGCCTTGATCACTACAGTTTCTGGTCTTTTAGTAGCTATGATCCTTCAGATTTTCTACAACTACATCGTAGCAAAAGTGGACAGCATTGTTAACGAAATGGAGAACGCTTCAATTTCATTGATCGATTTGATGATCAAGTACAACTTGACTAAATAATATTTTAATATGTTTCAAAAAATCAATACGATAGGCATGTTTGTCATCATAGCAATAGGAGTAATCCTAATGGTGATGACGATGTCTTCAGGATTAACACCTGAACAAAGCGATTGTACAGATTGTGGAGCTGTTGGAAGCTTTATTGGGTTGAGTTACATCCTCTTAATTGTTGCTGTAGTGGCGGCTTTGGGTGGCGCTGTAATACAGGCAATAATGAATCCAAGCAAGTTAAAAGGATCATTTATTGGTGTCGGGGTAATGTTGGCTGTGTTAGTTCTGAGTTATGTTTTGGCAGACAGTACCGTTGAACCTTACTACATTGGCGGTATTAGTGAATCAACATCCAAATTAAGCGGGGCTGGATTGTATGCCTTTTACATCTTATTTGTTTTAGCCGTGCTATCAATTGCTTATTCGTCTATTTCTAGAATGCTTAAATAAGAATTATGGCTAGGAAGAAAAGAGAATTACAAGAAATCAATGCAGGATCGATGGCAGATATCGCATTCCTACTCTTGGTTTTCTTCCTTGTTACCACTACCATGGATACAAGTTGGGGATTGGCGCGAAAGCTGCCTCCGCCCTTATTAGAAGACCAACCAGATCCTCCACCCATTAAAGACAGAAATGTGTTTGTGGTCTTGGCCAATGCCAACGATCAATTATTGGTGGAAGGGGAATTATTGAGTATAGATCAATTGAGGGAAGCTGCGAAAGAATTCATTTCGAATCCTTCGCGGAAAGAAACGCTTCCCGAGTTTAAAGAAATCGATGTTCCATTGTTAGGCAGAATGCCTGTTTCGAAACAAGTGATTTCACTTCAAAACGATAATGGTACTTCATACGATCTTTACATACAAGTTCAAAATGAATTGGCTGCCGCTTATTCTGAACTTAGAGATGAATTGGCTATGCAGAAGTTTGGTATGCCATATAAGAAGATTGAAGAAATGGCCAAATCTGAAGAAGGTGGAGAGAAGTACGCAGAAATGATTGATGCTATTCGCGATGTTTACCCACAGAGAATTTCAGAAGCAGAACCAAAAGATATTGGAGGGTAATTATGTCAAAGTTTAAGAAAGATAATAATAAAGGAACGCCTGCCGTAAGCACGGCCTCCCTTCCTGATATTGTTTTCATGTTGCTTTTTTTCTTCATGGTTACTACCGTGATGAGGGAAGTTGATCTAAAAATCAAAATGGACCAACCAGAAGCTAGTGAGATTGATAAATTGGAAGACAAAGCTCTCGTAGATTACATTTATATTGGAGAGCCAATGAACAGCGAGTTGTACGGAACTGTTCCCAAAATTCAATTGGATGATGATTTTGCTACCATTGAAGATGTTCAAGACTATATCATTGCTCGCAGAGCCGATCGTCCTGAGCAATTGCAAGGTAAGATCACCGTATCACTTAAGGTTGATAAAGAAACCAAGATGGGAATTGTGACCGAAGTGAAACAAAAACTCAGAAAAGTTCAGGCATTAAAGATCAACTACTCTACCAGAGAAAAAGTTGTTCGATAACCATAGAATTTGGATTTGAATTAAGCCTCAGAGACTTCGGTTTCTGGGGCTTTTCTTTTGAGTCGCTGGGAAGTAAAATAGATTGCGGTGAGCCCTGCTATGAGTACAGTACTGCTCAACACGGCAAAAAGGGCATCGCCCTCGTTGGCTCCAATGGTTTCAACACTTTCTTCAATAGCGTCAATTCCAATATACCAAGTAATCAATACTGCCAAGCCATTGTTGATCAAATGTCCTACCATCGGCAGCAGCAGCGTTCCCGACCAATGAGCAGCATAGCCGAAAACTGCTCCGAGTATCATTCTTGGAACGAAACCCAAAAACTGCATGTGAAAGAACGAGAATAGAAAAGCAGTGATCCAAATGGCCACATGGTAATTCTTCACCACTTTTAGAATCAATGGCTGCATGGTTCCCCTGAAAAAAACTTCTTCAGCAACTGCTGGAATAAAGGCAATCAATATCAAATTGAAGATCAAATCGTCCACAGAGTCCATGCTCAAGAAAATACGGATCAAAGCTTCCGCATCGGCTTCCATTCCTCTAATCCAATCATAAAGTCCGCTCATCGATTCTGGAAGCGTCAAACCACTGTTCCATTCTGCTAGAAAATTGATCATCGGCAGCGCTGAAACGATGGTCAATGAAAAAACAAGGATCATGCCTAGCCTCCCGTTTATACTAACCAGTGCATATGGGTTATCTTGTTTGTGAATCGATCGATAAACCAGATATGGAATCACGAAAAGCCCTAAGGCTTGCATGATTTGCATAAGTTTCAAAACCAATACGGCTGAATCATTGGGGTCGCTAACCGAACCTGGATTACTTAGAAACCCAATGCCTGTTCCGCTGAACACAAAAGGAATCATAACAGCTCCCAAAAAGATGAACAAAGACACAAAACCGATGAGCACCAAGGCTGATAATTGCACTAGTGGATGAGCATTCTTGAGGGCTTCTCGCATAGGATTAGAATTGGATGTAACTTTGCATCGCAAAAATGGTGAAGATTGGAGACATAGAGCTAGGTGAATTTCCGTTGCTGCTCGCACCGATGGAAGACGTGAGCGATCCGCCCTTCAGAACATTGTGTAAGCGCTACGGTGCAGACCTTATGTATACAGAGTTTATCAGCTCAGAAGGCTTGATCAGAGACGCGGCTAAGAGTGTTCAAAAGCTTGATATTTATGATGAAGAGCGACCGATTGGTATCCAAATTTTTGGTGGAGAAGAAGGTCCTATGCGTGAATCAGCTGAAATCGTTGAACGCACCAATCCTGATATATTAGACATCAACTTCGGATGTCCAGTCAAGAAAGTAGTCTGCAAAGATGCAGGAGCCGGCATATTGAAGAATATCCCTAAAATGGTAAGCCTCACCAAAGCCATTGTCGAAAGCACGAAGCTTCCAGTCACTGTAAAAACAAGATTGGGCTGGGATGAAAACTCCAAAAAAATAGTTGAAGTGGCCGAGCGGCTTCAAGATGTCGGAATTAAAGCCATCTCTATTCACGGTCGCACGCGTGTGCAGATGTATAAAGGAGAAGCCGATTGGACGTTGATTGGAGAAGTGAAAAACAATCCACGGATAAACATTCCAGTTTTTGGTAATGGAGATGTTCACACACCTGAGAAAGCGATAGAAATGAGGTCTAGGTTTGGCGTTGATGGCGTGATGATTGGGCGTGCCGCTATAGGTTATCCATGGATCTTCAATGAAATAAAATATTTCATGACTACCGGAGAGCATTTGGCTGGACCAACACTCGAACAGCGAGCTGCCGCGGCAAAAGAGCATTTGGAGCGTTCCATCAAATGGAAAGGAGAAACGCTGGGAGTGTTGGAAATGAGAAGGCACTACTCTAACTACTTTAAGGGGATTCCTCATTTTAAAGAAACCCGCATGCAGTTGGTCACAGAAATGGATCCGACTGCGTTGATCGAGATTCTCGAATCGATTAAAACCTCTTATGACGAGGTTACTCTTTGAAGCCGTTGCTCGTTGAGTAATATTTTCACTGGAATCACGCTTGCTAATAGTCCGATAGTAAATACCACACCAGACACCGCAAGGATGTCTGTCAGGTGAAGTTCAACGGGATAAAACTCTACCAATCCACCTTGCAAAGGAAAGAAACCGATGTATTGCTGAACCAAGATTAAAGTGACTCCCAATCCCATCCCAATTCCAGCACCCACACTGGTAATGAGCAAGCCTTCATACAAGAATACGCGTTGAACATCCTTGGCTGTTTGCCCCAAAGAGCGCAACAATGAGATATCTTTTTTCTTGTCGATGATCAACATGGTTAAGCTACCAATCAAATTGAAAGTGGCCACAATCAAGATGAAACTCAAAATGAAAAAGGTCACCCACTTTTCTGTGGCATTGGTTTTGAATAAAACATCATTCAATTCTAACCTCGTTTTTACATCGTACTGCTTTCCTAGAAGCGCTCTAATTTTCTCCTTTATTAGAACTGCATCCGTTCCTGGTTTTAGGGTAAGGTCAATGAACGAAGCCCGATTTTCATATTGCAGCAAATTCTTGGCAAAATCAAACGGCACGTAGATGTATGAAAAGTCAAACTCGGGATTCATGGCAACAATCCCCATCGGAACGATGCGCTCTTGAACGAACTTGCTCTCAGGGTTAAGAGAATTAACTCCATCGCGCTTGGCAGCAAACACTTTGATTCCTTCATAACCCTCACTGATGAAGAGGTTCAGGTTGTCTGCAATTCCGTAACCCAAGAGTGCTCTAGGATAGCCATTGAAAGAAATACCAAGTTCGCCTTCAACCAAGTGCTCTTCTAATCCCAAATAAGGAAGATAGGATTCTGATATACCACGTAAGGTAACGATGGATTGTTGGTCTTTGAATTGCAAGAAAACTGTTTCTTCCAATGTGGGCGAAATGGCTTGCGCTTCATCCCAGCGGATAATGGTATCTAGATGAACAGAGTCAAGTGAGAGGGTTTTTCCTTTGATAGGACTGATTCTGATGTCAGGGTCGATTGAGGTATAAAGGTCTGCCACCAATGTTTCTAAACCATTGAAGGCGCTCAAAACGATGATCATCGCTAAGCTGCCAATGGCTACACCGGTCGCTGCAATGCCTGAAATAATGTTGATCACATTGCGATTGCCTCGAGAGAATAAGTAGCGTCTTGCGATGGAGAAACTGAGGTTCACCGCTTGTTATTTTAGAAGGTCGTCAATGCGCTGGGCATATTCCATAGAGTCGTCATGGTAGAATCGAAGTTCGGGCATTACCCTGAATTGGTTTTTAACCTTTTGATTCAGCGTATGGCTTATTTCGTGAATATTGGCGTTCAAATTTTCTACTACCGCTTTGGGTTCTTTGGTAGGAAAAGCGCTTACATAAACTTTGGCGTAGCCTAAGTCGGGGGTGATTCGCACGATGGTCACCGAAATTATATTCCCTTGAGCCAAGTGTTGAAATTCTTTCTGAAAAAGCATCCCCAATTCCTTTTGAAGCAATCTTGAAACCTTTTGTTGTCGTACACTTTCCATGCAGCAAAAGTATTAAATGATGTCGCCTAAACCATCAGTCTTAATTTTGCGTCTTACCTTCGAAATTAATTGCATAAAAGCTACACTATGAGAAAATCACTACTCCCGATTATGTCTTTATTTATGAGCCTTCCTTTGGTTGCTCAAATTACCATCACTCAAGCAGATTATGGTCAGGCTGGCGACAGCATTACTATTGGTAACGATTTCAACCCTCCAGCAGGGTTGAGCGTAGGTGGGACAGGTTCACAAACATGGGACTTCACTACGCTGGCATTGAGCAATATCAATACGCTCAATTTTGTTGATCCTGCAACTACGATAAGTGGGGCGCAGTTTCCTGAAGCAGATTTGGCGATAGAACGCTTTTCAGACACGCTCTTTTTTCAGTCCTCACCGACATCGTTTTTGTTGGATGGAGTTGCAGGGTCAGGGTTTGGATTAGGAGTGAATGTGGTGGCGAACTTTAACCCAAACTCTACTCAAATTGAATTCCCTTCCACGTTGGGATCATCTTTGATAGACACAGCAGTATTCGATACCATAGTTGATTGCGATGCTTTTGGATTCGGAAATGTATGTGACTCTGCGCGACTTAAAAGAACATTGATAGGAACGGGCACAATCGATGCTCATGGATCTATAAGCACACCAGGTGGAACGTTTGAAAGTGTGCGTCAATATTTTAGAGAGGACAACTCAGACAGCGTTTGGATCAAGATTCCATTTTTAGGCTGGTCACTTTTTAGTGATTCGGTATCGACAAATCACAATTATAGATGGATGGCCAATGGTGAAAAATGGCCCGTATTGAGCGCTGTGGCTGATGCTCCCGGAGGAGATATTACTTCAGCTGAGTTTATTATTGGTGCTCAAGTGTTGGCTTTCGCCAATGGTGTATCTGGACCAGCATGTAATGGAGGGTGCAATGGTTCAGCATCAGTCTTCGCTATTGGAGGATTACCTCCTTACACTTATACATGGTCTAATGGCGCAAGCACAGCATCAGCATCTGGATTATGTGCAGGCACTTACACGGTAACTATCGAAGATAGTGACACGGGCTCATACGTGTTGAGCATTGCAATCAATGAACCTTCAGCTTTATCAATTACTGGAGCTGTTCAAGGTTCGAATACGGCTTCGGATGGAGCCATTGACATTACGGTATCAGGTGGAACAGGAGCTGGAACATACAGCTACGCTTGGACAGGACCAGATGGATTTACAGCTACATCTGCAGATATTTCTGGCTTGGGCGAAGGAGATTACACGGTGATTATTACAGATGGCAATGGTTGCGATACATCAAGAACTTTTTCAGTTGCATTAACTGGAATCGGAACCTTGAATGAAGCTGGTTTTAAAGCCTACCCCAACCCAGCCAATGACCAATTGAACATCGTTAGCAGCAATGTAATTCAGCACTTCCGGGTGACGGATTTGTTGGGAAATGTTGTTTCAGTTGCCTCGCCAAACGCAATGACTACGCAAATAGCGACCACCAATCTTTCAGAAGGCATATATGTAATTGAGGTGATTACAGCGCGTGGAACGTTTGTCAACAAGATCAATGTTGCGCATTGATGTAAAATGGAATTTTAACTGATTGAGATCAGTTTCTAATTATCTAAAGCGGGGCACTTTTGTGGCTCGCTTTTTTTATGGAGCAAGCCAAACAAATCAAGACATGTTATCATTGCGGTGAAGACTGTAATGATGGGGTTATCCTTCACGATGACCATGACTTTTGCTGTCATGGTTGTAAGACTGTTTATACCTTACTCAACGAAACCGGATTGGTGAGCTACTATGAGATTGATAAAGAAGCTCCGGGATCAGCCGTCAACTCTAATCGCGCAAATAAAGATTTTGTAGACCTTGATGAAGTCAAGCGTCAGTTCATTGATTTTTCGGAAGGAAGTCGAAACAAAGTGACACTCTATTTACCTTCCATGCATTGCGCAGCCTGCATTTGGCTGCTTGAGAAATTAGAGCAGCTCAATGAGGGGGTTTATCGGTCTGAAGTGAATTTTTTACGCAAAGAGGTAACCATTCATTTTAACTCGGATGTGGTTTCGTTGAAGGAGTTGGTAATTCTCTTGGAAGATTTGGGCTATCCGCCCGATTTACAGCGTGATCGAACGAAGGGTAAAGCCAGTAAAGAGAGCAAGAAATTATTACTCAAATTTGGGGTTGCAGGTTTTGCATTTGGCAATATTATGCTGTTCAGTTTTCCTGAGTACTTATCGTTAGACGATGCCTCATTAGACAAGTTCAAGGTGCTTTTTAACTACCTCAACTTTGGGTTAGCCATTCCAGTGTTGCTTTATTCGAGCGTTGATTACCTCAAAAGCGCATGGAAGAGTTTGAGGCTGAAATACCTCACGATCGATGTGCCCATTGCACTTGGAATCATTACACTATTTGGCAGAAGTGCATTTGAGATTTTGAGTGGAACAGGTCCGGGCTATTTTGATTCGTTTGCGGGCTTAATCTTTTTTCTGCTTGTTGGGAAATGGTATCAGAGCAGAACATATGAAGCATTGGCCTTTGATCGCGACTTCAAGTCTTATTTTCCTATTGCCGTTACACGCATCAAGAATGATTCTGAAGAGATGTGTATGCTCGAAAAGATTGAGCAAGGTGATCGACTTAGATTGCTCAATAATCAAGTAACTCCAGCTGATTCAATTCTGATAAAGGGAATAGCATCTTGGTTTAAGAGGGCATTGAATCCGAGCACATCGAAAAGTCTGGCCGAGAATCTGCAAGCACCAATGCATGTGTTGCACTAGATGTAATTCAGAACATTCAAAAAAAGGGGCGCCCATATCGGGCGCCCCTTTTTGTGTCTAGTCAGGTTAAATCCTAGTTGGCAATTACAATTGACTTCATGAAGCCGAATCCTTCACTTGTTCCAGAAATGAAATACGCGCCTTGTGGCAGCTCATTAACGCGGATTTCAATTTTTGTTCCGCTGAACTTGTTGATTTTAGGAAGAACAGTTCTTCCCATTACATCAATCATAGAAATGTTCATTTCCGAAGCTGCTTCGCTAAACTCAATAGTCAAATAATCAGTTGCAGGATTTGGGTAAACGGAAACCCCTGCAGCTCCTTTTAATGATTGTATACCTGAGGGTTCAATGCATTCATTGCACTGCTCCCAACATACCACATCAAGCTCAACATCACTTCCGTCAAGCATTAAAAATCTGTTGGTAAACTCTCCAGTAGTCTTCGTACAAGACATCCCTTCCATAAGGGTTTCTTGACCCGTCCAATTGTCATAGGCAAACTTGTATTCAATTGAATCTGCTGTTACTAAGAAAGTTCCTTCCCAGACGCCATCGCCATCTAAGTCTTCAAGAACGTTGCATGCGCCACACCAGCCATTGTAAGTTCCATTCACCTCAGGGGTTGTGAAGGAACTAGCGGTGTAATAATTCATGTCAACCTTGAAAGTTACCATTTGAGAAGGAATATGGCTCCAATTGACATCGTCAATGTAGAAATCGTGATTTCCATCAAGAGGGTAGATATCCATTGCAGCTACTTGATTAATATTGGCGTTGGCAAAATTTGCAACTTCCATTCCGTCCCATGTTATTGACCATGTGTTGTTGTCAAGGTCTACGTCAACACCAATCGTTGCCCACTGATTTACACTTGGGTAAGCTACTCTGGCATACAGTGCAGTACCATCATCAACACCTAGCGAATCATCTATCAAATAGACTTGAAGTGGAAAGCTCGTTCCTATTGATGAGTTTCCTTGAAAATTAAAATAGAAACCGCTATCGGCATAGATGGCCATATCAAAATGAAACTGACCGGTGCTATATTCATCACCAAAGTCAAGAACTACATCGTGCGGTCCACCGCCAGGAGCTCCCTCAAAATAGATAGAGTTATTGCCGCTCTGGGATTCAGCATTTGATACTTGAACATCCTCGGCTGTTCCTGCGCCAGATCCTGACCAAGTAGTCCATCCATTTGCTACACCGACAACTCCAATGAAGTCGCCAGCGGAATAAGAGTCAAAGTTTTCCGACCATTGGCCGAAAGAAATGGAACCAGCGCATAGGCTGATTACTAAAAGAGTAAATTTTTTCATAATTATTTATTTTAGGTTCGTCAAATTTAAGTAAAACTTCAGCACATAGCGTTATGTCAAAAAAATGTTGCGCTTCGTCTGATTCATGATGTGATTGGCAGAATTAAAACAAAACCTGACCACCTACGAACAATGCCTGACTTGTAAAATTTGAGGCGTTCAGCTGCGATTCAAGCAAATCGTATTTTAGAATGAGTTGAAGAAAATCAGTTGGATTTGAAGATACGGTCAATCCATAGTCAAACCTAGAAAACCCTCCAAACGAAAAATGCGGCTCGAAGGCTAAACGCTTAGCTGCTCTAATGTTCATTCCAAGTCTAATTTCGGGGATGCCCATAAAAAGCAGTTGTCGCGCTCCAATGGCCAAGGTGAGTTTTTGGTTCAATGGCTGAACAAAGTCAATGCCAAGCCGACCAGGAAGAGTAGTCGTCTTGCTTTTGTGAGATGAAGTAATACCCAATATTGCTTCAATACTATCCAAGTCAGCGTTGGCTTGTAAGGCGTCATCA
>Ga0181559_10002873_pt1 | contig 16995 bp, 7 predicted proteins | sample 011ome_21_FD_133752 | JGI IMG/M metagenome (GOLD analysis project Ga0181559, IMG submission 133752) | Coastal salt marsh microbial communities from the Groves Creek Marsh, Skidaway Island, Georgia - 011508AT metaG (megahit assembly) | ecosystem: Environmental > Aquatic > Marine > Intertidal zone...
ACCGCGGCGGGGTCCCCGGCGGCGGGCTCGTCGGGGACGGGCGGCAGCGCCATCGGGGGAGGCGGGGGTTGCGAATGCGGCGGGGTGGACTGCGCGAGCGACGCGGCGATCGCCGCGGCGAGGTCCGCGTCGGCGTCGTCGCCGCCGCCCGCGCTCGGGGCGCCCGCCCCGGCGAAGCTCGCGGCCAACGCCCTGGCCGCGTCCTCCGCGGAATCCCTCTTCCCCGCGCCTCCGCCATGCCCGTGCCCGTGCCCGTGTCCTAAACTCGCGGCGATCGCAGCCTGGAGCTCCGCGTCGTCCGCCGATCCCTCCCCGCCGCCGCCGCCGCCGCCGCCGCCGCGCGCGAGCGTCGTCAACGTGGCGCGCCCCCCCGCGCCGACCCTCGCCATCGCCTGCTCCGCCGCGCACCGCGCGCGCCCCGCGGCTTTCACCGCGTCGGCAGCCTTGTTATCCGCGGCCGCGTCCTCGACGTTGACCCACCGGCCGTACGTCCCGCTCGAGCTCGCGTCCGCCGCCGCGGGCAGCGCGCCCCGCACGACGAAGATGCTGTACCCCTCCTCCTTCAGCTGCGCGAGGAACGCGCTCAAGTACAGCTCCGAGATGGGCTGCGGCGCGGGGAACATGCTGTTGAAGTTCCACCACCCCCCGGGTTTGGGCGCGCTGCCCTTCTTCCCGCCGAATCCGCCGCCCGCGTGCACGCTCGGGCTCTCCACGTCGTCTCGTCGTCGAACCGCGAACCAGTGCTGGTCGAGGTTGCACAGGAACGCGACCTCGTCCTGGGGCGACCTCCACGCGCTCCCAGCCTCGCGCGAGGTGGCGGGCACGCACGTCAGGTTCCAAACCTCCAGCGCTTTCGTCAGGACTTGGATGCTGAAGTTCCCGTCCGCGGCGGCGTTCCCGCTGTCCTCCGCCATGTACCTCAGAAAGTCCGCGCTCTCGACGCCGGACTCGCGCATGAGCGCGCGCTCGCGCTCGTCGAACTCCGTCGCGATCGCCGCGAGGTCGTGCGCGCTGAAGTACGGGCCTTGAAGCAGCGTGTTCAGCGCGTGCACGCCGCACAGCATCGACGTCTGCTTCTCGTGGTACAGCAGCCGCGCCATCGTGCCCGGAGGGGGGGAGGGGCGCGCTCGACGAATCTGATGGAAGCGACGTCCGCGACGCGACGCGACGCCAGCTGCTCGCGCTCGGTATCGAAGGTCCGGAAGGTCGTTGTGCGGCGTACTGTAGTACGTACGCGAACCGCGTACGAAACGTATGTGTAAGTAGTCAGCGACGATTTGAAAATGGACAGCGCGGGAGTTAGGATGGAATTCGTTCGTCCGCGCGCGGCTCGCCTCCACAGCGACGCGCGCGCGAGGGACGTCGTCCGGACGAACGCGCGTAAACGTGACCATGTCGTGCATGACGCATCACGCGAACGGGACGGTGACGCGCGAGCCGAACGGCTCCGTGCAGGTCATCTTCGGTGCGTCTCTCTCCCCGCCGAATACGAATCTCGAATCCCCAGCTTGGCAACCAACCCCTCCCCGCGCGCGTCTGAATCTGACGTCCCCGCGTCCCCGTCCGCGCCTGACCGATCCCCGCGCGTCCCGACTCCCGCCATCACGACAGGCCCGATGTTCTCCGGGAAATCCACCGAGCTCGCGCGACGGATACGCCGACACAAGGTCGCGAATCGCTCGTGCCTCGTCGTGAAGTACGCGAAGGACACGCGGTACGAATCCGAACCGGGGACCGCGGAGGCGGGGACGGACGGCGTCGACGACTTGCGCGGGTGCATGATAACGCACGACCGACAGGCGTTAGTCGCATACCCCACACATCTGCTCGCGGACGTGGACAACGTCGCGCACTCGTTCGACGTCATCGGCGTGGACGAAGGGCAGTTCTTCCCGGACGTCGTCGCGTTCTGCGAAAAGTGGGCCAACGAGGGGAAAACCGTCATCGTCGCCGCGCTGGACGGCGACTTCAAGCGGACGCCGTTCGGCGCCGTCCTCGGCCTCGTCCCGATCGCGGAGGACGTCACAAAACTCAGCGCGGTGTGCCACGGCTGCGGCGGCGACGCGGCGTTCACCGCGCGCGCGGGCGCCGTCGCGACGGATGAAGTCGAGCTCATCGGCGGGAGCGACTTGGGGTACAGCGCGTCTTGCCGCGCGTGCTTCGCGTCCGGCGCCGCCGCCGCGCAGGCGGGGAAGTCGCCCGTCGGGAAGGCGGCGAAACAAAAACAACTACAACAACCATCGTCGACGCCGTCGCGGCCGCCGTCGTCCGCGTCGTCCGCGGAACGCGCGCGCGCGAAGAAGCGCGCGTCCGTGGACGGCACCCCCGCGGCGGCGGCGGTGACGGAGGCGCGCGCGGCGGCGGCGACGCCGTCCACCGCGACGCCGTCCGCGGCCGAGCAGCCCGTCGCGTCCACGCCGGCGATGCGGGACGTGGGCGAGCGCATGAGACTCCTCACGATGGACTCCCCGTCGACGCCGGCGGACTCTGGCTACACTCCCGTCGCGGCGCGCGGGACGCGCGGCCGAACGAAAATGGGCGCCGCCGCGTTGAACGCGGTCGCGGGGGTGGAGAACCCCATGGGCGGCGGCGGGAAGCGGCTCGCGCGCGGCGCGGGTGGGCCAGGGCGGTCGCCGTACAACGAGCTCGCGAGTCGCGGCATGGGCGCGGTGGTTCGTTCGCCGCTGTCGAGCGTCCGGTGACGGACGCGACGGCGACGCGGCGGCGGAGAGGAAGCGAAGGGCGGGCACGCGCGCGGGCGCGCGTGGTCTAATTATTCACGAGTCGACGGGGGCGGGGGGATGGGATGGGGGGAGACGTTCACCGAACGAAACGAACGCGCGTCTCGACGTTCGAACGACGCGCGCGTAACTGATTATTTTAGAGTAAAACAGGAGTTGCAAAATGTCGCATCTCTTCGCGCGCGTCGCCGCGTCATCGCTTGTACCCCGTCTTGTACGCCGCCTTCTCCGGCAACACGAAGCTCACGAGCATCATGTGCTTCCCCGGGGCGACGAGGCGCACTCTGCGGTACACGACGCCGTCGCCGAGCGCCTTGGCCGAGCGCCCTAACCCCAGCGCCTGCGCCGCGAGCCCCCCTATCTCGCCCTCCGGGTTCGTCGGGTGCTTCGAAAACGCGTACACGTTGATCCTCGGCAGCGCCTCGGGCGGCCAGACGTCTCGCGTGAACGCCCCCTTGAAGCAGTCCAGCAACTCGAGGCTGCCTTGCGGGAGGTTCATCACCGCCTGCGTGAAGCGCACGCCTTGAAGCTTGCCGTCGGCGTCGAAGCCGACCCTCGAGACGCGAAGCTCGACGGCGTCGCGCGCGTCCAAGCACGTGATCCCCGCGAGGCGTCTCTTCGGCTTTCCGTTTTTCTGATCGTTCACGCGGAGATAGTCGATCGCCTTCGGGTTGAGGTCGTTCGCGTAGACTCTCTCGCACTTCCGCGCGGCTAACAGCGCGATCGGGCCGACGCCCGCGCACAGATCGAGGACGACGTCGTCCGGGGAGAACGAGTCCACGAGCCTTTGGCGCTCCGTGCCGAGCCGCGAGTTCCAGTACATCGCGCGAAAGTCGAGCTTGTACAGCAGCCCGTTTTCGTTCACCTCCGTCTCCAACGGCGCGTTCGGTCGATCGTTCTTCGGCGCCCCCGCGAGCACCTCCATGTCGAACGTCCGGTACGGCCCGCCCGTCTCCCCGGTCTTGTTCACCACGACCTCGATCTGTTTCAGCTTGTCCACGAGCACCGCCGCCACCGCGGCTTTGTACGGCTCGTGTTCCTCTCTCAGGTTGAGGTGCGCGACGCGTCCAACCGTCTCGAACCCGACCGGGATCACGATCCCCGGCGGGATGATCCTCCGCAGCGCTTCCTCCGCGCTCAGCGCGTCGTACCCCAGGTGCATCACGTGCGTCGTGAGCGTCGCGGACGGGGTCTTCGCGAGCGCCCCGGTCACCGCGGGCGGGTAGTCGTCGACCGGCGCGCCCGCCGCGCACGACGCCTCCGAGAGGAGGATCAAGCTGTGCTCCCTTTCTTCGACGTCCGCGATCACCTTGTTCAGACGCGGGCGGTCCAGGGTGTGCTTCTTGATCGCCGCCATGAGCCCGCCGATCTCTCGCGTCGGCGCTCTGATCGCGGCGACGACGAGCTCGGTGTGGAATCGCTCGTCCGCGGGGTCGACGACGGGCGCGGACGGCGGCGACGACGACGATGACGTCGCCGTCCGCGACGACGCCGCCGCGTCGGCGGCGTCCTGGTGGACGGAACGCGCGCCGCGTCCGTCGCCGCCGCCTCCGCCGCGCGCGACGCCGTGGCCGCCGCTCAAGGACCGGACGCTCGCGCGCGTGACGTGTTGCGCCCGCGCGGGCGCGTGATCAGGCGACGGCGACCGCGCCGGCGGCGACCGCACCGCGCGCCAGTGCGCGTTCGCGTGCGCGGACCCCGCCGCCCGTCGGGGCCCCGCGGTTCCGACGAGCCTCGCGCGCGCGCCCGCGCCCACGCGCGCGACGACGACGCGCGCGGCGGATGCCGACATCCTATCGACGACTCTCGGGACACGACGGCGCGCGTCCTCCCTCGCTGACGTCCCGCGCTCGCGCGCGACGGTCTGGCGGCGAGCGGGGATTCGGACCCGCGGAGGGAATTGCGAGTGGATAAAAAGCGCGCTCGGGTTCGTAGTAACACGTCACAAATTTATTCACGCCTGCACCTCACGCCTGCGCCGCCAGGACCATCGTGTTCACCCCGCACGACCCTTTATCTTTGCATATCTTGTAGTACCCCTCCTCGCCCCAACGCGCCCCCCACGAGTTCTTGATAAGCCAGAACGGCTCCCTCCGGAACCCCCTCGCGGGCGCCCGACCCTCCGCGCCGAACCCGACGATCAACACGCCGTGATCCAGACGCGTCTTATCGCACGCCCACGGGCACGCGACGCCGCGTCTGTACAGCTGCATCCACCGCGCGTCGATGCCGACGGAGAGCGGGCCGTGCTTCACGAGCGCGGCCGCGATCTGCGACTCGTCCGCGGACACGAACGAGTAGTTGGTTATGGTCGCCGCCGGCGGGCCGTCCTCTTTACTCTTACACCTCCCGTCGCCCCTCGCGCCGAGGTACGGATACGCCGCCTCCGCGTCCAGGCCGCCGCGCTTCACGACGTACGCCATCGCGTTCGCGGGTAAACCGCCGTCGCACCCGGAGTCGCACGCGGTCCCGGAGTCCGGGTCGCACGTGTGGTCGCAGTCCACGAGCTGTTGTTCGGACAAGGAGACGAGCGCGCCGGACTTGACGAAGTGGGCGCCCTCGACGGCGCCCGTCGCGGAGAAGCTCCAGCACGACCCGCACATCCCCTGGTTCTTCACCGGCGTCACCGCGCCCAGCGCTCTCCAGTCGAAGTTCAGAGGGATGTTCTCCGTGGGAAGGTGCGGGAGGACGCGCGATGACTCGTGTCGCTTGAGACGCTCCACGCGCGCCGCGTCGATCGGCTCGCGCATGAGAAGCGACGACGCGAACTCGTCCTCGGTGAGATCCGCGAACGGCGTCGCGCCGTACTCCGCGCCGTCGCGCGCGGACATCTCCTTCGCGCGCGCCATGTTCTCCGCGAATATTTCGAGGCGTTTCGCGTACTCCTTCGCGTCCGAGGCGTACGTCTTCCCGTGCTCGAGCACGAACGCGTCGAAGTCGCGCTCGTGTCGCGTCATCAGACGCCGAGACGCGAGGGGCGACGTCGACGCCCGCTCGTCGAGGCCGACGGAGAAGGACGACCGCCGCGCGCCGCGCGCGGGAGCGCACGCGGCGAGGAGGAGGACGACGACGAGCGCGACGCTCGCGCGGAGGCGGGAGAGGCGCGTCATGACGCCGTGCACCGCGGAGGCGCGACGTCGAGTGATGAAGGCTGACGAGGCGCCCCGTGATGGTCTGCCTACTGACGATGACGTCGGTCTCGGACGACGCGACGAAAACCACGACGCCCCCGACGCGTCCTCCTTCCCCACCCGACACTTCAGCACGCGCGCGCGGCACGATGCACTCGCTCGCGTCGACCGCTCTCCACGCGCGCGTTGTCCCGCCCGCCACCGCGTCGCTCCGACGACGGGCCGCGCGCGTCGCCGTCCGAGGCGCGCGCGCGGACAGAAAAAACAGAACGATGGGGAACGCCGTCGTCGCGATGGCGTCGTGGTGGGAGAACGCGCCGTTCCTTCCGAAAGAAGCGAAGCAGGCGGCGAAAGAGAACGAGTACTTCAACGGCATCCCGTTCCCGATCCCGCTGCCGTTCGTGAGCAAGCCAAAGGCGAAGACGCCCGGGCGCGCTGACCCCGCGGCGCCGGACAAGCGATACGTGCTGTTCGACTTCTCCGAGGGATCGGACGACGCGAAACCGGAGCGGTTCGACCGCGTCTGGGGCGCCCTGAACGACGTCGTCATGGGCGGCAAGTCCGAGGCCGCGGCGTCGATCATGACCATCCCGAGCGCGGAGGGCGGCAAGTGCGCGAAGCTCAGCGGCGTCGTCGAGGGCGACGGCGGCGGATTCGTCAGCGCGCGGACGCGAAACTTCGTCTCGCCAGTGGACGTGTCGAGCTACGACGGCGTGCAGCTGCGGGTCCGCGGCGACGGGCGGCGGTACAAGCTCATCCTCCGCGACACCGAGGACTTCTTCGCGCTGTCGTACAGCGCCGGGTTCGACACGATCGAGGGGGAGTGGATCGACGTCGAGCTCCCGTTTGAAGATTTCGCGCCGGCGATGCGAGGGAATGAGGTGGCGCGCGGCGACAGCGACTACCGCGACTTGCGCGCGGACCGCGTGCGCTCGCTTCAGGTGATGCTGTCGAAGTACGGCAAGGGGATGGGGGAGCTGAACCCGACGTTCGCGTCCGGGCCGTTCGCGATCGAGATCAGGGAGATCGCCGCGTTTAAGAAGGACGTCGCGTTGGCCGCGACGGCGACGGCGGCGGCGTGAGGCGAGAGGCGGCGGACGAGACTCGGCGGCGGACGAGACTCGGCGGACGGAGACCGCGGCGGCGCCCGCGCGGGGACGCCGCGGGTGAGAACGACGAACGATACGACGCGCGCGCGTCGTGGCGACGCCACGGAACGAACGAGAGAAGGAAGAATGAATGAGACGACGTGTAAGAACAGATACGCATGTACGCTACGCGTGAGACGCCCTCGCGTCCGCGATCGAGAGTCCTTCTCCACTCCTTACATAGGTCATCAATCTGTTCGTCGTCGTTTCTGTTGGCGGGAACCGATCGTCGATCGTCACGCGTCTAACACGTCGAGGTAGATCACCTCGACGTGGAGGTCCGGTTCGCCGGTATCCTTCATAGCGTTATTCTCGTGGTACTCGAACGGCTCCGGAATGACTTCTTCGTCGTCGTCCTCGCTCTCGCTCGCGTCGGAGTCCACTTCGTCGTCGCTCTCGCCGTCTAGAACCTCCATCGCGCGTTTCCCCTCGTCCGCCATGCGAACCGCCTCCCTCGCCGCGCGATTCGCCTTTCTCACGGAGTAGTACGCGCCGTGAATCTCCTTGTTGTACGTTTTCACTTCGTTATCGTGGTCCATTTCATCCTTCACGGTATCGCACGTGTACCAGGACACGACGACCCAGGCGTAGTCCCCCATCGCGCGCGCGCGAACGGGAATGATTTGCCAACTGGACGACCGGGAAAAAATCTGCGCGAAACCGAAGGAAAAAATGATACGCGGCGAGGCGCGACGCGATATATTCGCTACGTCTAGTCGTATCATCACATCCTGATACGCATCCTATCCATCGCATCGCTCACTGATCCGCAGAGTCACGCACTAAACACGCGGGCAACCCCGCGGCGTGCGGGTCCATCCCCGCGCTGCTCACGACGCCGCACATCAGATCCACCGCCCGGCCGCCGTTCGCGTCGACGCTGTCCCACGTCTGCGCGGGAGAGCCGCACGCCGTCCACCACGCCTCGTCCTCCCTGCGACGCGACGTTTCATATTCATCATAATCTTCATCGTCTTCCTCTTCGACGTCGACGTTTCGTATCTCCGCGGCTCTGGTCGCGACGCGCTGGAGCAAATCCAACGCCGCGGTCGAGTGCGTCCCGTCGAGAAGCGACGCCACTGGGGCGAAGAGCGAGACGACCCTCGCGCCGCCGCCGCCGCCGCCGCCGCCCGGGTGGCGCGCGTGCGGGTCCGCGGGGGCGTCGAACAACGCCGCGGCGGCGGACCCTCGCGCGCGCGCGGTGAGCGAGGATAACAGCGCGAGAGCAGCCGCGGCCGCGGCGGGACCGACGCCGTCGCCGCCGCCTTCGCCTTGAGACGCGGCGACGTCGACGAGGACGCGCGTCGCCGCCACCGCGTGTCGCGGGAAGAAAAACTTCGCGAGCGGCGCCGCGATGATCTCCGCGAGCCTCGCCACGCGCGGGGTCACGGGCGGCGAGGGCGGCGGGTGCGGCGGGAGCGGCCTCGAGAGTTTCTTCGGCTTGACCGCGTACCGCCGCCGGCCACCGCCGCCGCCGCCGCCGCCAGACGACGACGCCGCCGCCGCGCGTCTCGGCGGCGGGAGAATAGACTCGAGCGTCGCCGCGAGGACGTCCATGTTCTCGTTCGCGCCGCCTCGTCCGCCGCGGATGCCGGACGCGAGCCATCGACCCGCGGCCGCGCCCTCGCGCGTGCCCAGCGGACCAGCCTTCGCGCGCGCGATCGTCGCCGCCGGGGACGCGGACGCGCTCGATCCCCCGCCCGACGCGTCGTCGCCGTTTTCGGTCCCCGCCGCCGCCGCCGCCGCCGCCGCGCCGCCGCCGCCGCCGGCGTCTTCTTCCTCCTCCGCGGCCGCCGCGGCCGCCAACACCAACGGAAGCAGCCCCGCGGTCGCGAGTGCGAGCCCGCGTTCGCCGCCCCACGCGCGCCGCTCGCACCCCGCGGACGACACGATCGCGGTGAGCGCGCGCGCGGCGTGCCCGACGCTCTCGCCTCGGACGAACCCCTTCAGCAAGAGCGGGATCACGTCTCGAAGTCCCATCGCGGGCGCGGGCAACTCGTACGGAGGCGCCCACGCGCCTCGGAACGCCTTCGGGCCTTTCCCGGACGTCCAGATCAACTCCGCGACCGCGCTGACGCGCTCGATGACCGCGCGCGCGTCGTAATTCGACCCGATCGGCAGCGGCGACGCGACGCGTAAGATCTCCGCCCCCGCGCCGGAGGGGTCGTCGAGCGGCCACGCGGACGCCATGACGGAAAACAACTTCGCCGCGCGCGCGTACAGGGACACGTTCATAGTCCGCAAACACGACGCCGCGCCCCACAGGACGTGCGGGTACGGCACGATCTCGATCTCGCTGCCCGCCCGCGAGAGCATTTCCGAGAGCGTGTCCAGGAGTAAACCGGCGAGGTCCGCCGCGAGCGACGCGCTTCGAGCGGAGATGACCATCCCGCCGCCGCCGCCGCCGCCGCCGCCATACATTCCGCCGTACCCTGAACCGCGGCCGTACCCTAAACCGTTCGCGACGGTCCCGCCCTCCGCTGCCGCCGCTGACGAGCACAACGCCGCGAGAAGCGCCTCGGACGATTCCACGTCGAGAGGGACTTTCAACGCCGCGAGCACGCGCGCGGACGCGGCGGCGAGAGGAAACGACGCCGCGCGTAAAAGCCAACGCCGCGCCTCGTCTGCCCACTGCTCGCGTAAACCCGGCTCGAAGATCATCGCGTCCGGGAGGAGGCCGACGAGCGACGCCACGGACTCGGGCGTCCACGACGCGCCGCCTTCGCTCGCGCCGTGCCCGCCGCCGCCGGGGGCATGTTTAACGCCCGCGGCGGAGACGTTTTCTTTCCCGGCGCCGCCCGGGCCCGGCCGCGCGAGCAACGCCTGCAGCTTGGCCACCGCGGCGCGTCCCCTCGCGTCGTCGTCGTCGTTCGTCGCGTCGCCGCCACCGTAGCTCCCTCCCAGCGCGTTCACGCCGCCTTGCATCCCGATCCCGGAGTGGTGGCCCGCGTCCGCGCCGTACCCGAACCCGCCGACGTCGTTAGGTGCGCCCCACGCGGACGCGTTGGCGTGACTCGACCCCGACATCCCGCCGCCGTGCGACCCGTGACGCGTCCCTTGCCCGGGCGAGCCCGCGATCCCCGCGTACCCCCACTGCGAGACTTCGCCCTCCCAACCGCCGTTCACGCCCGGGCTCGCGGCGTGCGCGGGCGCCGCGTGCGACGGCGCGAGCGACGCGGAGCGATGAAACGCCCCGTTCGCGTGGACCCCGCCTCGCGCGGATTTCCCGCGCGCGCTCAGCGGCCGCGCCGCGAGCGCGTGCGTTAAATTCGCGAGCAGCTGCCGGCAGTGCGCCCGCACCGTGGGCTCCGGCGACCCCAACAGCGTCGCGGTGACCGCGTGTAAGAGCACGGGGAGGTGCACGCGGAAGTCTTCGTCGTGCTCCGCGGCGACTTCCGCGAGGAGGATGATCGCGAGGTCCGGCGCGGTGATGAGCATCGCGCCGTCTTCGTCGTCGTCGCCGCCGCCGCCGCCGCCGTCCGCGTCCGCGCTCAGGTCGCTCCGGTCCGCGCCGAAGCTGCTGACGCTCCCGGCGACGATGCTCCCGCCGCCACCGCCGCTCCCGCCGCCGTGGAAGTAACGCTGCCGGTCGTCGTGAATCGGTCGCGGGGGGTAATCCACCTCGAGGCCTCTGAGAGAGATGGCGTACACGAGCTGATCGATCGACTGCTGCGGCGCCGCTCTCGCGAGGTACAAGCACACCCTCTTCGCGGTGAGGACGTACGTCCCGATCGCGACAGCGGAGGACGTGTCCTCTAACCCTTTCGACTCGAGGAACCGCAGTGCGGGGACGACGTTCCTCGGGGACCGTCCGATGTGTCGCCACAGCGTTTCGATCTCGCGCGGGAACGCGTCGCCGCGGAAAAACGTGACGAAATACAACGCGCGAAGGAGACGCTCGGCGCGCCCGGCGGCGGCGATGTGCGGCAGGTGCAACGTCGCGACCCAGGGCGCGAGCGCCGCGAGGACGTGCCTGTGCGCGCCCGCGTCCGCGGCGCCCTCGTCCATCTGCCGCTCCAGAGCTTCCACGAGGAGGTCCTCGCCGAGGTTCGAGTGCCGCCGCGCGAGCTGCCGCGACGCGCCCTGTTGAAACGCCTGGTACGCGTCTGGGAGCTCCGGCAACGAGTCCTGCGACGTGAGCTCCGCGATGAGATCCTTCTCGCCGAGGATCGCACCGCCGCGGTCGTCAACATCGCCGTTCCCTCCCGCGCCGCTGAGCTCTAACGCCGCGGTCGCTTTCAGCAGCGCGACGGCGTCGTCTCTCACGCCCGCGGAGGGATGCACGAGCTTGTACAGGACGAGAACGATCAACTTCGCCGGGTGGCACGACGGCGGGTCCACGCGTCCGCCGTCCGCGTACGCCCGCGCCGCCGCCGCGGCGTTCCACGCCCCGGACGCCATCGGCGACAGCGGCGGCGACGCCGCGTTGCTTCGATCGGCGTGAGAGCTTCCCTCCGCGGCGGTCCTCGCAGCGGCGGCGTACAGATCCGCTAGCGCGGAAAGGTGCGACGCCGCGGTGCGCTCGTGCGCGGAGTAGCACGCGTCGAGCGCGGTGTGCGCCAAACGCGGGTTCGCGCCGAGGTGGTACCGCAACGCTCTTCGCGCGACCGCGGCCGCGGACGCTCTGCCGGACTCGAGCAGGCTCCTGATCCACGTCAACACCCGCCCGGTCGCTTGCTCGGAGTCCGCGTCGAACGCGGGGCCGGCGAGGAGCGCTGCCATGGCCTCTCGAGACGCTCGCGACACCGCCGCGGGCGAGATGCCGGCGTCGAAAGCGCCGGCGCCGGTCGCGGACCGTCCGCCGACGCTGCTCACGTCGTCGCTGTAGCGGCTCGCGTCGTCGGCGGCTCGGTCTCGGTCTCGGTCTCGGTCTCGATCGTCGCCGCCGTCGTGCGAGTGCGAGCTCGGCGGCGGGAGACCGAGCGCGGCGCGGTCGATCCCGCCGCTCATCGCCGCCATGGACGCCGCGGGGCCGCGCCACGCGCTGAGGATGTTCTCCGCGTAGCGATCCCCGCCGCCCCCGCCCCCGCCTCCGCCGCCGCCGGTGACGGAGACGGAGTCGTCGCCCGCGATGGACCCGCCGTGCGTGGACCCTCCCTCCCTGAAACTATCGCGACGCCGGTGCCGCGAATGCGAATGCGCGCGGGAGAGCGAGGATAACGACGTCGAGCCGCTGTCCATGCTGCTCAAGGACGCGGCGCCGTGGAGATGACGCTCGAGCATGCTCATCCTCGCGAGCGGGTCCATGCTGTGCCGCCGGTCGTGCGAGATCCGCTCGTGGATGGACGGGAAGTTCCCGCCGCCGCCGCCGCCGCCGCCGCCGCCGTCGCTCGCACCCTCCGCCATCGCCTTCTGCTCCCAGCCGTGGAAGCGTTCAAACAGACGCGCTCGCAAATCCGGCGGCGCGGCGTCGGGGGCGCGGGCTAATATTTGCGGCGCCGCCGCCGTCGCCGTCGCCGCGGCGGCGAACTGCAACCGAGCCATCTCGTCCGGGGAGCACTCGATCGCCGCGGACGTCGAGTGCGCGTACGCCACGGTCGCGTCCACGAAGAAGAGCAAGTGCTTCGCGACAGCCTCTCGCCCGGTCTGCGCCGCGGCGACGGCGCCGCCCGCGGCGAGACGAAAGTGCAACCACGCGAGGTGCGTCCTCAGCTCCAAGTCTTCCTTCTTGCGATCGAACGGCGTCCCCCCCGCGGCGCGCTCGGACCCGACGCCGCCGCTCAGCGCGCCCTGCAACGGCGCCAGCGCGGCGAGAAGCTGCGGCGCCGCGAGCGCGGGCACTCGCGCGAGCACCGCCGCCGCCGCCGCCGCCTGCGCGCCGCCCTCGCGTAAACACGGCACGAGCAGCGCGAAGAGCCCGCTCAGAGATCCGCGGTTCCCGACGAGCGTCTGCTGCACGCTCGCGAGCGACACGGACGCGCCGTCGAGCTCCGACGGCGACGCCGCACACACGAAGCACGTGCAGTTCCGCCACATCTCAAACTTCACCGTGCTCGGGTCGATCGGCGCGCGCGGGCCCGCGGTCTTGTGCTGCAGCCCCTCTTGCATCATGATCGCCTGGACGCGTTGCAACGCTTGCGCGCGCGCCGTCGTCGTGACCTCCGGGCTCAGCGCCGCGGCTCTCGATGCGAGAACGCCGAGGGACGCGCACCACGCGCCGCCGTGGACGTGCCCGGCGACGGCGGCCGCGCCCGCGGCGGCGGCGGTCGCGGCGTGCGCGCCGACGTCGCCGGCGGCGCCGAATCCGGCGCCGAATCCGTCGCCGCCGAGCGCGGCGAGCATCATGTCCGACGCGCACTGCTCGACGACGCTCGACATCGACGGCGCGGTCGCGGTCGCGGAAGCGGCGGACGCGTCGTTTCTCCCCGGGTCCCTCGCGTTGAACGGCGTCGCGCGCAACGACACGGGCGACGGCGACGCGTGCGCGCTCGCCCCCGCGCCGCCGGCGACGACGACGCCGCCCGCGCGTCGCAACGCCGCCGCGAGCGCGGCGACTTCGCGTAACATCTCCACCGCGGCGACGCGCACGACCGGGGACGGGCTGCACAACAGGAGCAACCCCGCGGCTTCCGGTCTGAGGGTCCCGAGGGTGTTACACTCCACCCACGCCGCGGTCCTCTCGCTCGTGGACGCGCTCGAGCTGCTCTCGGACTCGCCGAGGGCGACGCGCCACGCCGCGCACGCGTCCTTGATCGTCGCCGCCGCGGACGACGCGACGTCGACGTCCGTCAACGCGACGCCCGGCGACGCGTTCACCGCGGAGTGCGGCCGCAGCAACGTCCCGGCCGCGCCCTGGACGATCGCGTCTCTCGTCGCCGGCGTCGCCGCGACGGCGCGTCGAATCGCGTCGCCCGCGGCCGCGCGCACGGACGCGTGCGGGTTCGCGCACAGCGGCGTTATCGACTCTCCTAGCGCGGCGCCGCGCCACGCCTCGGGGACGATGAACGGCACGCATCGAAGCAACGCGACGGCGACGGCGACCGCGTCCGGGGAACTCGGGTTCGAGGACGCGCCCAGAGCGGACGCGACGCCGCCGAGCTTCGCTCGTAAGTCCTCGAGCATGCGCTCGGCCGCGATTTGCGCGCCGGTGCCGTCGCCGCTCTCTTCTTTTTCTTGATCGCTGATCCGTTTGACTAACCCCGACAGCGGATCCAATCCGGAGTCGCGCATGCACTGTAAAACCCCGGCGAGCCCAGGCGCGGGCGGCTCCGCCGAGCTCGACGCCTCCGCCCCTGGCCCAGGAGGCGGCCGTTTCCCTCGCCACCGCTCGGACGTGAGCAGAATGATCCCCGGGACCGCGTCCAACCCGGCCGCGGTCGCCTCGCTGACGCCGCCTTCGCGTAGCAACTCCACGACGACGTCCGCGCTGAGTAACGGGTCCACGCGCACCATCGCCGCGGTCGCGCGCGCGACGGCCGCGGCGAGGCCGCCGTCGTCGCCTTGACCGCCTTTCTTCACCGCGGCCGCGGCCATCGTCAGCGCGGTCCGAAGCCGCGTGCGCGTGACGTTCGGTAGCGGCGGCGCCGGCGGCGACGGCGCGCGCGCTCCCGGGAGCAACGGCGGCGCGATGCCCTCCACGATCGCTCGTAACGCCTCCGTCGCGGCCGTTCTACAGCTCCGCTCCTTAAACGCGCGCACGATCGTCGTGTCTAAAAACGCGTGCAGCATGTTCCCGCCGTCGCCGCCGCACAGCGCCTCCGCGGCGTGCAGCGCGCCCAACAGAGGCAACCCCGCCGGCGAGTGTTTCTTTTCTTTGCTCTTGATCCACGCGGCGACGTCGCCTCGACACGCGCTCACGGCGTCGGCCCAGTCCGCGCGCGCGGCGGACGACGCCGCGTCCGGCACGCGCGCGCCCGCGACCGGGGCGAGCACCGCGGTCAACAGCGCGCACAGCGCGTGTCGTAAGTCCGACTTTCTGTGCGCGGGGGACCACGCCGTCGGGTTGAGGTGCCGAAGCACCGTCGCCGCCGACCGCAGCCCGCTGTCCGCGGCTTGCGTGCCCAAAAACCCCTCCCGGCGCGTCGCGGTGGACGGACCGGGCGCCGCGCCGTCTAAGGACACGTACAGGTACCTCACGCCGTGGATGATCGCGTGCGCTTCCGCGCGTTTCGACTCCGCCGGCGCCCTGGGTTCGAGCTCTCGCGCGGCGCGCTCCGCCGCCGCCGCCGGGTCGTGCCGCGACGCGAGGCCCAGGCACCTCGCCGCGAGCTCCGAGACGGGCGGGGACGGGACCAGGTCCACGGGCGCGGCCGCGTCGTGGGAGCCGCTGCCGGACAAGGAGGCGCCCGCGGCGTCGGCGTCGGCGTCGAGGGCGCCGCCCGCGAGCGGCCGTCCGCCCCACTGCTCCCACGGCGGCGTCGTCGCGTTCGGTCGATTCGCGCTCGCGAGCAGCGCGTCGAACGCGGCGTCGAGTATCGGCGCGACGTCCCCCGGCGGGAGCGCGCCGGGCGGCAACGGCGCGAGGATGCGGTGCATCGCGTGCCAGAACGCGAGCGAGAGCGTGTTCGAGGCCCAGGACACGTCCCGCCCGCTGCCGGAGACGAGCGCGCGCTGTTGTTGCTCTCGCCATCGCGCGAGCGCGCGCGTGAGATGGGACGCGCCCGTGGGCGCGAGCGCGGCGAGCGCGGGGAGGAAGTCCCTCAGCGCGGCGAGGCCCGCGTTCTTATCCTGCCCATCGCCGGGTCCCTGGGACGCGTTGGGATGGGGAGGGCGTGAAAGGGGGCGGTGAGTCGAGGAGAGGCGGGGGACCAGAGGCGGGGGAGAGGCGGGGGATCGGGGAGGAATTCTTTCGCTCGTCGACGACGACACGACGACGACGCGCGCGGGTGCCCATGGCGGAGGACGGGAGGAGGGATCCGTCCTGGCTAGTGGACGCGAGCGAGCGGGTTCTCGACGCACCGCGTTCAGGATCGCCACGACGCTGTTCGTGTACCTCGCGAGGAGCGCCTCCGTGAGGTCCATGCTTCCCGCCCCGGCCCGGCGCGCGACCCCCGCGCGCCCGACTCTGACGAGGGTGCTGCGATTTCCCGCGCCGAGCGTCTGGTCGAACAGAAACACGAACGAGAGCGCGCGAGCTGTCACTCGCGATCGCGCGTCGCGAATCGTTCGACCATGGCCCCTCCGCCGCAGCCGAAGCCGCCGACGCGCTGGCCGCGCGTCGGCGTCGGCGTCCTCATCGTCAAGGGCGACACGATCCTCGTCGGCAAGCGCAAGGGGAGCCACGGCGCCGGGCAGTACGCCCTCCCGGGCGGGAAGCTCGAGTGGAAAGAGACGTGGGAGGCGTGCGCGCGAAGGGAGGTCCTGGAGGAGACCGGGATCGTCCTGAAGGGTCCGGTGGAGTACGCGCACACGTGCGAGGCGGTCATCGACGAGGATAACCACTGGATCACGGTCTTCATGCGCGCGGAGGTGACGCGAGCGACGCAGCCGGTCAACTTGGAGCCTGACAAGTGCGAGGGATGGGAGTGGGTGAAGTGGGACGGCGTGGGGATGCCGCGGTTCAAGCCGCTGGACATCATCTTAAACTCGAGGTACACGCCGTTCGCGCCCACGGAGGAGGGCGGCGCGGAGTGACGGTCGATCGGACGAGGGAGGGCGATGACCTGATGTGCTATAGCGAGTATAATCTATCTATGACGACGACGCGAACGACGCGACGACTGGACGACGACGTCGCGCGCCGCCGCCGCCGACGCCGCCGACGCCGCCGCCGCCGCAGTCGTCGAATATTCCACTGGCGCCGCCGCTCGCGTCGCGTCACAGCGCGCTCCACTCCTCCCACAAGCTCGCGTGGTGCAAGTCCGGGTCCGTGACCCTCCACAACCCCGCGGTGAACAGCGCGATCCCGCACGCGTACGCGGCGAGCACGACCGCCTTCCTCTCGTGCGCTACGGCCCCTTCGACGTCGGGAAAACCCACCACGTTGCAAAACGCGTGAGACGCCATCGCCCCCGCGATGCTCCCCGTGCGCAACAG
>Ga0181559_10002889_pt1 | contig 16962 bp, 9 predicted proteins | sample 011ome_21_FD_133752 | JGI IMG/M metagenome (GOLD analysis project Ga0181559, IMG submission 133752) | Coastal salt marsh microbial communities from the Groves Creek Marsh, Skidaway Island, Georgia - 011508AT metaG (megahit assembly) | ecosystem: Environmental > Aquatic > Marine > Intertidal zone...
AGGCCACCGAGGCGAACCGCTTCGATGTTATCGAGAAAATGATCCTCATCGCAGGTTCCCACAATCGTGGTATGGCAATGGGGATGGCTGATTGTGAATCGCAGGATCAGTTGCGCTCGTGTCATCGACTCATCGAGAAAATCATCCAACACCGCTGATATCCAGACCTCGTTCAGATTAGGACGTTGAATCGTCGCCTCGGGCCCGCCTTGCGCAATTCCCCCCCGCACGATGACCCCTGCTCCTTGACGTCCAGCTTTGCTGATCAGTGCATCGTGTTCCGATGCGAGGCACGAATAAGGAATCTGATAGGTGTCAAAGAGGTTGGACTCAATCAAACCATCTAGATGCGGCAGTTTGCTAGAGACACCCACGAAACGGATCAAACCCCGCGTGCGAAATTCCTCAAGCAATTCGATCAATCCGTTTCTCTCTAGGGTCTCAATATCGCCTCCGTGGAATTGTAAAAGATCAAGGTGGTCGGTTTTCATTCGCCGAAGACTGGTTTCCACGTTCGCTCGAATCACCTTCGCGTCCCACTGATGATCAATCTCTAGGTGATCATCATGCTGGGTGTAAACGCAGCCACACTTGGTAGCCAAAATGAATTCATTGCGTCGGTGGGCAAGATATTTTCCAATACGCTCCTCACAGATCCCGTAGTCCGGCGCGGTATCGATGAAATTGATGCCAGAATCCAGCACTAAATTTAAGAACCTCTCGGACTCAGGCTCCTCAACGACGCGCACCCCCCAAGTCCTTGGGCCCCTCAGCCCCATGCTGCCGTATCCGAGTTGCGAGACGGAAAGTCCGGTTCTGCCCAAAATTTTTGTGGGTAACATCTCTAAGAAGCCTAAAAGTGGTTTGGAATCACCGAGCACAGGAGTAAAAAACTGGTTTACCCGCAAAGTTTAGCCAAAAACCAGCGATCTAGGCGGATGCCCCCCATCTCGTCGGCTATGCCATCGGGACTTGGGACGTCATGATATGCAAGTCCCAGTTACCGATACCACTGGTGGGATAACCGCCGCATCCAAGCTGAAAGAAACTTGAATGCCGCAACGATCCCTTGGTGACCCAACGTAGGACAATTTTTTGGCATCAATGATTGCCAACCCCACTAGGATCTTTGAAACGACCGCAAGAGAATGGCCGCCACTTACAAAGATGCGGGCGTCGACCTCGATGTCTACGCAGAATCGATGAGTCGATTGCCCCGACTGATGCATCGCACCTTCAGCCCTCGAGTCATCCCGAGTGACGGGGGTTTCGCGGGATTGTTCCGTCTAGATTTTGACGGAAAGCTATTTGCACGTAACTACACCGACCCGGTTCTTGTAAGCGGCACCGATGGCGTCGGCACGAAACTTAAAATCGCGCAGCAAACTGCCCGCCACGCCACCGTCGGCATCGATCTGGTCGCAATGTGTGTGAACGATCTTCTATGCACCGGTGCAGAACCACTATTCTTCTTGGACTATGTTGCGATGGGTAAAGATGATCCATCAAGGCTCGAGAAGATTGTTCAAGGCATCAGCGATGGATGCGTTCTTGCGGATACTGCGTTACTGGGTGGCGAAACCGCAATCATGCCCGATATGTATGGCATCGAAGATTATGATCTCGCGGGTTTTGCAGTCGGAGTCGTAGAGAGAAAAAAGCTGATTGACGGACATCTCATCAGCGAGGGTGACGTCATCTTGGGGATTGGATCCAGCGGACTTCACAGCAACGGATTTTCGTTGGTTCGAAAAGTCATTCGCGATGCAAATCTGGATTGGAACGACACGCCAGAATTACTTGACGGAAAATCACTCGGTGACGCATGCCTCGAGCCAACGGCAATCTACACCCGAGCAATCCGTACGGTTCAAACCCATTATCATGTCAAGCAGGTAATTCATGGACTCGCCCACATCACCGGTGGCGGTCTAGAAGAAAATATCGATCGCATTCTGCCAAAAAACGTTGACGCAATGATTGAGGTTGGATCGTGGGAACTACCTAAGATTTTTCAATGGCTACAAAAAACCGGTGAGATTGACGACTCTGAAATGCGTCGTGTCTTCAATATGGGAATTGGCATGGCGGTGATTGTGAGTGATTTTTATTCAACAAGCATTCAATCACAAATTCAGGCATCAGGATTTACCTGCCAACCCATTGGCAAAATCATTCAAGGCACCGGCACTGTCAAGTACTCTGATCAATAACACACAGAAATACGGATCAAGGACATGAGTGTCCAACCGTCACCGTCACAACTCAATTTTGTGTGACATTTTTAGCGGACGCGATACTTTAAAAGCTGACCATGTTCATCCTTGATTGTGTTTCACTTCACCTTCTCGGAAGGAGCGATTCCGATGATTCAACCATGTATCAAAACGAGAAGCCTGCTGCCGCTCGCTGGCTTTGTATTTTGCACCTCGCAATTTTTATTTGGAAACGACAACTGGCTTGAATTCCGTGGCTCGAACGGGCACGGCGTTGTCAACGATCAGGTTCTTCCTAAAACATTTGGCGAGTCTGATCATGTCACCTGGAAGACGGAACTACCCGGTCGCGGGTGGTCGTCGCCAGTGGTTTCTGATGGCATCGTCTGGATGACCACTGCGATTGAAAAAATACCGACCGAGGAAGAACGAGTAGCGATGCTTCGGGATGGTGGAATTCCAGAGAACAAATACAAACAACTCGCTATCGCCAGCTCCATCACTCTCAAGCTACTTGCTGTCGATCTAAAGTCTGGATCTTTGCTGCAATCCATTGAATTGGACTCGGAGATCAAACCAGACGCGATTCATTCGGTTAACAGCTACGCGTCGCCAACTCCGGTCATCGATGGCGACAAAATTTATTGTCACTTTGGGACCTACGGCACCTTTTGTGTTGATCGACTGACCGGAAAAATCGCATGGAGTCGCCGATTACCGCTGGCGCATTCAGTGGGCCCGGGGTCGTCACCTTTCATCCACGGTGAAAGACTGATTCTGATTCAAGATGGTATGGAAAGGCAATATGTAGCAGCGTTGGATAAAACCACAGGTGAGACGCTATGGGAGACGGATCGCCCAGAGATGGAGGCTCCGACTGGCGATCAGAAAAAATCGTTCTGCACCCCGATCGCAATCACCGACAAAGGCGGGCGTGAGCAGTTGATCTGCATGGGATCTCAGTGGATGGTGGCCTATGCACCCGAATCAGGAAACGAAATCTGGCGATGCTACCACGGCAAAGGATTTTCGGTCGTCCCTCGCCCGATTTATGACGCTGAAAGACAAACGGTCTTCTTTTGCACCGGTTTTGGAAAACCACAACTTTGGGCAGTTGGCGTGGATGGTTCAGGCGATATCACTGACACCCACGTTCAGTGGGTGTCGAGACAAGGAATTCCGTCCAAGTCCTCTCCGCTGCTCCACGACGGAAAAATCTACGTCGTCGCCGACAATGGTGTCGCAAGCTGCATTGATAGTCGCAACGGTGAAGAAATCTGGAAGCACCGCATCGGCGGTGATCACTCTGCCTCGCCCGTGCTCGTTGGTGGATTGATTTATTTTGGATCTCACGAAGGCCAAGTCACCGTGATGAAACCGGGCGACCAACCTGAGGTTGTCGCGGAAAATCAATTCGAAGGAAAGATCATGGCTTCGCCAGCGATCGTCCAGAATTCCATGCTCCTCCGGACCGAACACGCAATCTATCGCATTGAATAAAACAACTCTTTCTTATTGAGACCGGACGAGGTTCGATCCGTAAAAACCATGGTGTGATTGTTGAGAAAACTCGCACACCGGGCGAGCGATGCGAGAGGAACTCAGCGCTGATGGATTCAACGATTTCCAACCAGCAGGATCCCCTCTGGATGCCAAAGGGTCGATTTTTAGTCGGAATCTCCGGGGGAAGCGCGAGCGGTAAAACAACCCTCGCGAAAAAAATCACTGCGCTTGCACCCGACAAAGTCACTCTGCTTGAACTTGATCGCTTCTACCGTCCTCTTCAACACGGAGAGGAGGCGGAAGCAAAAAACTACGATCACCCAAAGGCATTGGACTTTGAACTTCTGCACGCGGTTTGCAACGAACTAAAATCCAAAGGAACGTGCAGCGTTCCGATTTATGATTTCTCTCGGCACGACCGCACGGGAATGGAACGAATCGATGCAAATCCGATCATTGTCGTGGAGGGCATCTTAGCTCTCTGGGATCAACAAATCTGTGATCTCTTTGAATGTCGATTATTTGTGGATGCCCCTACCAATGAACGATTTACGCGGCGACTAAAACGCGATCAACATGAACGGGGTCGAAATCGCGATTCAGTCCAAAAACAATGGATCGAGACGGTCGAACCGATGTACGAACAATTCGTAAAACCAACACAGGCACGCGCGGACCAAACGATTGATGGAACATCCGATTTGGACATCGTCGCTGCAAACTTGCTGCTGGCTTGGCAAGCTCTCAGATAACCTAATTTTCCTCACGCCTAATCTAATCCACCTAACATCCAATTCAGTCGGAATTTGATCAAACGTCATTGCACTCGAATCAGCGTACTTTGAGAATGACTCTTAAACTCAGGGGCATACATACATTCGATGCTTGCCACACCACTTTGATATTCTCCGCGAAGTTGAACTCGTGAAGCGTACTCGAACACGTAGGTGCCCTTGGGCAGATAGTCGATAAAGAAATGGCTCGCGGTATCTCGGGTTGACTGATAATAAGCCAATCCATCTTGATACTTGTAGCTGGAAATCACATCGACCGGTTCAGTACCGCTCCCTCGCTGATCTTTGAGATGGAGATATTCCATATCACGATCACTACGAAGCACGATTCGGACCACCAATTCGTCCCCAACCCGAACCGCGCCGTCAAAAGGCTGGAGGACGGGACCCGAAGGTGTGTTCACCCGCACATAAAGTTGCTTTTTGAGCGACAGAGGCGTGTCGTCGTGCGGAGTGACTTTGCCAAGATCCTCTAGGTATTGCCAATGTAAACCACCCCACGCGACGCCCTGGTCGACCTTTTTGACGACAATCTCGCCGAGTTCCGGGCGTACTTCCGAGTTGTTCAACTGCTGTTGGTAGAAGCCCGTTCCCGCCTCCGCGGCTTCAGGCTCAATAGCGTCTCCACCGAGCGAAACCGAGACCAACTTGTCGGAACTCAGCATCTCCGATCCTCGAAGCAGTAGAGCGTAGACGGCATCTGCAGTGGCTTTGGTGGTTTTCCAATCTCGAGTTTGTTTTTGCTTCAGCAACCAAACCTTGCAATCCTCGACGGCTTTTTGATCGTTCATCACCTCGTCAAACGCTTCGATCATCATCGCTTGTGTTTCGATCGGAGCACGATACCACCACCACGATAGCTCGGTATCTCTCCAATACATGCCCATCTCTTCGTCACTAACGGATCGCTCTCGAATCGATTGCATAATACCTTTGGCTGAATCGAGATCACCGAAGCGTTTGAGTGCAACCGCGAGATGCGACTGCGATTGCCGTTGACCCAACTTCAGCCAATGCTTCTTGGACTGTGATAGCCAGTACTTGACTGCTTGCTGATGTGTGTCCGCAATTGGCTGATCGGCCAAGAAAAAACTGCGTCCATAGAGATAAAGTGCAACGGTGCTAGAAAGATGATTCTTGTCGCGATCAATAGGCTTGATGCGTTGAAACATCTCATGCATCCACTGATCAAGGTGCCCCAGCGACTTAATCGCCGGATTCATATCCGCATCAACTCCGAGGTGTCGCAGCCGACCAAAACCAGTCATGATATAAAGGGTAATGTAGTGGTTCTCTTGACCACCTGGCATCCACGACCATGCACCACTGGTGAGCTGGTTTTGACTCAGCTTGCGTGAAGCGCGAGACAATTCATCATCGAGTCGATTAGCATCAAAAAGAACACCGACATGACGACGTGCCTGACTCTCCTGTTTCGCATCTGTCAGCCAAGGAGTCTCTTCTAGCATCAGTGATTTAAGATCCTGATTCTTTTCCATTGGACTATCCAGTGCATCGGTATTACGCCAACGCTGAAAAACTTCTGCCATTCGCGGGTCGCTCGCCGCGATATGCTGTGCAAGAGAGTTCGCATAGAAACGATTGAACACCTGCTCGTTGCATTCGTGCGGATACTCCATCAGGTAAGGCAGAGCGAGAACCGCGTACCAAGCCGGATTCGAAGTCATCTGCAAAGTCAGTGACTGATGTTCGAGAGTCTGTGAATTGCCTGAGGCAAGAAGTCTTTGAAATTGAAATTGCCGCTCACCCGGGCCCCGAATCGGAAGCTGAATCGACTCTTGGACAAGTACGCGTCGCGGTAGCACTGGCACGAAACCCTCTTCACCATCCGATAATCGACCACTGGAACCAACGGCTTGGTACTTCAAGAAACCGATTCCATCTGGCACCTCTAACCGCCACGAAAAAGTACGGGATTCCCCCCCAGGAATTTCGAAGGGCTGACTTGGATTTGAATTACCGAGTTCCACGTCGGCATCGTCACCGGTGTTCAAATCACTGAGCGACAATCTCACCAAACCTGACTGCACGGTGGGAGATTGATTGGTGACCTTCACCGTAAATTCCACCTGATCACCTTCCCGCAAAAACCGTGGGGGATTGGGCTGCACCATCAGATCTTTACTCGTTACCGCTGATCCCTTGAGCAAACCGCCGCGCAACGATGCGTCATGAGCGAATCCGAGAAACTTCCACTGCGTCACAGCTTCGGGCATCGTGAAAGTCATCTTCACCGTGCCATCTTTATCGGACACAAGATGAGGGAAAAAGAAAGCGGTTTCGTTAAGATTTTTCCTGACAACCACTTCACTAAGATCAGGAGCGTTTGCATCATCAACCTTACCCACCTCGGCTCGATCATCGGGAGCCGCCGCTGCATTGGCAACCTGTTTTTCCATTGCACCCGCCGGAGCATCCATAGCCGCTGCCATTTCCATCGGAGCCATCATGGCGTCGGACATCATCTCGCCTCCGCCGAATCCACGACCACGTCGCATCCGCATGCCAAGCATTACCTGATCTTGCAGAATCAGTTCGGGCAGATGCCGATACGTCAGGCTCGAATCTTTTGACTCAACGACCCAACCTCGGTGAATCACGTTCAGCATCTTGATCTGATTTTGAAAGACAGGTTGAACATAGGAGTAGTCACGACGAAAAACACCAAATCCAGCTGGCCAGTCATATGCCATCAATGCGTCGAGAGAGGCGTCGTATAGCGTGGCAACCATCTCGGCAACATGAGCTTGCGCCTGCTCTCCAGTGATCACCGCGGTCCAGGTTTCCTTGGCACCGGGTTCCAATTTGGAAACCAATCGCTCCCATCGCACATCCAGATCCCGGTCACTCCATGGCACATCGACGAACTTCGATTCTGTGTAGGCTCGATTCTCTCGTACCATCGTTGACCTGACGTGGAAACCGCCTCGCATCGATTTGGTTACCCGTTGCTGAATGGCTTGCTGTGTGCGATTCGAGTCGGTCCAAAAACTCTGCAGCAATTTCCCTCGATGCTCAATCTCAATGTATGCCTTGGCCGATGAGTAACCACTTCCCCACAAAGCGTAATACTCTTTACCGGCCTCAATCGAATCGCTGGGTGACGCAAATAGATAAGGTACTTTTAGATCCAATTTTTCTGCATCAGGATTTAGCACCCGCAGCAGCAGCTCGGCCGTGACGTTTTGCCCAAACCTGTCGGTGGTTGCAAGTTTCGCTCGATAGATACCAGCATCAAGCGATAATTTTGATAGAAACACTCCCGCACCATCGGTCTCGAATGGCACCTCTTTCACTAAATCACCTAGCTCCCAAGACAAGGGATTATCTGCTGATGGAGGTGGCTGGCGATCGAAACGCACGGGAGAAAAACTACCGGGCAATGTTGGACGCTGAACCATTTCAGGCTGTTGCAGTGCATAGATCTGAATGACTCCAGCGGCTGATTGCCCTTGGCCATCAATGGTCGTCGTGGTGACATCAATCGAAATATCGTCTTGGTTAGTCAACCACTCAGCTGCGTTCATGGATGCAGTCAGCGTGGTGTAGCCGACTCGCAGGGATCGTTGACTGGATCGAGTCTCCCCGGTGCGATCGATTACATCGGCGTAGATCGTGAACTCGAACGTTGGCTCTGAGTCCTTCTGCACCGACAGATCGGGCTTAGCTTCAAAATCAACGGAGAATTTCCCGAGTGAATCCGTCTCGGTAACACCGTTTGCAATTTCTTGACTCGAGTTATTTTGCGGCATCCACCAGTAACGCCAAGACCACCACATCGGATAACGCACTTGCCTAACCACGCGCCAACGCACCTCGGCAGCATCAATCGCAGCGCCGGTGTAAGCAGTCGCTTTTCCTTGGAGCTGCACTGCGGTACCAAGTTGAGGAGATTGTTCAGGTGCGTCTAATTCAACCTGAAACTTGGGTCGCTTGTATTCCTCTACCGAAACCTGAGCTGCGCCGGCAGGTCCCTCAATGACCCTAATATTCATTCGCCCTAGCAGACCATCACCAGGAGCCGTCACACTACCGCTAAAGCTCCCATATTCGTTCGTCTGATGTCTGACTCGCTCAACCTCTTGTCCATTGGCATCCGTCAGCGCGATGGTCACATCCCTTTCCGCAATTGCCTGATAATTATCCTTCCCGGTATCGACGGAAATCGCGATTCCCTTGTAGCGAATCGTTTGTCCGGGTCGGTAGATAACACGGTCCGTGAAAAAGCGAGTCTGTTCCCTTGAACGCTGCGGTCCCGATTGATAACTACGCAAATAGCTAAAGGTGGCCAATGACTGACCGTTGTGTGAGGCAACCACCTTAGCGATCGTCCGGTTGGCACCCCGAATCTCAAATAGCCCGTTCTCATTTGTCTTCACCGAAGGGACGGATACAGGTTGATTACGATTGTCGTTTTGCCATAAATCCACGTTGGCACCCGCAATCGGTTCTCCGGTATTCGCATCCAAAACAAAACCATCGATCAACCCGCTTCCGGCGTGATTTCGGATGATCACCGCAAGATCGGACTCCCATATTTCAGTGAAGGAAACTTGATTATTCGCCTCGGCAAACGAGGGATCATGACTCGCGATGAGGTAATAAGAACCAACAGCAATCCTTTCGGGTGCGTCTAAAGCGATAACGTTTGTTTTCCAATCCTCGGTGGCGGGTAAATCAGCGTCCCAACTCAAAACGGGGTCGCGATCCAAAAGCCTCGCTCGCTGCTGCGCATCCAACTGCTCGGGCTGCAACCTTCCCTCGCGCGCCATCTCAAGAAAATCAAATGACACGAGTCGAAAATATATTTTGGTGACATTTCGATAACTCACTTCAATCATTGGACGCGGCTCATTCCAAACCCGCTCCGTCACAATCGACGCTTCCTTGGCCTCGACCTGCTGTATCAAGTTGAAACAGCGTCGCCCCCCAACCGATTCAGGATGTTGCGATAAACCAAGGCTGGCAATCCTTCTCGCCTCAAGGTAATCACCGGAATTAAAAAAGCTCTGGGCCAATTCATGGTTAGCTCGAGCAGAAATAGGATGATCCGCTCGGCGCTCTGCAAAGCGATTTAGAGCCGATCGGTACCGAAGATCTTTGTTTTCACCCACTGCATGATTGAAGCCAAAATTGATGCGAGCGAGGTCACAATCTAAAAACGCGGATCGATCCGCATCCTCCAAATGAAACTGCAGCAACTGCTGATATAACTTCACTGCTCGCAACACCAAGGAAGTTTGATCCTTGGATTCTGGATCCCAGGCAAGAAACACTTCAGTTGAATCGAAAATGGGATCATTTGCGGACAGGTCAAAAGCATCCTGAGTGCGGGAAGCAACCTGCTCGCCAGACGCATAGAACTCCAGAGCGTTGTGAGCGACAAAATCAAAGACCGTCGGGCGATAGGAATCGGGTGCATTGCCTTTTTCAAACAGCGTGTCGTATTGTTCAACCGAAATATCTTTCAACGATTCGCTGCTATCGAGCACTTGATCAAACTGCTTGTCAATTTCAGCTAACAATCGAGGCAGATCCCAAGTGGTAAAGTCATCACTCGGAGAATTTGCGGTTTGTGTTCGCTGCATGAATCGCCAGCGATTTTGCTGCAGGTAATGCCAAAACCAATTGGCAACAATCGCCTCCATCATCGGTTGCATTTCTGGAGGAGCTTTTGCGATTTCGGATCGCATTCGCGTTATCTTTTCTTCCGGCTTGCCACCCTGAATGTTGCCCTCCAATGCGACCTTCATCGCAATCGCTTTGATCGCCTCAGCGTGCTTACCGTCATTGATCGCCCGTGTCTGAATGACTTGCAAATGATCAATTGCTGTTTTGGGCAACCCTTTACCGACCGCTTCGTTGACCGCCTCCCAAGTTGCTGTTTTTTCTTGAGGCGATGCGATTACAGCCACAAGGCCAAGCGACAAAAGAAGAGCAAAACAGGCGAGTAGTCGATGATTCACGGCTAATTCCTTTCCCCAAAGGGACAAAACTCGAGTGTCGAAAATCTACTGTCGCAAACCAAGCGTCATCGTGATTCGCTAACAACTTGCAGGTCACGAATGTTGTTTAGACGAGGCAATTGAGTTGAATGGTTCTAAATTTCGTTAATTTTATCAAGTTATTATTAATCTCAGCCCTCAAGCCTAGCAAAGCAACGTTAATAGCACTTGGCCCGACGACCTTACTAAGAGGTTTGCTCGTCTTACTGAGAGATTTGCCCATGATTCTTGGGCATGAACGCAAACTTGGGCTTTTTCGCGACGTTAGTCTGGTCCGCAACTTTAGACTTGCACCTAACCCTAGGCCTGAACACGGTGGGTTGGTACGGGGCGCCCAGGCCTCAACGAATGAGAGGTCACCTGATGAACCTCTCCGCCGAACTGCTTACTGATTTCATCAACCGATTCTCGACAGATCAACTCAAGTTGCTGAGGATCCATCGCAACTCTTGCATTGACGATTAAATGGAGGTCATCAGCGGTGAAACGATTAGCCATCAAGCCAACCTCGACAAGACCTTCATTTGAAACCACATTCGCTACCGCCTGAGTATCACCGCCAAGGATCGATACCTTTACATGAGCGATCTCCCCCTGCTCGGCGATGATGCGGGTCGACAGGCCTGCCACCAAATGATTTGCAACTTCATCCAAGCTTATCTCGGAATCTCGTCCACGAAGATGCGCCGAAAGATTCACCCACCCCAGTTCCGCCTCACCTTGCGCGTAAACATCGTAGTCGATATCAAGCAGTCTCCGACCGGCGATTGCGGGATTATCAATACACTCCAAGACGGAATCGACTCCTAATCCAGTACGGCCACTCACAGGAATCACAGGGACACCCGGAGCCGATTCGGCCAAAAGTTTCTCGAGCGAATCAACTTCATCGACACTCAGCAAGTCAGCTCGACTGATTAGCAAGAAGTCGGCTTCCTCTAACTGTTTGTGGAAAATGTATTCGGCTTGCGGTGAAAAACCACTGCGAGTTGCCGTTGCATCCTGTTTCAACAAACGCAACGCGTGGGAAGGTTTTAGGAGAACGCCAAAAGGGGCCAGTTCAAAGCGATCCCCCAGTTGTTCGGCCAGGGGCAGGATGACAGTTGCGACCAAGTCGGTGCAACTACCAACAGGCTCCGCAAGTAAAACATCCGGCGAATTATCGCCGACTAAAACATCCGCAGCATCAACCAAATCATTAAAGCTGCAACAGAAACATGCGCCAGAAACTTCACCGACTTCGAATCCTTGAGACCTCAGATTCTGCGTATCAACTAAGTCAGCCGCCTGATCGTTGGTGATAATACCAACGCGTTTCCCCATTGCGGTGTACCGTCTTGCAACTTCACCGATCAAAGTGGTTTTCCCCGCCCCCAAAAAACCGCCCACCAGTACGAACTTGACTTTCTTCACGGCGTTTATTGACCCCAACGGTTTTGCGAGTTTGCAGGTAAGCGACAAACCCAAGAGGATCTTCACCAAGATCGGGTAGGCAGCTTGTTTCTCCAAGAACACTTATCGCTTAATTGTATCGATTTGGAATCAACGGCGGGATTGGCCGCTGGGCAAAATCATCCTAGTTTCGGAATGCGAATAAAAAACCCCACGCCGAGCCTCGATGACCGTTACTACGTGGAACATTCCAATCAGCATGTGGGCCAGGGATGCTTAAGCGGCTCAGAAAACAGTGCAGCCATTGGCGGATGGCGGTTCACTGGGTTAAAACTATGTCGTGCAACAGCTCTGAGCGAATCCATCAGCAAAGACCTGCTTCCGTTTCTGACCTCGATTCAGCCAAAACGAATGAGCGATTCGTACGACACCATTATTATCGGCGCGGGAATGAGCGGACTCGCGGCGGGCATCCGCCTTGCACACTTCGATCAGCGAGTGTGCATTCTCGAGCGGCATTACACCATCGGTGGACTCAATTCGTTTTACCGCATGGGTGGAAGAGATTATGACGTAGGCCTTCACGCGATGACCAATTACGCGAGAAAGGGAACCAAAAAAGGGCCACTTGCAAAGTTGATTCGCCAACTTCGTTTTAGCTGGGAAGATTTCAAACTCGCAGAACAGATAGGATCCTCTATTCGTTTCCCTGGTGTTGAACTCGACTTCAACAATGATATTGAGCTTCTGGAGTCGGAAATCCAAAAATACTTTCCGACGCAGATCGACGGATTTCGAAACCTCTGTGACTCACTGCTCGACTACTCGGATATGGACGGAGACGATCCGAGGTTCATGCAATCGGCGCGTGAAGTTGTCTCCTCGCATATCACCGATCGTCTATTAGTCGAAATGCTAATTTGTCCGCTGATGTGGTACGGAAACGCCCGCGAAGACGACATGGATTTCGGTCAGTTCTGCATCATGTTTCGCGCTTGCTACCTCGAAGGATTCGGACGTCCTTACAAAGGTGTACGCGTGATCCTCAAGAATCTGGTTAAGAGGTTCCGAGGCCTTGGTGGCGAGTTAAAATTAAGAAGCGGGGTATCAAAAATCCACACCGACAGAGGAGTGGCAACCGGTGTCGTTCTGGATGACGGAACGGAATTGGAGGGAAAGCGGATCTTATCGTCAGCCGGAAGCATTGAAACCCTTCGACTCTGTGACGACGTCACTCAACCAGAAGTTGCCAAAGCCGGGAAACTCTCTTTTATTGAATCGATCTCGGTGCTAGATCGGCAACCGAGTGATTTTGACTTTGACCGCACGATTGTCTTTTACAACGACAGCGATACCTTTCACTGGAAACGTCCCGAAGATCAGCTTTGCGATGCTCGGACGGGAGTGATCTGCTCACCCAACAATTACATCTACGATTCAGAAGAAGGCAAGTTGCCGGATGGAGTGATCAGAATCACAACCCTCGCCAACCATGATCGCTGGTGTGCTCTTCCGGAGAATAAATACCGAGCAGCCAAAATAGAACAGTACGATGCATCGGTCGCTTCGTCCGTTCGATTCATGCCGGATTTCCGTCGCTACGTGATCGACACCGACGTGTTCACTCCCAAAACCATTCGTCGATTCACGTGGCATGACAATGGAGCCGTGTACGGGGCCCCTGATAAACAGCTTGATGGAACCACGCATCTTCCTAACGTATTTCTATGTGGAACGGATCAAGGTTTTGTCGGAATCGTGGGTGCAATTGTCAGTGGGATTAGTATGGCCAATCGACACTGCTTGGTGGGCAATTGATCATCTCCAAAAATCTGCAGTCGTATTAGCTCGACCGACGCACGAATCATTCGCCCGAGTAATGGTTTCAACACGGGCTCTTTTTATCTCCCTCATTCCCTAAAAGCCGTCCTGTGTCGCAGCGCATTCTTACCGGTAACCGCTCACTTGATTCTCTGCTTGGCGGTGGACTGCTGCCCGGCACCCTGACCGTGGTGATGGGAGCAACCGGCATTGGGAAAACGCAACTTGGCCTCGCCTTTGCGAACCAAGGCATGGCTCAGGAAGGTGAACGCGGCATCTTTTTTGACCTGACTGCCAGAGGTGATTCACAGAACCATGAAGATTACGCCAAACGCATGTTCGATTGGAATTTGTCGGAACAAGCCGCAGGCCAAAAACTACTTCTCGATACACTTTGGGATCGCGAAGCGACTCGCAAGGACAGTCTTCATCTATTTCAGTATCAGGGACGCCGTGTCACTGCCAGCGACATGAACTCGGATCAGTGGCGAGAATGGAAATATGAGCAAGCCAAAAAACTGGATCAAACCATCGGCTTCTTTTACGGAAACTTCATTCACGGTGTCAGACGTTGCGTGATCGATGGCATTGAACCAACCGACCGCGCCGCCGACTCCATTCAACTCGATGTATTCGAGTACGTTTATCAGCAGATTTTGCGTAAGGAGCACGACTGGGTAGCGAGAGATCTGTTCCGAGCGCAATTTCGTCAACACGCCGACACGATCGATCAACATCAGTATGACCATCGAAACATCGCTTGCTTACTTCTTTACACGAGCCACGAAGTGATGCTAGATGAATTGATTTCACGTCCTATCGAGAGTGGTGACCTGCTCTCCAATGCAAATACCATCATCTTGATGGGTAAAACTCGAGAGGGGAACAAAATGGGGCGTGCACTACATGTGGCCAAACACCGTGGTAGCGCATGCGATGAATCAATCGTTCCCTACACCATCAATGATCAGGGCATTCAGATTTCAGAAGTCTAAACCCCGAGAGCCGTCTAAACCCCGAGAGCCACAGTGAAACGGCGATAACAAGAGCCTGATCGGTAAACCAATCGCCACCAAGCACTCGGTGCAAACTACCGAGCGTAGGGAGCGAATCGCTCGATGCCTACCGGGTTTGATTCATTGGCCCACCTGAAGGAGTTTTTCGAGGGGCAGCAAAGAACTGATCGGCGCACTCGACAGGAACTATTTTTACGGCGTCCCTTTGCCCCCAGAATTTCCCTTGGCTCCTGATGAACGCTTAGATCGCGGTGCTACTTTGCCCCCGGACGCTGCGACGTCGCCTCCACCACTTTTTCGTTTTTCAAAAAACAGTTTGATAGGCACTTCTGCAAATGGCAGGTGGTCGCGCATGACGCCAATCAGATAGCGTTGATAGTCATTACCAAACGCATTGGGTTCGCTACACATCAAGACAATCGTTGGTGGTTCAGTCGAAACCTGCGTTGCATAGTAAATCTTGGGGCGACGGTTTTGATAAAGCGGCGGCTGATGAGATTCAACAGCAAACTGAATTAGTCGGTTCAAGGCACCGGTGGAAACGCGTTCTCGGGCCTGCTTGAACAGCATGGTCGAATGATTGAGCAATGCCTTTACGTTACGGCCTTTTTGCCCCGTGATAAAGGCAATCGGAGCATAACTGAGTGTTGGAAACTGAGCACGAAGATAATCCACCCACTGATCGGTGGTGACATCTCCTGCCAACAGATCCCACTTATTCACAACGAACAGGCAAGGTTTGTGATTTTCCATCACATAACCCATCAATTGTTTATCGACCTTACTGACAGGCAACATGGCGTCAAAAAACATCAGCACCACATCTGCCCGACGAATACTACGCTGCGCTCGATGCAAACCGTAGAACTCGAGATCGGTGCGTTGACTTTTGCGTTTTCGCAGGCCCGGTGTATCGATCGCAACAATACTCTGACCATCAAGCTCAAAAAGGACGTCTACACTGTCTCTCGTTGTTCCTGGAACTTCGCTAACGATCATCCGCTCTGAATTCGCTAGCGTATTGACAAAGGTACTTTTACCAACGTTCCTGCGACCGACAATCGCAACATGCATCCGAGGCGAAGCAACGGTCTCTGCTTCTGCTGGGGGTAAGATCTCCTCGATTCTTTCAAGGAGAACATCCCGATGTCGATTCTGAGTCGTACTGACACAGATGAAATCGCCATAACCAAGACGATGAAACTCCTGTGACAAAACTTCTTGGTGCTGCTGATCCGCTTTATTGGCAACAAGCAGAATCGGCCTTCCGAGTCCTCGAAGTCGCTCCGCTACCTCCTCGTCTAAAGGCATCTGCCCTGTCTGAACGTCAACCACAAAAAGAATCACGTCGGCCGAGTGAATCGCAAATTCGATCTGTCGCTGAACGTCCTCGGTGAGATTATCCTCGTCGACAATCCCGATGCCTCCGGTGTCAATCAACTCGAAGTGACGGTCATTCACCTCGATCAAGGTGGTCATGCGATCCCGAGTGACGCCCGCATAGTCATCGACAATCGCCAATCTCCGACGCGCCAACCAGTTAAAAAGACTGCTCTTGCCGACATTGGGTCGACCGACAATGGCTACTTGTGGCGATGGCATGGAAAAAACTTTTCGAGGTCAAGCGTCATTGAAGGAAAGAAAGTGCCGCCGATTTTGGCTAACACTGATGCGGGGACCTGAAATTCAGCGTTGCAGCTTGGCCCCCCCCTTGAGTTCAATCATGGGCTCAGAACTGAGTGGCTCCAAAGCCGCCGAGAAGTAAACCCAGCAAACTGCATATGATCGTATTCGCCGCGACGAAAAACGGATAGTCCCTTTATGCCACCGAGCCGGAACCAACCCATTTTCCACCTTGCTTAGTACATTTCTTGCCCTCGGTGCTAAACAAATCGCTGTAGCACCCTCATAATGAATCGACCAGACAAACGAATCGCACAAACGAACCAGACAAACGAACCAGACAAACGAAGTGGAAACACATTGCGGTCGCAGCGAATCCATCACAAAGTCTCCGGGAAGAAACGTTGAGGTCACGGTCGCGGCATTAAGTAACCGCAACATGGCCCGTCGTACTTCTTAAGTCGGATCCTCCCATCAATTTACAAGCAAGAAACCTTTTTTTGCGAGACTCAACCCCTTTCCACCGTTGACGCATCTGACCCACCGGCTGAATGAGCAATCCAAATCATCA
>Ga0181559_10002891_pt1 | contig 16957 bp, 8 predicted proteins | sample 011ome_21_FD_133752 | JGI IMG/M metagenome (GOLD analysis project Ga0181559, IMG submission 133752) | Coastal salt marsh microbial communities from the Groves Creek Marsh, Skidaway Island, Georgia - 011508AT metaG (megahit assembly) | ecosystem: Environmental > Aquatic > Marine > Intertidal zone...
TCGCTTTGGACTGGCTGACCGTCGACCAATCATAGTTGCGTTCGTCGAGTAATAGTCGACGCAGATGACCGAGTCCTGGTGTTCCCGACAGATCCACCGGTTCAAAGATTTCGTTACCCCTGGGGCACAATTCCATTCTTTCACCCAGTTGCAAAGCCAAGATGGTTTTTTCGCCCCAAAAATCGGTTGTTTTTTGTTTTTGCGTGCGACGTCCAATGATACTCATTGCGGATCCCGCGATGCCAAATATTCCAATCGCCACAGCGATAAGAACGCCACGCCGAGTGATTTTGACCCGAGGGTCATTGTACTTATCGGCGTGCTGATCAGCGGTCATGCTTTGGGATTCCGGCATGTGTACTTGAGTGGTTTGGGTGAAAAAAAGAAGTCATTCTTCAGCGAAGAGGCTAGGGAAGACGGTTTACCAATCACTGGATAGAGGGTCACTTCGCCAGCCCAGTGATGCGGTAATATCGCCGACCTTTTGATTTTAGAGGTAAGTGAATGGTAATCATGATCCCAGATTCGTTTTTCAGCGATTCATTCTCTGGGGATTGCATGAAAAACAATCGTGTACCGAATGCATCTGGCAGATGGACCCGGTGATGCAATCTCGCACTTTTTTCAGCGATTTCCAATGCCTCAATTGCGAATTGGCACAAGTCATTCAGCTGCTTTGGTGATCGCCGTAGGCTTGGGTGATGGACGCATTGGGGGTTTAGGGAATACCCTATCCCGACGGGTTAAGTTCTTCTAGCGTGATTCTTTGGATCAGGTTTACAGCGATCAAGTTTGAGTCGACCATGAATCTTTCTCTTCCTGCCACCGATCATTCCGTACCAGGCGATTCGACTGTTCGTGTGCAATTAGACGACCGAAGTTATGACATTGAGATTTCAAGTGGCAAGGTTGAGCGTTTTGCTGATTCGGTGACGCGGGCGATCCCTGATCTCAGTCACGCTTTGGTCATTTTTGATGAGGCAGTGAAAGAACCGTGGGCTGCTGCTTTGTCTGCGGCCTTGGCGAGTCGTTCAGACGTGTTGCGAATCAGTTCAACTTCCGTTGCGTCTGGGGAATCGAGCAAATCAATTGACGAATATGATCGACTGTTGCAGTGGGTTCTCGCTGAAGGAGGTGATCGTAAGAGCGTGGTCTTTGCGGTTGGCGGTGGAGTGATTGGTGATCTTGCCGGATTTGTGGCAGCATCGTTCGCGCGAGGCTTGCGGTTTGTGCAGATTCCTACGACTTTACTCGCGATGGTCGACAGTAGTGTTGGCGGCAAAACCGGAATTAATCTGCCGACGGCAAAAAACATGGTGGGCGCGTTCTGGCAGCCATCTTTGGTTTGGATCGATTCACATGTCCTCTCGACGCTTCCTGATCGAAGTTACCTAAGTGGGCTGGCAGAGGTTGTGAAGTACGGCGTGATTGACGATGCCGATTTCTTCTCTTGGCTTGAGGTGAATGCTGTTGGGTTGGTCAAACGCGACGCACCCTCCATTCGTTATGCCATTGAAAAAAGTTGTCAGAGTAAGGCTAGAGTTGTCGGCGAGGACGAACGCGAAACCAGCGGTCGTCGAGCGATCTTGAATTACGGTCATACCTTCGCTCATGCAATAGAGGCAACCTGTGGCTACGGAACACTGTTGCACGGCGAGGCGGTATCCATCGGAATGCAGATGGCGGCCAGACTTGCGCTGGCGATGGGCCTGGCGCAACCCGATTTGCTTGAGCGGCAAACACAACTCTTGACTTCTTGTCGTCTTCCGGTGGTTCTGCCTGATGCGAATCCAGATGAGATGTTGCCGGTCATGATGAAGGACAAAAAGGTTGCCCACGGAAAGCTTCGTTTCATCCTTCCCAAACGTATCGGCGCGGTAAGCCTCGTTGGTGACGTTGATGAAAAGCTCGTTCGCGAAGTGATCCAGCAGTCGCGATAGATGAAAATTCGCGGTCGTGACTTCGAACGCGAAAAGTAAATTTAGACACAGACACCAAGTTGAGTCGCATCATGCGGTTCATCCATGATTCACTCAATTCTGGTTTGAGCGACTCAGCGTGCCCACTTCATTCGGAAGTCTAAATGGATCGCCGATCAATCCAAAGGCAGTTGGGTCAGGGATCACGTCGCAAATCACCGCTGTACTGATTTCTTTGTTGAGCAAGGTAATTAAGCCATGCTTGCTCGTCGTAGCCAAAATCCACGTCAGGAATCACTTCTTGTACGAGTGTAAGAACCGCGGGATTTTTTCGTGTTTCCGTCCGTATCTGCTTCTTTCCACCCGTTTGTAATCCCCCGCCATTTTCCCCGAATCCAACCTGCAGCTCCGGCCCCGGTGCCGACTCATACTGGTGCGTGGTCACAAGTGATTTGATGTAATCGATGGATCTCTCCGGGTCAGGAAACCAAGTCAATGCTTGGGCTGCACGATTGACCAACTGATTGTCGTTACTGGATAGGTACTGCAAGTAGGTTGCGATTGCGGAGTCGCTTCCGTACTCAACCAGTTGCTCTAAGGCTGCCTCTCGTACCACGCTGTCGGGTTCTTCAAGACCCGTTCGAACCAGAGACTCGACGGCAATCAGGTTTTTATAGGTTCCGAGTCTCTCAACCCACACAAGACGAAGCTGCCGGCTTTGAATTGATTTTCCTCGTGATTCGAGTAGCTCTTGGGCAATGGCACCGGCTGCGAGTGGGTCATCAATCGCTTTGAGGCTTTCCAAAGCTTCAGGAGCTTTTGATGAACCTCGAAGAACCACCGCAAGTAATCGTTTGACTTCTCGATTCCACTTTCTAGCATCCACATTTTGTGAATCGCGGTAATCCTCAATCGCAGCTGCCTCGGGCAGCTCCCAGCCACCGGTACTGGGAATCATTCCTCGATTGGTCATTAGGTCGTCGGTGCGAATCCAGCGGCCGTTCTCTTGGGTGAAACCTAACGCTGCTCGAGCTTTTGAGTGATCGGGATCTAACTCAATCGCCCGCTCCATGTGATAGTCTTTGTACTTTTGGATTTCGCCAGGTACCTGATCCGACCGAACGCACCACAGTGCCATCTGGTAATGTTTTTCCGCGTCCTCGCCAAGCGTTGACGCGAGTTCTTTGTACTGCGCAAGGTCCGACGATTTTACGATTCTCTTGACTCGACTCGCTGGCACTGCGACTTGTATCGAGTCATTGACTTTGATGACGACAAAGTCCTCTTTTCGATCCACCACACCACTAAGGTGACCGCCTCCAGAAAGCTCAACGGTATCCGCCAAAGCAATCTGATTCAGAGGGAACCAAAATGCGAACACCGTGACGAGGTAGTTGAAAGATCGAATCACGATTGCGTTTTTCGCTGAGTGGGTGATTTTGATCATCCTTTTCACTTTCGTAAACGACGTCACTAGATGCGGGTTCGGACATAAAGCGACCACCGCGTTCCGCTTATTTTTGCACCGGCAATTGTTATTGTGCTCGCGTCTCAGTTTTTTGCGATTACACCCTCGGTTGACTTTGTTCTGAGTCGATCGCGTTGCAGATTACGACGGTTTGTGAGGGTTCTTCAATGCTTTGGGTCGCTTTGGGTCGCATCAATCCAGTCTAGCATCTCAGTGATTCCAGTCGCCAATGGATTTTCGGATTGCTCGTCTATGCGATTGGGTTCTTGGGGGAAACGTTTGTCTCACTCGATACGGTGTGGCTTTGATAAACGAAGCGATTTCGAGAAAGGTGGATTTTCATCTAGGCCTGATCTGTGTAGTCAATTTTATCGGGTGCGTGGCTTGTCTGCCTTGAATCTTGCTCGCGGATACTAGGATCGGCGAGCGAATGGATCAGCGGAATTTTGGATTGGGTTTAATTGGATTTCACCGATTGGCCCAAGCAGAGGATTTTGCTCGGCCGGTCGTCTTTGTGTTTTCCACTGGAGCTGCCCGAGTCTCTTGTCCGATGTTATACTTGACTAAATGGATCATGTTTGTAGTATTTGGTCTTCTTCGCCAAATTTGGGGTGGAAAAAGTATGCGTGCGGCGAGTTTGAACCATAAGAAAAAACAGGAAAATGGCGTTTTGCCATCCAGGCCAGTGGATAAGTCACCGGAAGAATCGCACGGGCAATTTCAGCGAAAATCGCCTCTACAGGTGGTTTCGATCGACTCCGGCGATCCACGTGGTGCTCTCGCTGCTTCGCCCCCGCTGCTGCCGACGGATGATTTACTGGAAGAATTAAAGTCTGAAAGTGAGCGTCTGGAGTCGGCGACTCCTCAGCAGATCTTGCTCTGGGCCGTCGAACGATTTGCTCCAAAATTCACCATGGCTACCGCTTTTGGCCCCGAGGGCATGACCATCATTCACATGCTTGCGGAAATTGCGCCCGACACCCCGATTTTCAATTTGGATACCGGATATCAATTTGAAGAAACTCTGCGACTCCGCGACGAGGTTCAAAAACGATATGGGATTGATGTTGAACTGAAACGACCTCAATTAAGCGTCGAGGAATATGAACGAGTCAACGGTGGGCCCGTTTATGCAACGGATCCAAATCGTTGTTGTTTCGATCGTAAGTTGAGTTTATTGCATGATGCAGCTCGTGGTCATCATGCTTGGGCTAGTGCGATTCGTCGTGATCAAAGCCCGGATCGTGCAAAAGCTCCGATCGTCGGCTGGGATCGCAAATTTCAACTCGTGAAGGTTAGTCCGCTTGCCAATTGGACAAAGAGAGAGGTTTGGTCGCTGATTGCGAGTCAGCGCATTCCCTATAACCCACTGCACGATCAGGGCTATCCTAGCGTCGGGTGCCGCCCGTGTACTCGAGCCGTGCTGCCTGGTGAGGATGAGCGGGCAGGTCGTTGGAGCGGTTTCAAGAAGACAGAGTGCGGTCTTCATGACTAAGGTCACCCAAATAGGACCCCGAAGATGATCTCAGCTCGCGTCCACTACGCTTGTTTAGCGATGCTTGAACTGGCTTCTCACCCGGCAGATGGAACACCTGTCTGTCTTCGAGAAATTTCCGATCGCCACGGAGTGCCGGGGCCATTTCTCGTTCAGATTTTTCGGTCACTTCGTACAGCCGGTTGGGTGCAGAGTGTTCGGGGCAGCCAAGGTGGATACCGGTTATTGGTTCGGCCAGATGATATTAGTCTCCTGGAGATCGCGGAGCTAATGGGGTTTCAGGACACGGCTAGTCCTGGAACGGGTAAACCAACATCGGCTGAATTGATGTTGCAGGAGATTTGGGAAGAGATGTCCCGTGTGTCTCGTGAGGTGCTTGCCGGAGTGAGGCTGAGTGATCTCGCGGAGCGATTTCAGAACGGCGAAGCAACCATGTTCTACATTTAGGGTAGAGCTTGTTGAGGATCGAAACGCCGCTGTCGCAAATTCTTCAGAAGCTTGACGCTTGAATCGTAGTCGCTCGACGCTTGTTCAAGCGTTCTATCGTTCAAAGCGTCATCTACATGTTAGGTTGCCGGCGGAGGTTCACGCCCTGTCTATCGTTTGTTCGGTGGACGCTTGCGCTGGTTAGGACGCTCAATCGGCATATCCGGCTTCGCAACTTGGCTCTTCAGTCGATCGACCAACGATTGAGACTTTTCTGGCTTACCACCCACACCCTCGAGCACGGCGGAATCAAAGTGCTTGGTCGTAGGAAGAGTTTTCTTCACCATGATTCGTTCGCAAATTCCCCAAAGACTACTGGTGATGAAGTAGATGCAGAGACCGGCCGGGACACGGAAAAAGAATAGGCCCATCATGAGTGTCATGATGTTCATCATTTTTTGTGTCATTGCTGTTTGTTCATCCGTGGCCGGCGGCATGAAAAGTTTCTGCTGCGTCAGGAAGAGAATGACCACGATGACCGGAAGCAAATTGAAGTAGGGGCCGAGCCATCCGGTGCCACGGCCAGATAAGTAATCCCAAAGCCAGTCGCCCCAAAAGAGAAACATATCTGGTGCTGCGAGATTTGATGCCCAGTCGGTTGAGCTCGAGACGGCCGCTTGCCGCAATTCGATATCGACTGAAAGAGCCCGGTAAAGACCGATAAAGATGGGTAACTGGATGAACATCGGCAGACATCCAGCGAGCGGATTGAACCCGACGCGTTGTTGCAGTTCGCGTTGTGCGCGAAGTTTTCCTTCCATGTCATCTTTGTAACGCTCGTTGATTTTTTTCATCTCTGGAGCAAGTTCTTGCATTTTCTGTGCATTCACCGCCGCCTTTCGGCTCAGTGGGAACATGCCGCCTCGAACAATCACCGTCAAAAGAATGATGGCGATTGCGTAGTTACCAATGTTGGCAAGCACATGGAGGAGCCCCGAGAGGATTTTTGCGAATCGAGCAAACCAGCCATAGTAAATACAATCACCCAAGCCGTATTGCTCGAGGATTTCTGGCTGTTTTGGGCCGGCAAAAAGTCTTAATTCTTGTCGCAGTGAACTTCCGGGGGGAACTTCGGCAACGACGCTATCCAAAAAGAAGGTTGTATTGACCGCACGTTCTTGATGTCGCGGTATCAACTCTGCTTCGGCGGCAATTCCTGCTGCCGCACGTCGCAGGGTTTTAAAGAATGCGGTTCCCTCGTTGGGGACGTAGGCGACGGTGAAATATTGAGCATCGACACCGATGTAGCGAAGGCTCTTTTCACCTTCGCTACTGTCGCTTGCAAAGATGGCCTCATTCGGATCGGCTGTCTCTTTTTTCGCTCGATTGAGCAAATTGAATCCGCTAAGTAGTCGATGTCCACCGGTCGCCGTTTGACAAACAATGTCACGTGCTGCCGCTCCTCCACTCCAGTGGGGGCTGATTTTATTGCTGTACCACCAGCCTTCCAGCGTGATCCCGTTGGCTCCCTCAAGACGATAAGCCAAGTCCTGCGGCTTGTCAGAAAGATTTTCAATCTGCAAGGTCATGCCCAGATCATAAGAGGCAGGTTCCAGAGTAAAGCTACGACTTAGGCGAATCGCATCGCCACCTACCACGGACATTTCGCTCGCGGAAAACTCGAGCGACAGTTCGGCGGTCGAGAGTGATGTTGAATCCGAATGGTCGATATTCCAGTTCATCTCCATTGGATTCGCCAACCCAGCAATCGATCGATCACTGGGCCCGATACTCTTGCGATTGACCTGACTTAGAGTCATCAAGCAAGAAGATCTGGAGAGATTACCGGGTACTTGGTCAGCACCGCCGTCCTTGGCTAGTCGAACCAAGTCCAATGGATGCTCGCTCAGAACCACAATCACGATCACCTCACTGAGGTCATCGCCACGCAGTACTTTGACTTCGATTTCATCACCGGGCTTGGTTCCAATGAGTGAATCCGCAAGTTGTTCTCGCGTAGCGGTGGACTGACCCGCAACCGAGACGACGATGTCTCCGACTCTGATTCCAGCAAGTTGTGCAGGAGTGCCCTTGCCTACCACGTTGACAACAACACCGTCTGAGGACGTTGATGATTCGGCACCCAGATATCCGAGATATCCGTGGCGTACATCTACTCGACGATAACGGAACTGCCCTGCCTCATTCCGCTCGGTCATTTCAATTCGTTCGATACCAGCGCCTTGGCTATTGAGGGTTACCAGCAAATGGTAGCCATCCTCCGGTGACATCGAACCCAAGGAAATCCAACTCGCGTTCTCAGGACGCTGCGGAACCATCTCTTCCGCGTTTTCTTCTTCATTGGCAGCCGAATTTGCCGAGGGATCGTCTGAGACTTGTGACTCCGAGGCGGGGGCAATTGCACCATTATCGAGAGTTGGTTCAGCCGAGTCACCTTGAAGCGATTCACCATTGATCACCATTTCACTGCCGTTATCGCTGATAAGCGGCGGTTGGGGCGGAACGATCATCGATCGAACCCAAATGTAGAACATGAAGAACGCGGTCGAGGCGAGGACAAACGTTAGCAGACGGCGTTCCACGATCGATCCCAACAAAAAAGCGTAATGACCTAATGAAATTTTGATGATTCGCGATTTTTATAGCCGAAAACGGCAATCACGAGCCTGAGGGGATAGTATTTTGCCCGCCACAGGCGTTCTTGGGAAGTGAGTGGAGTAAATCCAGTCAGAGACGAGCTAGAAAGCTTTTCTCGATCCAATCTCTCGGATCGATACTCCGGGACGTAAGCCGTGGTCGGGCGAAAATCGCTTCAAGACTTCTGGGGTAGTGATCGTGGATGAGAAAATCTCGTTCATCCGACTCGATTGTCTCGTCGCCAACGTCGCAGCTTCCTTGTTTGAAATGTGATTGTCATCATCGATTTGATGACAATCGCTCTAGCCTTGAAGCATTCGGTAGGCGTTTATCGTCTACTGAATGTTCCACTCCAAGGCCCTGAACCCTGTAAATTCAATCACGGTCGCGTTGCAATTTCCACACTGGGAACAACACCGAGATAGGACATCAGGTCACTGATTTCCTGCAGGCTGGAGTCATCAAGTAATCCTGCAGGCATGATGCTGCTGCTGCTCGGCAAGATCTGATCCACTTGCTCCTCTTTGATGACCAACAGCTGATTGTTCGAATCTCGCAACTGCAGCGTCTGGTTTCCTGTCTCGGTTAGCATGCCGGTGAAGGCTTGGCCATCAAGCGTAAGCACTTTTTTACTGGCATACTGATTGCTGATGGTATGAGACGGGTAGAGAATCGATTCAAGGATCTCGCGTTTGGAAAACCGCCCTGCGATACCCGTCAGTTCCGGACCCACAGATTGACCTTCGTCACCGACGCGGTGGCATTGCACACACTTTGCTCGGACGAAAATATTTCGACCAAGTTCGGCATTCCCTTGGTTACCTTCTTTGCTATTGATGTAGCTCACGAGCTGATCAAAATCCCAACGTGATTCTTCTTCTTTGGGTAATTCAGCAAGCGGACGATCCGGGTAAGTTTTCGCGTACCATTTTTGCCAAGGTCTCATGGATTTGGCGGCATCTTCGGGGCGTTGCATTCCTGTCCAGTGCTCTAACAGTGCTTCGACTTCTTCAAAGTCTGTTTTCTTCTGTTGGGCTTTTACACCGAGGAGAATCAGTTGCCGAAGTGCCATTGGATCATCGGTGGCGATAGAGACTGATCGAAGAGCTTTTACGACTTCAATCGCTGCGTCATCATTCATGACATTCAAACTGCGAACCAAGTAATCCCAGTTATCACCCTCGGGTTGCTGAGCGAGACCCAACGCCAAGATTGGACGACGTTCTGGTTCGGATCGCCACAAGCTTCGCAAATAATCAAACGACTCCTCATCGTTGCTCGATGCCAACAAAGCAACGATACTGATGCGAAGTCTCCTCTCAATTTCGCCGTGGTTGAGTGATTCGACGAGTTTTTGATCAAGTTCTCGAAGGGTCACTGCAGTGGTTAGGTCGATCGGATGAGGAATTCGATCGAGAGCCGCGAGAGCTGCGTTTCTCCAGGTTGCACCCTGCTCGAGAATGGCAAGGATGTCATCGTCACTGAGAGATTTCGCAAAGTCCTTCGTGACATTTTGCAGATACAACGCCAAGGAAGAGGAAGTCGTCGAAGTGCTTGCGTTTTCGTAGTACTTCAGCAGGCGGAATCGCTGCTCTGCATTCCAATCATGGGAAAGGAACTGCAGGTACATCGCCACCAGTGTGCGATCCATTTCGTCGTGGTCGCTGTACAAATAAGTCAATGCTCGGTCCGATAGCGAGTCGGCCTTTAGGTAAGCTGCGAGTCGAATGAGTTCATGATTCATCCGGTGATCACCCGCCGGAAATTCTTCCGCAATTTGATCTCGCAGGTCCGTTACTGCCTCTGGTTCGATTTTTCCCTGATGCAGAGCGATTTGGCAAAGTCGAAGCGTGTCGAGGAAGTCTGCATCGGAAAGGAAACCACCCATCCATTCGGAGGTTTTTTCAATGACTTCGAGGCAATTCTTTCGAGTCGGTTCTGCGTTGACCAACGCCATCATGCCTTGAATGGCAACTCGAGGGTTATCTGATTCAAGAATCCGATTCCTCCACTGACTGGTTGGGATTCTTTCCAGCAGGCGCGTTGCAACGAAAGAAAGATTTCGATCGTTGGATTCAAGAAGTGGCAAAATGGCCTGAGCATCTTGAGGGATTTGACCACTTCGCAGCATCGCCTCACAGGCTGCTCGCTGCACCCGAGGGTTGACATCGCCGAGGAGTTTCAGCAGCGTCACTTGACTCCGATCTCCTGGGTGCAGCCCCATCATCCATGCTGCTTTCGAACGCACCTGTTCATTGGGAGCCTCGCTCAATTCAAGCAGTAGTTTCTCGTTTGGAACGGGGCCAAAAAGTTGCATGAGATGAATCGCACGTGTGCGGTAATGCGGTGGGTTGTCGTTACTAAGGGCGACTCCTGCAACGAGTTGTCCCCAGCGATCACCCAGTTCTTGTCGAACCGCGGCCACCGATTGTCTGGCCCAAGCAGACTCCATCTGCGGTTGTCGAATGGCTGCTGAGATTCCAGTACCCAATTGCTTCATTCGATCCGGCACTTCGCCTTTGTAGACAACACGGTAGATGCTGCCAGAGGTTCCACGTCCGCCGGTGCAGAAGTAGATCGATCCGTCAGGGCCGACTTCTAAATCCGAAACGTTTAACGGTTGTCCTTTTAAGAATACTTCGCTTTCCGCAACATAGCCCGCTTGACGAGGTTTCAGTCGAACATTCAGGATCCTTCCTTCCGACCAGTCCGCCAAGAATAAGGACTGATGGTATCGAGCTGGAAACATATGATGCTCGTAACACGTCGCGCCAGTCGGACTGCCTCGACCAGTGTCTAGCAAATTTGGTAATCGATCCATGTAGTACTCTGGCCACTTTGCCCAGCCCGCACGCCACCCAAGCTCTCCACCTTCTGGGACATCAAATAGCGTGGTGGGTCGGTACCAAGTGGTTTGCAGATCCGATTCCATATCCGAATCGTGAACGAAAAGTGAACCTTCGGGGTGAAACACCAAGTCATAGGCATTTCGCAAGCCACCGGCCACCGTCTCAACCGTGCTTCCGTTAATGTCCGTGCGAATGATCGTTCCGCCTGGAGCTTTCACGCCCATTCCATGTCCGTTGGGGTCTTCGTACCGAGGTAGTAAGTCGCCCTCGTAGCTCACTCTCAGTGTTTCCCCATCGCCTTTTTCGCCGAGGGCTTTGGCGTGATTGCCAACCGTGACGTAGATCATTCCATCAGGACCCAGTCGCAATCCATGAGGACCGTGTTCGCCTGATGGGTGGTCGAATTTGACAATCGCTTTCACACCCTCGAGATGCCCGTTGCGATCGGCGTCGCTCAGTCGATAGAGCGCGGTGCCTTCTGGACCATCGCCTGTGACAAACACCTCTCCATTGAGTGCCAAAATCCCGTGGCAATTGGAGACCTGATTACAGTACTCGGTTACATGCTCAGGAATACCGTCTTGGTCCTTGTCGGAAATCAGTAGCAACGGACCGTTCTCACGAGAAACAACTAGATGGCCGAACTCATTGAATGTCATCGCGATGATCGAGCCTAGCTTTTCATCATTAAGAACTCGTTGAACACCAAATCCTTTTTGAATCTGAAATCGTTCTTGCTGTTCCGTTTGAACTTCAGCAACCACGTCTTCGGCTCGATCCCAAGGAACTGTGTCACCGAGTTCTCCGAATGATGACGCTGTCCCCCAAAGTCGATCGTTGAACACAACCGATTGCCAGTTCGGAATCTCGGTCGTGCTGACTCGCCATGATGGACTGGTACTGAACGTGAACCACTTGGGTTGATTGTCGGGTTTTACCGAGACTCGAGCTGCCAATGCAGCCGTTGTGCCATGGGTGTTGACTACCTTCACCGCGATCACATTTCGCCCGATTTCTAGCTGTTCGGTGATGTCGAACTGCTGCAATTCCCTAGATGATTGTCCAGCACCAATTTTTTTACCGTTGACGAAAAGTTCGAATTGATCGTCGGCTGCGATTTCTACTCGCCCTGTCGATCGAACTTTAAGGTTGATGGGTTGCCGAAAATAGCACGTCTCTCCCGTTGCAATGGGAGTATTCAGTTCACTGCCATGATTCCAAATCCACTGTGCTTCTTCAGCATTCGATTTTTGGAAGTGGATACTCGCAGTGATACAGATAACAGCTAAGCATCTTGCTGAAATTAGAGAGAACGTTCGACCTGAGCCTTCCATGGCAAATCCAAACTAAGAGAAAATATCGCGTATTTTTTGCGTTTCCGCCGAAGCGTAGATGGATTTCGCTCTGTGACGCAAGATGGATTTGGAGGCTTGGGGGATTTGGAGGCCTGGGGCGCCCTGGCAGGTTAGGCAGGGAATCTTGAGATGCTGACCATCGACAGATTCCCAAGCGACACCCAGCATGGCATGGTCAACCAAGTGGTGGTTTATCGACTGACTCGGGTCTCATCGACTTAGCGATCAAATTCGATCGCAAAACAAACTTCGACTTTGTTCCGAGACAATTGTCGAACGCGAACGCGGCTTGGATTCCACGAATCGATTTCCTGTTCCCAGGACGAGATTTTTTGTGAGGCGGTGTAGTTACCGATTTTCAGCGTGACGAGTAAGCCTTCGAGTGTGCAGTCCCGGTGCATCACGATGTTTTTGATGGTGGTGAGCGTTTTTTCTGGTGCAACATTGGAATCGACCAATAACCACTTGGCGCCTCGAAACGTTTTTCGAGGGAGATCGCCTGCACGAGCTCGGATGTGCTTGAATTGAGGGTGTTCGGCAATTGAAGGATCCATTTCGGCGGGGTCGATACCGATGACCTTTAAACCGAGTTCTAGTAATCGGCCGCAAGCACCGCCGGGAGAACTACCGATCTCGACGGCGGTTTGACCGCGACGAATCGGAAAGCCACTCCAAGTAATCGATTCGGCCGCTTTGTAGTACGCTCGCGAAACAGGTTCTTGATGCAGTGTGATCGGCTGGACACCGCCCGGCCACCGAGTGTGCCAATCACCGGCTTGATGCCAACCAAAAAACCAATGGGATGGTTCGACGAGAACAAGATCCAAAACGCGATCACCGCTTTCCGCAATCCGATTCGGGAGGTCACAAGTTAGCCATTTTTTGGCCAACCGCGGAAATATTTCGGCGCTGATTGCATTCGAGACTTCATCTGGCCCTGGCTCGAACCCGAAACGTCCGATCGGCGCGCGATCTTTGGGCCATACATGAAGTTGATTGAATGGGGGTGAGGAATCAAATTGCTCAGAAAGTTTTTCAATTAGCAATTCGGCTAGGTTGCTAAACGACGAAGCTTTTGCCGATCCGATGGATCGCGAAGAGGTTCGGATGAAAGTGCCTCGCGGTGGCTCTTTGGACTGTTCGTGCTTGAGCGTCACAAAACCGGGGCGAGAGAAGGCAAGCCGCCAGCCATCTTGGAGCACCGACTCTTTGACGGCCGATTCAGCACCGACCGCACAGCTAATCATGGCGAAGGTAGGTTGATCCAAGTTGTTTTCCGCGTTGAAGGAGGCGATCGATTATTGGGGCGAACGCAAAAGTCACAATTTAGCGTGGTAGGCTAGTGAGTCGTTCTTTGACACCGGGTATCAATTTTGCGGCGTTAGAGAAATAAAGTTTCTCAAGAACGTTATTAGGTAAATCAACGGCATGAATCTTCCACATGCCTTGGGGGGGTGGCTGTTTTTCACTGTAGTCGAATGACTGGTCACGAGTTTCAAAGAATCTCCAGTTGATCTGCAATCGCATTTCTGGCCAAGGTCCATCCGTGCCGAACAGGGTCCGGTCAGCATATTTGATGAGAAATTCTCTTGCGGTATACGGTTGCCGCCCCAGTTCCGCGATCCTCGATGCGGTTTCGATCCATAGATTTGGGTATTCGTCCAGCCATCGACTGACTTCCTCAAGATCTTCAGCTTGGTTTGCAAGGTGTGCGCCGATGAATTGAGTCTTAGGGTGACGCGCAATCACTCGGTTCCTCGCTTCATGGAGCTCTTGTCGAGTGGGAAAATCTTTTCCGTGGAAGCTCCAGTCGGGGTGTCGGCTTAGTTCTTCCCATCGTTCGTTCGTTTCATCAATCGGCTCAAAGAATGCCGCCGGATCTGCTGTATGAATAATGACTGGAATTCCCAGTCGACCGCACGCTGCCCAGATTGGATCGAATCGAGTGTCATCAATTTTGATCAGGCTACCGTCCGGATTGCGGTAGCCGAGACCAAATTGTTTAAAGACCTTCAGTCCGCTAGCCCCTTTTCTGACGCCTTCCTCCAACTCATGGACGGTCCTAGCGGCAAAACCGCTTTCATGGCACGCCCAGGTTTTGGGGTCATCGAGATCTCCGTTCCCTCGCCAATCGATGTTCATGAAAATCACAAATCGGTTTTTGTGTTCTCTCCAAAGGAAACGCATGTGCTCATCTAGTTCGCTGCCTATTTTTCCATCGAGCGAGCAGCAGATGGCAATTTGATTTCGATTCATCACGGTTACAAAATCTTCCAGTGCTTGTTCACTTTGTCTTAGTTTGTGTCGAAAGTGAGTGTGAACGTCGACGACTGGGTATTTTGCTGCTGTCTTGGGATGTTCCGGAACCTTGAGTTGGCTAGTGGGCCGGAAATGGCGTAACAGCAATTCCCTTCCTTCGCGGCCATCGAGTTTTCCGATGGCTTCTTGGTCTTGCTCAGGGGGTGTGTTGGAGGGTTGAGTTACTTGAGCGGTCTCTATTGTTGTTGCTTCAGCTACTTTTGTTTCGATGTTGTCAATGGCTCGCTGATTGATGGAATCGGTTGTTACCTGCAGCGGTCGTTCTGACGTGGTTGGATTCTGGCCCGCTAGACATTCGTTGTTGGCACGGTGGAAATCCTGGCATGTCAAAATTGCAGCGACTCCTAGCATGAGTCGCTGGGTCATGCGTAATGTTTTTTCTTTCATTGACTGCGTTACATTTACGAGTTTTTGACAAGTCTGATCCTGCAGGGGTTCCGCTGGGTGCAGGGGTTCCGCTGGGTATCATGGTTGTTTCGAACGTTTACTGGTTCTGCTTTTAGCGGGGAATGCATTCCAATGGATGCTTGAGCTGATTTCTTCGTTTTCAAACAAGCAAAATTCCGTTGGGACGTTTGGAGTACATTCGCTGCGTCAGAATCGTACCAAAGCTGGAACCAAACGGGCAGCATTGCAAAGGAAACGGGGTTTGCATGGAGTCATAGAGGAAAGCCAAGATTCGAAGCCCGAATTGATATCCGATGGTATCGGCAGTTGATAAGTCGGTTTTCGACCTAAGGCTTTTTGGTAAGTTAGATGCGGTCCGGGAAATTCGGCGATGAGCATTCGTTTTGAATGGATGTGATTGATGAGTGAGAGCGAACGTTTTTCCAACGCATGACCTCGTTTGTCGGAAATGAACTCTAAACAATCATTGTTTGATCATACAGCGAAAGCGTTCGGCATGGATTCAAATACGAATGGCGACAGTGGTAGTCGTGATCAATCTAGTAGAGGTCAAACGAGCTCGGCTGATACAGCTCAAACGGGCTCGGGCGAGACAGATTCTCGTGCGACGGGGAGCAGGCCAGATTCGGAGATAGCGAGTAACAAGGCGGGAGAGGGAACGGAGCGTCAGGGCGTCGACGCGATGGGCTACAGCCAGCAGATGTCGCTACAGGCAACCACTCCCCCTGCAAATGTGCCCGGTTATCGTCTAACGAGGTTCTTGGGCGCGGGTGCTTTCGGGCAGGTATGGGTAGGACGGGACCTGAATACGGGACGAGATGTCGCGGTCAAGTTCTATCTTCATCGCGGAGGCGTGAATTGGTCGCTACTTAGTCGCGAAGTCAAGAATCTCGTTCAGCTCTCTGCCGATAGGTACGTCGTTCAAGTATTAGAAGTAGGTTGGGATGCAGAGCCACCTTACTACGTCATGGAGCTTATTCCCGGTGGTTCACTTGAAGAAAAATTGCAAGCACGAAGTCGGTTACCGGTAGAAGATGCGGTGGGGCTATTCGAGAAAATCTGTCTCGGACTCAATCGCTGTCATGCCAAGGGGGTGTTGCACTGCGATCTCAAGCCCGCAAATCTTCTCTTGGATGATAATGGTGAGCCCCGGCTGGCAGACTTTGGTCAGAGTCGACTGTCGGGTGATCAGACTCCTGCTCTTGGTACCTTGTTCTACATGGCGCCTGAACAAGCAGATCTTCATGCCTCGCCCGATGCAAGTTGGGACGTCTATGCATTGGGCGCGATTGTCTACCGAATGCTTACAGGACGACCACCGCATCGAGAGCAGAGTACGCTGGATCACCTAGACACCGCCAATTCCCTTGAAGAGCGACTGACTTCCTACCGCCAGATGATTATGGATCGAGGCGCTCCCCGTTTGCTAACGGAGAGGGACGGAGTGGATCGACCGCTCGCGAAAATTGTTGCCCGATGTCTTGCGCCCAACCCGCAAGATCGTTATGCCAATGTCCAGCAAATATTGCAGGAGCTTTCCAGACGCCAGGCCTTTCGCACCCGACGCCCATTACTGTTGATGGGGATTGTTGGACCTCTGTTGATTCTCATTGCGACCAGTGTTTTCGCGGCTCGCACCGTCAGGCAGGCAAGCAAGAGTACTGAGACAGCGTTACGCCAAGAGGCTTTTGGTAGTAATGAACTTGCAGCAGCGTTTGCTGCAAAGACGCTCGAAAGCGAAATTGATCGTTATTACCGATTAACTCAAGACGAGGCAGATGATGTTTTCTTTCGTGATTCACTGCGTCGATGCATTTCTGATCCATTGATCTCCGCGGCTCTCGGTGAGATTAATGAGATGGGGACTGCTTCCAGTACTCACCAATCAGGCCAACCTAGGGAGCGTCTGCTCGCGTCTGAATCCCATCTCCAACTCAAGTCGCTGTTAACCGAGAGGCTATCCGAATACGGACCGCAAAGTGGGCAGCATTTTGCATCGATGTTTGTTACCGATCCCAGCGGCACGATCATCGCGATCGCCTACGACTCACCGGTGGAGA
>Ga0181559_10002895_pt1 | contig 16951 bp, 16 predicted proteins | sample 011ome_21_FD_133752 | JGI IMG/M metagenome (GOLD analysis project Ga0181559, IMG submission 133752) | Coastal salt marsh microbial communities from the Groves Creek Marsh, Skidaway Island, Georgia - 011508AT metaG (megahit assembly) | ecosystem: Environmental > Aquatic > Marine > Intertidal...
ACAAGGTTGCCCTCTTTACCACCTGCTACTGCAACTATAATGAGCCTGACATTGCCGCTAGCATTATCAAGATACTAAACCACAACGATGTGACCGTGAGCTTGCCAGCCAAAGAGCACTGCTGTGGTATGCCGAAGCTCGAACTGGGTGACCTCAGCACGGTAAGCAAGCTCAAAGAGCTGAATATTCCGGCTCTATATGACATGGTGCGACAGGGTTACGTCATCATGGCGGCAGTGCCCTCCTGTGTCCTGATGTTTAAACAGGAACTGCCCCTGATGTTTCCGGACGACGAGCGAGTCATAGCGGTGGCCAAGGCGTTTCACGATCCCTTTGAGTTTCTTCACAAACTGCATAAAGCGGGCAAACTCAAGACTGACTTTAAGCAAACGCTCGGTAATGTGAGCTACCATGTTGCTTGTCATCAGCGGGTACAGAATATCGGCCCCAAGACCAGGCAAATACTTGAACTGATTGAAGATACTAGCGTCAAGAACATTGAGAGATGCTCCGGGCACGACGGCACTTATGGCGTGAAGTCAGAGACACTGCAGTTCGCCAACAAAATTGCCCGACCTATTGTACGACAAATCCAGCAACAAGAGCCTGACTACTACGGAAGTGACTGCCCGGTAGCCGGCAAACACATCGAAAACAACCTTGAGACTGAACAAAGCACCGTGCACCCAATCGATTTACTTCGACTGGCTTACGGCCTCTAGCATCTGCTTTATTGAGATCGATTTTATGAATTCCGAGGTAAAGATTGCCATGAAGAAAATTACGTTAGCTGACCTGCTTCCACTGGTTGCCTATGAAGCGCAGAGACCTGCTATTCGCAAAGCGATTATGGAGCACAAGAAGACTCGACGGGTATCACTAGGCCCCAACGCCATGCTTCATTTCGAAGACTATATGGTGATGCGTTACCAGATTCTGGAGCTGATTCGGGCCGAGAAAATCACCGCAGAAGACGAGTTAGTTGGTGAACTGGAAGCCTATAATCCGCTGATACCCGACGGCAAAAACCTGAAAGTCACTTTCATGCTTGAATACCCTGATGAGGAAGAGCGCAAGCAGCGCTTGCGGCAACTGCTGGGCATCGAGGAGCTGATTTCAATTCAAATTGCAGGCTTCGACCCGGTCTACCCAATCGCCAATGAAGACTTGCCTCGTTCAACTGACGAAAAAACCTCGTCTGTGCATTTCCTGCGCTTCGAATTCAGCGATGAAATGATTGAAGCAGCCCGAAATGGCGCCAGTTGGGCTATTCGTTCTGAGCACCTCAACTATCAGTACGCCACCGATCCTGTGCCTGCTGAAGTGGCTGACTCGCTGCTGCGAGACTTTGGCTAGCTAAATCAGCGCATCCAATCGACAGGATCTGCTGATATATTGCCCGTATTTGGAAACGCCAAATGCGGGCTCTTCCCAAATAAGCATTAAGGGGACTTTTTGGTTTCGCGATTACCTGTTGTATATTCACTCCCGCGAAGCGACTCCGCTCCAGCAAGCATGGATCGACAAACTCTAATTAAGGTTTTAACCATGAATCTGACTCACCGCATAAGCAAAATCGCCCTCTGCTCATTACTGCTAACCCCAATCTCGCTATGGGCTGACCACCACGAAAAAGATACTGTCAGTTCCATCAGTATGATCCACCCCTCTAACTTTGGAATCGATCAGGCTGAAATAGATCGAATCAAATTGCGGATGCAGGAGGCTGTGGATGGCGAATTTCTTCCTGGCGCTCTTATTCTGGTTGGCAATTCCGATGGCGTTGGTTTGTTGGAAACAGTGGGATATCAAACTCCCAAGAAGGTCACACCAGTCAATCAGGACACTATTTTTCGCATTTACTCAATGACCAAGCCAATTGTCAGTGTGGCTGCCATGTCTCTGGTGGAGGACGGCTTGCTGGCACTGGAAGATCCGATTGAGAAATATATCCCTGAGTTTGCCGACCTGAAAGTGATTGATCGCAACTCTGGCGAGACGCGACCCGCCCAGCACTCCATTACCGTTGCCAATCTTCTCACTCACCAGTCGGGACTCATTCAAGCCATCTTCTCTCCAGATAGCGACCTGGGCCAGATGTATCAACGTGACTTTGCGGACTACTCAAATATTACTGCCAGAGATCTTGCCGGGCGTTTAGGCAAGCTCCCGGTCTATTTTGAGCCGGGAACGGCATGGCACTATGGCCACTCTACCGATGTACTCGGCGCTGTGGTAGAAGTCGCTGCAGGCAAGACGCTAGACGTCGTACTAGAAGAACGGATTTTTGCGCCGCTGGGTATGGACGAGACTACATTCTATGTACCCATCAGCAAGTCCAATCGAATTGCCGAACCATTCCATGGTGCTATGGCCGACAATACCGAACAGCGCGCAATGCTGTCTGGCGGCGGTGGACTCAACTCCACAACAGAAGACTACGTACGTTTCGCGACAATGCTGCTGAATAGTGGTGAATACAATGGCGCCAGAATACTAGAAGAAAAAACTCTGGACCTGATGCGTGAGAAGCGAATCGGCGCTGACGTCTCCCGCGAATTTTTCTTCTATGGAGAAGTTGGCGATTGGGGTTTAGGCTTCCATTTGCAGCCCACAACTGACGACCCCAACGGTCCCCACAACTTCGGCTGGCGCGGGATCGGAGGCACCATCTTCATTGTTGATGAAGAAAATGATTTCTTCATGATTTACATGGAGCAGAAGCGCGGTGGGCCAAGGGCACCATTTAATAACAATGTTGCGCAGCAGATGGTGTACGAGGCAATTCAAAACTAGGCCGGAAGCCAAGCGCTTCAGATCAGTTTAGAAGATCGTATTTGCGCAAATACCCTCGCAGCTGGTGGTAACTAAGATTCAGAAATTCAGCGGCCTTTTTCTGGTTAAACTGGTTCTGCTCCATGGCTTGCTTGAGCAGGTTGATTTCAAATTCCTGAACCTCAGCCTTGAAGTCAAAAGAGTCGGCAGCTGCTAAGTCAGGCGCTTGAGTAGCGGCAGGCTTCTCACCGGCATTACCCCCAGCGCCCCTAGCCGCCTCTGGCTCACCTCTTGCAACGGGTCTGTAGGGTGATTCAAAAGGGTTGAATACAAGATGGTTTATGTGTCCATCACCATTCTGATAAACCGCCCTCTCGATGACATTTTTAAGCTCGCGAATATTACCGGGCCAGGGGTAATTCATTAAGGCCTTCACCACTCTTTCAGAGAAGCCTGCAAAAAACTCTCCTCCTAATTCCTTTACCATACCGACCGCAAAGTGTTCCGCGAGCACAATAATGTCGTCGGATCGCTCCCGCAGTGGCGGTAGCGTGATGACGTCAAACGCCAGGCGATCCAGCAAATCTTCGCGAAACTTGTTTTGCCGAGCCAACTCGGGAAGATCTTCATTGGTAGCAGCAACGATGCGAACATCTACAGAAATTGTCTCGTTGCCCCCCAATCGCTCAAACTCACCGTATTCGATGACCCTGAGTATTTTCTCCTGCACTGACATGTCAGTATTGGCTAGCTCATCGAGAAACAAAGTCCCGCCGTGAGCTCGCTCGAAATAGCCTTTCCGCAATTTGGTTGCGCCGGTATAGGCTCCTGCCTCATGACCAAACAACTGCGCTTCGAGCAGCGTCTCACTCATGGCGGCGCAGTTAATCTTGAGAAAGCTCTGTTCCCAGCGGCGCGAAAGAAAGTGCAATCGGGCTGCAACCAATTCCTTGCCGGTGCCCCGCTCGCCCACGATTAGGACGGGCTTGTTTAGCGGTGCGACTATCGAGATATGTTCCTGCATCTCCAGGAAGTTGGCGGATTCGCCAATCATTCGCGGCGCAGAACTGCTCTGATCCATAACTTTATATTTTTCTATAAGTTGCCCGTGAACCCAGCATCAGAAAGCGAGGACAGCGGCCACTAGGGCCCGCCGGCAGCGCAGACTAATTACTGGTAGTGAAAATTACCATTTGTTAACTATTTTAGCTATTGAGCTCAATAAGCATATCAAAAAAAGCATTATTTCTCGTTATTATTCAATAAGATACAAGAAAACGAAAGTTGGCACGGTCTCTGCAAAATAACACTCAAACCAACCACGGTTCGGCAAAAGCCATACAAGAGGTACACACAATGAGCGTTTTCACGAGACTTTCAGACATCATCAACTCCAACATCAGCGCCCTACTGGACAAGGCCGAGAACCCGGAAAAGATGATCCGAATGGTAATTCAGGAAATGGAAGAGACTTTGGTCGAAGTCCGCAGCGGCACTGCCAAGGTGATTGCCGAGAAAAAAACCCTGACCCGACGCGCGGAGCAGTTACGCAATCAAGCCGCGGATTGGGAGAGCAAAGCGGAGTTAGCTCTGTCAAAAGGGCGGGACGACCTGGCAAAGGCCGCGCTGATGGAAAAATCCAATATCAACGCTAGTGTCGAAATTACTGAAAAGGATCTGCAAAAGCTTGACGAGACGCTGGAAAAGCTAAGCAATGAGATAGAACAGCTGCAGGCAAAGCTCAACGATGCCCGCGCACGTCAGAAAACCATTGTAATGCGCACTAATGCGACCAAATCCCGCGTCGATGTCCATCGTCAACTCACCAGCTACACTATTGACAACGCTATGGACAAATTTGAGTATTACGAGAAGAAAATTGATCAAATGGAAGGCCAGATGGACAGCGCCCATGTCGAAAAGCGCGGTTTACAAACCGAATTCGATGAACTGGAGAAGCAGGAATCCATCGATAAGGAGCTGGAAGAGTTAAAGACTAAACTGAATAAAAATCAGTAATTCTGACTAGTAGGTTTTGTTATGGGCGTTTTGGAATTCATCATATCGTTAGTGGCAATGGTTTTAACTGCCATTACCGTCTGGATACTGCTGCTTAGAAAGAGTCGACGGCGTGCACCGATCCAAGCTGAGGGTCACTATGAACTTAATGAGCTTGCGGGAATGGCTGTCTCATTGAAGGATCGTATTGATACCCTGGAATCTATTCTGGATGCAGAAGTGCCGGACTGGAGAGAGCAGAATGAACACGGGAGCGAGTGACTTGTACCTGGATACTGACAATCGTCTCTGGTTTGGTGTCTGCGCTGGTATCGCCAACTGGCTGGACATTCCTGCTGCAATCGTACGCATCGTCTTTATCCTTTGCGTGCTGGCCTGGCCTGGATTCATCATTGGTTATTTTGTGATGTACTTCTGTTTAGATAGAGACTTTACACCAGACAAGATGCGCGATTACTTTCGCGATACACCGAGTGCAGCTCATTTTCGCAAGCTGAATTATCGCAAGCCTATTTGCAAGAATGAGCGCAACAAGAAAATCGCCGGCGTTTGCGCAGGTTTTGCTGATTACCTGGAAGTCAGCACTTTCTCAGTCCGGCTGGTTACGTTGCTATCCATGTTTGTGTTCGGGCCCTTTACCCTCTGGGCCTATATCATCTGCTGGATAGTCTTTGACCCCGATCCCAATATGGGTGATCAGGAACGTTATTCACGCATCATGCGGCGCCGCGAACGCCGCGCTGAAAAACGCCGCAACCGGCATGCACGTCGCGCTGCCCGGCGACAGGCGAGAGCCTCACGTAAGCGCTACGACAACGAGGAGATAGATCCCGACATGTCGGAATTTGAGCAAGACATCTCCGATGCAGTCGACGAGGTAAACATCGAACTGAAGGCAGAAAATGATAGCGCGGCCAGCGGTTTTACCCGGAAGCAGCGTGATCGCAGTGGCAAGCCTAAGTACGGCGCCTACAGAAATGATCCTGCAGAAACTACAGGCGTCAGTAGACAAGAATGCACCGAGATTTATGCAAGCCTGGAAAGACGGCTACGGGAAATTGAAGCATTCATGACTTCAAAGCGCTTTCGCCTGCATTGCGAAATTAACCGTATCTAGCCAAACACCCCCTCGCAAGGCAAAGCGACATATGCAGTCTCTTCAGGCTCTCCACCCAGTTACCGCGCTTTTCTCTCCCTCTTTGCCCTTGGAAGCAGTAAGATGTCGACACGCTGGTGCCAATAACTGCGGCGCCGCTTAAGCATGCACTATGGACCGAAGCCGGTTTGACGTAACCTCTACATGAAATTTTGCCATAACTGCGCCGCCCCTATCGTACTTCGCACCCCTGACGGGGATGACAAGGTGCGCCACTGCTGTGAGGCATGCGACAGTATTTTCTATCAAAACCCAAAGAATGTTGTCGGGACGGTGCCTTTCTACGAGGACAAAGTTCTGCTCTGTAAGCGTGCAATCCAGCCGCGCTACGGCAAATGGACTCTCCCAGCGGGTTTCATGGAGAATGGTGAATCCAGCTTGAGCGGAGCGATTCGTGAGACAACTGAAGAGGCCGGTGCCACCGTAAAAGTAGATGACAGCAGCCTTTACACCTTGTTCAATTTGCCGACGATCAATCAGGTCTATATGTTCTTCCGCGCCGAATTAGCCAACCTGAATTTTGCAGCCGGCGCAGAGTCGCTGGAAGTCGCACTTTTTACCGAAGCTGAAATCCCCTGGGATGAGATTGCCTTCCCGGTTGTACGCAGTACGCTTGAGTACTTCTTTACTGATTTAAAAAACAATCGCTTTCCGGTGCGCATGTTTGATGTGCACCATAGCGAAGACCGATCAATCTCAACGAAACTAATTAGTCACAGTAAAACTCATTTTGCAGACTAAAAAGACTTGCCGGGCAAACCTCACCTGCTCGTGTGAAGCTCAGTCCTAAATAATCTCCCAGCAAAACAACTAGTAACCGAAAGCTACTGCTATAAGAAAATATCCAATAAATATCGGCGTTAATCGATTTAATCACTGACAACGTCGTTTAAATTTCATTTTTCAAATGTTAAAAAACCACCTTATTCGGAGTTTCAAACTATTTCGTTATTAAAATTTTCTGTTTTATGTCGGCGTGTAAATAATGGAATCTCATAGCGTGGCAAATCATTCGGGAAATTTTAAGGGGCATCTATGAACATAACAGGGTTTTCACGTATCGAGTCGATAGGCTCTTACGTGCCGGAGCAAAAAATAAGTTCCGAGGAGTTAATGGATGAGATTCAGTCCGAAACGCGTTTCAACGTCCCAAACACCTGGCTGGAGGATCTGACAGGGATTCGCTCACGCCAGTTTGCCGGTCCTGAAGCTAACCCATCAGATCTTGCGATAGAAGCAGGGCGCGCCGCCTTGGAAAAATGCGGCATGGATCCCAAAGATATTGCCATGGTTATTTACTGCGGCATTGATCGAGATTGGGTAGAACCCGCCCCCTCGCATCGTGTTCAGCGGCAGCTGGGCTGCAGCAATTCAGCTTGCCTTGATGTAACCAACGCCTGTCATTGCTTCACCAACGGTATGTCGGTAGGCGACGCCATGATTGCAACTGGAGCCGAGGAGAATGTGGCAGTGGTGACAGGGGAAGTACCGAGCCACGTCGCCCTGGACTGCATCGCGGATATCAACAAAAACCCTACCCCAGGAAAATTTCCAGCAGAAAGTGGGCGGGCTAACCACTGGGGATGCTGGAGGTGCCATTATTTCGCAAAGAGCATCACAGCATTCAGGGGTAAAAACCCATAGCTTCAGTAGTCAGGGAAGATAAGCAGAGCTGTGCTTTTATAAGTATGACGGAGACGGTAAGCGCTTCAGGCAAATGCTGATGGAGAAGATTTCTGCTGCAGCGATTCACCTGCATAAGTCATTAATATTAGATACTTACAAGATTTTAGATTGGTGACCTACAGATGTTGACTATCTGATTTGCCACCAACCTGGGCAGAAAGTCCACCAACGCTTTGCTGAACTGGCCAAAGTGGAAATCGCCAAGGCGCCAAGCACATTCAAGGAACTAGGTAACTTAACAAGAGCATCCATTGCTGTTACCCTCGATATGACGGGAACCAAGGAAAGCGATCGAATATTGATATTGGGCTCGGGAAGCAGTGAAGTTGAGCCTGAACAAGTGCGCTTGGTTCTTAGTTAGTGCTTGGGTGATGCCTTGCTGGATCCTTGGTAAATATAGGCGCAGGCCTTGATTCATCCATTTAGCAGAATCCGGGTTGCTAGCGTGGTGATCGCAAACAGACTTTGGCATGGAACCTGATTGCTGGGGATAACGGTGACAGGTGACAGCGAATAACGCCTTACAATAATAGAATTGCAGCGAACACGTTGCGCAAAGATGCAGGGTTTTAATTATGGATTGGTTCCTGATTCCTTCCATCACAGCAATCATCTTCAAGATCGTCATTTTTTTGCGCTATCAATCCTCCCTGCGTTCAGAAACCTTTAACCTGTGTGTCCTCTTTCTCGCCGTTTTCCTGCTCAATGTTGTAGAACTGATTGCACTCGGACAATCACACAGCGATGCCACAACGCTGGTCCTTCTTATTGCTTATCACTGCAGCGCAATTTTCATCGTGCATGCGTTTCTCAACATTGCACTTGATTATTCCAATTTCATCTGGAACGCGCAGAAAATTAAATTAGCACTCAATTTCGTGTTGGCGGCACTAACCGTAGCACTGGTTTTTAGTCGCAATCTAATTGCGGACTGGACAATTCTGGCGGGAAGCTACATCCCTACCAAGGAAGCTGGATCTCTGTATTGGCTGTTTCAGTTCTACACCCTGGGCGGTATTGCCTTCGCTGTCGGCTTATTGATTTACGGCATGAACACGCATGAGTCCAACCTGCAGCGCCGTCAATGCATGGTGTTTCTGATGGCCAGCGCAACCCCGGTTCTCATCACCGCCATGATCATCATACTTCAGGCAGTTGGCCTGCCCTTAAGTGCTGGTATTTTTATGTCCCTGGCTTCGACAGTTATGTTGGCAGTAATTGTGTACGCTGAGGAAAAATCGCGCCTCTTCAAGCTAATGACACTCTTGCCTTACTCCAACGAAAGAAAGCTGCACAATCAATTGCTGGAGCAGATTACCGAGTGCGTCTCGATCAACGATGATCCTGATTCCAGGAACCAGCTAAATCTTAAAGATATAATGAAGGCTCTGGAAGGCACAGTAGTCGAGCATGTGCTGCACTATTACCAGGGTAACCAGAAAATGACGGCAAGCGCATTGGGCGTATCTGAAGCAACCCTTTCGAGGCGTGTCAGAGGAGCATCTCAGCGCAAGACAAGCGACACTGATCAGGATTCAATTCGGATAACGCAGTAGGCCACTTCTTCATAAGGGTGGGCAGAATTTAGCGCGGCGATGACTGCGCCCTGCAACGCTTGCATGCATACCATCTCCACCTTGAACTCATTCACCCGCTCTACCTGCCCATGCTTTCCCAAGAAAGGAGTACTACCCTCTTGCGGTCGAAATTGACCCTGACCGAGGGTCTGCCAGGCACAGCAATCGTAATCACCAACTCGCCCCGCACCCGCTGAAAACATAGCGCTCTTCACCTGCTCCAGATGGGTTTCGGGTACATAGAACTCGATCTTGAGCAGTTGATCTGACATGGCTAGTTTAGCCAGGCCCTGGCATTTCTGAACATACGCATTGAAGGTGCATCCTCTTGCCAGCTATCAGGATACCAGGAATTCTGGACAGTCCGGAACACTCGCTCGGGATGGGGCATCATGATGGTCACTCGACCATCAATTGTGGTGACCCCGGTAATTCCGCCAGGCGAACCATTAGGGTTTGCGGGATAGGTTTCAGTGGGCTCACCACTGCTGTCCACATAGCGCATGGCAACTTGTCCCGACTTACTCAGGGCATGCTGCTGCGAGCTGTCACTAAAATCCGCCAGGCCTTCACCGTGCGCGACCGCAATCGGAAAGCGGGAACCCTGCATTCCTGACAGCAGAACTGATTGGCTGTCGGATATCGCTGTCATGACCAACCGGCCCTCGAACTGCTCGGAACGATTGCGCACAAACTTTGGCCAGTTACCCGCACCTGGAATCAGATCCTGCAGTAGTGACATCATCTGGCAACCATTACATACGCCCAAACCCAGGCTTGTTTCCCGCTCAAAGAAGGTCTGGAACTGTTGCCGCAGACCATCATTAAACAGGACCGACTTGGCCCATCCGCCACCTGCGCCCAGCACATCTCCATAGGAGAAGCCGCCGCAGGCCACCAGGACATTAAACTGATCGAGTGACGCACGACCTTCTATCAGGTCAGTCATATGCAGGTCTATTGAGTGGAATCCGGCACGATCGAACGCTGCCGCCATTTCAATCTGCCCATTAACCCCTTGCTCCCGCAGCACAGCAACTTTGGGCTGTTCCTGCAGATTCAGATAGGGCGCACAAATGTCTGCATCTGGATCAAAACCAAGCTCTGCGTGCAAACCCCTGTCGCCTGCGTCCAGTATCCGGTCATACTCTTCAAGGGCACAGTCCGAATTATCTCTAATGGCCTGCATCTGATAACTGGTAGCAGACCAGATCCTTTGCAAATTAGTGCGGGTGTCACTCATTATTATTTGATCATGGCGACTTATACTGATGTCATCAGCCGCGACCACTTTACCCAACACAGTGATGCAATCCTCTAAGGCGCAGGAGTCAGCGAGCTCCAGCAGTCTAGCGAGATCTTTTTCGCGAACCTGAACGACTGCACCGAGTTCCTCATTAAACAGGATCGCAAGATCATGCTGACTCGAATTAAACCGCCCGAGGTCTATCTGCGCGCCGCATCGACCAGCAAAACACATCTCGGCAAGAGTCACGAATAGCCCACCGTCTGAACGATCGTGATAAGCAAGCAGCAAATCTTCAGCCTTTGCCCTGGTAACCAGGTTAAAGAAATTAGTCATAAGCTGTGCTGAATCTAGATCAGGCACTGCGCCAAGGGTCCGGTCGAATACCTGGGCAAGTGCCGACCCTCCCAGGCGATACGCGTCTGGGCTTAGACTTATCTGCAACAGTAAAGTGGCCTCTTCGGCAAGCTGCAGCTGTGGCGTTAAGCTGCGGCGAATATCAGTCACCGGCGTAAACGCCGAAATAATCAACGACAGCGGTGCGGTGTTACTCTTTGCTTCTCCGTGTTCCTGCCATACCGTACGCATGGACATGGAGTCCTTGCCAACAGGTATGCAAATACCCAGACTCGGGCACAATTCCTCGGCGACTGCCCTGACTGTTGCGAAGAGTTTCGCGTCCTCACAACCATGCCCAGCAGCCACCATCCAGTTGGCGGAAAGCTTGATATCGCCGAGTTGCTCAAGGTCTGCACCCAGCAGGTTAGTGATCGCCTCCGCTATTGCCATCCGACCCGAGGCCGGCCCGTCGAACAGGGCCAGGGGTGTCCGCTCACCCATGGCCATCGCCTCACCAACATAGTCCCGATAAGAGGTCGCGGTCACGGCACAATCGGCGACAGGCACCTGCCAGGGGCCCACCATCTGATCCCGACACACCTGGCCAGTGATGCTGCGATCACCGATGGTAATCAAGAAACTCTTGCTCGCCACGGTGGGCAAGGACAGGACCCGCTGTACTGCATCTGCAACCGTGATCCCTTCCAGGCCATCGTCGCGGATCGCGACTGCACCAGAATTTACGTCCCGATGCATCTTGGGCGCCTTGCCAAACAGGACATCCATCGGCAAATCGATGGGCTTATTGTAAAAATGGCTGTCTTTGAGTTCAATATGCTTTTCTGCCGTAGTCTCTCCAACTACTGCGTAAGGGCAACGCTCACGGGCACAGATCGCTTCGAATTGCGCCAGGTCTTCTCCCGATACTGCAAGCACGTAACGCTCCTGGGCCTCATTACACCAGATCTCCAGGGGCGTCATTTGCGATTCAGCATTAGGTATATCACGCAGCCTAAAGCTTCCGCCCCTGCCCCCATCTTTGACTAACTCGGGCAGGGCGTTGGACAAACCGCCTGCGCCAACGTCATGGATGAATAAAATGGGATTACTGGCACCTAGCTGCCAGCAACGGTCTATGACTTCCTGGCAGCGCCTTTCCATTTCTGCGTTGTCACGCTGGACTGATGCAAAATCCAAATCCTCATTGCCGCTGCCTGAAGCCATCGAAGAGGCGGCGCCGCCGCCTAGCCCAATGAGCATTGCTGGCCCTCCCAGCACGATGAGTTGGGCAGCAACAGGTATCTCACCCTTGCTGACATGGGGCTCGCGAATATTGCCCAGGCCTCCGGCAATCATAATGGGTTTGTGGTAGCCCCTGATTTCAGATTCACCTGCCTCATTTTCCACATTCGCTTCGTAGCTTCGGAAGTAACCGCAAAGATTGGGCCGACCATATTCATTGTTGAAGGCGGCGCCACCAATGGGGGCTTCCAGCATGATTTCCAGAGGTGTGGCGATGTGGGCAGGCTTGCTCTCCGGGGCCTCCCAGGGTTGTGGCATGCCCGGCAATCGCAGATTCGACACGCTGAATCCAGTAAGCCCGGCTTTCGGCTTCGCGCCGGTACCGGTCGCACCCTCATCACGAATTTCCCCACCCGACCCGGTCGATGCACCCGGAAACGGGGCGATTGCTGTGGGATGGTTATGGGTCTCTACCTTCATCAGGATATGGACGGGTTCCCGGTGGTAGGCATATTGCTGCCCACCCGCCGGAAAGAATCTATCAGTAGTGTGCCCTGCCATCACGGCAGCATTGTCTGAGTAGGCTGACAGCACCTTATCTGGAGAACACTCATGGGTGTTGCGAATCATCCCGAACAGTGATTTGGATTGCGCCTGTCCATCGATGCGCCAACTGGCGTTGAAAATCTTATGCCGGCAGTGCTCCGAATTGGCTTGTGCAAACATCATCAGTTCGACATCGTTGGGATTTCTATCGAGTTCCGTGAAGCATGAGAATAGATACTCCATCTCATCTTCAGCCAGCGCCAGACCCCAGTCCTGATTCGCTCGTCGCAGCGCATCTTCTCCCTGGGATAACAAGTCGACAGACTGCAGCGGTTTCGGTTCAGCACTGGCAAATAAAGCTGCCGCCTCATCCACCTCGCCAAGCACTGTCTGGGTCATGCGATCGTGCAGGCGTGCATCCAGTTGCTGCAGCAGTTCGGCAGATGGCGCAGATTCGAAACCGAGGGTGAACACCGTGCCCCGTTCAACCCGGTTAACGCCATGTAAACCACAGTTATGCAGAATGTCTGTTGCCTTACTTGACCAGGGTGAGATCGTACCCAGGCGCGGCACCACGACTCTTTCGGTGATCTGGGCCGTGCTGGGGACAGCGGCATGGGCCGCTGTTGACTCGCCGACTGCACTCTCAGGCTGTCCATAGTGCAACAGACTTTTTAGTACGTCATAGTTGGCAGGCGAAAGTTCCTCAGCCACATCAACGAAGTGGACATGCCGGGCAGAAACAGTAATTAAACTTGGAAAGTCAGAGCGGAGTGAGTCTTGCAGTTTTGCTTGTTTGAATGCAGATAGAGCGCTAGCTCCCAACAAAGCTTGCATCGAAAAGAATTCTCTCTAGAGGCTGGTGTGCGATGCTGAATCCAGATGATTCAGTATGGCGCAATGATAATAGAATTCCGGAAAAAATTCAGAAAAAGCTTTCTACTGGCCGGGTTCTGTAAAACTGCCATCAGCGCGGGACACGACCTCATTGCCATTGGAATCTACCACCCAAAAATTTACGTAGGAAAGGGTAGTAATATCCTGCCGCTCGGCGTCGAAATGTGGCTCAGCCATAACCCGGTAAACCTCCCCAGCCCTGGCATTGAAGCGCAGCGTACGGGACAGTTCCTCCTGCGAAGCCGCATAGCTGACCAGTGCTGGCGCCAACCCTCGTGCTGTGCCCATATCCCAGTAAAAATAGACAGTCACATCGTGATAACCCGGCTCAATCTCTATGCGATCGTAGTCAACGCTATCATCAATGGTATTGCCATCGATGCGGGAGAAGCGGACGGCATCCATGTATCGATTCAGCCAGTCCTGGCGAAGAAATTGGCTTCCCTCCAGCGTCGCGATCTGCATCGTAGACCTCACTTCCCCATCATAGGCGCGATAGGCGCTACCGTTTGTGCAGCCAGGAAGGAATACAACCAGAATTGCCAGTATCAGAAATTGTTTCATTTACAGAGTGACTCTCGAGTTGCCGCGCTTATGCTGCCTCAGCCGCTACAAGCTCAAAACCCGGGTAATTCGTGTTATTGGTTTGTTATTCGTAATACTTGGGTCAAAGTTACATGAATCCATGTATTTTGGGCTAGCGTCTGGCCCTAAAAAAGCTCTGCATCAGTTCACTGCAAGAATCCGACAGGATGCCTTCAACGAAGCCCACCTTGTGATTCAAGCAAGAATCATCCAACAGCTTTTGCTGACTGACTACAGCCCCAGAGCGAGGCTCTCTGGCCCCAAACACGAGCAAATCAACCCGGGCATGAACCAGTGCGCCTACGCACATTGTGCAAGGTTCGATAGTAACATATAGCGTGGTGCCGGGCAGACGGTAGTTTTGTCGAATCTGAGATGCCTGCCTCAAAACCAGGATTTCTGCGTGCGCCGTGGGGTCCTTGCCCCTGATAGGCTGATTGTGAGCAGCGGCAAGCAACTTGCCATTGGCCACCAAAACTGCCCCAACTGGCACCTCTTCGCAGGCTGCCGCCATGCACGCCTGCTCCAGGGCCTGCCGCATCCAGAATTCATGCTGTGCTATGGTTTCCGCTGTTTGCTCAAGTTCCATGTCTTCAACTCTACAAGTTGCACAGTTAACTGGCTACTCTGTCTCTCGAAACAGGTGCCGGACCAGGAACAACCCCAGCGACACGGCGGGACCAATACCAAAGGCGAACAGCAGCGTACCGAGACCAACACTTCCTCCAAGTAGCCAGCCCATACTTACTGCACTAATTTCCAGAGTCGTGCGAACCCAGGCAATAGGGTAATCACTCAAGCGCGCCAATCCGGTCATCAACCCATCCCGAGGCCCAGCACCCAGGTGTGCAGTCAAATAGATACCACTGCCAATTCCGACCAGCAAAATCCCGATCAGCCCCTCCAGAACCTTCAGTAGATAGTGATCCGTCGCCGGGAGATAGGGCAAAGCCTGTTCTATAACCAGCGAGATAATCACGGCATTGGCCAGGGTGCCAATGCCCGGCACTTGCTTGAGTGGAATCCAGAGCAGCAAGACACAGGCGCTGACCAGAAATGTCGACCAGCCAATGCTGAGACCAAGTTGCTGTCCTAGGCCCTGCGCCAGCACCGTCCAGGGACTCACGCCAGCACCGGCCGCAATCAGCAGCGCTTCGCCTAGCCCAAACAGGCTGAGGCCGAAACATAGAAAAAACAGCGTCAACCACCGGGGCTGGAAATTCAGAGGATGCGCAGAACTCCAGGCAACGACGGGCACGACCTTGATAGAAAGAAACTTCATATTTGTTAGCGAGACAGACTAGCGAACTTAGATAGCTTCACCCAGAACAAGCTCGCTCTTTGAGAGTATTACAGTTAGGGTTCAACAGAAGGTAGGCAATCCTGACTACAATTGATGGCGTTTTCCACAGTACCGAAAATCTTCATCTGCAATAGGTATGACAGCACAGTTCGCAAATCCAATAATTTCAGACAGCGTCTCATCGAATCACTGTCTGGGCACCGATACCCTATTTGATTTTCAGCTTTGTTTCAAAAGGATAATCGCTGGACTTTTCATGCTCTGTACGCATCCTAAACAAAGTCTGAAGGATTTCTTCGGATATTGCTGCAGATTTTCTGATAGACATATCGATATGAATTTCAACAGTTTCTATCAGAGCTGCCACTTCGCCCGATTCTTTAAAAATTGCACACACGAAGTGGTATAACTTTTCGTTTGCGTCAAGCATTCTGAATCTAGGTGTCAATTTTTCACCTTTTAAACATTCTTTCAGATATCTAATATTTTGTTCCGCTGTGAAAAATGAAAACCCCTTGGAAATGTAATCTTTACCCACAAGACTGTTGTAGAAATTGCCATCATAATCCATGGGAATCGTTTGGAAAAATCTTACATTCATATGTCCATTCATATCGCACATGTCATCAGACACGATCACAGATGCACCTTCGATTGGAAATATATCTTTCATAAAATTACTACGTTAGGCAAAAATAAATCGTTAGTGCCCAATGGTTCAAAATAATTTTAAGCGAGCGTCATTCCCACTCAACAGTAGCGCTCGTCAAATCCCGCATAAACAAAGGCTTGTAGGGCGACAAATAGTAGTTTGTAACTGCTTTGTAACTCACTGCTTTTTTCTGCTTCAAAGTCTTCTCGCCTTCTCCGTCCATTTTTCAAGCACTTAGCGAGATAGCAGTTACAAAGTGTGTAACTTAAAGGACATCATCAGCGCTACACACAATTCGTATAAACACAATATTCATACACGCAGCCCATATCTTCTTATCAAAAATAACGCATACAGAAGGCATGGGGCGACTAACATCACTATCAAAATAGAACTTTCCATACTGACTGATTCAGCTACCCTTTTTTCAATAGGACGTCCGACTGCATCAAACTTTGCAGTAAAGTCAGCAATCGTATGAATAATTACCAAAGGATATATCCTTTTGGTGACTATTAACAAAGCTCCGAACATAACGCCGATGAATACGGCATATCCAATTTGGGAGAGCTCGCCGAATGCACCCTTATCAAATTTAATCAAATGGAGCAGCCCAAAAATCAGTGCCGAAGCAAAGATACAATGAACGATGCGCGACTCCCCAAAGTACTTAATCAAATAGGACTGAAGGAAGCCCCGCACACTCAATTCTTCTGATAAACCAACGCTAACGCAGTAAATCAATAGCAATACAACACTAGTCATTCCGAATTTAGCACTCACTTCATCCATTAGGACGAGATTCAGAGTCACTAAGTACATAAGAGGGAAAATTAGAGTTTTGCTATTTTTTACCTGGCTGTCACCTAATCCAGCAATAGAAAACAACGCGTTCTTCTTTATAAAAAAATATGACAGAGCTATTAGG
>Ga0181559_10002896_pt1 | contig 16948 bp, 14 predicted proteins | sample 011ome_21_FD_133752 | JGI IMG/M metagenome (GOLD analysis project Ga0181559, IMG submission 133752) | Coastal salt marsh microbial communities from the Groves Creek Marsh, Skidaway Island, Georgia - 011508AT metaG (megahit assembly) | ecosystem: Environmental > Aquatic > Marine > Intertidal...
CGTCGTCGTCGTCGTCGTGTGCTCGCGCGTGCGACTGTGGCGGTCACCGCCACTTGACGTCACTCGACCGCGCGCGATGAGCGACCGCACCACCGACGCCGCGCGCGCGTCGCCGTCGCCGTCGCCGTCGCCGTCGAGCGGCTCGAGCGCATCGTCGTCGATGATGTCCGCGCGCGAACTCGCGGGGCACATGGCGAGCGGCGCCGTCGCGGGGTGCGCCGTCGAAGCGGCGTTTTACCCACTGGACACCATCAAGACCCGGCTCCAAGCCGCGCGACGCGGTGACGCGCGTGTGCATCTCTTTCGCGGGTTGTACAGAGGGATTGGAGGGAATTTGTTGGGCGTAGCGCCCGCGAGTGCGTTGTTTTTCGCGGCGTATGAGCCGATGAAGCGCGCGCTGGAGGATGGCGAGGGAGGCGACGGAGGCGTGGGCGCGAGGCTCACCGCTGGTGCCGTCGCTGGGTTGGTATCGAGCGTCGTGCGCGTGCCGACAGAGGTGATTAAGACGCGTAGGCAAGTAGGCGCGAGCGCAGCGGCGAGCGTGAGCGGGATTATCGCGGCGACGGGCGTGAGTGGGTTATTCGCGGGATACGGTTCCTTCTTGTTGCGAGACTTACCATTCGACGCCATCGAGTTTGCGGGGTACGAGACCATGAAGACGACGTGGAAAGAATTCAATGGTGCGGACGATGTGAATGGCGGCGAAGCTGCAGCGCTCGGTGCGGTGGCTGGGGCGTTCACGGGAGCCGTGACGACGCCGCTCGATGTCGTCAAGACGCGTTTAATGACCAATCCTGACGCCTATCGCGGCGTCATAGACTGTGTGAGGAAAACCGTCTCAGAAGAGGGTGCAATGGCCATGTTCAAGGGTTTGCAACCGCGTGTGTTATGGATCGGTCTCGGTGGTGGATGTTTTTTCTCGGTGCTAGAAACCGCGCGAGGCGTCTTCGTGACGCCGTAAATTTTAATTCTTTCTTTAGATGTATAGACCACGCCGCGTTGGCAACACATAGAGTTACGCTGTATTATACTGACATTTTTATAGCGCATCGTGTATCTCGTCGCCGCCACAAAGAGTTTGCGACCACGTCGCCGCCGCGAGCTCCGCTGAAAACGTCAAAATGTCCAACTGCCTCACACCCCGTCGCGATGCTCTCTCGCGCACGCGCGGGCGCGTCCATCACGCACCATGGCTTCACCCTAGCGCTCGCTCGAGCGCTCTCCCACGACGCAGCCGCGGTCGCGGGTCAACCCACGCACGTCACGCACCCACACTTGCTCTCGAGCGCGCGGGAGCTCACACCAGGCATCACTCGAGACGAATATGCCGCCCGCCGGCGCGCGCTCGCCGTCGGTATGCCGCGGAATTCAGTCGCCGTTCTCGTCGCCGCACCAAAGCTCAAGTTTCCAGGGACGATTATCCCGAGTGGGAAATACAGGCCCGACGCGGACTTTGCGTATGCGACGGGCGTGACGCAGCCCGAGTGCGCGTGCGTCCTCGAACGCGGCGACACCGCAGACGATGTCAAGTACACGCTCATCGTGCCAGAGTATGACGCGCGATATGCCACGTGGGACGGGGAGAGAATCAACGCCAAAGCGGCGACGGATGTGTTTGGGGCAGATGTCGGTTTGGCAAAGGGAGAAGCGGCGGCGGGCGCCGTCGCGACGGCGCTGAGAAATGCTAAAGGTGGCGTCTACGCGGATGTCACGAAGCTCGCGTGGGATGAATCGCATATATTGCAGCGAGCGTTTGCTGCGGCTGAGCTCGATGGGGTCACGCGAGGGAACGTGCGAGGGTTGACGGCGTTGACGCACGTCTCGCGTTGGCGCAAGAGCGAGGCAGAAATCGAGCTCATTCGACAGAGCGTAGAGTTAGACATCAAAGCCTTTGCTCGTGCGTATGCAACCAGTGGCGTTGGTTCGAGCGAGGCTGCCGTCATGGCTGCGCATGAAGCCGCATGTAGAATTGGTGGTGCAGATAGATTGGCGTATCCTTCCGTCGTCGGCTCGGGCGCCGGAGCGTGCGTCGTGCACTATCACCCAAACGACAAAATCCTTCGCGATGGCGATTTGTTACTCATGGATGCCGGATGTGAATTAAATGGCTACGTCAGCGACATCACGCGCACGTGGCCGATAAACGGCAAGTGGACATCAGCGCAAGAAGACGTGTACGGCGCCGTACTAGACGCTCACGACGCGTGCGTGCGCGCCGTGCGTGTCGACCACGAAACATCCCTGGCGCACTTGCATCGCCTCTCGGTCGAAGTCCTCGCCCATGGACTGGCCAAGCTCCTGAAGACGTCCGCACAGTCCCTCATCCGATCCGGGGAGTACACTAAATACTACCCGCACTCCGTCGGCCACTGGCTCGGCATGGACACCCACGACGTTCCCACCGTCTCCATCGCCACACCCTTTGAAAACAACGTCGTCTTCACCATCGAGCCGGGTTTATATTTCCCACACGACGACCTAGACGTCCCACGAGACCTCCGCGGCATCGGCATCCGCATTGAAGACGACTGCGTCGTCCAAAACGGCGGGTGCGCCGTGCTCTCCTCCGCGCTCGCCGTCGACCCCGCGCGCGCGCTCGCCCAACTCGCATCGCCTAGCACAATCTAGACTGTAGAACCCAGATCACACCGTAACGCGTACATATGCGCGCAGCATGCGCTCGGACGTCCACCACCGTCGTCGTCGTCGTCGTCGACCAGCCGTCGGGGGCGCGGCACTTGTCCAACCGACCACCTTCATACTGTATACCCATACAAGACTATATCCACTCGCCACCTGGCACATTTGGCGCGCGCCTCCACCTCTGCGCTGTCACCGCGCCGCGGTCGGCATCGCACGACGCTCACGACCACCGCGCGGTCGACGACGTGCAAAGTTCGCATCTACCGCCGCCAACGATAGACATCAATTTGTCTCCATCGTTCACGCGAGTCCATACGAACGCAAAGCAAAACACAGAGGCGCGACGAACAGGATTTTGACCGAGATCGCTCGCGAACGCAGCCGAGCGATGGCGCGATGGGCGTAAACGACCGGTCGTTAAGTGGTAAATCGAGCATCGTCCGCGGGTTTCTTTCGAGTCCAATTCGTGTGTTTTATTCAATCTTGTTTATCTGTGCTTTAGAGGTGGGTGTTGCGTCGTCGCGCGTGCGCGGAGAGACCGTCAAAGTTGGTGATGAAGATGATGCGTTGCGGCGTCAACGTTCAAACGTGCGGAATGTGATTGTCGCGGGCTGTGCACTGACGCGATCATTCGTTGCGGTTGTTTTCGCGTAGGTTTTACTCTGGAGTGTTGTTCTCGTGCCTGGGTCTTCGTCTGGGTCTTGGAACGACGCGGCGCGAGCGTATTACACGCGTGAAACGGTGCGTGGGCGATGACGATGACAATCGAGTGGCTCTGCTGCGTTAGTTTTTGTTTGCCTTTTTCGCGATGCGTGCTCGATGGGACGTGCAATTTTCCACGTTTGTTCGACGGAGGAAGTTGTTTTACGTGCGAGACGTGAGTACTGACCGCGCGAACCCTGCATCGTGTGTCGACGTAATACAGGTTAATTTGTCTGGCGCCTACGGCGTCTCCGTTCGCGTGCCTATACCGGCGATCGATCTACGGTCACTCGCGCTCGCTTGGAGGCAAGAAAGTTCTTGGCAACAAAAAGCCTTATCGATAGTTTCGTCCGCATTACTACCTAGTAAAGCGCAACAGACAAAACAATCACTACAGGCACGTCTTAGACATCTAGACGATCAACTTTTGATCGGGGTGGTGAACGAGCGGGGCTCTGCAGACGCGGCGGCTCACAAAGGTTTCCTTCGAGTTTTCAACTAGAAGTGTATATTCTTTGTGTACAGCTATATAAATCTGCATTCGCTTAGTCACTGGCTTAGATATCAAACAAGACAAACCAAGACAAATCAATAAAACAACCGAAATGGTGCGAGAAGTTTCCGCGCAGACGGTGCTCGGCCGCCGGGGGCGGTTGACGCGACCTCGACGTCACGGGGAGGAGTACGTTGAGGTTTCATTAGCGACGGCGGCGCAAACGTCGTTGTTCAAGGATATCGGACGATTAATTCCTGTTAAGGATGTCATCGCCGGGGGATTGGCTCGTGCGGCGAGTCAAAGTACGATTCACCCTTTGGACACGGTCAAGGTGCGCATGCAAGCGTCGCTCAAGGGCACGGGGAGCGCGCCAAGTGTGGCGCCGAGTGGCGGAAAATACGGCGTCGGCTTGAGTGCCGTGACGAATGGTGCAGTCGCCGTAGGCAAGCGTTCGTTTGCATCAGCTGCCAAGGCTGGCGCGACGAAGCTCACTTTGGAAGTGGGCCATTTGTACAAGGGCTGTTTCGGCGCCGCCACTGGCGCCGGACTCGCCATTGGCGCGTACTTTGCGTTCTATGGCACGGCAAAGAAGATTCTTCAAGAAAGATCTGACATGCCGTTGTCACAAATCGCATTTGTTGCGGGCGGTATCGGGGCTTTGGGTTCATCCATTGTCAAGGTGCCCGCCGCGGTGTGCATTCGATCAGTGCAGGCTGGCGTTTATCCAAACGTCATCGCCGCCGGTCGTAGAATCACTGCCGCCGCCGGCCCGAGAGGGTTATTCACCGGTTACATTCCAACGCTCCTTGAGGACGTGCCCGACATGGCCGTCAAGTTCGCAGCGTATGAGACTCTTCGAACGATGCATCGCTCGTTTACAAAGAAGAGCAAGGATGAAAGTAGCACGGGCGCGGACATTATGATGGGCCTCATCGCGGGTTCCGTCGCCGCTGCCGCTACTACTCCTTTGGATGTGGTGAAGACTCGTATGATGTGCAACGCCTCCTCACGCCCCAGCTTTGGTGGCGCCATTATGGGCGTCTGGCGCGATGCACCCCCGGGTGCTGGTCGAGTGCGAACGTTCTTCACTGGCGTTCGCCCGCGCGCGGTTTCCAACGGCATCAACTCTGCCATCTTCTTCTGCTTCTACGAGGCGCTCCGCTCGGGCCTGGTCCGCGCGGAATCCGAGCGCGAAGCTGCGGCGATCCGCGAGATTAACGAGTCGACTGCAGTTATGAAGAACTCGCGTCGCGCCTACAGCGGCGTCTCTGTCGACGCGGTGCACTACTCCACGCCTTCGCACGTGGGGCGCGTTACCGAAGCGTCCATGACGCTCGCCCATACCAAGAATAAGAGAAAGAATGCGTAACCCCACGCATCATTTCATCCCTTTACTACTAAACTAACCAACTCTATTGGTTCCTTTTTGTCTTGTCATAAAATCTTTCTTCATGAAGGAAAACACGCGCGTTGATGTTTTTTTCGCGTTCACCATCCTGCGCCGCGCTTGGCACGTTTTTCGGTGTATGGTACTTCGTTATATTGACAACTAATTCATTTGATGAGTCTAATTATAACCGCAATCTTACTGTTTCGGTTCCTCTTGCACGGGAATGGCGAGCGACATCGGTTGTTGCGACATTTGCGCTCGCGTGGCGTTGACGTAGTTGAGAATTTTCAGTCTCGGTCCCGGGGGAATGCGCACTTCTTGAAGCGCGCTGTCGTTCAACAACAACAAGCAGTCATCGGTCAAGAGACCTTTTCGGAAGTTCTTCTCGTACTTTTCAAGGCCGAGCGTGGAGAGCATTGCCGTACCGTGCGCGTAATACATATCAGTCGTAGAATCCTTCCCCGTAAACATTTGCCCCACCTTCATAAACGCGCCGTTCAACAACGCAAAGAGAGCACCAGTTCGCACCGCGTCCGTCGCTATGCCCACCGCACCAGTCGGGGCCTCTCCACCCATGGCACCAGTTTTAGATCCCGTGGCGGCACCAACCAAAGACAACGCCGAACCAGCTCCAAACATCGCCATCATGCTCCCTTGAATGTCCTCCACGCCGCCGCGATACTTTTTAATCGCGAGCGTCAACCCTCCTTGCACGGCGGAAAACACCGCCAAGTTCAACGCCAACACCTTGGGCGGACCACTGAACGACCCTTGCGCCGCCATGGGAGGCTTACCCGGCATCGTCGCCGCTTGCGCCTCGAGCGTTTTGTTCATCGCGCCTAAACCGTACCCGAGCACCGAGCCTTGCAACGCGCCACCCGCCGAAACGATCGCCACCTCAACCTATATTCACCACGACCACGACACCACATCACGCACACGTCAGTCCTACGTTTCTACACCACGCGCGCCGCACACGGCGACGATGCCGGCACGCGCTGACGCCGCGCGCGCGAAAGATCGCGCCGCCACGCGTGACACCGCGCCGCGATCGCCATCGACGCGTTCGCGCCAAGCTCCGTCCTCGTCGACGCCGCACATCACGCACCGGCGCGCTCTGCGACTTCATCCATGTTTCAAACTGTTCCTTCTTTGCCGCGATGGCGCTGCCGATGTCACCCATGGCGCGCGTCGTGCTGTGCCGACGTGCGCTCGAGCGATCGTCACGACGCCATCGGTTGGAGCTTTCGCCTGCGCGGTTTCGATGATGTACATGTGATGCGTTACACGGGATGACTAGGTAAAATATGCTATGGTAAGGGTTGGGCGTTATGGTTTCGATGACGCCGAGGCGAGCTCGTCGGTACGCGCGCGTTTTTTGAGGCGCTTGCGCTCGGCTTTGCTGAGATACGTCTTCGGCTTGGTCGTCCGCGGCGGCTCTGGCGCGCGGTCGGTGTCACGTTCGTCGCGCGCGACGGTATCGGATGATGGTGGATGCGCGCGGACCGTTGCGTGGTGGTCGCCGTGCGCGCGTTTCTTTGATTTTTTGGACGACGACGACGGCGTCGCGGTGGTCGTGGTCGTCGAAGGCGGGACGGCGGCGTCCCGACGGCGCGCGGCGGCCGCGTCCTCGGCGTCTCGAGTCGTCTTTTTCGAGCGCTCTGCGTTCGTGCCTAATATCGCCGATGACGTCATTGTCGCACGTAAGTGCGCGAGCAGCGCTTCGGCTTTGGCGTCGACGCGTCGGCCGGAATTGAGACGTTCTTGTTCGGCTTCTTGGCGCGCTAAAGCGGCGCGATTCGCCGCCGCGACGGCGATGCCAGAGTATTTTGACGTGCTCATCGCTCGTGCGGGTCCGCGAGTGTGGCTATCGATGAACGAGTGTTTACGTCGGGTTTTGTTCGCTGGCTTGGCGTGAGCGTCGTCGCGCGCGCGCGCGGGCGAGTGAGGCGCTGCGCGCGAGTCGGTGGGCGAAACGTTTGTGCGGTAGCGTACTATTAACGACGACGACGACACCCTATGCGGTCGTCCTAACCTATGCGTAGTAGTGCTAATTCTAAAATTTCCAATAATGATTGTTTGGCGCGCGATCGTTGAACGAACGAGAGCGTGATGATCGTCTCGGTGACGTAAACGGACTGAAGTTTGCGCCGTATTGAAAGTCATGCGACGACCACGTATTTGATTGCGTAAACGATGATGAACGCTGGTATTCGCGCAGGCGTTCGGTTTCGTCGTAGACGCGACGCAACGCGGTATCACTCAGTTGGCCATTCATTTCGCCCAAGAGCTTGAACAGACGGTCGGCGTCGTCGTGCAGAGCGTCCGCCGGAGCCCACGCAGGCATTTTTCGATTCGCTTTGTCGGGATGGTATTTCAACGCCAACGTGCGGTATGCCTTCTTGATATCCGATTCAGTAGCGTTCGATTTTAACGCACTAAGACCGAGGACAGCGTATGCATCAATCTGCGGACGATTCGGCAAAAGAGCCTTCGATTGAAGACTACGGAGACGTTTGGTTCCCGCTGGCAGCGCTTTTTCTCGCTCAGCCGACGTCATAAGAGTTTGTGTATTGGTGAGCAGTTCGACATACTTTTCCATGTCTTTTACTGCCTCATCCCAGCATCGCAACTGCTCATGCATCGTTGAACGACGGCTGAGAGCCTTGAAATTCCAGGGATTGAATGACAACGCTCGTCCACAGTCTGCGAGCGCGTCAAACACTTCATTCAAGCCTTGATTTGCCGCTGCTCGATTTCCGAGGACTATTGAGCAGTACGCCGCACCGAGTGCGCTCGTAGATGCCTCGAACGCGTTAGTATACGCGGTTATTGCGTCTGCATAATTTTTGGCGTTGAATAATTTGTTACCCTCTTCTTTGTGCTTCAGCATTGCCTCCGCCATGTTCATGAGCGCGCAAAAATCTTCATCAACGACGTCACTTCCGGGGCCCTGTTCACGTACAAAAGCAGAAGCTTCTAGCATCGCGTCCTCAAGTTCCCCACGTCCCATCATAGCCATGAATCTAAACTTCGGTAGCCAAACGGGAACCTTTGGAAGCATGGCCACAACCTCATTGGCAAACATACGTGCCTCTGTGTACGACCCAATCATAATCATGGACAACGCTCTCGCTTCATTGATGACTTCACCAACGCCGTTGGCAAGCCGGATCGAAGGCACAGCGTTCTGAATTGCTTGTATACTTGTAACCCATGGCATGGTCTGCATATCGAGAGGTGGGCTGTACTTATCATTGTACAAGCGAGGTAGTCCTGGAGCGCCGGAACGCATCGCTGGAAGCGCCGCACTAATCACTTTCATGTGTTCTACACACGCTCTCGCCTGAAGCTTGGCTTTCTGAGCCTCATCATCACGATCCAAAAGACGATGTTCCACCACATCGAGCGCTGCTTGAAAATTACCGAAAAGCATGTGGCACGCCGCCGTACGCGAGCGCGCGCGCGCAAAAGTTTCGTCGGCGCGCATAGCGCGTTCGCAATCTGTCAATGCTCTGAGAACGAGTTCGTTGTACACGACAGAGTGCGTGCATTGATGTGTTGCGATATTCATTATGGCAGCTGCACGATTTGTAAGAAGAACTGCAGCTTCTCGGCCGATAAACGTATCTATTTCCACACCGAGAGGACTCGCCTCACCCGACGCGGGTGTGACGTTCGTTCGCGGCGCCGCGGCGAAATGCATGATTGCTCTGCTGTACAACGCCTCGGCTTCTGCATATCGACCATCGCGGAAATATCGGTTGCCTTCGAGTTTCAAAGCCGCGGGATTAATATCCGCCTCCACGGACATTTTCGCCGCCGCGGTTGAAATATCAGCCATCGCTGCAACGGTAGACGTTGACGCCGTGGGGCTTGTCGCAGTCGAACCCGGCTTCTTCTCACCTTTGCTTCCTGCACGTTGTGCAAACTTGAAGCTTTTACTGCTTTTCCCGTGCTTTCCGAGCGACGGTGAATCGTCCTTCCCAATGTTAAATGTGGTCGGCGGAATGCCACTCGTTGTCGGCGCGGACGCCGGCGCCTTCGATGACGACTTCTGCGGAATGGGGCTGAACGAAAACTGTTGAGGCACAGGTGTTTCAAGTACGGGCGATCGCGGTGATGCTGGTCCAAACGAGCTCGCGGCGCTCGTCGTGGAATCCGGCGTGTCCGAGGCGACGCGCGACTGCACCTCGACGCGCATGCTCGCCCGCTTTGTAAACGCCGCAGATTTCTTTGACCCTCCACTCGACGTCCCACCGCTCTGCCCGATGTTAAACCCCGTGGGTTTCGGCGTAAAATCAAACGTCGAGCTTGCGTTTGAATGTGGAGCCTCGTCGGGCGCCTCCACAGTCATCGGCTCGGGCGACGGCGGTTCAGGCGACGGAATCTCCATATCCTCCGCGGGCGTCTCCTCAACCACAGTCGTCTCTGTCGCTGCCGCCGCCGCAGGCGTGTCTCTCTCAAATTGCGCATTTAAATCCCGCATCGCACGCGGTCGCTCACTCCGTCCGCGCCCGCCCGGCGTACGCTTCATCGGGCTCGGCGAGGTCTTGGTCGGTATAGCCGAAAATTGAAACACCGGCGGCGCTCGCGCGGGCTCACTCGTCTCCGTCACCACGCCATCCGGGGAAATCACACCCGAAAACGAGCCCACGTACACACCACCAGCGGGTATCTCCGGCATCGTCGATGCGAACGAACTCCACGACGTACGCGCGCGCGACGATTCGTTCGCGCGCGACGACGACGTCGACGTCTTCGACGCGCGCGCCCCGCCGCTCGCCCCCGTGCCCGCGCCGCCACCCGCGCCGCCACCCGCACCGCCGCGTCTAAACGACCGCGCGGGTTTCCCCCCGTTCGCGCCGACGCTAAACGGTTTAAGCCTGGCGAACGCCTCATCGATCGACGACGCCGACGCCCGTCCACCATCGCGCCGTTCCCCATAATCATCACCACCACCGCCTTCGCCTTCGCCTTCGCCGTCGTCGTCGCTCTCCTCGTGCACGCGAACCATGTTCGCGTTCGCACGCGACGCCCACCGCGCGTCGCTCGACGTTCGCGCCCGCGTCGTCAACTCCCGCGAGACGCCCATCCAGCCCATCCATCCCACGCATCCATGCATCCAGCCATCCATCGACATCCATCGACATCCATCGCGATCGCGATCGATGGAATCCATCGATGTCATTCGCATTCGATCGATACCCGATCGCGTGCAACGCGCACGCACGGCGCGGTCACCCATCCATGCCATCCCATCCATCGACATCCATCGATATCATTCGCGATCGATGGAATCCATCGATGTCATTCGCATTCGATCGATATCGATACCCGATCGCGCGGTCACCCATGCATCCATCGACATCATTCGCGATCGAATGGAATCCATCGAACGGAATCCATCGAATGGAATCGAATCGAATGGACTCCGGAGTCGATCGATCGATCGGATCGATCGATCCATCGTCGCGGTCGCACGCGGTCGCGCGCGTCGGCGGCGCCACATCGGACCCTCGCCCGCGTGCATCCTCATCCGCCGGCGCACGACCACCGCGACATGAAGTACGTCGTGGTCTCGGGCGGCGTCGTGAGCGGCCTCGGTAAGGGCGTCACCGCGAGCTCCTTGGGCGTGCTTCTCAAAGCCGCGGGATGGCGCGTGACATCCATCAAGATTGACCCGTACATCAACCTCGACGCGGGGACGATGTCGCCGTTCGAACACGGGGAGACGTACGTGCTCGACGATGGGGGGGAGAGCGACTTGGATTTGGGGAACTACGAGCGGTTCGTGGATTCGACGCTGACGAGGGATCATAATATTACCACTGGGAAGGTGTATCAGGTGCGTGTGACGACGCGATGATGGATGATGGATGTGTTTTTATTTGAAATTTCAGAGCTGTTGGCGCGGAGCGCGACGACGCGCGGGTTTGTGCTACGACGCGATGCGACGCGCATGGGTACTGACGATTAGGGTATGTTCGATGATGATGATGGTATACAGGCGGTTATTTCTAAAGAGCGTGAAGGGAAATATTTGGGTAAGACGGTGCAAGTGGTGCCGCACATTACGAATGAGATTCAAGACTGGATCGAGCGCGTGGCGCACGTGCCGGTGGACGGTACGGATGCTATTCCTGATGTGTGCGTGATCGAACTCGGGGGTACGGTTGGGGATATTGAATCCATGCCTTTTATTGAGGCGTTGCGTCAATTTCAATTCCGCGTGGGTACGGATAGCTTTTGCTTGATTCACGTGTCGCTCGTGCCTGTCGTCGGCGCCGTGGGCGAGCAGAAAACCAAACCGACGCAACACTCGATTCAAGCGCTTCGTTCTGCGGGTTTATCGCCGCACATGTTGGCGTGCAGATCGAAGGATAAGCTTGAACAAAGTGTGATGGATAAGTTGGCGTTGTTTTGCCACGTAGACCCGAAATGTATCATCAACTTGTGCGACGTCTCAAATATTTGGCACGTGCCGCTCGTGATGCTCGAGCAAGACACGCTGAACGCCATCACGGATCACTTGAAGTTGCCGCGTCGCGTGCCGGATATTGCGCAGTGGAGATATCGCGCTGAGAAGTGGGACGCAGTGACGACGCCGGTAACGATTGCCCTCGTCGGCAAATACACTGGTTTGGGCGACTCATACTTGTCCGTCACCAAGGCGTTGCTTCACTCGTCCATCGCGTGCGACCGCAAGCTCGACTTGTTGTGGGTTGAAGCGAGTGATCTCGAGGACGAGACCAAGGCTGAAGATCCGGAGAAGTACGCTGCGGCGTGGGAGAGTGTGAAGAAGGCGCAAGGTATTTTGGTGCCTGGTGGTTTCGGAGGCAGAGGTACTGAGGGAAAGATGTGCGCGGCCAAGTACGCGCGCGAGAGCAAAGTGCCGTACTTGGGCATCTGCCTCGGTATGCAGTGCATGGTTATTGAGTTTGCGCGTAACGTGCTCGGTTTAAGCGACGCGCACTCCACGGAGATCGATCCGGATACGAAGAATCCGGCGGTGATTTTCATGCCCGAAGGCAGCAAGACGCACATGGGCGGTACGATGCGCCTCGGTAGCCGCCGTACGATTTTCCAAACGCCAGACTGCATTTCGACTCGTTTATACGGCAAGGTGCCGTTTGTCGATGAACGTCACCGCCATAGGTACGAGGTGAACCCGGAAATGGTCCCCCAACTCGATGAAGCTGGATGCAAGTTTGTCGGCAAGGACGACACGCAAACGCGCATGGAGATTTGCGAAGTTGAAGGCCACCCGTTCATGGTTGGTTGCCAATACCACCCCGAGTACAAGTCTCGTCCAGGGCGACCTTCGCCACTCTTTATGGGGCTTATCCTCGCCGCGAGTGGTCAACTCAATGATTACGTCACTGATGAAGCGATCAAAGTTCGCAATAGTGAGGCGTACGTGCAGTCGCCGGCGTCGTTGACATCGCCGCTCAAGGTGCTTCGTAAATCCTTCAGCGACGTTCGTGTTTAAACGTTAAACCTTACGTTATGCGTAAGAAAAAATATAGAATCCTCCAACTTTGTAGTTTGTTATGTTCACTCTCTACCGGTAATTACGTCAAGCCAGCGAGTCTTTTGCCTCGCGCTCGCGCCAAGCCGCGCTTCACACCCGAGCGCGCGTGTTCCGCACCACGCGCGTCTACGCCACCGCGCCCGTCCGCGCGGTGCGCCGTACGAAAACACACGCGCCATGAGCGTCGCATTCGCGGACGATGCGCGCGCGCCGCGGCGGCCGCGGCGTCACCATCACCGCTCGACGCGACTCAGCTCCAGACCGTTGCCTCTTTTGGCCGCGGCTTTTTTTGCGCTCTGTGCCTCGTGCGCGCGCGCGCTGAACTTTCCAAAGTACGTCGCCCCGCCGTACTTACAAAGACTCGAGCCGCCAAAAGGTCACGTGGTCGGAGGTACCACGGTGCGCATCTACGGCGGTGGTTTTGCGCGCAACTCAAACTTAGCCGTGCGGTTCGCGTACTACGACTCGTCGACGAGCACTGCGGAAGTGGATGTCGTCAGCGCGACGTTTATTGATTTTGCGACGATTGAGGTGGTGACACCACCGCGTGCGACTGCATCGGTGGTGCACTTGACGGTGACGAATAACGGAGTTGGGTATAGTGCGATGCCGTTGAATACGGATGACCAGGGGACGTATTTGACATTTACGTACGTGGCGACGGCGCCGCTCGGGACATGGTACTTGAGAAACGCCACTGGGCACTCAACTGGTGGTGCCGTTGTAGAAATTGAGAATCGCGCGCAGAATTCTATGAATTTATTGACGGATGCAAACTTTCTACCCGGTGTGCACTTGCGGTGTCGTTTTGGAAATCCGAGCGACCAGTCGTCGCAAACGACGATTACTGTGGGCGAGGAAGCGAAGACGAGCGAGCATCCGTGGTTTGGTCGAGGTAGTCTTGACGGGTATAAACTCACTGGCAACCGCGTCGCAGGGCAAGGACAGACGCTCGTGTTAGAGCGCGGTATTACGTATACATTTCAGTTCACGCTCACGAACCATCCGTTTGTATTGACCACGGTTGAGCCGTCGAGGTGGCACGAAAGTATATTGCGTGAAAATTATTTGCCGCTCGCATCTGGGTTGCTACCGACGACTTCAACAATTACATTTACACCAAGCGCGAGCACGCCGAATACGATTTTCTATACGAGCACCAAGGACCCATTTGTCGGCGGCATGATTATTGTCATCGACTCGGGCGCGGCGACGCCGTTTCAAACAGGGGCGGCGAAAGCGAATACAGTACGCGCGGAGTGGATTTCATATAGCAAAATTAGGTGCGTCGCTCCAGCTTGGGATGGATCGACTGACGATGATAGTGATCACGGAGGGGCGCAAGTCACGGTGTTTGTTTCAAATGACGGCTACTCGTACGCGAGCGGGCAAGGCGGCGCGGATGCCGCCACGCCAGCAGACGCCGGCGCAGCGACCACGTTCACGTATTACGATGACAATGTGTTCAACGATGTTCCAGTGTATTATCCTGCGTCAGGAACAACGTACCAAGATGGTGTGGCACTGTCGTTCGGTAGTAAGTACGTGTACAGTTCAATTTACGCCGACGACGGCTCTAAAGACAGTGCGTTGGCGACAGCGTATACTAATGCCGCAACAGCTCACGCCACGGAAGCGGCCGCAAGCGTAGGTTCTGCTTTGCCGAATGATTTAGTCGTAGAAGGCACGTATGCCGGCGTCGGTGTCGGTTGGTATGAGGTGGTTCTAGACCGCGACAGTTCATCAGGAGAGACGTATCGGTGGAGATTCCACACTGAGATTGGCTCAAACGTGGACTGGGCGAGTACATTCCAAGCAATTCCCGTCGGCGTGAATTTAGCCTCCGCGGCTACGTTAAGTAACGGCATAACCATTCGTTTCACCTCTGCAGGTGCTCATCACGTGTTGGGCGACCGATGGCTCATTCGCGTGTACGGTGGTGGGCCAAACGTGGTCGCGGCGAGCACGACTCACGACGACACCACTTACCCCGCACGAGGGCCATTCACTGGTAACACCGAAATTACACTCACAGGCCAGGCATTCTTCGCGTCCAGCGCCATGAAGTGTAAATTGCACGACTCGGATACGGGCGTGACACAAACACTCGAGGCGTTTTTTGACAACAGTAAGCGTCTGAGGTGTATCACGAATGCACATGAAGAACGTAGTGGCGGAGAAGTCATCGGCACGTTCCGCCCGTGTGTGAAAAAGACTATTCAAGTGACTATCAACAACGGTGTTACTTGGACAGCTACGAAATCTGGTTTAGATTTCTTGTTTTGCGACATTTACGTCTCAAAAGATGGTTCTGACACGTACGGCTCTGGAACACCAAACGATCCATTCTTAACTATACAACGCGCGATTGAATCGGCACTTGGCGAACCACGTTCATATGACATTCACTACGAATTGAATAATCCAGACACTGCCATTCGAGGCGCGTCGCAGTACCGCTCCTCTAGCTTTGGGAAAACGTCCAAGGTGCCCATCAACAAGGGGTACGGATACTACGTCAATCGCGACCGCATTCGGATCTCGACGGGAACGTACGCAGGCGCAGGGAACATTGGTATTCATCCACTTGGCAAAATGCTCGAAGCCGTGGCGAAAGATGGCACTGTAATCATTGATTGCGGCGATCAAGGCTACAGCGGCGTACTCGTTAGCGGCGATAGGCACGGCAGGGAGGAAGTGACAAACTCCGGGAGTATATCGTTCATGAATGTTATTCACAACAATTGCAAGTAGAAACAAAGATAATAGTAAATTGTCATAGTAGTGTTATACAAACTCCTTCCGAACATATTAACTTGCGGAAGACATACGTACTGGTAGCAACTCATTCAGGCGTCGATTCAGAATTATCCTTTGCTCCGCCGGATACGACGAGCAACGACAAGTCTTGCCACGAGCCTCTTCTGTCGGATTTTCCAAGCTTCGTTGGCGAGGCCGTGGCGCCTGTGTGCGCAAGATCGGTCAAGCTGCCCTTGTCTACGTTCTTGAGGTTACCAAACGACGCAACCTTGATCATATCACTGAGCAAACCGCTACGACTCGGCACCCGATCAATCTTGAAATCTGGATCGTTAACTTCGCTGTTCAAGTGCGACATGCCAAACGCCGAGAGAGCACTGACACTGTCCATGCGAACCATACCCGACATGTTCACGCCGCTTGCGATGCGCTTGATAGCGGCAGAAGCAGCCTTAATGGCGACGTTTTCTGCGGCTTTATGATCTTCTTCGGTGCCCGGTTCGACATGTTCCGTCTCGGCGGCGCGGTCGTGCGACTCAAATTCGTGCCCACCATCGAGATAGTTGAGCGCGCGTTGCGCGTCTTCGCCGATGTGTGACTCACGTTCCTCATCAATGGATTCGCGCACCCGAGAAACATCTTGAGATCGACGGGATTTGATGTTGATGCCTCGAAGCGCGATCGCCGCGGCGGCTTCGGCGGCGGCGAGCTCTGCGCTCTTCTCCTCGAACGTCTTCGCGAATCGACTCGGTGTGATCGATCGATGACCATAGATGTAGCACCCAGGAGGCACATCTAGCATATATTGCTTACTCGGCGTGATTTCGCTCGCACCGTCGAAATTTGACACGACAACCGTGCCGTCGAGCTCGTCGCGCGCGTACTTCAAGTCGTACTCGCCGCTCGCGTCTCGCGCCGCGAACACGCGCACAGACTTGGAATCGTAACACACAAACGCAAACTTCCCACGAAGCTTTGGCAAAGCCTTCGTACCAAATGTTTTATACAAATGACACACGAGCTCAGCCTCATAGCACCGCCCACCGATGAGTTGCCGCGCCGCTTCCAACGCGCTCGCCGGCGCGCTATCCCCTCGTCGCCCTTCGTCGCTAAACAATCTCCACGCCAAATAGTCCACATTCGTCAAATGCCCCACGAATGACACAATAAGTTCATTATCAGTAAACGCCTGAATCCCAGGCCCGACGCCAATCGCCACCCCACCACCATCCAGCGCGCTCGTCGCCGTCTTAAACTCCAACGCCCCGAGCGCGTCCTCCAGCGCGTCCTCGCCCCTCGCCCTCGCCCCCGTCCCCGTCGCGTGGTTCACGCGAAGCGTCTTCGGCGGCACGACGCATATAAACTTCCCCACGCGATCGCGCATCGTGCCTCACCTCGGCCCTCTCGCCCGTATTTTACCGTC
>Ga0181559_10002897_pt1 | contig 16947 bp, 10 predicted proteins | sample 011ome_21_FD_133752 | JGI IMG/M metagenome (GOLD analysis project Ga0181559, IMG submission 133752) | Coastal salt marsh microbial communities from the Groves Creek Marsh, Skidaway Island, Georgia - 011508AT metaG (megahit assembly) | ecosystem: Environmental > Aquatic > Marine > Intertidal...
CCGCTTTCAATTCCAGTGCGCGCGATCGTGGTCCCGCTTCCCGGGGACTCGAGCGCGGCGCTGAAAATTAAACGCGAGACACGCGACGCGCTTCGCCGATTCTTCCCCCCCGCCGGCGGCGATTTCGGACACGGCGACTCGGTGTGGTTCCAGGATTCCGATTTGTTTCACTTCTCCGTGTTCCACGCGAGCCACCACGGCGCGCCCGTGCCGGCGTCCGAGCGGGAGCGCGCCGATGAGCTGGACGCCACGCGGCGCGTCGCCGCGGCGGCGTGTCCGATGGACGTCGTCGTCGAACGCGTCGTGGTGTCGCCGAGCGGCGCGGTGATGGCGCTGTGGAACGTCGAGGCCGGCGCCGAGCCGAGCGCGCTGCGCGCGGCGCTGCGCGAGGCGCTGCCGAACGCGCCGGGGAAGCAGATCGTCGCGGACCGGGCCATCTGGCACAGCACCGTGGCGCGCCTGCTGCGGCCGCCGGCGACGGCGGGCGACGGCGGCGCGGCGGCGGCGCTCGCCGCGCAAAACCTGCTCACTGAGAAGTTGTGCGGGACGCGCGCGCGTCTGACGAAGGCGTGGTTCGTGCACGAGCGCGATACGCTCGCCTTGGCGCTGGGGGGGGCTTTCGAGACGTTCGACGCGCACTTCGGAGACGACTGCGGAGACGACTGAATACCGAATACCGAATACCGACATGTAGTAGCTATGAAAGTAGAATATTTTACGTAGCTACGATGTAATGTGGCGCAGAAAAAAACCGCGCCGACTCTCGGAGCGTCACCGTCGCGCGCCGTCGCGGCGCGTTCGCTGAAACCGTTAACTGTGACCGTTAACTCGTCGCCTGGTGCTGCGCGAACGCCCAGCGCGCGGAGATCATCGCGAGGCGCTTGTCCGGTGTGAACAGCCTGCGCAGATTCCACTGGACATACAGCGCGAACGCGATCGGGACGACGGCCGCTCCGGGCAGTCATCGCGGCCGCGACCGCGGCCACGACGGGATCTCCTCCGTGTCCTCCTGCGAAGACGGCGTCGGCCCTTCGTCGTCCTCGGTCTCCATCGCTTCCGCCGCCGCCGGCGCCTCCGGACCCGCCTCCTCCTCAAGCGCGGTGGTCTCCTCGCGGCCGGCCTCGTCCCCTGACGCGGCCGCGCGCGTCTCGCGCGCGAGCTCGCCGTCGGGCCCCTCCTCGTCCGATCCGCCGACGGTGATGTCGTAGTAGGGCTCGGACTCCGGCCGCGGGCGCGCGGCGGAGAACGCCGTCGGCTCGGGCTCCGCCCACGCCGTGTCGCCGCGCAGCCGCACGAACGTAGCGGCGTTGTTGTGCCTGGTGTCGCCCGCCTCGATGAACTGCGGGTAGTCCGGCGCGCTGAACACCGTGCACAGCTTTCCCACGTTCTCGATGTCGTGGTCCACGGAGAAACCCGCGTGCATGTTGTCCATGCCCTCGCGGTCCTCGCGCGCATCCGGCCCCTCGTGCGAGCGGAGCACCAGCGAAAGCCCGTTGGTTTTCAGAAACTCCGCCGTGGCGTCCGGGCCGAACATCGTCCCGATCCCGCGGTTCTCGTTGGGCACGAGGCCGGTGACTTGGTCCGCGGGCGCGGGGTCGCTCCACAGCACGTCCCCGGCGATCGCCGCGTCGCCCTCGCCGTCGGGGTCGCCGCCGCCTTTCCAGGCGCCCGCCAGCTCGGCCAGCGTCCCCACGGCGAGCGCTCTCGAAGAGGCGCCGCGGCCGCGGCGCTTCTTCCCGCGGAACAGCCCGCCGTGCAGCACGAGCGTCTTGTCGCCGATCTGCGCGGCGAGCGGCAGCTCCGCGCCCACGCGCATGAACTGCCGCCACAGCGCGTTCCCGGACGCTTTGGAGTACTTCACCTGCAGCTCGCGCTTGTACCCGTACACCTCCGTGCAGAACTCGCACTCGTGGTTCCCACGGAGCAGGAACACGTTCCGCGGCGCGGCGGCTTTCCAGGCGAGCGCGACGGCGAACAGCTCCGCGCCCCACGCGCCTCTGTCCACGAAGTCGCCGTTGAAGACGTACCAGTTCGTCTCAGAAGGCTCGCCCGCGATGGACATCAGCTTCAGCGCGTCGTGCAGCTGGCCGTGCGTGTCCCCCACGACCACCACCTCCGCCTCGCGCGGCGGGCGCAGGCGCAACAGCGTCGGCTCGGCTTGCAGCAGCGCCCCGACGTGCTTCATCAGCTTCTCGTGCACCGCCTTGGGGAACACCTTGGCGAGGTTCTTGGGGGGCTCGCCGGACCGGCTGTTCGCGTCGAGCGTCGCCGCCAGGAGCCGCGCCCACGCGGGGGTGATCACGCCGTCGCCGGGCCACTCCACCGCCTTCGACATGATCCGCGCGTTCGTCCGAACGGGGACGACGCCGAGCCTCGCGCTCGCGATTCGTTCGAACCGAGGATCGGACGTTCGAACGCGCGCGCGCGTCGACGTGCCGAGGCGCGAGCGGGCACCGAGCGCGTCCCCGAGGTCGAAGCGGTGACCCCGATCGGTCTGTCACCCGGCGCTCGCGCGGGGACTGTTTGTGCGGGGCTGGGGACGGCGGGTCTTGATCTCTTGAACCGGGCACTGTTTTGATATTTTGAAACGTCCGAGGGAAGCCGGGAAACAGTGGGCACACCTGCACTGGCAATGAGTGGGCACTCGCGAATGCGCGCTTTCGCGCTGCTCGCGCTGCTCGCGCTCGCCTCCGCGAGCGCGCCCACGGGCGGGTCGGAGTACGACGAGTGTCCCGCAGCACCCGCGAAGCCCGGCGATCGCAGGAGAGGCGACCCGCGCACATTCACGCTCGCCGTGCAGCGCGCGTCCGCCTCGTCGCTCGGGGAGGCCATCGACGGGGCGTCCGATGACGCCCGGCTCGAGCTCGCGCGGTCGCGCCTGGAACGCGCCGCCGCGGACATCACCGCGCTCGACGCCGATTTCGTGCACGTTACCGGTGTCGACGGCTGCGCGGCGCTCAACGCCCTGGTCGCCGCGAGCACGGCCATCGACGCGCGCGTCGCCGGCGATTACCGCCCGTACCTCGTGGCGCCCGAAACCGCCCCGGGCGGCGGCTTCCCCGCGACCGCCGCGCTGCTCACGCGCGTCGACCCCACCGAGAGCGTGTACCTGGCGCCGGGTTCCGACGGCGGCGAACCCGGGGAGCACTCGGGGTTCCCGTCGTTCCCGCACTATTTCGCGCGGACGCGTCTCGGCCGCGTCGGCGTCGTCATCGCCGGCGTCGCCTCGGGGACGCGCCCGGACGTCCGGAGAGGCGCCGCGGCGTCGTGGGCCGCGGAGGCGCTCGCGATCGTCGCCCGGGGAGAAGAGGTGATCGTCGTGGGCGCCGACGCCTCCTTTCTCGAGGACCACCCGCTCGTCGCCTCGTTCCTGCGAACGAACGCGTTCGCGCGTGTCGCGGAACCGACGAGCGCGGACGGGAGTCTGGACGCGGTCTGGACGTCGCCGCGCGTCGCCGCCGCGCTCATCAGACGAAGCGGAGGGAACGACGCGGAGAACAACGGCGTTTTCTCCCATGATGCGTCTTCTCCCATCTTCGCGCGACTCGAGTTCAAGCCCGGCGCGTTCACGAACGAGGCGGAGACCGTCGCCGAGTACCTCACCCCGCGGAGGGTGTTCCTGACCGCGTGCGAGGCGGCGTTCGCGGCGGTGTTCTTCCCCGGAGTGGTCGCGCTCGCGTTCCCGAAGCGGCGCGGCGCGGAGAAGACGCAAACCCGAAAGAAAACGCGGTAACCTTATTTACAGTGCCGGAAAAACGCCGGCGATGCGCCGCGCGCGAATCAACGCGTCGCGTCTCGGGAGGTACGATGGGCGTTCGTGTGACCATCCGACACAGCGCCCCGCTACAGCGCGTCTGAAGGCGATCCGATACGTAATTCCTCTCACATCGTCTACGTACGACGCGCCGCGCGTAGCTCGCTATGTTATTTATGTACAGAGTCTGACCTCACTGCTGCGCGCACCCGTCGGGTGCGTTTTCCTTTTCCCGGCCCTCGCCCGTCGCGGCGGCGCCCGGCGCCGCCGCGACGGGCGTCGGCGCGATCTTCGCCTTCTTCGCCGCCGGCGCCGGGACCTGGGGCGCGGCGGACATGGACGCGAACGCCGCCGCCGCCGCCGCGGCGGACGAGCCCGCGGCCGCGGGAGGCGCGGCGGTGGGCGCGACGGTCACGCGCGTGGGCGCCTTCCTCGGCTCCGCGCCGCCGACGGGCGCGGGCGTGACGCGCGTCGCGCCGCCGGCGCTCTTGCCGACGACGCCGAGGTTCACGGGCGCGTTCGCCGCGCCCGGGCCCGCCGTGAGCTTCGGCGCGTCGAACCCCGTGGTCTCGACGGCTCCGCCGCCCGCGGAGACGCCGGGGTGCCCCGAGCCGCCGCCGACGCCCCCGATGGCGGCGAACGCCTTTTTGATCTGCTCGCGCGTGTCGTTGTCCTCGCTGACCAGCCCCTGCAGCTCCTCCTCGCGCACCTTCAGGTCGCCGAGGACCGCCTCGATCTGCTCCAGCTCCGCCTTCGCCGCGGCGAGCGGGTCCGCGTGCGCGGGCGCGCCCGGGGGCAGGGACGCGTTCACCGCCGCCACCGCCGCCTCGTCCGACGTTTTCAGGCGCTTGATCCTCGCCTCGCAGATCCCGACGGCGCGGGTGCAGTTCTTGAGCGCCTTCTCCAGCTTGTCGTCCATCTGCTGCGCCACGGAGATGGAGAGCAGCACGCCCGCGATCCGCCGGTCGTCCTCGTCGAGCTCCACCTCCAAAATCGCGAGGCACTGCTCGAGGTCCTCCAGCGCGCTCTGGAAGTTCGCGTGCTCGGTGTTCATCTCGCCGAGGGTCTCGAAGCAGTTCGCGAGCTCGATCGGATGGGTCTCGTCCTCCTCGTAAATCAAGCGCGCGTTCTCGACGAGCTTCCACGCGAGTTCCATGTCGTCCTCCTCTTCCTCGCCGTTCTCGTCGTCCCTGTCATCGTTCTTCGCCTCACCGTCGCCGTCGGCCTCGTCTTCGTCGTCGTCGCACGCCTCGCCCTCGTCCGCGGCTTCCGCCTTGCGCTTGGCGTCATCTTTGGCATCCGCCTGCGCCTGCGCCTGCTTGCCGAAGACGGTGTTCTCGTCCTGCGCCTTGTAGAAGAGCGCGCAGCCATACCTGTAGTACGCCGCCGCGCACTCGATGGCTTGCTCGCCGTGCACGGTCACCTTGAGCTCCAGCGCGCGCGCCAGGAGCTCGATGGCGTCGTCCATGTTGCCCGCCTTGATGGCCGCGACGCCCTTGGCGTAGCTCTCGTCCGCCTCGACCGTCATCGCGGCCGCGTCCGCGGGGGGCTCCGTCTCCGCCATCGGGAAATAGAACCGGGCTGTGGCGTGCGGTCTGCGCTCTGCTGCAGAAGCGAGTCGAGGCGCGCGGGCGTGTGCGCCGGCGTCCTGCGGTGTGCCCGGGAGCCACGAGCGCGTCTCTCGGATCTCGCGCAGCACTTCACGCGGTGTGCCCAACTTTTTTTCAAAATTCCGCAAACCATTCGGGTCCGCGAACCGTCGTTGCGACGGTTGCCGCCTCGCCCCCGTGCAATCTTGACAGTTGTGACACAACGGGAAAAATGAAAGCGCGTTCTATCGGCTGCTGACGCGTCGGGTCCTCATTCCTCCGACCGCCTCGGGCGCGGCGGTTGAACCGGAAACCACACCGCGAGCCGGCACGCGCGTTTCAGGTACGCCCCGAGCACGGCGGAAGACCCGCCTCCGTCTCTTGCGACCGCCCCCGACGCGACCGAGGAGGGCCAGGCCGTCGTGCCAACTCATCAGAATTCGTTGGCGGTGACGATAGAGCTCTGACACCCGCTCGGCACCCACCTCCCCGCAGACGTCCTCGCGACCGGAAAGGGCCCTTCGCTTTCCTCGACGCCGCGCAGCGTCATGGCTGCGCGTGCCACCGCGCACGTCGCGCTCACCCCCCCCGCGGCCCGGCGCCTGCCGCGCCGCGTTCGCGCCCCGCCCCCGCGCGCGTCGGTCACGCCCGCCTCGGGCGCCGCGCGCGTGCCCGCGTCGCCCGCGCTGGCCGCCGCGCAGCCCCGGCTGTGCGCGCGCGCGCGCCCCCCCGGGGTCCCCGGCGGCGCCGGGACGGGCGCGCGCCTTCGCCGCCCGCGCGGGTCCGTGCTCGTGGGCGTCCGCGGAGGCGGATCGGAGGCGGAGTGGGAGGAGGGCTGGCGATCCGGCGCCGGCCGCGGGCGCCGCGGGGGCCCGCGGAGCCGCGAGCTCACGGGCGCCGGGGCGGAGAACCCCGAGGCGCCCGCGGACGTCTTCGCCACCGTCGTCACCGAGGGCTTCGGTGTCGCGTCCGCGCGCGCGGAGGGCGGCTCGGAGGCTGAGAGTTTCAGCGCGGAGAGCGCGAGCGCGAAAAGCGAACCCGGCGGCAAACGCGCCTGGCTCAAGAAAACGGTCTGGAAGGCGCTCTCCGCCGAGGACGCCGTTTTCGCGTCGCCGCCGGACGAGATCGTCGCCACGCTGGAGAATTACCCCGAGGCGGACGGCGGCGCGCTGAACGGGGGCATGGAGGAGGAGCTCTCGACGAGAGCGGGCGTGGACGGGGAGGAAACGGCCCTTGACGTGACCACCGACGGCGATCTCGATCCGAGTCTCGGGGACGAGACGACGAACGTCGCCGGCGTCGCCGCCTCCGCGACGGACCCGGAAGAGGCGACGCGCGGCGCGGGGTCCGTCGTCGCCGTCTCCGAGGCTTTGGGATCCTCGACCGCGTCGATGAACGGTGAGACCGCCTCGGCCGTGAGCTCGTCCGTGAGCTCGCTCGTCCCACCCGTGAACGGCGACGCTACCCGAACGGCGACGCCTACGGCGACTTCGGAGAAGAAGAAAAAGAAAGACAAGCGGTACCTCGCGGTGAACCCGCCGAAGCCGTACGAGGTGATGCGCATCAACGCGCCGGACGCGTCCGAGGCGCCCGGGACGCATTTCCAGCAACGCCTGACGCGCCGCGCGTTGCTGCGCGACGCCGAGCTCACGCCCCGCGACCTGCGGCGCATCGACCCGTCGCTTCTGCAGACGAACAACACCCCCGCGCTGCTGGTGAAGGACCAGACCATCATGGTGAACCTGGGCGTGCGTGTGATCGTCCGCCCGGACCACGCGCTTCTGTTCGAGCCGGACACGGACACAGGAAGACGGTTCCTGCACGCCGTGGACTCGTCCGCGCGCAGCACGTCGACTCAGGGCGTCGTCGCCGCCGGAACGCTCGGCGCCAACGCGCTCGGCCAAAACGTCGCGCGCTTCCGGTCGGCGGATGACCCCGAGAGCGATTTCGATTACGACCTCAACGCGGCGCCGGGCGGGACGGGGGGCGCGCCCATCCCGTTCGAGCTGGAGATGGTGGAGGCGGCGCTGCAGGAGACCATGAGCCAGCTGTACGCGAAGCTGGAGTTCTGCGAGGAGCGGTGCCGGCGCGTCTCCTCGCAGCTCCGCTCGAGCATCAACCCGGCGGTGCTGGAGGAGCTGCGGCTGACGAAGCAGTCGCTGGTGGCGCTGGACTCGCGCGCGGGCGCGGTGCGGCAGGTGCTGCTGGACACGCTGGACGACGACGACGACATCGCGGATTTCACCATCTCCTCGACCGCGACGAGCGAGGAGGACAAGGAGGACGAGGAGGAGGAGGTGGAGAACCTGATCGAGTACTACCTGCAGCAGACCGAGACGGTGCACAACGCCGCCGAGCAGCTGCTGGAAAACACGCGCGACCTCGAGGAGTCCATCTCCGTGTCGCTCTCGTCGCGGCGGTACGAAGTGTCCAAGCTGGAGCTGACGTTGTCCATCGCGACGTTCGCCGCCGCGCTCGGGGCGCTGGTCACGGGCATCTTCGGCATGAACCTGCGGTCGTGCCTGGAGATGTCCATCTCCGCGTTCTACCTGACGTGCTTCCTCATCGTCACCGGGATCGGCGCCATCTTCCAGAGCATCATGCGGTTCGCGCGGAAACAGAAGATCCTCTGAGCGCGTCTCTCTTCGCGAAGGCGACGCTCCCGCGAAGCGCGAGAGACCAGACGGCGAGAGAACGCGCCGTAGACGGGACGGAGCGTCCGGCGAAGCGGACGAAAACTACCGGCCCACGCGTCGCCGCGCGTTGTGATACCAGCGGGTGACGATTTCGCGCGATAATTTTGACGTGTTTTGACTCTCCGCAAGTCCGCGAATGCGCCTCTGACCCATCTGCTCCAACCTCTCGCGTCCCGAGAAGAGATCTCTCGTCCCTCGCGCCGCATCCCCGCTCCTCCCCGCACACCGCTCCGCGCGCGGGGCGTTGAGGGCACCACGGCGGACCCGATCACGCCGGGCGGCGAGCGGCCTTTCGTTCGCGTCGCCTCCGAGGACGAGCTCCGCGGCGACGGCGACCGCGTGCACGTGCAGCTCTTGGACGCGGACGGCGCCCCGAGACACGTGTCCCTCATCAACCACGACGGGGAGGTGTTCGCGCTCGACTCGCTGTGCTACCACGCGGGGGGTCCGCTCGCCGCGGGGGACATCGAGGACGTCGGGGGGAGTCCGTGCCTGTCTTGCCCGTGGCATCTGTACAAGGTCACGCTCCGGACCGGCGAGAAGCTGTACGGCAGCACCAGGCTGGACGACGACGGCGTGACGCTGGTGCCCGACGGCGTGAAATCTGTCGGCGAGCGCCAGCGCACGCACGAGACAGAGCTGCGCGAGGACGGGTGGTACGTGCGTCTGCGCCTCGACGGCGTGCTCGAATCGGACAGGTTCGCGAACAAGCGCGTGCCGGGCATATCAGGCGCGAGGGTCGTGCGCGTCGACCAACCCGTGATCGCCGCGTAAAACCGCCGCGACGCGAGAGCCGCCAAAAAAAAACACGCGCGCGCCATGCCTTCGCGCGTCCTCGCCGCGCTCGCGCGCGCCGTTGCCTCGCCCGAAACGCTGGCGCCGTACGCGCACGCCGCGAAAGCCGTCCTCGCGAACATCGCGCGCGGCCGGACGCGCGCCGGGACGGGAGGGACGCGAGAGGCGTTGGCGGAGGCGGAGCGCCAGGTGGACGAGGTGGTTCGGGTGCTGAGCCCGGGCCCGCTCGTCGCGCCGCAGACGGAGAGTGAAAAGAAAACAGCCGCCGAGGCGGTGCGCGCCGCCGCGAAGCGATGGCAGGACGCGCAGACGGAGAAGACGTGACTGGAGCTGCCTTTTTCTTTCTTTCGTGTCGCGTGTGTCGGATCGTAGTCGCGTCGCGAATCGCCGCGAAAGTAATAGGTACCTATCGTAAATATTCGTACAGCTCCGTCTCCGCGGGTCCGCGTTTCGCGGCGCGCGTCGGAGAGCCCGCGTCCTTCCCGACGCTATTGAATCACGCAACACCCCGTGACGGCGACGTGGCTCCCTCGCGGCGATCGCCGTTCGTCGTCTGAGTCACTCGGCTCGCTGTGGGGGGGGTGGAAGGTCAGAGCCGCGCGGGAATCGCGAATAGCGCGCGCCGAACACGTTTCGGGTTTCGTCTGCGAAAGAATCTCGGCCGTCCCGTTTCGGTGCTCGTAGGGTTGACAACGAGACGTGGGCGGGGACGGGTCCGAGCGGGGCTCCGCGCGCGTACCTCGGCTCGAATTCTCTGACGTGCGTCAACTCCATCCCGTGGTGATCGTGCCATCCGACCGATTTCGGTCCTTCGTCCAGATTCACCATGCTCTCGTCGGACACCCCCGATCGCGGTGCGCTCATCTATCCAACCTCGTTCGTTTTCCTCCCGATCCTGTTTGCCCCTCTCCTGTTTTGGCTCTTAGCCCTGCGGAGCCGTGGAGTCGTTCCGAACGTCTTCGCGCGCGTGAGCCCAAGCGGAACGCCCTCAGATGCGACGCGCGCTCTGCTGCGATCGGCCTCGCGAATGACGGCGCGTGGCCTCCTCGACACGCCGCTAAACCCTCGCGCACCCCTTCTGGACACGGCCCCTAAACCGTGCCCGCAGTGACGGCCGAACAAAAAACCCGAACGCCTCCGCTCGGAAAGCGAGACGCGCGGGCGATGCGAGCGAACCGCCTGAAGTTGGAACGCGCGATCGAGCCCTTAGCGCGCTCCACGAGGCGACGCGCTGCGGCTCCGACGCCGTGTCCCCCCGGACGCGACTCGGTATGGCACTTGTGCGACAGTTACAAAAACCGACATCAGTTGATGGAAAGCCGCTCATCTCCCGACAGGCCGACAGGGCTGGGTTTCCAGTCTGCGCTTTTTCGACATGGAATCTCGACATTTGCGATCGCCTCGGCATAAAACGAGACGGCGCGTTTTCGGCGCGCGGCGGCGTCGCGCGCCTTCGTCCTCGCCGCTATTACAGTATGTACTACTACAAGTCTAACTCAAGTACGCCTGCTCCAGCATGCGCTCGAACTCATGCAGGTCTATGTCCCCATCGCCGTTGGTGTCGTACTCCTCGAACATCTCCTCGATCTCGTCGTCGTCGTACCCGGTGTCCGCGAGCGCCTCGAGGAGCTCTTTCTTGTCCAGTAAGCCGTTGTCGTTGAGGTCGTACAAAACGAAGATGCTCTTGATCTCCGCCTTCTGCGCCTCCGACAGCCTCTTGGGCTCGGGTGGCTTCTCCACCTTGGGGGGGTACACCCACAGCATCATATCGCGGATCTCAGGCGGGGAGGCTTTGCGGTAGTACGCCTGGCGCGCCGCGCGGCGCGTGGAACTTTCGTCGTCAGTTTTTCTGTTCGCGTCCGAGAAAAAAGCGGGCACGTCGTGCGCGAACACCCTCTGCGCGCAATCGAGAAGCGGGGGGGAGACGGGGACCTCGCTCGGCCGCACGCACCCTCAAGTACTCGTCGAACCCGATTTTCTTGCTTCCGTCCTTGTCGATGGCCTTGAAGAAGTCGTCCGCGGCGTCCCCGAGGTTGCTTCGGTTCAGCGCCTTGCGCAGCTCCGCCGCGTCGATCTCGCCGCTCCGGTCCACATCGGCGTCGTCGAAAATCTCCTTCAACGCGAAGACATCTTTCTTGTTATACTTCTTCTCCGTCTTCGTCAGCTCGGTCTTACCCATCGCGTCGCGCAGGCGCACCGGCGAGGGGGAAGCGGCGCCTCCCGCGAGAGACGTCCGCGCGCCGGCGTGCGTGCCACGCGGAGTGCGGCAGGCGGACCAAGAGAGTCACAGACACTAAAAGCATGAAAGTAAAGTGCCGGCAGGAGCAAGCAGATCCAAGCTCAATCGATTCGCGCAAAACTCCCAGATTTTTTCGGTGCGCGTCTCGCGTCGTCGTCGCGTCGGGTTCGCGTGGTCTCGTGAATCAGCGAGGTGTGTTTATCCGCCAGGCGCCCGACCCGGCCGGCACTCTGCCCGCGCGCGGCGTGGCACGCAGTCAGAGACGCGCGGCACGAGCGGCGTCACGTGACTCGTCCAGGGCGTCGCGTCGCATCTCCGGGCGCGCGCGTCCTCCTCGCGGCGGCGCGGGGTCTGTCCTCGACGCGAGCGACACTCGCGGATCGCGACGGACGATGGTTTCTGCGGCGCCGAGTTCTGGGGAGACCACCCCCGCGCGCGCCCCTCCGGGTTGCCCGGCGCACCACCCCCTGGACGACACCTTCGACGACGGCGCGCACATCAGCAACATCGAGTCGTTCGTGGTGTCCACGGTCCCGCTCGTTCCGGCGCTGGACGCGGAGCGACTCGCGGGTGAAATGGGGGACGACTCTTCGACCGAGGGCGCAGCCGGGCCTTCGTCCTGCGAGGCGGACCGCTTCGCGCTGCGCGACCTGTGGGGTTCCTTCGACGAGTGGAGCGCGTACGGCGTGGAGGTCCCGCTGACGCTGGACGATGAGGACCACGAGGTGTTCCAGTACTACGTCCCGTTCCTGTCCGGGATCCAGGTCTTCAAGAGCGCGGACGCGGCGGCGCGCGGCGGCGGCGACGCCGGCGACGCCGGCGGCGACTCCGCGACGCCGCGCGAGGCGCCGAGTGACGACGAGCGCGAACGCGAAACCGTGACCGTGACCGAAACGATCGTGACCGAAAACGAAACGAAGACTGTGGAAGACGACGGGACCGCGAGGTGTGGCTTCCTCCCTCTGCCGTCTGGCATAGACGCCGCGACGCGCTCGGGCGAAACCGTTCCGGGTCGCGAGCTGGTGGTGCAGTATTTCGAGCAGGCTTCGCCGTACGCGCGCGCGCCGCTCGCCGACACCGCGCAGAAGCTCGGCGACCAACACCCCGAGCTGTTCGACCTGACCTCCGATGAGCTGCACCCGGCGTCCTGGATGTCCGTGGCGTGGTACCCCATCTACCGCATCCCGGTCGGGCGGACCCTGCGGGACCTCTCCGCGTGTTTCCTGACGTACCACGCGCTGAGCACGTCGGGAAGGCGCGCGCCGGGGGAGGACGTCTCCGGCGCTTCGGCGTCCGTCCCCCCGCACATGCGCGGGTGCCCCGCGCCCCCGCCCGCGTCCGCGACGGGCGAGGCGGCGATGGCGTCGCGCGCGAACCGGCTGACCGGCTCGGACCCCTCGTCGCGGCGGAGAGTGCGCCTGCGGGCGTTCGGCCTGGCGTATTACAAGCTGCGCAGCGAGCTGTGGCGGCCGGCGGAGGTGGCGGACTGGCTAAAGACCATGCAGGGCGGCGCGCGCGCGTGGTTGCGGGGGCAGAAGGTGATACACCCTGACTTCGAGTTCTTCTCGCACAGGGGGTAGGCGAGGCGAGGGGGTAGGCGCGCGGTGGATGCCCGAGAGCGCGGGGGCGAGCGGAGAGAGGCGAGACGCGGCGGCGACGTTGGAAAAAACACGAAGCTCACTCCACCTGTCTGCTCCTCGGTCGTGTCAACTCGGATTTCGCCACAAATATTCACGCTTTTCGCGCCTTTTTGGCGTGGACGATCGGCGCTCGTGACGCACACCGCCGCGCGCCCTTCGCGCGACGATGGCGGAGCGACGCCTGCTGGCGCTGCTCGGCCCGTGCCGCGTGGATGGTGTGGGGGGCGGCGTCGGCTACGAGGACCTCAGGGGGCTTGACGGGGTGGACGTCCAGGCGCTTCACGAAGATGTGTCTTCGCGCGCGCTGACGACCGCGCTGGAGCTGGTGCGCGATGAGATGAGGCGCGCGTCGCGCGCGGCGAACGACGCGGCGTGGGCACCCCTGGGGCTGCACGCGCCCGAGCCCAAGTTCGCGTGCTGCAGCTGGTGGCCCGAGCTCGTCCTGCCGAGCGTCGAGGTTTCCGAGCCGGAGACGGGGTCGCGCGCGGGGGCGAAGCGTCGCGCCGAGTTTAGGGCCGAAGAGGAGAAAGACGAAAACGCGCCTCCGCCGAGCCGACGCGAGTCCGCCGCGCCGGACTCGCGTTGGCTCGGCGCGCGGTGCGCGGACGAGGCTCTGGCCGAGATGGTGGCCTCCGCGTCACGCTCGACGAGCGCGCAGCTGGAAGATGACGCCTTGGACAGCATGACCAACCCCGCGGGCGCCGCCGCGCGCGCCGCGGCGTTGCTCGCCCGCGGCGCCGACGCCGAAACGAACGAAAGAAGCGAAACGAACGTCGCGTGGATCACCGCCGGCGTGGACGGCGGAGGCGGAGGCGGAGGCGAGTGGCCTCCCGAGGCGGTCGCGGCGTACGGTGTGATGCGTGCGGCGAAGCAGGCGGGGGGCGAGGCGACGATCGTCGTGCTGGTGGCGGACGAAGGCCAGAACGCCGAGACGCGCCGCGCCGAAAACGAAACCGAAACCGAAACCGAAACCGAAAACGTCGCGCCGCCGTTGCTCCTGGAGATCGCCGCGCGCGTCGGCGCGGCGATCCGGACGGTGCGTTTCGCTTCGAGCGAAGGCGCGCGACCGACCTCGAACGGGTCCCCGAACGGGTCCCCCGGGGTGTTCGGGGATTCGTGTCGGTGGCGCGGCGGCTTGACCGTCGCCGCGGCGCCGGAGACGACGCTCCCGGGCCTGCGCCTCCGCGGCGCCTTCGACGCCGACGCCGGCGCGGCGCCGCCGCCGGAGACGCGCGGCGCGCCCGTCTCGACGAAGCTCCCGAGGCACTTCCCGCGCGCCGCGGGCGACGCGACGCTGCTAGAGATCGTGCGCCTGGAGACGGTGCCCGCGGATCGGCGCCGCGACGCGCCTGCGCTGCGCCTCGAGTGGACGCCGGCGCCGATCCGCGGCGCGAAAAAAAAGAACGCCGAGACCGAGACGGAGCCAAAAACCGAAACCGAAACCGCCGCGACGCGGCTCGGCGCGCTTCGCGACGACGTGTTCGCCGCGCTCGCGGCGGCGAGCCGCGTCGCGGCGACGCGCGGCGAGACGCCCGCTTTCCTCGTTCGCGTCCCGTTCGTTCACGTCTCGCGGCGCACACACGTTATCGCCAACGCGTACGACACCAAAGCGCGGACCGTCTCCGCGCCGGCGCCGCACGCCGACGGGCCGATTTTGCTCGTGCGGCTTGATTTTTTACAAGACTCAAAAAAGACGACGTTCGTCGCCGAGGCGCTCGCGTCGCTCCCGTCGCTTCTCGCGCGCGCGGTCGCGGTCGCCGGCGCGAGCGCGGCGTTCGAGCGCGCGCGCGCGGCGGCGGCTCGAGACGCGAAGCCGCGGCTCGCGGAGGCGCGGCCGCTGCAGGCGGAGGCGCGCGGCGCGGACGGAGGCGGGACGGAGAAGGCCCCCGCGGCGACGACCCCCGCGTCCGTCGCGTCCACCGGGCGGAAGCGCGCGCGAGCCGGCGAAAAGACGCGCGCGGCGGCGGCGGCGGCGGCGGCGAAGCGCCGGTCCTCCGAACGTCGCCGCGACAAAAGCGCTTCTGTCGCGGCGACGACGCGGATGCGCGCGGAGACGGAGGCGTCGGAGGACGCGGACCTCAGCGACGACGCGTCTCGCGAACGCGCGCTGGCGGGTCTGGCGTCGGCGCGCGTGCGCGCCCTCGCCGGCGTCGTCGTCGCGTCGCGACGGCGCGTCGCCGCCGAAACGTTCGAAACGCTTTCGCGCGAAACGTTCCCGCCGACCATCGAAGAAACGCTCGAAACGCTCGACGCACCTCCGTGTGGTACCGGGTACGGCGAGGCGCGCGGCGCATCCGGCGCATCCGCTCGTCGCCGTCCGCTCGAAGCACCCGCGTTCGCGCGCGTCCTGTCGGCGCTCGCGGCGGCGCAGCGGCGGCGCGACGGGTTCCCGGAGGAGGCGGGCGACGGCGCTTCCCCGCTCCTCCCCGCGTCCGAGGGGTGGGCCCCGGAGAAGCTGCGCCTGACCGCCGCGCTTCTCCGCGCCGCCGCGGACGTCGCGGCCGGCCGAGACGTGGTCGCGGAGGCGCGCCGGGATGCCGCCTCGGGCCCCGGCGCCTCGGACCCCGAGACGCGGTCGCGAGGCGAGGGCCCCGAGCCCTCGAGCCTCGCCGGCGCGCGGAGCCGCAGCCCGAGCAAGAGCGGCGCGAGTTTTCGCGAGTTGGGCTCGAAGGCGGCGGCGGCTCCGGCGCGCCCGGGAGGCGACGCCGCGCCTCCGGCGCCGGGCGCGTCCGCGCCGGCGCTCTCGGGCCCCGGCGGCCTGGACTACGCCGCCGCGGAGGCTGAGCTTCGCGCGAAGGTGCAGCGCGAGCGGCGCGAGAAGCGCGAGCGGCAGCGCATGACCATGGCGCCGAGGCACGTCCCGGCGGCGCGGCGCACCGGCAACGCCGTCCTGGCGGCGGCCACCGCGTTTTCGGACGCCAAAGCATCCCGGGGCGTCGCGCTTCAGTCGCGAGGTCAGTCACGCGCCGGCGCGCTTCACGGACCTGGTGACCGAGCGAACGGCAGCGGCGGGGGGACCGCGTCCGGACCCGACAGGAGCGGAGAGGAGCGCGAGAAGCTCCGATCCGAACGCGGCGCGCGCGACGGCGCGGGCGTTCGGGAACCCGAGCCGAGCGAATCGGCGGTGGGCGCCGGCGCGGCGGGACCGGGCCCCGCCGCGCCGCGGAACCGCGTGTGCACGAAGTGCCACATCGAGCTCGCGCCCATCCCAGGCGTCAACATGAGCCTCATGAAGCACTGCTACGCGTGCGGCGGGACGCTCGCGCCGGGGATGTAGAGGGTAAAAACGAATGCGTATGTAGACGCGCGAGCTCATAGTAGAGACGTGTGTTACTTTCACACTTTACGTCAAAAAAACGTTCGCGACGAACGAAAGAAAACGTCGGCTTCGAAAAGGTGCTTGCCTCGGCTTCGTCGGTCAAAAAGTTTCGCGACCGGCAGGATTTGAACCTACGCGGGCATTGCCCATTGGATACCTCGAGTGCTCAATCACGTTCGCTTAGACTGATTTCTCACACGTTCAAGTCCAACCCAATAACCACTCTGGCACAGTCGCACTAAATTCACGGTGGAACGCTCGGACGTGGCGGGCGCGAAGAAAGCTGGGTTAATAATCGGTAATTTTTTTTCCCTTCACGGGAAAACTCGGCGAACACGCACGCGAACCGGCCGCGCACTTCTCGCAGCGCGCGAGTGGTGCGTGCGAGACTGATCTAGCAGGAATCCAACATGAGCGTGCGTGGTGATCCCGGCTTGACTTCTCTCGCGCCTCGCGCGCCCCCTGGACGCCCTCGCCGGGCCGCGCGTTCGGTCGATCGCGCGCGCGCGTCTTCCTTTCAAACGCGTTCGCCTCTCCAGCGCGAAAAGATCGTCGCCGATCTCGCCCCGCTGACCCTCTCCCCCGTCGCGCTCTCTCGTCGCCGCAGGGGGGCAAGGCCGAAGAGGTCACGTGGGATGACCAGCAGCACATCTGTGCGTTCGGCCGGTTCAACACGCGAGTGCACGAGGTGAACGCCGAGCTCAGGGCCAAGGCGGTGCGTGCGCGAAACCAGCATCTCGTTTCCCGTCGGTTCGTGTGTGCGAGCGCTTTTTTCGCGCTCGGTCTTCGCGAGCGTCGAAAAAAAAAAAAAAAAAAAAAGGAAACCCGGGGGGCCGCCCCCGCCCCCACGCCCCACCGGCACCGGCACGCCCCCCCCCCACCCCCACACCACCACCGCTCGTTTCGTCCCCCCCC
>Ga0181559_10002907_pt1 | contig 16902 bp, 12 predicted proteins | sample 011ome_21_FD_133752 | JGI IMG/M metagenome (GOLD analysis project Ga0181559, IMG submission 133752) | Coastal salt marsh microbial communities from the Groves Creek Marsh, Skidaway Island, Georgia - 011508AT metaG (megahit assembly) | ecosystem: Environmental > Aquatic > Marine > Intertidal...
AAAACATCCGGGAACGGCTTTCTGGTAGAAACTGAAGTCTTCTCCTGTCATCCGCAGGGGCAATTCCACGACGAGGTCCTGGCCCAGCAACTCAATGGCCCGCTGACGGCAGCTTTCGGTCCACTCCGGGGCGTTGATCACAGGAGGGTATCCAATGGCCAAATCCACCTCGGCCCGGGCACCGTGGGCTGCAGCAGTAGATTCAGCAATTCGGGTGATGGCGGCGCGAAGCGTTTGCGCAGTGGGTTCATCATAGGTGCGGAGGGTCCCATCGAGGACCACTTCGTCGGGAATCACATTCCGGGCATGGCCGCCTCGGATTTTCCCGAAAGTCAGAACGGAAGGCTCCACGGGGTTGCAATTTCTGGAGACCACCGTTTGAAGGGCGCTGATCACGTGGGCGGCCGTGACGATGGGGTCCACGGAGCGATGGGGCAGGGCGGCGTGACCTCCCTTGCCGATGATGCGGATGCGCAGTTCATCGGCCGCGGCCATGTAGGGTCCGCTTCTGAAGCCTACAGTTCCGGCATCGAGTTGGGGATAGACGTGCTGTCCTACGATGCCATCGACCTGTTCACCGCGGGTCAAACCGGGACCAGCGATGGGTGCATCCGAATGGAGGGCACCCTCCTTCACCAGGATGGAGGCCCCTCCGGGCAAGATTTCTTCTCCGGGCTGAAAGATGAATTGAACCGTTCCGGACCAATGCTCCCGATTGGATTGAAGGGCCTCAATGGCACCAAGCAAGCAAGCCGTGTGCGCATCGTGTCCACAGGCGTGCATCCAGCCGGGAACAGAACTGGCATGGGGCCGATCCACTTCCTGAATGGGAAGGGCATCCATATCGGCTCTGAGGGCGATCCGACGGAGGCCGGGGTCTTTCCCTTTGATTTCAGCCACAATCCCTGCTGCTCCTCGGTCCCTGCACCATCCCGAAGTAAAGGTGACATTCAAAGACCGGAGCACCTCCGCTACGTAGGCTCCAGTTCGCGTCTCCTGAAAAGAGGGTTCTGGATGCAGGTGCAGGTGGCGCCTGTGCTGGAGAATGCGTTCCCGAGCAGCGTCCACAGAGGAGAGCAGGGCGGATTTGAGCATGGCGGATCAGGGGTTCATCAGGGCACGCCAAGCGGTCCAGATCATGCGCACAGCGGCATAGAGCATAATCAAGCCGAAGGCGAGTCGGACCTTCATGGGGTTCATGGACAAGGCGAGGCGGCTGCCGAAGTAGCCGCCGATGACGAAAGCCACGACCATGATGGCGGCAGCCCGCACATCCAGGGCATCAGCGCGCCAATAATTCATCACCGCCAACGCTCCAATGGGGGGGAGCATGAGGGCCAAACTTGTTCCTTGGGCCATCATTTGCGACATGCCCAGGAAATACATCAAAGCGGGTACGATGAGCAGGCCCCCTCCAATGCCGATGAACCCACTCAGGCAACCTGCCGCTGCACCGATGAGCAGGAGAATGACAAGCGCAGAGACATCAATGGGCATGGGACGCATCAGAAATCAGTGGAGAGAGAAAGCTGGAACACACGGTCGAGCAAAATTCCGTCGTCGACTCCCCAACCCCAATCGGCTCGAACGAAATAGCCCAGAAGTTGGCTGCGCAGCCCGAATCCGAAGTCCCAAATGATGGGCTCGCGGTTGTTGGCCACGGTGACGGAAACGGGGTACAGGTCCACCTCGCTGCTGTTGAAGGCATTCTCGTCGCTGTAGGGATCTTCACCCGTCCAGGCGGATCCGATATCGAAGAACCCGACCGCTTGAAAATGCTCCAGGAAGGGAGTCATGCTCTTTTTCGGGGAGAGCGTGGCGAAGACGGGCAGGCGCAACTCGGCATTGGCCACGGCAAAACTGGTTCCATTCCGCGCATTCCGGACGAAACCGCGCATGGGCGTTGCCGAGGTCTGATACAGGAAGTTGCCATCTGGAATGGGCATGGCTCCGTCGACCGCGGTCAGCAGAGATTCTTGCACCCCACCGAGATAGTGGATGAGTCCCCGTTCGCCAAAAGAGGTGTTGCCTGCAGCCCGCAAGCAAAGCGTAAACCTGCGGTACAGCGGAATGTAGCGGCGCGCATCGAAGCCTGCTACCAACAGGATGTCGCCATCGCCATCCGGTGGGGCAAGCATCTCAAACCATGCCTTTGCACGGGTGCCATTGTGAATGTTGAGGCTCAATTCACGGCTATCGTCGAATACCCAACTGACGGTCCCTCCCACGCCTTGAACATATAGGTCGTCCCGGCCCGCATTGAAGGGGTCGGTGGCCAACAGGGAGACTCGGTCCATCCGGTAGGTGAGTTGGGCGCGCAGGCTCATGGTCTCACTGAAGGGGAGGGTGCGCCGGTAGTGCACAGCGTGGGTGTGCGTTCGGGTCAATGCACCGAGCTCGGAATCGACGCCTTCGTTGCCCATCCGCTCAAAGACCCATTCCCGGTCTACTTTTCTTTCTAGGTTGCGGTTGGCCAGGACAAAAGTGGAGTTCTGAAGACTGCCTGCCAAACGCACACCTCCTATCCATTTGTTGTCCTCGAACAGGTCTGAAACCCCAATTTTGATGAGGCTACTCAAACCCGGAAAGCTTCCAGCTGCGCCTGTAAACGGCTGATAGAAGGAGGTGGCAAAGCTATTGTCCACCTGACTGAGCAATTGGTCCACCGCATAGTTTCTGCGGTGAGGAAGCGGGGTGGGAACCGGGGGCAAGGTGGCGGCCATTTCCACGTTCGACACAGGGCTCGCCCCATCGAGAACAAGATCATCCAATGCCCGGCGACGTTCAGATTCAAAGATGTAGTTGCGATAGTCCACTTGCCCCGGCAGCAACTCCACGGTCTCCGCGGGCAGGTAATCCCAGGGCTTTTCCTCCCCCATGATGGGATCGGTTCCCCATTCTCTCATGGCCGCGCGGAGGGGCCGATCAGGCAATGAACCCGATTGCCAACGGGGCCTTCCCTCCTGCAGCAGAACGCCTTCCCATCCTTTCCCATTGGGAAGCAAGTCCAACTCCAGTGTGGGACCCTCCAGGTGGAACCAAGGAGCCTGGCGTGTGAAATAGCGGTAATGAATGGCGGTGTCCACCCTCAGAATCGCACTGTCCCTCGTGGCGAGGTGAACAACGTCCGGATCATGTGCCAATTGGTAGGCAAAAGAGCCCGCATCCAGGGCGACAGGGTGCACCTCGTCTCGGTCCGGCGTATCGGTTACCCGCTCGAAGGATTCTGCATCCAGGTCATAATACCAGATGTCCTTCCCTCCGGGTTGGGGCACATTCGGATTGCCTTCTTCTTCGTTGCCTGGACGGTTGCTGCTGAACCAGATGCCCCGACCGTCAGATGACCAGTTGGGATGGTGGTCGTCCCACCCATCTTCCCAAAGCGGGACTTGAGAGCCTGCCAGTGTATTGTAGACATAGAGGTCGGAACGCCCGGCGTTCACACCACTGAATGCAATCTTCCGGCCATCGGGAGACCAATCGAGGTCAATGACCTTTTCAATGCGGAACAACTCCTGTTCATTTGAATCGCCGGAGGATGCGTCGCTCAGGGTCAGGAAAACCCGTCCTTTCTCTTCGTGGATATGGGCGAGGACGGGCAGTTTCGGGTGCCAGGCAAGCACGGGGTAGGTTCCGTCCACAATCCGGGTGAGCTTGTGGTCGTATTTGGCCAGGCACTTTTTCCTGCGGCCATCGGTCCACCAGACCTTCACTTGCCCTCGTTCATCCGTCGCCCATGCCGTCCAACGGCCATCTGCGGAGGTAGAGAATTGATGATGGCGGTATTTGCGCCGAGCGCGGTGGGGCAATTTTCCCATCTGCGCACGAGGGTGATTCACCTGGGCCCATTCGAGGGCCACGCCGCGTTCCTCTCTTTTTTCTGAGACCGTACCCAGCGCATAATGCGCCTGTGCGGCGGCCAACAGTCCCTCCATGTCCATTCCGATCCGACGAAATCCCGCATCGGGTGTTCGGCCGGATTTGAACCCGCTCAACACATCCAAGGCAGCCTGCCGGCCGAAAGTGTCGAGAATGAACCGCCAAACGGCCGCAGATGCCAATCGCAGGGATTCCCCTTCCAGCACCTGAAGCTGGGGAATCAGACCCCGATATACCAGGTCTTGGAGCTCGGCCGAGGAAGCAGTGATTTGAGGCGAGGCAAGGGAAGTCACCATGCCTTCTTCCATCCATTCCGGCAATTGGAAGAGCTGGTTGTTCTTGACCACATCCTTCCAATCGTCACCAAACAGGTATTGCCTGAGCAGAATGCGGTACAGTCCTTCCCTCAACTGGGTTTGGAAACGCGCGTGATCGCCATCAAACCAAGCGAAAAGTTTCTTGCCGTGAATGAGGGTGGTTCCGCCTATGTTTCCGGCCTCGGTCCCATCGATGCCGATGTTGCTTTGGCGGAAGTCCGCGTGCTTGTTGAAGACAATGACTTCTACCGGTCCTGTGACGCGCAACTGAAAAGTGGACTCCACCCGGGGGAGTTCCAGCGTGAGTGCATTCATGGCGAATTCCGCCAGCGAACGTCCGCCCTGGTAATGGTAGACTTCAAAAGGATCTCCTGGCAGGTATTGCCAGTCAAAACTGCGGTATTGGACCCTTTGCTTGCCAAAGGTCATGTTCAGTCCGTCGTGGAATTGGCCCATGGCACCCCCCGGATGCAACAGCATCCATGCCAGCACCCAGGCACCCAATTTCCAGCAACGCGTTGTGACCGTCATGGACTCGGGAATGTACGACCCTTGCAGGTTGAATCGCAGGGAATGGGGAACTTGCGGGCCATGATTGTACTGCCTTGCAACGCTTTTTCTGAAAACACCGTGATTCTGCCAGATGGGCAGGGAGGTGCGGTTGTGTTCGATCCAGGTTTTTCCAATGCTGCCGAGTGGAGCAGGTTGGATACGATTCTGAAAGAGCAGGGGTTGCGACCTGTGGCGGTTCTTTTGACCCATGCCCACCTCGACCATGTGCTGGGTTGTGGCGGCATGGAGGAGCGCTTCGGCCTGAGGCCGAGGTTGCATGATTTGGACCGGGATACCTATGCCATGGCACCGCGAGCGGCCGAATTGTATGGCGTTCCGATGGATCCCTTGCCCGAACCGTTGGAGGAGGGTTTCGAGGATGGAGAAAAGTTGAAGTTTGGAGACTTGGAACTCCAGGTCCGTTTCACGCCGGGACATGCACCAGGACATGTTGTCTTCATAGATGCCCATGCGCAGAGGGTCATTGGAGGAGATGTCCTCTTCCAAGGCAGCATTGGAAGGACCGACTTGCCCGGGGGAGATGCAGCGGTTTTGCGGCAGAGCATCGAAGAAGTCCTGTATGCGCTGCCGGATGACTATTCGGTGGTGCCAGGACATGGCCCCATCACGGAGATTGGAGCAGAGCGCAGGAGCAATCCCTTTGTGAATTCCGCCGGAACGGGTATGCTTCAGCAGGGTTGAATGGCCTGCCCTATCTCTTGCTGAGCGTAAAGGAGAAAGTGGAACCTCTTCCCAGCGTGGAGCGCACCGAAATGCTCTGATCGTGGGCTTCGATGATGTGCTTCACGATGGCGAGTCCCAGGCCACTGCCCCCGGCATTGCGCGAGCGGCTTTTGTCAACGCGGTAGAAGCGCTCGAAAATTCGGGGAAGGTGCTCTTCTGACATGCCGATGCCGTCGTCTGCCACTTCCACCAGTACCTGCTCCTCCATGTCGTAGCAGCGCACCTGTGTGGTTCCACCACCCTCCTTCCCGTAGCGGAGGCTGTTGGTGATGAGGTTGGTAATCACCTGCTCAATCTTGGGAGCGTCTCCCTTCACTTCGATTTTCCTTGCCCCATCATCCAGAAAGACCACGGAGATGCCCGCGCGCTTCGCTTTCTGCTCGAGCTGATCCATCACCTCGCGGACCAAATGCCCGAGGTCAAATACAGAGAGGTTCAGGTCCAGCGATCCCCCTTCGATTTTCGTGATGACGTCGAGATCGTCGATGAGCCCCGCCATGCGGTCCACATTCTTGGCGGCCTTCATGAGGAACTTGCGGTTGTGTTCAGGATCTTCCAAAGCACCTTCGAGGAGGGTCAGGATGTAACCTTGGATGTTGAAGACGGGTGTCTTCAATTCGTGCGCAAGGTTTCCGATGAATTCCTGGCGGAAGGTGTCCTGCTCCTTGAGCAGCGAGATTTCCTGAATTTTCTCTGTGGCCCAATCCATTACATCGAGTCTCACCTTCTCCATGACATCTTCGCCCATGTGGACATCGCGGGCCCGCTCCTTGGTGCTCTTGAAGCGGTGGATGTTCTTGTAGATGATGCGCACTTTCTGGTAAATGAACCGCTCGATGGCGCTGTAGATGACCGCAATGGAAAGGGCAAAGAGCCCCAAGGCTCCCAAGGCCACCGCTTGGGGCGGTGCCGCCACATCGTAAGCCCAGAAAACAATCATCGACATGCCGGTGCCCAAAAGGGTCACCAAAGAGGCACATGCAAGGGCGACACCCCGGGGCGTCCGGATGTTCATTCCTCCGAGAACTTGTAACCTACTCCCTTCACGGTGCGGAAGCAGTCGTCGCCCAATTTTTCACGGAGTTTGCGGATGTGGACATCAATGGTGCGGTCTCCGACCACCACGTCGTTGCCCCAAACGGATGAAAGAATGGCACTCCGGGTGAAGACCTTTCCCGGTTGGGAGACCAAAAGGGAGAGCAGTTCGAACTCCTTTTTGGGCAAATTCAACTCCACATTGTCCTTGGTAACCACATACCGTTCGCGGTCAATGAGGATGTTCTTTCCCCGGAACACATTCTCAGCCTCTGCTTGACGGCCGTTTCGCCGGAGCAGCGCTTTCATCCGACTCAGTAAAACCCGAGGCTTGATGGGTTTGGTTATGTAGTCATCTGCTCCTGCTTCGAACCCGGCAATTTGACTGTAGTCTTCTCCACGTGCCGTCAAGAAGGCGACCACACATTTGTCGAGTTTGGGGTTTCCCCTTAATTGAACACAGGTCTCCATGCCATCCATTTCCGGCATCATGACGTCCAGCAGAATCAGGTCGGGAACCACCTTTTCGGCGATTTCGAGGGCTTCCCTTCCATCGTTTGCCGTGTACACGGAGTAACCTTCCTTCTCCAAGTTGTATTGAACTAACTCCAGAATATCCGGTTCGTCGTCGACGACCAAGATTTTTTGGTTTTCCATGACTTGGAATGGTTTGACGCCTGAAACTAATTCAGGATGCCAGTTTGACCCAACATCGGGACGCAGTGATTTTGAAAGAAAGGTTCACAAGTCCATGGGTTGACGCGGCGCTCCAAGCGGGCATCGATGAGAGCATCCTCGAGTGGCATGGCGATGTGTTGGGTGACCCTCAAGGCGAGAAGGACCAGAGGTACAACCAATGGGTTGCCCGTCGAGACACCGGCGCCCAGTGCCATTACAAGCCACGAAAGAGACACCGCAATCATGGTCATCGGAATGCTGAAGGTCGTACGAAATGCCACTTGCTCAATCCGACGTGCTGCGGCTCGCTCCATGAGGCGGGGCCATATTCCACACGTGACGAGAAAAACAACCCACGCGGGCCATCTCCACATCAAAGGCATCAGCGCGGTGGTGCGGCCCGCAATGACCCTCCCGGCTGCGGCGAAGTCATCGGTCTCTCGCGGATGCGCCATTCCAAGTGCACACAGCGCCTTGAATTCGGCAATGGCTGCATCAGGTGCCAGGGCCAATTCTTGTCCTGCTCGCTGGGTCAGACTGAGGGGAACCACCCCCATTGCACCCTCAAGAAAACGCTGAATGGCGAGGTGCACATCGTATAGCTCGCCTTCTGTAAGGTGCACGGACTGCTCCAACAAAGCAGCGTGCATGCGTTCGCTCAACAAAACCCGTGCCGTGCCGGCATCCTGGTCCAAACCGGGGATGTCATTGTAAGGGACGGGCGGTCCCAAGCGGATGCGGGCTCCTGTGCGGTAGCCCGCGTAACGTTCGAAATCCAAGTGCATCGGAATGATTTCCAGACCGCGGCTTCGGATTTCGAGCCGCTGCAAGGCCCCGGCGACGAACCGCGCCGAGCCGTGGCGGAACCTGCGAATCCTGCGTTGGTCCCGATGTCCGGCCTCAGGGAAAATGCCACAGGTTGCGCCTCTTTCCAGGCGGTCATGGGCCCTTGCAAAGGTCAAACGATTTCTGTCAGCCATATCGGCCACCCTGTCTTTGGGCCGATATATGGGCATCATGTTCAGGCGCAATAAAAGCCAGCGGGTCAGGGGTGGGCGGAAGGCATCCGCCCGGGTGAAGAAATGCAGTTGAGGCTGAAGGGTGACGCAAGCGAGCAACGGATCGGCCAATCCGTTCTGGTGGCCGCCAAACAACAAACGGGCGGGAGCAGCAGATTGGCTGGATGCGAGTTGTTCCGCCCCGGGGACTTCTGGGTCCAATCGGTGCCAGAGCCTCATGCCCCAGCGGCCCCATGGTCGAATGACGGCGTAGACCAAATGGTGCGCCGCATCCGGTATTCTGAAATTGGGCGGCGCGGTGCGTTTCATTTACTTGAGAGTGACCCCAAGCCGCTGGTTCAACTGATCACAAACCCGCTGCACCGCCTTGTCAATCGCTTTTTCACTCAATGTCTTTTCGGGGTCCTGCATTTTCATCGAAATGGCATAGGATGTGACGTCTCTCTGCTCGTCGTAGTAGACGTCAAACAACTGCAATTCGCTCAGCAACTTTCCGGAGGTCTGACGCACCACCTGCTCGATTTCTGCATAGGTCAGGCCTTTGGGAACCGAGAGGCTCAGGTCCCTTCGAACCGACGGGAAGCGCGCCAATTCGCGGGCCTTCACTTTGCGCTTGCCCATCCAGGCCATCATGGGAACCAAAGGGAGTTCGGCGTGAAATACTTCGGCTTCGATTCCGAAATGGCGCGCCGCGGCAGGCTGAACCTGACCAATGCGCGCTGCGAATCCTAGATCAGCAGTCAGCTCCAATCCTTCTTTGAAGAAATCACCTCCCGAGAGGGCACGGCGAGAAATGCCCTGGACGCCACATTGTGTCAAAAGTGCTTCGACGGCTCCTTTCAGCACGGACATTCCATCCTGCTCGGGTTCCCTCCAGCTTTCGGGTGTGGTGCGCCCCGATATCGTAAGGCAGAGATGTTCGGTTTCCCGATGGCCACCGTTTCCATCCTCGAAGTAAGACTTGCCGAACTCGAAAAAGGCGAGGTTGGGACGCTGATGATTTCGGTTGTGCGCTACAGTTTCCAGGTGCTGTGGCAGCATGCTTTGGCGCATTACATCCAGCTCGGAGCTCAGTGGGTTCAGGAGCCTGACCCCGCGCTCTGCATCGAGCCCCCTGTCTTCTGCAAGGGTGAGGTGGGCCGATGACGTGAGTGAATTGTGCATGACCTCACGGAAGCCTCTGGCCACCAGCGTATTCGCCAATCCAATGCGCAACGATTCCGGGTCCGGGTCCGGCTTGGATGAAAGGGACACTTTCATTCGGCCCGGCAACGGAATATGATCATAGCCATGGATGCGGAGGATCTCTTCCACCACATCTGCTGGCCGGGTCACGTCCCGCCGATATGCTGGGACTTCGAGGACCATTTCTTCATTTTCCTCTGATACCAGGCGGATGTCGAGCGCGCCCAGAATGCCGCGCACCCGGTCTCGGTCGAGTGAGCACCCGATCCAGCCGTCCAGTGAGCCCCAATCCAGTGACACCAGCTGCGGCCCGGGAAGGTTTCCAAGGAATTGCTGTACACCACCATCCACCTCCGCTCCGGCACAATCCTGGAGCAGGGCGACCGCCTTTTCCAAACCGTGGCGGGCCATGGCGGGATCTACGCCTCGTTCGAAGCGGAAAGAGGCATCCGTCGACAGGGTGTGCCGCTTGGCACTTTTCCTCACGGTGACGGGCTCAAACCACGCGCTCTCCAAAAACACCGAGGTCGTGGCTTCTTGGACGCCGCTCTTTTCTCCTCCATAGATGCCCGCCAAGCACATGGGTTGGTGGTCATCGGCGATGATCAGGTCGGCCGAATCCAATGTGAGTTCTTTTCCGTCGAGCGTGGTAAACGGTTCGCCGGGCTTTGCCTTTCGAACCTTGACGACACCGCCGTCAATGTGGTCGGCATCGAAAGCATGAAGAGGCTGACCCAGGTCGTGCAGGACATAATTGGTCACATCGACCACATTGTTGCGCGGTTCCAGTCCAATGGCCCGGAGTCGCTGTTGCATCCATTCCGGTGAAGGGCCCACCTTCACATTGCGCAGCGCAATGCCCAGATAGCAAGGAGCGCCTTCAGGGTCTTCCACTTCTATTCTGATGGGTCCGTTTCCCACAGAAAGTTGGGCCTCGGGCAAGTCCGTGAGATCCGGCACGCGGCGCCCCACTTCAGCGCCACCACTCCACAGCAATGCTGCCCGAAGGTCCCGGGCGACACCCATGTGGCCCATGGCATCCGTTCGGTTGGGGGTCAGGCCAATCTCAATCTGGTGGTCGCTGGACACGCCAAGGGCGTCTGCGGCAGGACTGCCAACACGCGTTGACGCCGGCAAAACGAGAATGCCGTCGTGGTCCGTTCCGATTCCCAATTCATCTTCGGCACAAATCATGCCTTCGGAAACCTCCCCGCGGATCTTCCCCTTCTTGATTTTGAAAGGCTCTCCTTCGGAAGGGTAGCAGGTAGCTCCTACGGTGGCTACGATCACCTTTTGGCCGGCAGCTACATTCGGCGCTCCACAGACGATGCTCAATGGCTCTCCCGTACCCACATCGACCGTGGTGATCCGCAATCGATCCGCGTTGGGGTGGGGACCACAGGTCAACACTTCACCGACCACCATTCCCTTCAATCCGCCTGGAACGGCTGGGATTTCCTGGACCCCTTCGACTTCCAATCCCGTTGCGGTCAGCACATCGGCGACGGTCTGTACATCGGAACCCGCTTCCTGGGGGAGCGGGAGCCAGGTCTTGATCCATTCAAAAGAGATGTTCATTCCGCGCGTTTTGGGGCACCCTTCGGCGCCCGCGAATTTAACCCAGCCATACCAGCTGCAAGGCATTCACAAAATCAGTGGTTTCTCGTCCCGCGGTTTAATAACTTGTCGCGGGCCATGAAGAGAAGGAAGCCGAGCGCTTCCAGAACATTAGATGCAATTGCCGTGAAAAAGATTCTCATCGTAGAGGACAATCAATTTCTGAGGACCACAACCGCTGATATCCTTCAGCTTGCGGGATACGATGTCATCCAGGCCGAGCATGGAAAGGCGGGAGTGGAGCGCGCCCAAAGGGACCGTCCTGACATGATTGTGTGCGATGTGGAAATGCCGGAGCTGGACGGGTACGGGGTATTGCATTATCTCTCCAATGACCCTACGACAGCGATGATCCCCTTTATTTTTCTGACATCGCGGGACGGCGCCGAAGAAATGCGAAGGGGCATGTCCAGCGGAGCGGATGACTACCTGGTCAAGCCTTTTAGCGAGGCTGATTTGCTGGCCACCATAGAGGTGCGATTGAAGAAGAGCGCCATTCTCCAGCGGGAATATGGAAGGCCACCGCAACGACTGAACGAGTTCATTGCAGACGCCAGTGCGCAAGGAGGAATCCCGGGAATTGAAGTGGGGGACCGTCCCCGCAAGTTTGCATCCGGTCAAGTTTTGTTTGCGGAAGGAGACGCTACGAACCACGTGTACTACGTGGCATCTGGGGTAGTCAAGGTGTTCCGAACGGACAATTATGGCAAAGAGCTCATCATCGAGCTCTGCAAGCCCGGCGACTTCATTGGGCACATGGATGTGCTCAAGGGACTGGAATACACAAGTGGAGCAGAAGTTCTGGAGAGTACGGAGTTGCACATGATTCCCCGCAAGGTCTTCTTGGATCTCATGCACCGAAACCGGGACGTGGCCATGCGGTTCATCCGATTGCTCGCAGGAGAGGTGACCCAGAATCAGCAGCGTTTGCTGGCATTGGCCTACGCCTCGGTGAGAGAGCGTACGGCACAGGCACTGCTGGACTTGAACGATCGGTTCAAGGAGTCAGAGAATAAGCCACAGCTGAGTCGGGAAGACTTGGCAGGTATGGTGGGCACTGCCAAGGAAAGTTTGATCCGGGCGCTCAGCGATTTTAAATCGGACGGCTGGGTGAGCCTTTCCGGAAAGAACGTCCTGATTGAGGACGAGGCTGCCCTCAAGCGCTTTGCGGGCCGATGACCCCTGACGGATCGTCACCGAAATAGTCAATCAGTCCCCTTCTGATGAGCACATCCTGCTCCCTCGGTTCGAGATGGGGCAGTGGAATCCGCTCCTCAAAGTGCGGCCAACCTTCCTCATCGCGTCCCATGAACGCGTAGAACCCTTGTGGCACGAGAACGGTACAAACCGCTACGTGCATCAGGTCCATTTTTTCATCCTTCCGGAAGTTCCTGAACCCTTGCCCAAGTTCTTGCACGCCCACCAGATATAGAATGTCTTGGAGGTCCATGCCTCCCCCGAAGCGCCCCTCTAGCACCGAGAGCAGCTCGCGCCAACGGGTCTCAAATTCCACATCCATGGTTGTTTCTGTCCTGTCAAAGCAGAAAGGAGAGCCAACGGGCTCCCCTTTCAAATGTCGGGATGACTGGACTCGAACCAGCGACCACACGTCCCCCAGACGCGTACTCTACCAACTGAGCTACATCCCGGTTTTCGCCGAAGCGGAGCGCGAAAATAGGCAATTCCTCCCGTCATCGGGAAGAAACGTCATTCCATGATGACCGTCTGCTCGTTCGTCAGCTCCTCCTCAATTTTGATGATGCCGATTCCGGTCAGGGAGCCCTTGGTGGCTTGGATGTCGAGCACTGCAAAGCCGGCTTGGCCCTGCTTGTAGTACTCGGAGAAATTGAAGCTCACACTGCCAGCGGCATTCGTGACCTGCGTGGTGTCAAACCGGAGCTCACCGATGTAGTTCTGGGTGCCTGAACCTACCGCGTAAAGCCTCACTTCAGCACCCTGAACGGGCGCCCCCAGGCTGTTCTGCACGTATACCACGGCTACGGTGTCTTCGATTTCATTGCAGCCGGCAAATCCGGTCATCAAAGCCACGAACAAAGCGAGCGGGCCAAAGGCGTGGAGGGGGGTGATCGATTTCATAATTTCGAAGGCGCTGGGGGGAGGCAAAGATTTGCATTCCCTACGGTGCCCACAAATAACGCAAATTCCCTTCTTATGGTTGTCTCCATCCTGCGCACGCTTCCCCTCATCACATTGTTCACGCTGAGTACCCTCTGTGCATCGGCTGCAGGAGATCCGGACCGCAAAAAGGTTCGAATCGAAACCTCCAAGGGAACAATCGTCGTTGAGCTCTACGACGAAACCCCCAAGCACCGGGACAATTTCTTGAAGCTGGCGGGGGAAGGGTTTTATGATGGTTCGTTGTTTCACCGTGTGATTGGCGGTTTCATGGCCCAAGGGGGAGACCCTGAATCCAAGACCGCACAACCCGAGCAGAGGCTCGGGACGGGCGGACCGGGATACACCGTTGAAGCAGAAATTGATCCTGCCTTCATCCACGTGAAGGGCGCCTTGGCTGCAGCGCGTCAGGGAGACCAGGTCAATCCACAACGCCGCAGCAGTGGCAGCCAGTTCTACATCGTACAGGGACGTGACGTGACCAAGGAGTCTCTCCAGAAATTGGTGATGAGCAAGGGCAGCGCGGGCCAGCCTTTTTCATATACGCCGGACCAAATTGCGGCCTACGAAGAACTGGGCGGGACGCCCCACCTGGACATGCAGTACACGGTTTTTGGAAGGGTCATAGAAGGTTTGGATGTTCTGGATGCCATTTGCGGGGTTCAGGTCAACCGATCCAACCGTCCCCTGGAGGACATTTCCGTGCGGATGGAGATCATCGATTGAACGGAATGAGCGATTTGAATCAGGCCGAGTTGGACCGCATGCTCGGCGAGGCGAAACAGGCCGACGTATCCACGCCGGAAGCGCTGGAGGCTTTTCGCATCGCCCATTTCGGGCGACAGGGACTGCTGAAGGACCTGAATGAACGCTTCCGAGAAGTTCCCGGTCCGGAAAAGCGGTTGATGGGCCAAGCATTGAATGCGTTCAAGCAAGAGCTGCAAGCGTTCTTCGACCAAGCAAAAATCAGCCTGACCGCAGAAGAGGATGCGGCGACCAGCGGTGCGGACCATACCCGTCCGAGTGGTGAGGTTCCGTTGGGTTCCCATCACCCCATCAGCATTGTGCGGCGGGAAATCCTGTCCATTTTCGACCGCATGGGATTCACTGTGGCGGATGGCCCTGAGATCGAGGACGATTGGCACGTCTTCTCCGGATTGAATTTCCCCGAGGAACATCCAGCGAGGGACATGCAGGACACCTTCTTCGTCCAGCGCGATCCTGATTTGCTTCTGCGCACCCACACGAGCTCGGTACAGGTGCGTGAGATGGAAAAAAGACAGCCCCCGCTGCGCATCGTCATGCCGGGAAGGGTATTCCGCAACGAGGCGATCAGTGCACGGGCCCACTGCATCTTCCATCAGATTGAGGGATTGTATATCGATCGGGACGTCAGCTTTGCCGACCTCAAGCAGACTTTGTTGGTCTTTGCAGAGCAGTTTTTTGGGCCTGGGACCCGGATACGATTGAGGCCCAGCTATTTCCCATTCACCGAGCCCAGCGCCGAGATGGATGTTTACTGGGGTTTGGAGACCGAAGTGGACAAGCGCATCACAAAAGGGACCGGCTGGCTGGAAATCATGGGCTGTGGTATGGTGGATCCCGCCGTGCTGGAGGCCTCGGGGATTGATCCCAAAGTGTATTCCGGATTTGCTTTCGGAATGGGCATTGAGCGGATTGCGATGCTGAAGTGGCAGATCGGAGACCTTCGGGCCTTTTTCGAAAACGACGTTCGGTTCCTCGAGCAGTTCACCGGGCTTTCCTGAGCCGCACTTCTGTTCCTGGGGTTTTCAACGCAGGGACCCTCACACTCGGAGAAGCTCCGGGTCGTGACATCCTTCCCTCAAGGTAGCTTGTGGCATCGTGCACAGGGTCTGTTTAATCGTCCTGATTTTGTTGTCAGTTTCTGCTTCGGCCGATGAGCAGACAGGGCAGGCGTGGCTGGAACAAGCCGATTCCTTGCGAAATGAAGGGCAGGATGCCGCGGCACTCGATTTTCTGAATTCAGCGGAAGAACAGTTCAGACGTTCGGGTCAATCCTGCTGGGTAGCCAGGTTTGCGGAGCGCCGGGCACGCATTCACAGGGACTGGAGCAACCCCTCCCACACGGCTGAAGCCTTGGCTGCTGCGTTGCTCGCCGCTGTCAGATGCCCTGAATTGGACCGCGAAGTAGAGGGCTGGCAGTTTGCCCTGGCCCAGGCCAAATTGGAACTGGGCGACCGGGATGAGGCGAGGTGGATTTTGGCCAATCTCGTGGTGGAAGGGGCAGAGCGCCGCTCGGACCTTCAGTATCGAAACTTGGCGGTTGAGTCCATGGGACGCCTGGCCCAACTTTCTCTTGAGGAGGGGGCTTTCGCGACGGCAGAGAAGGACTTTGGGAGATGGGCCCAGGAACTGGAGGCCATGGGGCGCGACCCGGAGGCTCTGGACGCTTGGGGTTGGTCTGCCGTCAGTGCGGCATTGGATGGCCGCCATTCGGAGACATGGTCCGCCATTCGCGACCACCCGAGTTGGGTGGCGCTGCCGCCAAAATCGCAGGCCGTTCGGGCTTTGGGATGGGCACAATTGCTCATCGGAGCGCGGGCAATGAACACATTCGATTCCATCGCAACCTGGTCTTGGTCCGACCAGTTGCAAAGGGCACCAGGAACGGTGGATGCCCATTTGGAGACAAGGTGGGCTTTGATGCGCGCCCGCCGCCATCGTTCCGATCATGTGGCACAGGCGTTGGCGGCTTCCCATCAGGCGGAATTGGCTGCGCGCAGCATTGCAGACCTCGCACTGCGGGAGGAAAATCTTTCGGAAGCCTTGAGGTTGCGGGCCAGCATCTTGGCGGGCACAGGAGCAGTGGGCCCCGCTTACTTTGCCTTGCATGAAGCCGACAGCTTGAGCCGGGCATCAGAAAGGGCAGAGAGTGCGAGGTCGGGGCTGTTCGAGAGTGAACCCTGGTTGGCTGCCATCGGAGACAAAAGGACGCGGATGGAGACCGAACAGATGTGGTTCTGGCGCAACACCGCCGCAGTGCTCGCCTTCATCCTGTTGTCGGGGGGAATCTTCGCATGGCGCGCTTCAGCTCGGTCTGCAAGGCTGAGGTCGAGACTGAGGCGGCTGCAGCAGCATTGGTTGCCCGGAAGACAACACCAGGTGCTGGAGTTGGCCAAATCGGGAGCCCGCCTCGCTGATTCTGCCCAGTCGCATCCGTTGCCCGCGGAGTTGAAGCAGGAATTGGCAGAGTTCGGAAGGTTGGCAGCGTTGTGTGCGGATGAGATGCGCCATGACCCGGTGAATCTCAAGGAAATTTGCTTGGCGCTGGCCGATGATAGGAAAGCAGAGGGAGCCTTGCAGTGGTCCCTTTTTGAGGAAGTGCCTTTCAAGGGAGACCCCGGTCAACTTCGGGATTTTCTATCGGTGCTGTTGTCAGGGCTGGGACAGGGAGGTTGCAGGATGTCGGTGAGAAGCCGGACCGATGGTTTGGAGGTGTCCTTCGATGAATTCACAGAGCGGGCTTGGTGGCGTGAAGCCATGACCCTCTTTGCCGGGGATGGAGAGGTACGCCATTGGTCACTTGTTCGGTTGCGGTGCGACCGATTGGGCGGCACCATGCAACTTGATTGCGATGCAGCCGGCGCGAAATGTCTCAAAGTGGAGCTTCCCGTTTACTCGGCGTAGACCACCTGTGTGAGGACGTTGCCTACTTTTTCGAGTACCTCAGGATCGATCGCATCCAGGTTGTCCCCATG
>Ga0181559_10002910_pt1 | contig 16894 bp, 13 predicted proteins | sample 011ome_21_FD_133752 | JGI IMG/M metagenome (GOLD analysis project Ga0181559, IMG submission 133752) | Coastal salt marsh microbial communities from the Groves Creek Marsh, Skidaway Island, Georgia - 011508AT metaG (megahit assembly) | ecosystem: Environmental > Aquatic > Marine > Intertidal...
AAAGGATGATTATCGCTTTGATGCTATCGTTTACCATATCGTGAACAGTGATGCTTTCCGTATGCGCGAAAGCATGCTCAGCGCCAATGAAAGCAATGCGCCACAACAGGCCTCACTCTAGAACTCACTGACAAAACAGGACACAGACCATGTTTATCAGCAAAAAACACTTGTCACGCAGAACCCTGCTCAAAGGCGCAGGTGCTTCCATTGCCCTGCCCATGCTTGACGCCATGACACCGGCACTGGGGCAACCTGCAAAAGGCTTTCCCCGCCTCGGATTTGTGTATTTTCCCCATGGTGCCGTGATCCATGAGTGGGCACCGAAACAGACGGGCACCGATTTCGAATATTCGAAAATCCTCAAGCCCATGGAATCACTGCACGACTATGTCACGATCGTGTCCGGCATGCGCAACAAGGCCGCCGAAAACGGTCCGGCCCCGCATTCCATTACCGAGGAAACCTGGCTGTCCTGTGTTGCACCAGGCGACAGGGACCGCAGTGCTGAAGGCATCAAGGGCATGACGGTTGACCAGTTGGCTGCCCGCATCATCGGTGATACCACACCACTGCCTTCACTGGAGCTATGCGGTGAACCCGGTGGTGCCATCAACTACCGTACACCCCAGCAGCCATTGCCGCTAGAAGGCAATCCGCGCAAGGTGTTTTACACTATGTTCGGCCAGGGTGATACCTATGAAGAACGTATCCAGATCCTGGACCAGTCCCAGAGTCTGCTCGACTATGTGCGTGAAGCCACCTCCAGCCTGAATCGCAAGTTAAGCCCGGCCGACCGTGTCAGGGTGGATGATTACCTGTCATCGGTGCGTGAAGTGGAAACCCGTATTGAAAAACTCGAGGAAGGTGCCAGGGAGCTGACCGGCTTGCCCGATGCGCCGCTGGGACCACCGGATGATTTTACCGAGCTGCTGGATATCCAGTTCGAGATGATTGCCCTGGCCTACCAGAACGACCAGACCCGGATTGCCTCCATGCGCATGATCAAGGAAGCGAGCATGCGGGTGTTTGATAACCTGGGTATTGCAGAGTCTTTCCATCCGCTGTCCCATCACCAGGAAGATCCGGTCAAGTGGGACTTGCTGGTCCGCATCCAGCGTCACCTTACTGAACGTGCCGTCAGGTTTGCCGAACGTCTGAAAGATATGGAAGATGCCGAGGGCAATATTCTCGATAACTCCATCATCCTGTTTGGCAGCAACATGGGTAACAGTGACCTGCATAATGCCGACCCGATTCCTTCAGTGCTGCTTGGACATGGCGGCGGTATCAAGGGCGGCCAACACCTGCATTACCCGCAAGACACACCACACTCCAGGCTGCTGCATACCATGCTTGAACGTGCCGGAGTCAGTATCGAAAACTTTGGCGACAGCACCGGACCGATCGCCGAAGTGTAATTTTCGAACAGGAACAAAAAAAGCCCGCTTCATGCGGGCTTTTTTATGAACAGGTTTTTAATATTTTCACTTACCTGACAGCCAGGCCCTGTTCTTCCAGTAACTCTGTAATCAGTGCCATGGAGTGGGATTTTTCCTCGGCCGGATGCGTGGCCAGGAAGACACCTTTCGCCCAGGTCAGGGGCGTGCGTCCCTCGTTGTCCTCAACATCCAGTTTGGCACCCTGTGCTACCAGGTACTCGATGATGTCATTGGAACCGCGATTGGCAGCACCATGCAGGGCGGTCAGTCCCATGGAGTTGGCCTGGTTAACATCCATGCCCAGTTCGAAGCACAGCTTCACGGCTTCCAGCAATTGCTCTTCACCTTCGGTAAAGGTCTGCGAGACAACCCAGTTGACACCGGCGGCAGCCATCAGCGGGCTGGTGCCCTGGTAGGTATTGATATGCGGGTCAGCACCGTATTCCAGCAGCAGCTTCATCACGGTGAGGTCACCGGCAAGGGAGGCGCTCAGGAAGGGAGTCTGGCCGGTAAAGTCGACCCATTCGAGGGAGCCTACCCCCAGGAAGTGATCCCGGAACGGGGGTGTCTCCTTGGTCCTGGCATTCACATTGGCACCTTTGTCGAGCAGGTTGCGTATCAGTGCGAGGACCGGCTCGCGATCAACATAGTTGGTAAAAGTTTCGCTGTCCACGTACAGGTTGCGCACATTGACTGCTTCCCAGAGTGGGGTGCGGCCGTACCAGTCGGCGACATTGATTTGTGATCCCCGGTCGATGAGCAGTTGTGCTGTTGCCATTTTGTTATTGGAGATGGCCATGAGCAGGGGATAGATGCCATTGGCATCTGCCTGGTTGATGTCGGCCCCGGCGTCCAGCAACAGCCGGGCAGCTTCAGCATGGTCACCCCGGGCGGCATAAAGCAGTGGGGTCATTTTTCCGGGAATGGGGTCACGGCGACCCCGGTCAGCGGGTGTTCCACCGCGAATGATGCCCAGGCCAAAACCATAGCCGCGTTGTGAATTGGGGCGCACCCAGCGCTCCTCGCCAACCACGGCGGTGGCAGCATTGGGATCGGCCCCTTGTTCCAACAGGTACTGGATAACCGTGTTATGTCCCTGGCGGGCGGCAATCATCAGGGCTGTCTGGTCGAAATTCGGATCCCTGGCGCTGATGTTGGCACCGTGCTCTACCAGGGCTTGTACAGGGCCGATCTCACCGACAGCGGCGGCGGACAACAGGACAGGTTCGCCGGTATTGATAGCAGTGTTGCTGTCGGCTCCTGCGTTGAGCAAGGATTCCACCATGGCTGCACTGCCATTGGCCACAGCAAGTGAAAGCGGGGTTTCCCCGTAGCGGCTGCTGATGTTGGGATCAGCGCCATGACTGAGCATGGCGTTGACGGCCTCAACCTCATCGTAGCGAACCAGCCAGTGCAGGGCGGGAGTGTCGTACTGGCCGATGGCATCGGGATCTACGCCGGCTTCAAGCAGGGAATTGATTTGAACAATATCGCTGTTCATGGCGGCATCCGCCAGTTTGCCCGGTGTGGCAGCATCACTGGAAGCGGCCCAGGCCAGCGGAGATGCCAGCAGGCAGAGCAGGCAGACCAGATGGTTTTTCATGTTTCCCCCTTGTCGCAGCATGTGCGTCATGAAATGACCGGATAAGGCAGGGATCCGGTCGGCCAGCTTTTGGGTGGGCTGGCAAACAATGTAATTAGTCTTATGAAAGAACTTATAACGCTCTCGGCGCTTTGCCGTCAAGGGAATACACGAGTATCAACGATTGGTCCACAATTGAAATATGTCCCCGGGGCTGAATCGGGGAAATCCCGTGGAATAAGGGGCTTCAGGGGTAATGGTGAATTGTCGGGTCTTCTCCTAACCTGCTATTATTCGCCACTCTTGAAAGGGGTAGTCCAGATGATTATGCATTTTAAGCCGACGGCTGTGACCTTGTCCGCGGTGATCACCATACTTGCCATTTCCGGTACAGCCATGGCCCAGAATTTCGAGCCGCTGAAGGTACCGTCCCCGCTGGGCGACATTGTCAGGGACCTTGATGTCGATGAACGTGGCCCCGATGGCAGCACCCCCCTGCAATGGGCTGTGTATGACCAGGATATTCCGCGTATCAGGGAACTGATTCGAGCCGGTGCCGATGTCAATGCCGCCAATAACTATGGTGCCACGCCCTTGCAACTGGCCGCGGAAGTGGCCCATGTGGACATCATGAAGATGCTCCTGGATGCCGGTGCCGATGTAGATTCGGCAAACCCGGAAGGACAAACCGCCCTGATGCTGGTGGCCAGAACCGGTAATCTTGAAGCTGCCAGGTTACTGGTCCGTCATGGCGCAACCATCGATGCCAGGGAACAATGGGGCCAGCAGACTGCCCTGATGTGGGCTTCTGCCCGCCGTCATCCCGCGGTGATGCAATTACTGATTCGTGAAGGTGCAGACATCAATGCCATTTCCGCGGTGCGTGATTACAACAGTCATGTCACGGCCGAAGGTCGCGCCAAAAGACTCGACACTGGCGGCCTGACACCCCTGATGTTCGCGGTGCGGGAAAATTGCAAAGCCTGCGTGGAATTACTGATTGATAGTGGCGTTGACCTGGACTTGCCGGACCCTGATGGCGTGTCTCCCTTGCTGCTCGCCATTCTCAATACCCACTGGGATATTGCCAGGCAACTGATCGAGGCCGGAGCAGATATCAATCAGTGGGACATGTTCGGGCAGGCACCACTGTTCGCCGCGGTCAGTAATCGCAGGGATGCCGGGCTGACTATTGACGGCATCATGAATGAAACTGACGGGATGACTGTGGTCAACATGTTGCTTGACGCGGGGGCCTATCCCGAGATGGAACTGTTTTACCGGCCGGCCAAAGCCAGGGGCGGGTCGCTCTCCCGGGGTACAACGCCACTTATCCAGGCCGCCAGCAATGGCGATGTTGAAGTCATCAAAAAGCTCCTGGCTAATGGTGCTGATGCAGGCAAACCCCAGGCCAACCTGGAGACGCCGGTATCTGCATTGGCAGGAGCCCGTGGCAACCAGGACGAACTGGTGGAAGGGTTAAGGATCCTGGCCGAGGCGGGTGCGGACCTGAACGTGATGGCCACACCGCATCATCTGCAACGGGCCCGTGGCGGGACTCCACTGCATTACGCTGTCAGGGCCGGTAACGACAAGGTGGTCGAAGCGCTGGTAGAACTTGGCGCGGATATTAATGGCAAGGACCTTGATGGGCTGACGGCACTGGATTACGCCGAAGCCAGGGGCTATATCGGGTTCCTCGGCCTGCGCCAGGAGCCTGATGAAGAAATGGCTGGTCTGCTCCGCAGTCTGGGTGCCGTCGATGAACTGGACACCACGCCGTACTGGCCAAATATTGGCCCCCCGTTTTTTTACCCTGGCAGTATTTTCCCGCTGGATCCTGACCAGGAAAAACATGCCCTGGTCCCAGGCTCAATAGATCATCAATAGTTGTTGACCATGAATAAAGCATTTACCCGCAGAAAGTTTCTCACGACCAGTTCATGTGCCCTGGGTGCCGCTGCCCTTGGGGAGTCTGTTTACCAGGACGCAGCCGCGCAACCGGCTGAAATCACACGAGTCGACCTGAACCATGCCTGGGTTTTCCAGGGTGGTGGTTGCAATGTCTTTGCCATACCCGGGATGACCGAGGATGGTGTGTTGATGGTTGATGGCGGTCTGGCTGATCATACCGGCGCCATCCTTGATGCGGTCTATGACACCTTTGGCCAGGAGCGTGTACACACCCTGGTCAATACTCACTGGCATCCTGAGCAGACCGGTGCCAATGAGCGTCTTGGTGCCGAAGGCACGGTTATCATCGCCCATGAAAAAACCAGAATGTTCCTGGAAAATGCCGTGATGTCTGCCCTTTACGAAGGGCGCTACGGCCCTCTCGCCGATGCCGGTCTGCCTGTCACAACACTGAGCGGTACAGGGACCTTCAAATTTGCCGGCCAGGAAATTATCTATGGCTACCTGCCTGCAGCACATTCGGAAAGTGACCTGTTTCTCTATTTCCCGATACTCGACATCCTGATTGCCGGTGGCCCGGTGACTACCGACCAATGGCCGATCCTGGATATACGCCATGGCGCCTGGACCGGTGGCCTGGTCTCCGCCTACGAGATGCTGGGGCAGATAGTCAGTGCAGATACTACGGTCATTCCAGCCCACGGCCCCATCATCAGTGGTACAGACTTGTTACGGATGCGCGCCATGTATACCAACTTCCACCTGGACCTGGCAGAACAGCTCAATCTGGGCATGGGCCCCAAGGATACGGTGAACATGGGATTACTGGATGATTACGTGGATCAGTACGGTGACCCGACGCAATTCATTGATTACGCCACCCGCAGCATGCAGCGTGCCTTCGTTCCGGATTGAAGCCAGCTGCCGGTAATTTGTCTTCCAGGCAAGCTTCGAGCCCATAAATCACTCCTGTTGTCCTGCAAGGAATGTGAGATTCATCACAGGTTCTGTATTTTCCGTGCCGGTAAAAAGTGATTCTGAGGCAGTTGTCACGACACTTGTCACCTGACTGCTGTACATTCCCTGCTCCCCAGCCACCTGATTATTAAGGAAAATACCGTATTCCAGGCAATTGAGCGGGTGTGCAGAGGTGCTATAGCAGTGAAAACGGGGGCAGGAAGCCAGAAATAATAGGAATTATTCCGTCTTGAAGGGTGTAATATAGGTGTAATAATACAATCTGTTAGAATTAGCCATCAACGTACTGTTATATATGAATTTTTTCATGCTCAAAAAAACTCTCGGAAGAGCCTGCCAAAAAGGCTTCACGCTTCTGGAGCTCATGATTGCCGTCGCTATCCTGGCAATCATTATTACCGTGGCGTTTCCCAGTTTTTCCGATATTGGAGATACCCAGCGCCTGGTGGGGGCTACGGAACAGATTTATGGACATATCCAGCAAACGCGTTCGGAGTCTGTAACTGGGAATACCCCGGCTTATATCAAGTTTGATGCCGATGGCACCAATTCCTGGGAATATGGATTCAGTACGACGGGAACTACCTGTGATCTCACCGTATCGTCCCCGTTGACGGCCAATGCCTGTGTCACGGTTGTCGACGATGGTGACGGCAATGTGGATCCAGGAGACGGCACCGTGGATACCGATGACCTGATATTGAACCACTTCGACAGTACTGAATGGAACGATGTCAAACTGAGTATTGCTTCCTTTTCAAGTGGTAATTCCCAGATAGAGTTTGATCCTGTGCGCGGAACTTCCACGGACGGAGAAATCAACCTGGAAAGCGGAAATGGCAAGCGGCTGAGGATAGAAGTGAGCCTGCTGGGCAGACCTACAATCTGTAATCCGTCACCCACGATCACCGTGTCCAACTACGCCGGGTGTTAACAAATTGTGATGAAGACGATGAAAAATAAAAAAATCCAGTCCGGATTCACCATAACTGAGCTGTTGATCACAATGGCACTAGGTCTGAGTATTGTAGGCTCCATACTCGTTGGCTATATGGCAACCTATACGAGCTCCATGGATACACTAGCTGCAAGCAAAATGAACCAGGATCTGAATGCCGTGATGAACCTCATGATCAATGAGTTTCGCAGGGCCGGTTATTCCGGTAATGCAGCAGCAGCTTCGAGCCCGACGGAAAATATGTTCAACCAGGCCGACGGCAATCCTGATGGTAATGCGGTAACAGCTCTGGAAGTCTATGACAGCATGGCAAGTAATACCCAAATGGTGCCAGCTGGCGATGGCACCTGGACCAATGGCGGTGGCGTTACTGAAGGCAGTTGCATTGTTTACGCCTACGACCGTGATGAAGACGGAGTCGTCGATGCAAATGAACTCGGCGGTTTTCGGTTGAACGCAGGCGTTGTTGAATTACGTACTGCTGGTGATGTGAACGATCCCGATACCTGTTCCACCAGCGCCAGCAATATCTGGCAGGCACTGACCGACAGCGACTTCATTACTGTGTCTGAGCTGACTTTCAACCTGGATAACTCGGAGTGCCTGAACACCCGGGAACCGGATGGCATTGATAACGACGGTGACGGTCTCATGTATGAAGGTTTACCACCTAATGATGATTTAGATGAGGCGGATTGCTATGACGTACCCATGCATGCAGCAGCCAGTGGCAACATCACCGTGGAAACCAGGCAGATCAGTATTACCCTGACTGGCAACCTGACCAGTGACATTTTTGTAGATATTTCCCTGAATCAGGATGTGCGTGTCCGCAATGATCTTGTGAGGATACGCTGATGAATTACTCCGGGAAACTCTTGAGTCCCTCAAAATTTCATGCAAAACAACGTGGTGCACTGACACTGGCGATCTCATTGGCTATTCTCATGCTCAGTACTCTGGTCACATTCAACGTGTCCAAGGCCATTCTCATGGAGCAGAGGATCACCAATAACGATACCCGCGCCAAGATGGCTTTCGAGGCCGCCGAAGCTGGAGTGATCGCGGCGCTGGATTACATCGAGAATGACCCGGATCGTGACCTGTTGGTTAATACCTACAACGGCGGTGCGACTGCTTGCGGGCTGCCAGTGGGGAGCACCATGGACTGTATTTTTGACACGGATGCTGACGGCCAGGGTGATACCAATGTCAAGACTGTGGGCTCTGCCAACGTCACCGTTACCCTGACGGATCTTTCGGGGAACCTGACCAATATCCAGATTGTGGCGACTGGTACTAGTGATGACGGCATGGCGGTCAGGCAGATCACCCAGACCATCCAGACCATCAACCCCCTGCCCAATGTGCCGGACAACCCGGTGATCACTCGCGGCAGCATGATTATCGGTGGTTCGGCCACGGTGCATAACCCGGAAGGGCACAGTACCATCTGGACTGGCGACGAAATTGACATGGGCTCGAACAACAGTACGGCCACCGAAGTTCCTGACATCGGTGCAGCAGAGTACCCGGTGTGCATGGATACACCACCAAATTTCTGTACTTCCCTGATCCAGGCCTCGGACAATGCGGTTAAAGGATTGGATGTCATCGAAAACGACACGAGCCTCAGTGCATTGTCTGATGTCGAATTCTTCGAAAACTTTTTTGGTATCAATCCTACGACCTACAGGTCGTCGCTGGTGACCCTTGATACAGTGCCGGGTTCTGCCAATACTGACATCGACCTTGCCCAGCATGAAGTGATCTGGATCGAAGGAGATCATACATTTTCGGGTGTCACCGTGGGTTGCTCGATAGCAGTAACAGGTTCCAACGTTTGCCCATTGGCTAACCGGAAACCCAGTATTGTCATTGTCAACGGCGATGCCGACTTTTCGGGTGGCCCACATTTTTACGGCATCCTGTTTATTATGGGAGATGTCAATATTTCCGGTAATACCACTATCCATGGTGCTATGGTCACAGCCGGTAATACTGAGAGCAGCACGGGTGGTAGTTTTGATGTCACGTATAACTCAACCATCCTGGGAGGAACCTCGCTGGCGGGTGCGACTACCGGCAGCGCCGGCACGTGGAAGGATTTTTAAATCCGGGAGCAACACATGAAAATCTTCAGGCGCAAAAATTCTGGATTTGGTTTGATCGAGATCCTGGTAACTCTGGGCGTGCTCTCCGTGGGTATCCTGGGTGTGACCACACTGCATGGCGTTATCGCCAGGCAGAGTAATGACAACAAGGCGCGATCGGAAGCCCTCAATATCGCCCAGTCACGCATAGAAGATATGCGTAACTATACCAATGCAGCAGGTTCTGTCACCGGTTTCAACGACTTGTACGATGATACAGTCGGGTTTGAAAATGCCACTGCTATCGAGGGCATCAGCACCGATTTTACGCGCTCAGAAAGTATCACCACCACAGGGACCATGAAAGACGTTGTTGTCCAGGTCGCATGGCAGGACGTTTCCTCGGTAACTCAAACTGTCAGTCTTAGCACGGAGTTTTCCTTTGTTTCACCCCGCAAGGTGGGTGACTCGGCACTGGAGTCCTCCGTAGAAAAGGTGGACTCCCCGACCGGGCGTGCCAGGCTCGGTGACGGTACGGTTACCGATGAGCAACTGGCAGATGAAAACACAGTGGATAACAATGACGGCACCAAAGAGCTTATTGACGGGACGGACAGGTTGCTTGCTGTTGGCAACGACGTCGTACTCACACTGGTCGAGGCTTGTCAGACAGAAGGTGGCACGTGCGCTGATTTCGTCAGGATCAATGGTAAAGTCTATGTTGACAGGGACGCATTGGGCGGCCTGCCCATGGGCAATATCAACGTTATTGCATCGGACGCCGCATTTTGTGCCCGCAGTTATGTGCCCAGTGGCATGACCGAAGATGAACGTATTTCTGTCAGCAATAACGATGTCACCACCGTCAAAACATCAGCGGCAACGGCTGGTGAATACGAGTACTTCGATTACACCTGCTACCTGGGTGGTGGCTGGCATGGGAATGTCGGCTTACTGATTTCCGGCAATGTTAACTGGGACGGCTGTGTTGGTGATCCGACCACCGCCAATGCCTGGGCGCAACCGATTCGTGCTTCGCGCCGTGTGTACCGTGGCATGCTGTACAAGATTGATGAAAATGAGCCTGATGGAAAAGAGAAGGTGGATGGCGAAGCCCTGGTTCAGTATTACACCCAGGGCATAGGAGATAGTGTTGTGCTGCCGCCAGTTTCAGCGGATACAGCCACTGTAACCGCGACCCATGATTTTGTAATCACTGGTGGATTTACCACGTCACAACTTGAAAACTCCAATCCGTGCCTGAACCTGGGACCGATGACCCGCACCGATTCCAATGTCAACGGTACTCCTGGAGACTTGTTCGAGGGTATTCCCGATGACTTTTACTGTCTCAATGACGGCTATACAGAAGATCCTGACGGGTTGTCGACCCTGGATGTGATTCCGCCAGGATTTGGTGTGGAAGTTGACGACTCCTATGGCAACACTTGCCCCTACAATCCTGCTGACCCGCCGGCAACTTTGCACCATGTAACCGGTCAGGTCACCATTTCTGCGCCGGTTACCGGTGATAATAACGTTCTCGCTGATGGCCTTGGTGCATTTACCTCGGATGGTCCGGGTACTTGTGTCATTGGTTCTGTTTCCACACCTGACTCCAATACCTACACCAGGGATTACGATTGCATCGTCTATGACTGGAGCACCACGATCAATGATGTTGAGGTTCTGAACGGGTGGACTGGCTATATCGAGGTGGACTACGACCGATCAAGTATGAGTTGTGACCCGAACCGTATCAGTTTCGTAGATCAGACTACCGATAGTGCAAATAATGATTTCAACAATTGCTCGCCGGGAGCCTTTATCTATTTCACCGGTACAGTCATTGATGCACCCAACAACAGGGAGTTGCAGTCGGTTGCCATTAGTGATCTGGATGGTACTTGTGACCTGGCGGTCGATGGTCTGAGTTTTACCTGCCTTACGGCTGGATTTCCTGATGGTGTGGATGCCTGGACAGGAACCCTTACTTTTACTACTGATGCAAACATCGTCTGCACAGGAACGGGTGTGGGTGCCAACCCCGGTGTCATTGCTTACACACTTGAGCCGTCCGGATCTGTTAGCCTGAATGTACAGCTTTCCAACAATACCGGTGCCTGCCTCTGAGGACTGCGATACTTTGATCCTGTGCGGGTTATGATATGCTACTGTCGGCTTGGAAATTGAAGTTTATCAGGCAGACAAGTAATTCAACCAGCACAGGTATCCAAGGGAGGTTCTGAGTGAAGAACAAGGGTTTCACCCTCATTGAATTAATGATTGCCATCGCCATCATAGGAATACTTGTGATGGTGGCCTATCCCTCCTACCAGGACAGCATGCGCAAATCACGCCGCGCCGATGGTATCGCCGCTGCTCTGCAGGTACAGGTGGCCCAGGAACGCTTTCGTGGTAATTGCCGGTACTATGCCAAGAATATAGGCGCCAATGATGCCTGTGACAATGCCGGGCCACAGGCCAGCACAGTTGCCACTGTGTCAACCAGCAACGAAGGCTACTATACGCTGAGCATTGAAGGCACCCCATCCGGCAATTCCTATATCATCATGATTGATCCGACTGGTTCCCAGGCAGCGGATACGGCCTGCGATCCCATGCGTCTTACCTTCAATAACGTCAACCCCAACGGGCTGAAGTCACCGGCGGATTGTTGGTAAGAATGACAGGTCGATAAAGCGATAAAGACAGGGATTCCTGATTACAATAATACCAGTAAGCAAATAACATATGCCTCAATCGTGGCAATGAAAGCCATGCCTTACCAGTCCGCCTTTTATCCTTTTATCCCTTTATCGATATTCATTTACATTCCACCGCCTTCCCCTGGCTATTCTCAATAATTCCATCCCCATCTTCGTCCCTGGCATAACGGGTTCTATCGGTCATGCTGACAATGACCTGGCGGGCGAAGGTGGGATCCTTGTTTTCAGGGCACCATGTAAAGTTGCCGTTCTGGTAATTGGTTAATCCAAACGGCGTCAGTTGCAGATACTGTTTGTTGCCAAAGGAGCTGAACCTGAGGCTTCCTGTCAATGTGGTTGCTGGCAGCCTGTATAGCAGGCGGTCGTCTTCATTGAGAACATGGTCTGCATTACGGTCGGTAAATATGATACTGCCTTCATGCCATTTTCCCTGGCAATGCTTGCCATCATCACTGCGGCAAAATGTCACCATCCTGCTTTCATTGACTGCGGCCTGACGTGCCATCGAGATTGCAGTCACAATTCCGGTCATTAGCTCGTCAGCCTTATTTTCCTTGCTTGCAGTGGCAAAGCTGCCCAGGTTGAGTTGGGATGCCAGGATGATGCTGATCGTCATAACAAGCAAGAACTCAGTCAGGGAAAATCCTTTTTCCCTTTGCTGCATAGACACCTCCTTGTGTCATGCAGTTAAGGTGAGAAATGCTGTTTTGTAAAGCCGGGTTTCGCCCGGGTGGAAATACCTGTTGAACAGGTTTGGTGTCAGATAAAAACAACACACCGTATTTACTGGTCTTACCGTTATTGATTATGAATAGTTTGTGAATTCGAAAATTAGCTGTTTACTACCAAATTCAACTGGCTATACTCGGCCAGTTACGTTTTTGCGAAGTACGCTGTGTAAATGATTTCTAGCCATAAAAACAACAAGCATACCCGGTTCCGAATCCAGCCTATTTTTTGTTGCCTGTTAATGCTGTCATCAACTGTTGCCAGTTTTTCCAGCAATGCTCAGGATGCGACGGCGATTTCAGGGGCTTCACGAAAAAGCGTTGAAATTACCAGGACAGATCTGGCGCCGGAAGTAGATGGTGTGCTGGATGATGAAATCTGGAGAACGGCAACTGTCATCAGTGACATGCACCAGTTCCAGCCCGTCGATCATGGCGAACCCAGTGAGCGCAGCGAATTCTACCTGGCTTACAGCGAGCGTTTTTTCTATATCGGCGCACGCCTGTATGACAGCGACCCCTCAGCCATCAGTGCCCGCCAACTCGTGCAGGGCCAGAACATGCAGTTCGATGACGCCTTTGAATTCATCCTGGATACTTTCAACAACGGCCGCACCGGCTACCAGTTCCAGGTCAATCCCAACGGCATCCGGCGTGAAGGCGTCTATGACCAGCCGCAAAGCCTGAACAGGGACTGGACCGGTATCTGGCTGGTGGAAAGCCAGATTGATGAACAGGGCTGGACGGCGGAAGTCGCCATTCCCTTCAATACCCTGAACTTTGATCCTGATACAGAAGCCTGGGGATTCACCATCGCCAGGACCATTGCCCGCAAGCAGGAAGAAATTGCCTGGTCGTCTTTCAACCGCAACATCAACCCGACCACGACCGGACTGATTACCGGTATTCGTGACATCCGTCAGGGCATCGGCCTGGACATCATTCCGTCTATCGCGATGGCGACGAGTGAAAACCATGTACTCGGTACCACTGATGATCGTTTCGATCCCTCACTGAATATGTTCTACAAGATCACGCCCAACCTCACCGGGGCCGTGACTTTCAATACCGACTTTTCCGCCACCGAAGTCGATAACCGCCAGGTCAACCTGAGCAGGTTTTCGCTGTTTTTCCCGGAGAAGCGTGATTTCTTCCTTCAGGACGTGGACATTTTCAGTTTCGGCGGCATGGGCGGCGGATTCGGCAACTTCAATACGCCAAACGGGATTCCTTTCTACTCCCGGCGTATTGGCTTGAACAGTCGCACCGGTCAACCTGTGGATATCGATGCGGGCGCAAAAATGACCGGTCGTGTCGGCCAGTGGAACGTGGGCGCGCTGGCGGTCCAGCAAGGTGACAGTGCGGGTCTGGACGGTCAATCGGTTTTCGTCGGCCGGGCAGCGGTCAATGTACTGTCCGAATCCAGTGTCGGCGGTATTTTCACCCATGGGGACCCCAACAGTGAAACGGGCAATGCCCTGGCAGGCATGGATTTTCGCTACCAGAATACCCGGTTTTCCGATCGTTACACCCTGCGTGGCAATGCCTGGTACCAGCAAACAGACACCGACAATCTGATCGGGGACGACAAGGCTTACGGGGTGGATGTAAACATGGACACGCAGGGGGACGGTTTTGGCGGTTCTGCCGGCTACACCTATGTGGGCGAGGATTTTAATCCCACTCTTGGTTTCGCGAACCTGCGCGGCGCTGAAAGCTACAGCCTGATGGGGCGCTTCAGGCGTTTTTTTCGTGACAGTCCGACATGGCGAACCTTCAATATGTTTGGCCGTTTCGACCAGGATCGTGACCTGGAGACGGGCAAGCTGATCAGTGAGACCCTGTTTACACGTTTTATCAACCTCAATACCCACCGTGGTGACCAGATTGGCATTGGTATCTCCAGGTCCCGTGAGGGCCTGTTCCGGGATTTTGAAATCAGCCCCGGGGTGATCATTCCGGCAGGCAAATACAGTTTCATGAACCTGAATGCCCAGATCGAATTTTCCAACCAGCGCAATTTCGCGCCCAGTATCTCCCTGAACAAGGGCGAGTACTATGATGGTGACCGCACCCAGTACAACCTGGGTCTGCAATGGCGTCCTGACGAGCATTTCTTCCTGAATTTGAGTTATAACTACCAGGATATCGAGCTGCCAGAAGGTGATTTCCAGGTCAGGCTGATCAGTGCCAATGCCAACTATGCCTTCAACTCCAAGTGGTCGTGGGTCAACCTGGTCCAGTACGACAATTTTTCCGACAGCCTGGGTATCAACAGCCGCCTGCGCTGGAATCCCCAGGCAGGGGAAGACCTGTTTGTGGTGGTGAATTACAACTTTGATTCTGAAGGCACTATTTCCAGGTTGAGCCGCGAAAAATCGGAAATTGCCCTGAAATACACCAAGACATTCCGTTTTTAGGCGAACTTTTCTATTATCATTTTCAGCTTCAGGTTTTCGGGCGCAAGGACCCGGATGACACACTTCAATATATGCTGAAAATTCACGCCAAAACCGATGTCGGGCTCGTCAGGGATAACAACGAAGACTATTTTTATATCGATGAAAGCAATCGGCTGGTCATCATGGCCGACGGCGCCGGTGGCCATGATCATGGCGAAGTAGCGAGCCGGCTGGCAGTGGAAAGCTGCTATCAATACCTGACCCGGGAAGACTACCTGCATGATACCCCTGACATTCGCCAGACCCTGATGGAAAGCATTACCTTTGCCAACAAGCAGGTGATTGTCTACAAGGACAAACACATGCAGGGAAGCAATATGGGTACTACCCTGGTGTGTGCCCATATCGGTGACGATGAGGTCAGTTACGCCTGGATGGGGGATTCGCGTATTTACCTGGTCTCGCCCGGGTCTTCGGCCATACGGCAGCTCAATACAGACCATACCCTGTACCAGGAAATGCTGGATCGCGGCGAGGTCGGACGCAGCTTCAACAAGCATATTCTCAGTCGTATGCTCGGGAATAATCCCTATACGAGCCCCGATGGCGACAAGGACCCCTTGCAACAGGATGACATCCTGTTGATCTGTACTGACGGGTTCAGCGATATGGTCACGGATGAAAAAATGGTCACTGTATTATCCGAGCAGGACCTGGATCTTGAGAGGGCCATAGACAAACTGATCGAGTTGGCCAAGGGGCAGGGTGGCCGGGACAATATTACCGTTGCATTGGGACAGGCGGGCTGAAGGCCGCTTATTCCAGGCGACGCGTTTCCTGTAGCAGACGTAAGTACTCACTCATGCTCTGTATCCGTTGATCCGGACTTTTCTGCAAACACTGCATGGTGGAGGATTCGAGCAATTCAGGAATGACGTACCTGGCCAGGTTTGAGGGGGGCTCCGGTTCGCCTTCCAGTACGCTTTTCACCAGCTGGTCCATGGTTTCGCCCTGGACTGGGGGATCTCCGACAAGAATTTCGTAAACCACGGCAGCCAGGCTGTAGATGTCAGTGCGAGCATCGATATCCGGGTCCTTGCCGATCTGCTCCGGTGACATATAGGAAATGGTGCCCTGGAGCTTGTCTTTGCCGGTAATGGTAATGTCATCAGTGAGCGGGTCTACGCCATCGCCCAGCTGCTCCTTCCCGCCCTTGGTATCCCAGACCTTGGCAAGCCCCCAGTCCATCAGTATGACCTCGCCAAAGGGGCCAACCAGGATATTGTCAGGCTTGATGTCCCGGTGAAGGACGCCATGGGAATGGGCGTATTCCAGTGCGTGCCCGACATCGATAATGACATCAATGAGCTGGGTAAGGTCATAGCGTTCCCGGTAGTCCAGGATTTCACGCAGAGTGTAGCCATGCACCAGTTTCATGGTGAAATAACAGTGCCCCTTCTTGTCCCTGCCCAGTTCATAGGTAGGAATGGTATTGGGATGCTGAAGCATGGCGGAGACACGGGCTTCACGCAGCAGTCTTTGCTGCTCGATGGGATCGTCGGCAAATTCGGGTTTGAGGGTCTTGTAGCAAACGAATCGGCCCAGGTTCATGTCCTTGCAGGACTGGATGATGGACTTGCCGCCTTTGGCTATCGTGCTGAAATAGGCGTACCGGAAGTTCGGGTCGAGTTTCTCCGGCAAGGGACGGTCGGTGTCTTCCTTGTAGACCTGGGCATATTCCTTGGCAGGAAGTTCGGGAAACTGGGGCATCTGGCTGGATTTGACTGCTTCTGCTTGTTGAAAGCCTATTTTGACAGAACCTGCAGGGCGTGTCTCGTTTCTGTGTGTGCACCAATTTGAATCACAAATGTTCATTTATGGTGCGCGTTTGACTACATTATAGTGCAGTTTGGCAGAGAGCAGGGAGTCGACCGAACCCCACCCTGGGTTGGCGGAAATTGTTCAAATGCCAGTAATTATGGGCTTTTTCTCGTACTTTTTGCTTTTTTAGCCAGTATTGCTGAGGTACACTTGAGCACTTTTCCGCACCGTTATGTGACATCCGGAA
>Ga0181559_10002914_pt1 | contig 16883 bp, 4 predicted proteins | sample 011ome_21_FD_133752 | JGI IMG/M metagenome (GOLD analysis project Ga0181559, IMG submission 133752) | Coastal salt marsh microbial communities from the Groves Creek Marsh, Skidaway Island, Georgia - 011508AT metaG (megahit assembly) | ecosystem: Environmental > Aquatic > Marine > Intertidal zone...
AAGGGAAGCGGCGCGACGCCGCGTCCCCGCGCGGTCGCCGGAGCGGCCGTGGCGGGTCGGCGTCGACGCGGAAGAACTCGAGCGGCGGCACCAGGAGGCCGCGCGACGAAAACGCGCGAAGTTCGCGGCGGAGGAGGCGGCGAGGAAGGGCGCGGGGAAGAAGATGGGGTGGGCGAAGCCGACGTCGAACGAATCGCGCGTCGAACCCGACGACGCGGCGAAGAAGCCCTCGCCCGCGGAGGACCCCGCGGCGGCGGCCGAGCGTCAGGCGAAAGCGCGGGCTTTCATCTTAGAGAGCAAGGCGAGGTGGAAGAAGAAACTCGCGGAGGAGAAGGCGCTCCTCAGAGAACAAGAGGAGAAGCGCGCGAAGATTAAGCGCGAGGAAGAGGAGCGGTGCCGCGAAAAGGCGCGACTCGCCGCGGAGGCGAGGATCAGAGCGCGCAAGGACAAGGACGCGGACGAGGACGCGCCGCCGAAGAAGAACCCGGCGTGGGTCGACCCAGGCTTGGACGATGGGTCGTCGCGCGCGGACGACCCGGCGACGCCGATCAAGCGGTCGCACGTCGACGACGACGGCGACCCGGTCGAGGCGGCGGCGGCGGAGGCGGCGACGGCGGAGAGCTCCGACGCGGCGAAGACGTCGGATCGGGTTAACCCTGGACCTCCAGTCGCGCTCGTCAGCGCGGGCGGGATCCGTCGCGCCGCGGCCGGCGGCGCGGAGAAGTCCGCGTTCCGCGCGAACCCCGAGATCGTGGACATCCAGGGCATGGTCCAGCGCGGGCGCAGAGGCGGCGCGAGGGACCCGACCGGGAAAGGACGCGTGGAGTATCCGCCGCTTCGGATGAAAAAAAAGCCGCCGCCGTCGACGAGTTCGGCGCCGCCGACGCGCGAGCCGCGGCATCAGCCCCACAGCGCGGAGGAGATCAAACGGCAGATCGCGGAGAGGAAATCGGCCGCGGAGGCCAAGGCGAACGAGGAAGCGAGAGAGGCGCTCGCGCTCAGGGAGGTGGCGCGGAGGCTCGCGGCGACGATCGACGCCTTCTCTGCGACGCAGAAGCAGGCGAACCGCGAAAAGGCGCTCGAACGCGCGAGGGACGCGAAGCCGACTACGCGCTCGCGCTCGCGCGGGATGCGGGACGCGAACGCCGACAACGCCGACAACGCCGCCGCGCACGAGTCCTCCGAGTCGCCGTCCTCGAGCGAGAGCCCGCCCCCGCCGCGCGCGAGGAACGACGGCGACGGCGGGATCGGTTTCGCGATGCGCGCCAACGCCGCGGCGACGACGGTGCAGTCGCACGTCCGCGGGTACCAAGCGCGTCGGCGCGTCGCGTCCGGGGATCTCACCGCGGGCGGTCCCGCCGCGGGGCGATCGCTGCGGTCGTCGCTGAAGTCGCCCTCGAAGGCGTACGCGCACGCGAGCGGGCGGCGCATCTCGTTCGCGCCCAAGACGACGACGGCGGGCGGCGGCGGCGGCGGCGGCGACGACGACGACGACGTCGAGGTGATTCACGACGAGGAGCTCACGCTTCGCGAATCGCCTCCGAAGAGGGACGCGCTGGCGCTCGCGCCGCCGTCCGATCCCGCGCCGCCCCCGCGGCTGCTCGGCGTGAAGTTCGGGCCGCCGGAGACGCACACGACGCTCCCCGGGGACGCGCACGTGCCGCGACGCGAGGACTGGCTGTCGCAAGGCGCGGGCGGGATGGCGAGAAAGAAGCGACTCGTGAAGCGCGCGGGACAGCGCGTAGAGGCGATGGCGATGGCGCCGGGCGAGGACGACGACGACGCGGCGACGACGGCGCTCGAGCGGCTGCCGTACGCCGCCGAGGACGTCATGCGCGCGTTGGCGCCGGCGGCGGTGGATCGCGATCCGCTCCCGCCGCCGCCGCCGCCGCCGCCCGCGCGAAGCGCGGCGCCGGCGTCCGTCTTTAGTCTGTACGCGTCTCGAGTCGCCGCCGCCGAGGCGTCGCGCCTCGCCGCGGCGTCGATCCCGACGCTGCCTCTCGCCGCCGAGGCGCGCGCGTCGACGTCGTCGTCCGCGCAGACGGAGCCGGTGCCCATCGTCGTCGAGCGCCGGGCCCAGGCGGCGGCGGCGGCGGCGGCGGGGACGGCGGAGACCCCGACGCCGACGCGTCGGCGAAGCCGGCCGGTCTCGCCCGCGCGGCGGTCGCCCGCGCGCCAGGCTCGCCCGCCCAGCGCCTCCACGGCGTTATCCGTCCGCTCGTCCTCGCCCGAGGAGGATGCGGACGTCGAGATCGACCACGGGGTGGACGCGGACGCGGACGCGGACGCGGACGGAAAAGTTCTTAAGGAACGGCGTTCACAACGCGAACGGGATCGTATGGGGACCCGTGTAGAGAACGCCGAGGACCGCGCCGCGGCGCTCGCCGCGCTCGCCGCCGAGCAAGACGACGACGCGGCTGATCGCCTCACCCCGTCCGAGCTCGAGCGCCAGCTCCAGAACGAGCTCTCTCTCTTCGACGAGCTCGGCGCGATGCAGGCGGAGCTGAGCAAGGTGCAGCGCGCGAGGGATCTGTTCAGGGCGGAGCAAGAGGCGGCGGCGTACGCGAGCGTCGTCGAGCGGCAGCGGACGGATATGGACTACAAGCACCAGCTCGCGTTGGCGAAGGAAGACATGGAGCACAAGTTCGAAGCGCGCGCGGCGGATCTGGAGCGGGTCGCGCTGGAGATGACCGCGAAGATGCGCGACGAGAGCCTCGCGCAGGTGAGGGAGGTGACGGAGATGCTCGTCTCGACGCTGAGGAAGTCGCAAGAGGTGGAGCGACGAGAGGCGGCCGCCGCGCGAGCGGACGCCGCGTCGTTCTTCGCGAGGGAGGCGAAGGAGGCGGAGGAGGAGACGAGACGGCTCGCGCCCGCGCCGGACGTCGGCGCGAGCCACCCCGCGGCGGACGACGCGAAGGCGACCGCGAAGGCGGTCGCGGTCGTCCCGCCGCGTCGGGACGACGACGACGACACGTCGTCGTCCGTCGACGAGAGCATTCCGGAGGCGTCCATCTTGGAGGAGTCGACGGCGAACGTTCGCGGGGACGAACGCGAGGACGAGGACGCGGGGCGGGCGTCCCCCACGGTCGTCGAGGAGGATCCCGGCCTCGCCGCGCGCGCGAGCGCGTCGGTGGACGAGAGTTTCGAAGCGCGCGCCGCCGCCGTCGAGCGCGAGATCGCCGCGCGCGAGAAGGACGTGGAGACGAAGCTCCGAGAGCGGAAGCGCGAGCTGAAAGCGCGCGAGCTCGAGGAGAAACAGAGACGCGTCAGGCAGATGGAGGCGGAGCTCCTCGCGCTGGAGGGCGGGGAGCTCGCGCCGTCGCCGCGACCGCGACCGCAAGGAAGAAACGCCCGAGACGCGGACGTTTCCGAGTCCATAGCGGACGAGGTGGCGTTCGCGGACGACGCGTCCGGGTCCGGGTCGGACGCTCCGGGCGTCGACGACGAGGACGTCGTCGTCGAACACGACGAGAGTCCCGGGGGAAGCGACGTCGACGGCGCGATCGACGAGCTGCACCGCGTGGAAGCGCTCGTGCAGAAGAAGCGGACGGAGCGGCGGAAAGATGGAGAGACGCGCGAGTTCGCCGCCGCTGAGGCGTCTGCGGCGGAGACGACGATCCCCGAGGATTTCGAGATTGGCTCCCAGGCGACGACGTCGCCGGCGCCGTCGGAGATTGGCTCCACGGAGGGGACGACCGCGTCCGGGTCGGTCGCGTCCGTCGGTCGCGTCGCGTCCGCGGCCGCCGCCGCGGTGGAAGAAGCGGAGGCGAAGGCGAAGACGCGGGGCGGGAAGCCCCCGAAATCGCCGCCGAAATCGCGGGGCGTCGAGTCCGCCGCCCCCGCCGCCGCCGCGACGTCGAAGTCCACGTCCGCCTCCGCCGCCGCGTCGCGCTCGACGGAGATCGAGGAGTCACTCCCGACGCCGCCGGAGTCCTCGGTGGAACCCGAGGAGTCGATCCAGACGGAGGTGTACTCGGACGACGGATACAGCGGCGACGAGTTCGAGACGTCGCCGGGGCCTTCCCCGCGGACGTCCGCGGGATCGGACCCGGAGCCGCGCGCGGACGACGCGTCGGGGAAGATCTCGCCGTCGCCGTCAGAGCACGCCGCGGACGCCGTCGTCGGCGGCGCCGCGGAGAAGGCGGCCGCGGCGTCGCCGTCCGCGTCGCCGTCGCCGTCGTCGGCGGCGGCGCACAAAGAGAGCGGCTTCTTGACGCACCACGAGGCGAACATCCACATGCCGCACCACGCGCCGCGCCACGAGCCGCCGCCGAAGCGCGTCGTCGTCCCGGGCGCGACGACGGAAGAGCGCGCGCGCGCGGCGGTGGAGAAGCACGTCGAGGCGTTCGCGCGCAGGGTGCTCGACGCCGCAGGCGCCGTCGCCGGCGGCGTCGACGCGGCTACGTTGTCCCGGCTCGACGACGCCGCGTTCGCGTTCGCGACCTCCTCCTCCGCCTCTCCCGCGCACGCGGAGATCGCCGAGCGCGTCCCGGACCGCCTCGTGTTTGACACGATATCGGAGATTCTCGCGGAGCTCGTCCCCGGCGCAGCCGCGCTCGAGCCCGGCGAGGACTCTGTCGTCGGCGGGATCGGGTCGTCGCTCGTCGTCGCCGCGGGCTCCGCCGCCGGCGCGGAGAAACTCGCGGACGATCGTCTGGTGAAGTTGGTCGGCGATAGGGCGGCGGCGTCGTTGGCGCCCGCGCGCGACGGCGGCGTCAAGGTGGACGACATCGTGCGCGAGGACGTGCGCTCGAGCGACGACTTGGGGTGGTACGACGTGCGCGCGACGGAGAAGGCCATCTTGATTCGGTTATCGGAGGAGATCTTCGACGAGCTCGTCGGCGACACGATCCTCGCCGGGGCGTGACGACGGAAGATCTACAGTACGTATATTTAACGTAGATGCAACGAGAGCGGTAGTAGAAGTTGTGTGATGTAGACGCGTGACGCGTTCGATAAAACGATGCGACGCGCGCCCCACCCCGGCTCGCGAGACGACGGACGCGACGTGCGATTTTTTCGATCCATCACATCACGCCATGGACGGCCGGCTCCCCTTCGAGCCCTGCCCGTCCAGCGGCGTCCCCCCCCGCCCGCCCTTCTTCCTCTTCGCGAGCTTCTCCGCGAGCTCGTTCGCGCTCACCTTGACGCGATCTCGGTCGGGAACCTCGTCCGCGCCCTCCTCGTCCTCCTCGCCGTCGCTGTCGCTGCCGCCGTATTCGAGGCTCATGTCGACGCGGACGTTGTGCTTGCTGATCGTCTTCGTCGCCGCCGCGGCGCCGTCGTCGAGCGCGAGAAGCGCCGTCTTCGCGGCGTCTCCCACCTCCTGGAGCGCCTTGATCAGCTTCTGCTCGCACGCGGCGAGGACCTCCACGACGGTCTCGTCCGAGACGACATCCGGCGGCTGCGCGACGCCGCCGTCGACGACGTCAAGCTTGTCCATCAAGTGCTCCGTCCCGGACTTCATCGACACGAGCACGCGGTGCACCTTCTCGAATTTGGCGCGCACGCGCTCGTTGTTGTTGATGCCGTCCACGAGCGACGACTCGTACTCGTCGACGATTCTCCTGCCGCCGCCGCCGCCGCCGCCGCTGAAGCGGTACTCCTCGAGCGCTGTCCTCGCCTCCTTCCTCGCCGCCTGCAGGGCGTCGAGCTTCGCCTGTCCCTCCGTGGTGAGCAGCTTCAGGTTGATGTTCGTGTCCTCCTGCGTCATGAACTTGTCCATGACGCTGGAGATGTCGCTCACGCCCGTCGCCTCTTTGATCTTGAAGAAGGCGTTTTCGTACGCTCGCATCCGGTCCTGCTTCTCCTTCTTCGCGCGCTCGTAATCCTCCTTGCTCGCCTTGTCGCTCATCAGCGCCTTGTGCTTGCGCGCCTCCTCCGCCCTCTGCGCGTCCGCCTCGCGCTGCGCCGCGCGCGCGGCGAGCTGCGCGTTGATGTCCTCGCGCTGCCGCACCATGTCCCTGCGATCTTTCAACTCCTTGTTCCGCTTGGCGCGCTCCGCCGCCTCCTCCTTCTCCACCCTTAAGAGCTCGCTCTTCGCCATCTCCTTCGCCGCGATCGCGTCGTGCGACATCAGCGTCAGCTGCACGAGGTCTTTCTCCTTCTGTTTCAGCGCCCTCTCGATGAGCGCGAGCTGCCGGTCGAAGTCCATCTTCTCTTCGCCGTGCCGCCGAACGATCTGTTCGTAGGTTTTGCCGATGGACGCCGCCTCGTTGTACTTGATGAGCGCCTTATCGAACCTGTTCTCGAGCTGCCGGATCGTCGACATGACGGGCGTGTCGTCCTCCTCGTGCGTGTGCCCCTCCGCTTCGAGGTCTTTCAGCTTGTCGAGCTTCTGCTCGAGCTCCCTCGTCTTTCGCACCGCCTCTTGCTTGAAGTGGTCGTACTTCGCCTTGAGATCTTTGCTGAAGGACTGCAGGCGGAAGAGCTCCTCGTTGTTCTCCGGGCCGAGCTGCTCGGGCTTGGGCTTGTCCACGTTCGAGACCGCCTGCTCCGCGAGCTGCGCGATGAGCATCTTGTTTTCTCTCTGCGGCGATTCGATCGGGAGGGCCGGGCGGTGAGCGTTTGGATCGTGGAATCGTGATTGATTCATTTCGGGGGGGGGCCGGTCAGCGCGATCGGAAGGGGGCGCGCGCACCTTCGCCGCGGTGATCGTCTCCTTATTCTGCTTCATCGTCCATTGCGACGTCTCGAAGTACGCCTTGCGATCGCCCTCTGCAGATAGATCGGGGAGGTTCGGACGGGTCGGTCAGTCCGCGACGATGGATGGGTGGGGCGGAAAGACGCGAGCGAGGGAGGGGACGACGGCGACGGCGATGGCGATGGCGTCGCGCGATCGCGGCGCCTTCGCGCACCGAGAAGCGCGTATTTCCTCTGCAGCTCCGAGAGCTCCTCCTCCGGGGTCGCCATCGTGCCTCGCGCGCGTCGCTCGCGCGCGCGCTAAGCGGGAGAGGAGGAGGAGGAGGAGGGGGGAATTCGCGGCGATTCCGTCCGCGCGCGCGCGTCCTCGACCCCGACGGCGACGCGATTACCGCTTCCGCGCGTTCGAACCGCGTCCGCGGAGTGTCGTTCGCGTCCTCGAGCGCCGGCGCGTGTCCTAGCCGCGCGCGAACGTCGCCCCGCGAGCGCGACTGCGTCGCGACGACCGCGCGGAGCTGTTTTTGGGTTGGCTTTCGGTCGCCGCGATATTCCGTACGAGTACGTGTTCGCGTACGCGCACGGACAATCAGTCTGGCGCGAGCGCGACGCGCGCGACTCAAGAACGACGGTCTAATCGTCCCCAGCCAGACGCGGTCAACACTCCGGCCGCCCAACTTTCGAAAAGTTTGTGATGAGAACGTGACGATCGGTCGCCGCCGAGGCGAAGAACGCGCGCGCCGTCCGCGTCACAACGCCTCGCGCCACCGCGACGCGCGTCACGTCGATCGAAAGACGTCTTCGCCGTCTTCCCGCGACTCGCGCTCGTCGTGACACGCGCACACCGCGCGCGATCTAGCTTCCGCGGCGCGTCGGAAACGAACATCTTTCTTATTTCCCGCCTCAACAACCGCGAGAAGAAGAGAAGAACGCGCTCGTCGGTCGCTATGGGGGAGAAGACCGCGAATGGTGGCTCCACCGGGACGTCCGCGGGCGAGCGCTACAGCGACAACAAGCTGAAGCACGACATCCGGACGTCGAACATGAACGCCGCGAAGAAGCTCGCGGACGCGATCCGAACGTCGTTGGGCCCGCGAGGGATGGACAAGATGCTCGTGAGCGGGAACAACGACGTGACGATCACCAACGACGGCGCGACGATCTTGAATAAGATGGAGGTGTCCCACCCCGCGGCGAAGATGCTCGTGGAGCTGTCCAAGTCCCAGGACATCGTCGCGGGAGATGGGACGACGTCCGTGACCGTGCTGTGCGGCTCGCTCCTCAACAAGTGCGTCTCGCTGCTGACGCGGGGGGTGCACCCCACGGTCATCTCCGATGCCATGGGCCTCGCGTGCGACAAAGCGTGCGAGATCTTACAGGAGATGTCCATCCCGCTCGATATCAGCGATCGCCCGGCGCTGATCAAGGCGGCGACGACGTCGCTCGGGAGTAAGGTGGTCGCGCAGTACAGCAACGTCCTCGCTCCGATCGCGGTGGACTCGGTGCTGAAGATCATGGACCCCGAGCGGCCCGAAATGGTGGACCTGAAGGACATCAAGATCCACCGCAAGGGGGGCGGCACGATCGACGACACCGAGATGGTCCCGGGCCTCGTCTTGGACTCGAAGTCGTCCAAAGCCGCGGGCGGGCCCACCAAGGTGGAGAACGCGAAGGTGGCGCTGATTCAGTTTTGCATCTCGCCGCCGAAGACGGACATGGAGAACTCCGTCGTCGTGAGCGATTACGCGCAGATGGATCGCATCTTGAAGGAGGAGAGGAATTACATCATCGGCCTGATCAAGAAGATCAAAGCCTCCGGGTGCAACGTGCTCTTGATCCAGAAGAGCATCCTCCGCGACGCGACGACGGACCTCGCGCTGCACTACCTCGCCAAGGCGAAGATCCTCGTCGTGAGGGACGTCGAGCGCGACGACGTCGAGTTCATCTCCAAGACGCTGAACTGCCAGCCCGTCGCGCACGTGGATCAGCTCACGGCGGACAAGCTGGGACACGCGGAGCTCGTGAAAGAGGTCCAGTGCGGCGCGGATAAGATGGTGAAATTCACCGGGATCAAGGACATGGGGAACACCGTCTCCGTGCTCTGTCGCGGCAGCAACAAGCTCGTGATCGAGGAGGCGGATCGCTCCTTGCACGACGCGTTGTGCGTGATTCGATGCCTCGTGCAGAAGCGGTTTCTCATCGTCGGCGGCGGCGCGCCCGAGGTGGAGGTGTCGCAGCAGCTCGGGAAGTGGGCGAGGACTCTGTCCGGCATGGAGGCTGTGTGCGTGAAAGCGTTCGCGGATGCCATGGAGGTGATCCCGTACACGCTCGCGGAGAACGCGGGATTGAACCCGATCGAGATCGTCACCGAGCTGCGCAACAAGCACGCGACGCCCGGGAATGAAAACTACGGCATCAACGTCCGCAAGGGGACCATCACGGACATCCTCGCGGAGAACGTCGTGCAGCCGCTTCTCGTGAGCACGTCCGCGCTGTCGTTGGCGACCGAGTGCGTGCGGATGATCTTGAAGATCGACGACATCTGCCCGGTGCGCTGATCGCCCGCCGCGACGGAGGGCGGGAGGAGAGAGAAGAGAGGACGGAGGGAGAGAGAAGAGAGAGAGAAGACGGAGAGACGGCGTCGGCGCAGTCGAGCCGGCCGCGCTCAGACGGACGTTTCTGATCGCGGACGCGTGCAGTGCACATTTTTTCACAAAGAATCGTATTCACAAAGCTCCCTCGACGTGGCTATGGGTACGTCTGCGGTCGCGCTCCCCGCCGCGGTGATGATGATCAGATCTCTTCGGCTCCTCGCTCTCACCCTCCGTTCTCTCACCTCACGCGGACATCATCCCGGACGAGTAGCACAGCTCCTTCACCTCCGCGGTGACGTCGATCGGGTTCTGCGCCGCGTGCGGGTGCTCATCGGAGCCGTACACCTTGAGCTGCGTGAAAAGCTCGCGGCCCTTGCGGTTCTTCGGGAGCATCCCGCGCACTGCCTTCTCGACGATGCGTTCCGGGATCCGCGCCTGGAGCATCTTAAACGACTCCTCCTTCATGCTCCCGGGCCGCCCCGTCTCGTGACGCTTGTACAGCTTATCCTCGAACTTCTTGCCGGACACGACAACCTGCGACGCGTTGACGACGACGACGTACGTGCCCATGTTCATGCTCGGCGAGTACGTCCCGACGTTCCCTCCGCGGAGGTACGTCGCAACCAGCGTGGAGAGGCGGCCGAGGCGGAGCCCCGCGGCGTCGATGACGACCCACGGCTTCCTCGAGTTGTCCGTGTCCTCGCCCTTGGGGTAGTACGACGTGTTGAAGACGTCCTGTTCGATTCGATTCGATTCGTCGGTAGGAGGGGTCGGGGTGGGCGGGTGAGTCGGGGCGAGATGAGATGAGTGAATTCTCCGCTGCCACCGCAGCGTTATCCACCGCCAACAGCGCGGCGACGTCGACGCCGGGAATGCGCGCGCGCGACGCGAGGAACCGCGATACGAGGCGAGCACGACGCGCACCTTGCCCATCTTCTCGACCGTGACGCCGTCCGGAAGCGACACCGCGGCGCGGACGGTCGCGTTCACGCGCGCGGCGGAGCGAACGGACGCGCGCGGGACCGCGGCACCGCCCGTGAAGCACGCCGACTTCTTCGCGCCTGAGGAGGAGAATCGAGACGAGACGACCGGAGGAAGGGCGGGCGGGGGAGGTCAGCGACGCGCGCGAGGTCGAGATGAGCGGACGCCGTGTCGCTGCCGTGTCCTACGAGCGCGCCCGCGGCGAGAAATCGCGCCGCGGCGGCGCGCGAGCGGCCGCGACGGCGGCGTTCCGTCGCCGCGACGCGGACGAGGGTTTAGGTCAGGTTTCTTCCCCGCGCGAGAGAGCGGCGACGGAGACGCGGGAATCGCGCGCGCACCGGTCGCGGCCTTGTTCACGGCGACCCCCCCGAGTTTAGCTACGAGCGCGTTCGCGGACATGGCGTGCGCGGCCATGACGTCCGAGGCTGTGTCGGTCGCGCGTCACGTGGTGCGACGTCGATTACGGAGCGAGCGCGGACCCGACGCTTTTTGGAGCGGTACAGTATCGGTGCGGTGTCTCGGAGGAGTGGAATCGACCGACCGCGGATACAAATTTTTAGAAGCTGAAGGTCGTGGTCGCGGTCGCGGCAGCCAGCCGTTTGGAATCTCCGTGTCACCATCACAAGCTCGCTCGCGTGCGGCGCCAGGGGCGCGCATCGGCGAGCGATGTACGGTGCCGCGAGCGCGCACGCGGCGGCCATGGAACGCCGCCGCGCGGCGACGGCGGCGTCCGCGTCCTCGTCCAGCGCCGGCGGCGGCCTCGCGGGAGGAGGAGGAGGAGGCCCACCGCGAAGCATCGCGAGCGCGCTTCCGCACGGCGCCGCGCCGCGGCTGCCGTCGTTCAGGCACGCGGACCGCCCGCGCCTGCGCGCGCTGCACACGACGTGCGCGGTGCTTCTGGACATGCTCGGCGACGACAAAGGGTTGGGCGTCGGCGACGCGCTGTTCCTCCCCGGCGAGGCGTGGAGGGACGCCGACCGCGGCGCGGACGCGGTGGCGGACGCGAGAGAGTACGCGCGCGAGGAGATCTTGGACGCGTGCGCGAAGGACGCGCGCGCGAGAGGCATCGCGCCGGGCGTCCTCTCCACGCTGATCCTCGAGCTCCTGCGCGAGCTCGACGACAGCCTCCTGACCGGCAAGCTCCACGAGGCGTTCGCAGCCGCGGTGAAGATCAAGGACTATCGCAGCCGGCTGTACGTCACGCGGCTGCTCCTCGACCGCCTCCCCGCGGATCGACGCGCCGCGTTGGACGCGCTCGTGCGCGTGCTCGCGCGCGTCGCGCCGCGGCTGGACGCGCCAAGATCTCCGTCATCCTCTCGCGCGACGTCCTCCTCGCGCGACGTCGCGATGGACGCCAAGGACTACGACGCGCTCGTGAAGACGATGGCCCCGGGCGTGCTGCGGAGGAAAGGCGGCGGCGGCGGCAGCCCGCCGAAGGCGCAGGGCGGCGCGCCGGGCCCGAGACGCGGCCTCGCCGCGGACATCCTCTTCGACGGCATCGAGGACGGGAAGCGCGCGGCGAAGCTTCTCAAGGATATCGTGCGCGAGCGCCTTTACTTGTTGGATAAAGCCGCGGTGGTCGTCGGCGAGGACGACGACGGATACGCCGCGGGTTCCGCCGCTTCCGCCGCGAGGAAAGGAGGCAAAGAGAGAGGCGACGACGACGACGCGTGGTTCGGATACGCGTCCGCGACGAAAGCGGCGAGGCCACCCCAAGCAGGGGGCAGCGCGTCGTCGTCGTCCTCGCCCGGCGACCGCGAGAACGTGGAGCCGAACCCGGTGTTGCGGGTCAAGACGAAACTTAGGTGCGTTCTATACACTGGTCCCCATACGACTGCGTTGGCGTGGTGAACGCCATTCCTTAAGGACTTTTCCCGGCGTGTCTCACCGCCCACCCCACGCTTTCAATCCCCGCCATCGACGCCTTTCAACTCCAACTGACGCCTATGAACTCCACCCGGACGTTTGCTTGTATGGAATGGCCCTTAGCGGCGCGGCGGCGTCGAAGGACAGAGACGAGCCGTCGTACGCGATGGAGGGCGCGTTGACGCCGGAGAGGACCTACGTCGGGTTGCACGATAAGCGCGCGAGTCGGAGTCGGTTCGCGGGCGAAGCGACGCGCACGCTCACGCCGCCGAGGAAGACGTTCGACCCGACGGACCCGCTGAGGAAGGTGGAGCGACGTCCGGTGACGCCGTTGCTTTCGCCAGAGAAGAGAGAGGAGGCGTCGCGCGCGATGCCGCTGCTGTCGCCGAGCAAGTCGCCTATCGCGTTGACCACGAAGGTGGTCACGGCGGGCGGCGGCTCGAGGTTGACCGCGCGGGACCGCGCGCGGCGGCTCGCGGGGGACGCGCGCGAGAGCGGCGCGGCGAAGGCTGGGAGGTCGAGCCTGGAATCGAGGCTCGAAGCCGCCGCGGTCGGCGGCGGCGGCGGCGGCGCGTCGAGGCGGGAGAAGCAACAAAACACGCAGCCGCCGGCGTCGGCGTCGGCGTCGGCGTCGGCGTCGGCGTCCGCGTCCGCGTCCGCGCGCGCGGTCGTCGACGCGACACCCGTCGGGCTGACCCGCACGGAAGCGCAAGCCGCGGCGAGGGAGGCGAAAGCCTCGCGGGACGCCGAGGCGGAGCCGTCGGGCGCGAAACGACGGAAACAGGCGGTGTCCCTCGGCGAGCTCAAGCGAAGGATCCAACTCACGGACGTGAACAAGCACAAAGCCGCGGCGGAGGACGTGGACCGTCTGCGGGAGATCAGCGCGAGGCTGCGGCCGGCGCCGGTCGCGCCGGTCGCGGTCGCGGCAGTCGCGGTCGCGGCGCCGCCGGGGGAGATACCGACCGCGGCGCCTGTGGACGGGGACCGGGACGCGCGCGAGGGGCGGGCGCGGCAGCCCGCGCCGGTCGCCGTCGCGGTTCGTCGGTTGAAACAGTCGCGGCGAGAGCGAGCGCCGTTCGCGCCCGCGCCCGCGGCCGCGGCGTCGTCCGAGCCGCGATACGAGGGCGAGGAGTGGGTCGTCCGCGAGCGGCTCGAAGCCGGCGACGACGACGCGAGCGACGGCGAGTTTGAGTTTACCACCCCCGCGGCGGGCGACGCGGGCGGGGGATTTGCCGTCCCCGCCGCCGCCGCGCCGCCGCCCGCGGCCGCGGGCGCGGTGAACCTCCCGCACGGCTACCGCCGCGCCGCGCCCGGGGAAGAGGGCGCGGTTCGAGCGAAGGACGCGGCCGCGACGGGGATGGTCGCCACGGACGCCGGCGCGGCGTTGGGTTTAGAAGACGCGAAGGCTCTTCGAGACGCCGCGCGCCCGGACGCGGCGTTGACCGACCTCGCGAAGCGCGTCCGCGGGATCGGCGCGAGCGCGAGCGGCGCGAGCAGCGCGAGCTCGGGAGGCGGCGGGTCGGGGCTGCGCAGGGGGCTTCGCAACGCGAGGCGTCACGCGGAGGCGGCGACGACGTCGAGCGGCGGCGCGAGCGACGCCGCCGCGGGAGCGACGCGGCATCACGTCTCGGGCGCGTCGTCCGCGGCACCGACCAGCGGCGGCGGCGCTGGAGACGCTCGCGCGCCGCGCGCGCCGGGCGCGCGCGCCGACGCCGACGCCGACGCCGCGGCGCGCGCGCACGACGCTCACGCGGCTCGAACCGGCGACGCGGCGGCGGCGAGCCAGGACGAGTTCGTCAAGTTGACGTCGCGCAATTCCCTGGAGCACGTCTTGGCGCAGGTCGCCGCGGTCGGCGGGCTCGACGACCTCGACGTCGACGCCCTGAGCGACGGCGACGGCGACGACGCGTCGCCGTCCGGCCCGGTCACGACGAAGGACGTCGAGAAGATCATCGCGCTCGTGAAGATGAAGCGTCGGCGGAAGCGCGAGGCGAGGGAAAACGTCAAGAACGAAAAAGAAGCCGCCGCCGCCGCCGCGCGCGGCGGGCTCACGGGGAAGATGGCCGCAAACCTCGTCGGCGACGGCGTCGAGAGCGACGGCGAGGACGACAGCTGCGGCGACGACGACGACGAGGCCGCGGCGGAAGCGGCGGAGGAGGAGAAGGCGAAGCGCGCGGACGCGCGGGCGAAGTTTGGCGAGGACAAGGTGAAGCACATCGAGAACCAGCTCGAGGGCGCGGGGAAGGCGAAAGCGACGGGCGGTCCGCCGCCGCCGCCTCCGCAGCCGCCGAAGGGCCGGCTCCCGGGCGCGCCGCCGCCTCCGCCTCCGCCGCCGCCGAAGGGCCGGCTCCCGGGCGCGCCTCCGCCTCCGCCGCCGCCTCCGCCTCCTGGGGGTAGACTTCCGGGCGCGCCGCCGCCGCCGCCGCCTCCGCCGCCGGGCGGGAAACTCCCGGGCGCGCCGCCGCCGCCGCCGCCGCCGCCGCCGGGTGGGAAGCTGCCAGGCGCGCCTCCTCCTCCTCCGCCGCCGCCGGGCGGTAAGCTGACGGGCGCGCCGCCGCCTCCGCCGCCGCCGCCGGGCGGCAAAGGACCTCCCCCTCCGCCGCCGCCGCCGCCGGGCGGCGCGAAGGTGGGCATCGCGTCCGTCGCCGCCGCGGCGAAGGTGGCGAAGGCGGTCAGGAAGGTGAAGATGTTGCACTGGGACAAACTCCAGCCGCACTCGGTGCGCGGCACGGTGTGGGAGACGGCGACGGACGGAAGCATCGACCTGTCCCAGCTCGAGTCCATGTTCGCGCTCGAGGACGCCAAGGCGAAGAAGAAGGAAGACGATCCGAACAAGCCGAAGGTGGTCTCCCTCATAGACGCGAAGCGCTCGCTGAACATATCGATCCAGCTCGCGGGGATTCGGATGCCGTTCAAGAAGATCAAAGAGGCGCTCATGAACATGGACGACAAGACGTTGCAGGTGGACAACCTCGCCATCTTATCCCTGTGCGTCCCGACCGTGGATGAGATATCCATCGTGAAGCGCTACGACGGGGATAAGACCATGCTCGCGACCGTGGAGCAGTTCTTCTTGCAGGTGATGCCGATCCCGCGTTTACAACACAGGGTGGACGCGTTGATCTTCAAAGGCACCGCGGCGGCGAACGTCAAGAAGGTGTGCGCGGACTACGCCGCCGTGCGCGCCGCGGCGGACGACTTGAAGAACTGCAAGCACTTCGTGACCGTCCTCGAGGGCATCCTCGCCGTGGGGAACCACCTGAACGGCGGGACGTACCGCGGTCAAGCCGCGGGGTTCAGACTCGAGACGTTGCTGCGTCTGACGGACGTCAAAGCCGTCGATCGCAAGACGTCGCTGCTGCACTTTGTCGTGAAGGAGCTGCGAAAGACGTCGCCCGGGGTTGAGTTTTTATCCACCGAGCTCGAGACGGTGAAGAAAGCGGCGGGGTTGCACTTGGACGGCACGAAAGAGCTCCTGGGGCAGCTCGTGAAGGGCCTCGAGAGCGTGAACGACGAGGTTTTGAAAGCCGCGGGAGCCGCGCCGGAGCAAAACGAAAACGAGACTCACGATAAGTTCAGGGACGTCATGCTTCCGTTCGCGCAAGCCGCGGACGCGGAAGTGACGAGAGCGAAGACGATGGCGGCCGAGGCGCAGGACGCGATGAAGGCGACCACGGAGTTTTTCGGCGAGCCGTTCAAAGCGGACAACGCCGGCAGAGTCTTCAAGCTCGTCAAGGACTTTTTAGTCACGTTCGACAAGGTGCAGAACGACATGAAGATGGGAGAAGAAGCCGAAGCGCGCAAGATGAAACACGAGCAAGCGGCGCGGTTGCGCAAGTCCGCGTCCACGAACGCGCTCTCGCCGGAGAGCAAGGCGAACGCGATCAAGTTGAAGTCGAGCCAAGGCGACCGCCCGCTCGGCGGCGTCGACATCGTCGCGGAGATGCACGACGAGCTCAAGGCGAAGGCGCCGCGGCGGGAGGCGGGGGAGAGCCCGAACTCGAAGCTGTCGCGGATGAAAGCGTTGGGGTTCACGTCCACGTCGCAGCTTTTGGAGTACGACGCGTCGACGACGACGACGACGCGGTCGCCGAGCGGCGGCGCGAAGGCGGCGAAGACGACGGCGGCGACGAGCCCGGGTCGGGTCAAGACGACGCCGGGGTCGCCGACGAAGTCGACGGCGTCGCCGCGGAAGTCCGTCGGCGACGTCAAGGTCGAGCTCGACGCGATCGCGGAGAGCCCGTCGCCGCGGTCGAGGACGCGCGGGTCGCCGTCGTCGCCGATGGCGTTCTTGACGAAGAAGGCGAACAGCGAGAGCCCGAGCTCGAAGCCGAGCTCGCCGGCGCCGACGTCTCCGAGGTCTCCGAAGTCTCCGAGGTCGCCCAAGTCGCCGTCGCCATCACACTTTTTGCGCGCGGCGAAGGAGCGTCGCGGGATTGGGAGCCCGACGCCGGCGGCGGCGGAATCGGAATCCATCGCGGACGAGAACGCCGCGCCGGAGTCGCCGTCGTCGCCGTTCCGGGAGGGGCTCGACCTTCTGAGGACGCTCGCGGACGAGGGGTTCGACGTGGAGCCGCCGGCGGCGGCGGCGGAGACCGAGGCGGCGGCGGTTCCGGTTCGAGCCGCCGGCCCTCCGCCGCCGCCGCCTCCCCCTCCTCCCGGGCTGATCTCGATGGGCGCGCCGCCGCCGAAGCGCGCCGGCGGACCGCCGCCGCCTCCGCCGCCGCCGCCTCCCGGGCTGATCTCGATGGGCGCGCCGCCGCCGCCGCCGAAGCGCGCGGGCGGACCGCCGCCTCCTCCTCC
>Ga0181559_10002917_pt1 | contig 16880 bp, 15 predicted proteins | sample 011ome_21_FD_133752 | JGI IMG/M metagenome (GOLD analysis project Ga0181559, IMG submission 133752) | Coastal salt marsh microbial communities from the Groves Creek Marsh, Skidaway Island, Georgia - 011508AT metaG (megahit assembly) | ecosystem: Environmental > Aquatic > Marine > Intertidal...
GGTCTTTAAGCGGCTAGAGCGTACGTATCGTCGTTGGCAACTAAAAAAGTTGCAGCAATTTTTTTACGAGAGTTACTACCCTCTCGACATGCACCCTGGGTTTTAGTACCGGCGTCGAATCCAGATCACCCCCAGAAGAAAGGACATACTAGCACATCCTTATTCTTCTATATGGGGCTATATTAAGCATTTGCAACCAAGTGCAAAAAACAGGAATATTGCTGCCTGTTGACTATTTATCTGGAGAAGGGGGCATCCGTGGCAATATCTGCTAAAAACTCAATAATAATCAAAGGCCTGGTATCTGTATTGGCGGGTATTTGTTGCAACTCAGGTGCTTTGGCCCAGGATGTTTCCTGGCGACCAAAACTGGCCAGTCTGAATGCGGCACAAGCCTGCGATGCCCTCAACGGTCTGAAAATACCTGCATCGGGTATTGGTCTTGGCACAACTGGCGCGACTATTTTTTCTGCAGAACTGATACGTGCCAATGCCCGGGATAATGACAATGGTGAATTCTGCCAGGTGAAAGGCAATATCCATCCGGTCACTTACAATGCGCCGGATATAGAATTCCAGGTGAACCTGCCCAGTAGCTGGAATGGAAAGTCCCTGCAATTAGGCGGTGGCGGCTTCAATGGTCGTGTCGTTACAGGCCTGGGTCATTATGCCAAACAGCCTGAAGCTGAACCCACACCGCTTGCGCGGGGCTACGTTACCCTTGGCAGTGATTCCGGCCACAAGTCGCGCTTACCCGGCTTTGATGGCAGCTTTTTCCTGTATGAGGAAGCGTTACGAAATTATGGTCATGAGCAAATCAAGAAAACCCATGATGTAGCGATGCATCTGGTACAGGCACGTTACGGTACGGCGTCCCAGTACAATTATATTATCGGGGGCTCCCAGGGCGGCCATGAGGCGTTCGATGCTGTGCAGCGTTATCCTGATGATTACCACGGTGCAGTAGCAGGTTATCCGGCGCATAACGTGGTGATGTTGCACCTGTCTGCCAATCGCTATGCACGAGCTCTGCTGGCCAACAATGGTGATAGCTGGATTAGTCCGGCAAAAATCGAAAGTTATGTAGGGGCGGTGTATGCTGCCTGTGATGATCTTGATCGGGCGGAAGATGGCATCATCAGTAATGTAGAGGCCTGCCTGGAAGAAACCGAAGATTTCAGACTGACCAGTTCAGATAATCCGATTCGTTGTGACAATGGCGCTGATACCAGTGATCGTTGCTTGTCTGATGCCCAGATTGAAGCCCTCAATGTCCTAGATACGCCATACGACCTTGGCTTCAGTGTCTTTGCGGATGATGAGTTAACGTCTGTGTTTCCCAAGTGGACTCCTTTTGAGGGCTCTACTTTTATGGACGGTGGTAATACTAATCTGGGACGGGAGGGGCCTGAGCAGGCGCTGCAGTATGGTCCTGGTGATGCCACACCACGCTATGCTATCGCCCGGGACCTCACTCTGGATACCATGAATGACTTTGATCCGGGCCAGTATGCCGGGCGCATCGGTGAACTGGTAGAGTTGATCAGTGCCAACAGCGTCAATATTGATCGTTTCCGGGATAATGGCGGCAAGCTGATATATTTCCACGGCAAGGTGGATGATTTTATTCCCGTATACTCCTCTATTCAGTATTGGGAACGATTACAGCAGCGTTATGACGATGAGGTGCTGTCAGACTTTGTAAAATTCTATACGATTCCTGGTATGGGGCATGTCACAGGCGTATTCAACGCACGCCTTTCAAGTCTTGATGCGCTGGAAGCCTGGGTGGAAAGAGGCGAGGCACCGGGAGAGCTGGTGGCCAGTGATGCCAACCAGGCGACAGCTGGTCGTACCCGTCCTGTATGTCATTACCCAGAGTGGCCTCGTTATAACGGTCGTGGCGACATAAACAGTGCTGAGAGTTTTTCCTGCGTGGAGTAATGCTTTTTCTGCAGGGATAAAAAAGCCCGGTTGAAACCGGGCTTTTTTTATTTTGGAATTTTAATTAACGCAATTCCTCGGGTGGCAGAGTCTGGCCATCAGCATCAAGAATATGTCTGTTGTTCTGTGAACAGATATATTCAATCTGTTCCCAGGTGCGATCACGGCGGTAAGTGTAGGTCAGGTGCCAGGGTTCGGCGAGTACCTTTGGGTCCTCGAAAGTAAAGTCGAGATGGAGCTGGTCTTCATCTTCAGGATCCAGATAAATTCGTTCTGTCACGGTGAGTTGATCACTGTTGGTGATTCCTGCCCGACCGAGACGCTGGCCGGGTTGGGTGCCGATGGTAGTGACAACCAGAGTGTTGCTTTCCCAATGTCCTCGTGAATAGCCAAAGTAATTAGCATCCAGCTCATCTCTGGATGGCATCGGCCGTCCGTCAGTAAATATCCGGCGTACCTGCATGAGCGCTTCCTGAATCACAGTAATTTTTCCTGGCGTGAACAGAAACTCCAGGCTGTAGGGAAAATTCATGATGTAGGGAAAACCGTCAGGTTCGCAGTTGTTGGAAGTTTCCGGGACTTCGTAGTTGGGATTCGCTGCCAGCCTGGCCTGATGCATTTCCCAGGTCGCCTTGGCTTCACCAATAAGCACAGGTTCTCCCCCGCCGACCTGACCAAAGGCAGGAAACCAGAGTCCACGCCAGTCAGGTAACTGGTCCAGTTCGGCGTAACTGACGTCTTTGGCGTTGGCAGGATAAACAACATCATCCTGAGCGTGTGCTGCGACACTCACAAGCTGGGCAGCCAGGATAAGGGCACATCTGAATAATGTATTAGGTATGGATGTTTTAGTTGTAACTGAAAGAATTTTCATAAGGCTGTTTCGGCTTAAGGCAATGCATTTTCGGTAATGGGTTTGTTACAGGACGGGGTTAGTTTCTTTCCTGACAGACACGTTGAGCTGCGCCGACATCGCAATAATAGGTGCCATTAGCCAGTTGTACCCAGAAGAACCTGCCGCCAGGGCTGCCATCGGCATAGGGGCTGACAGAAAAAGTGACTTCATCCCCGATATTAAAGAGGTCCGGCGAAAAACCGCGACGGGTCAGGTGAACCTTGCTGGTAAATTCCACGCCCCAGCGTATATCAGTGCCATCATCTGATGGAACATCTACCATGATCCAGACATGGGGATTGGTCCATTGTACTTCGCCAACAATGCCGGTGAATTCGACCTTGGTAGTCTGGTCAAACATGGCAAAGGAATGATGGCCAAGTGCGGCACCTGTAGTTATGCAGAGCAGTACAGTAGCAAATATTGCAGTAAATTTTTTCATTTTTATCCCCAGGGCTTCCCGAAATATCCGTCTTAATCAAAGACTGCGGGAATTAGAGCGAATGAGAATAGCATGAAGCTTCTGCTCTGCAAAACGCAAAAAACGCAACAATTGAGGATAGTGCTCTGGTAAGCTTTACCAGGCCAGGAGTATTAAATGGTTTTGTGCAGCATGGCGATTCAGTGGCTTGATGGCTTGCCGATCGGGGGAAGGGAATGAAAAATTTGCGTTTTTTTAATAGTTTGTTTGCGTTGTGTTTATCGGGTTCATTGTTATCTTTATCCATGACAGTATTGGCGCAGGATAGTGGTGAAATATATGCCGCGCGTTGTGCGGCATGTCATGAGGCGCCAGCGAATGAAGCCGTTCGAGCCCCTGCAAGATCGGTTCTGGAAGAGCAGCCCCCTGAAACTATTTATCGTGTGCTAACGCAGGGAGTGATGCGTATACAGGCATCGGGCCTGACCAATATGCAGATGCAGTCATTATCAGAACACATTAGCGGACGCCCGATGTCTGAATTGAATCTGACCATGACAACAAACCAGTGTGCAGATAATCCTGTCATGGGAAATCCTGTACTTGCGCCGGCCTGGAATGGCTGGGGTAGTGACCATCGTAATGCCCGTGCTGCTCTGGATGCCGGTGTAAGCGCTGATAATATTCATAGATTGCGTTTGAAATGGGTGTTTGGACTGCCAGGGGAGGATCAGCCACGTGCGCAGCCGGCTGTCGTCTCGGGGCGTCTTTTTGTAGGTAACAAGGCTGGTGCCATTTATTCACTGGATGCAAAAAGCGGTTGTACTTACTGGACCTATCTGCCGCGCAATGGCGTGCGCAGTGCCTTGTCTGTCGGTCCGATAAATCTGCCAGAAGGTGGCGATGGCTATGCCGTGTTCTTCCAGGATCTTCGCGGCAATGTTTATGCGGTGAATGCGCAAAATGGTGAAGAAATCTGGGTGTCACGGGTGGAAGATCATCCCGGTGTCCGTGGCACAGGTTCCGTCACTCTTTTTGAGGGTCATTTGTATGTGCCTTCCGCAGGAGTTGTGGAAGAAACCAATTCGTCCGGGCCGGATTATCCCTGCTGCACTTTCCGCGGCAGCATTACCAAGGTTGATGCCAACAGTGGACAGATATTATGGAAAACCTACACCATGGATGAACCACAACCCCGTGGTTTGAGTGATAACGGTGTCCAGCTATACGGCCCTTCCGGGGCAGGTATCTGGAATGCTCCCACTATTGATCCGGACCGCGGGCTGCTCTATACCGCTACCGGTAATGCCTATGGTGATCCCGCACCAATTACCTCGGACGCAGTGATCGCCATGGATCTTAAAACTGGTGAGATGGTCTGGGTGAACCAGATGACTCCGAATGATGCTTTTATCTCGGGCTGCAGTCGCAATGGCGACGCCAATAGCGCCAACTGTCCCGTTGAGCTTGGTCCGGATGTGGATTTTTCTGCCTCACCCATTCTTACCTCAACGGCTGATGGCAGGGAACTGCTTGTTATTCCGCAAAAGTCCGGCATGGCCCATGCACTTGATCCAAATAATAACGGGGCACTTGTCTGGCAATACTATGTTGCCCCGGGCAGTGCCTCGGGTGGTTGGTGGGGCATGTCAGTCGCGAACGGGATGGCCTATGTTGGCGTGGGCGGTTATGGTAATCCCGACTCGGGCGGTGTTCACGGAATTGAGCTTGCCAGCGGTCAGGGGGCCTGGGTTGCACCTCCGCAGGACCTGCTTTGTCAAGCTGGTCGAGGCTGTCGGGCAACGCAGTCTGCTGCTGTCACGGCTATTCCCGGCGCAGTCTTTAGTGGCTCGGCCGATGGGGGCATGCGGGTCTACAGCGCTGAAGACGGAAAAGTATTGTGGACCTTTGACAGTAATCCGCAGTTTGAAACCATCAATGGCGTAGAGGCGCAAGGTGGTTCTTTTGATGCGTCGGGACCGGTGGTGGTAGATGGCATGGTATATATGCTGTCAGGCAACTGCTGTATTGTTGGTCGACCCGGCAACGCCCTCTTTGCGTTTGAAATTGCGCCAGAATAAATAGCGGGCTGATAACTGTCGGGTTAGAAATCAGTGCGTCGTTCGTCGCGCAAACGTCGAACAAGCATATTTACGGCAATGTTCAGTTCAATATGGTTGGAGATGGCTTTGTTGTGGGTTACTTCAAAGCGGCCATTGACAATAACGCTGGGTAATTTTTCAACGTTGTATTCAGCAGTACGCTGTCTTGCATTCTCTACTTGTAAATTCACTTCCCCGGAATTCCAGGCTTTATCAAAGGCTTCGGCAGTGACGCTGTTGGCAAGAAACAGTTCCCTGATCTGGAACTCAGTACGCAGCGGGTTATTGTCCTGGTGTATGGCCTTGAAAGCGGCTGCATGGATAGCGTCTTCAGCATTAACGGCAATGGCGCTGTAATAAATGCGCGCATGCAATGCCATGATGTTATTCCAGATCGCCGGCATCCGGTGTAATACCAGGTCGCCTCTTACCCCTTCCCCCCAGTCAGTCATGACAGGTTCCAGAGTGGCGCATTCAGGGCAGCCATACCAGAAAATTTCACGCACCTCGATTCTGTCGGCATCGGTTTCTGTCTGCACTGGTTTGGCAAGCGCCTGATAATGAACGCCTTCAACAAACTCCCTTGGCTGTGCCCAGACGGGTTGGCAAATTCCGCTTAATAAGCCCAACAAGATAGTTATCACCCATTTATGGGAGTGTTGGGCTTTGTGACCTTTGTAGCGTAGATTCAGTTTCATGGGCTGTTCGATAGTTTTCCAGTGCGGGTCATACGGGTTGATTTTATGACTTGCCGATTAAAAGGGATGTAAAAGTTAAAGTGATCACACCCCTGCTTATCTCATTTACAGTAAGTCAGGTTTCTCGTTTTTCTGCCGTCAGCGGGCTGATATGTGCATCAGTGAAGTTGTAATGTAGCAGAATCAATTCTGCAGGCAACCTGCTTTTATTGACCGGATGATCATTTATTATTGCCCTGACACACAATGTGGTTTTTTATTCTGAAGTCGCTTTACTCAGGGTTTTTCGATGTGATTGGCGTTCCTGCTTGTTCAGCTTTGTTGAGATGACAATAGGCATTGTTATATAGTGCGAGATTGTTGATGACAATAATTACGCGGCAATGTGCAAGCAATATGCATAGCCTTTGCTTCGATGCTAAAGAGCTTGAGCAAACCTATTTACTTACATTCAGTTACAAGTGGTTATCCAGTTTTCCCGGAGGAAGATTTGGGAAATAATATGAATTCAGTTCCAAAAGGCAACTTGCCTAAAGCCATTGCGGGTCTGTGTATCTGCCTGTCATTGTTCTTTTGTGGCAATGTAAGTGCGCATCCGGAGCTTGCTCGAGCGGCTGAGAAAGGCCAGGCAGCCGAAGTTACGCAGTGGCTTGAAAAAGGTATAGATGTGAATAGCCGTCTCAATGATCGCACGACGGCACTGCACTGGGCTGTACTGCGCGATCAGCAGGAATCGGTTTCTTTATTAATGAAAGCTGGTGCAGATCCACTGGTGCTGAATCGTAATGGCATCTCACCCCTGTTTCTGGCGGCCCAGAACGGTAATGAAAAAATAGTCCGTTGGTTGCTGGAGGCAGGCGCCGATCCCAATACCCTCTCAGAAAACGGCGAAACTATATTGATGACGGCAGTGCATACGGGCAAACCTGAGGTCGTTAACCTGCTATTGTCCAGCGGCGCTCTGGTTGATTACCGGGATCCTGAGTTTCAGCAAACAGCATTAATGATTGCTGTTCGAGAAGGGCATGCAGATGTTATTGATATGCTCATTCGCCATGGTGCGAATGTTGATGCACGCACCCGTCTGGGACCGGTCCCTGCCTATATTCCTCCCTGTAAAGGTACGGGTTGTGGTTCCGAAGGAGTGGGGATTAATCGCAGTGGTGTTCCCCATCGTGGTGAGCGTTATGATGCTAAAGGCGGCATGACACCCCTGTTATATGCCGCCCGTGATGGCAGGTTCGAGGCGGCCAGACTGCTTGTTGAAAATGGTGCTGATCTGGAACTCAGGGAAGCCAACGAAATTACCCCCTTGCTCATGGCCTTGCTGAATAACCAGCTTGAGGTTGCTGACCTTTTACTGGATTCCGGCGCCCGGGTAAATGTTGATGATTTTTATGGCCGCTCGCCGTTGTTTGCCGCCGTCGATTATCGCAATCTGGATATGAACAGTGACCTGGAAGATGATCCACAGGATAATCGGGTCAACAGAAAACCCATTCTTGCCATGATCAAGCGCTTGCTGGATGAGGGGGCTAATGTCAACGCCCGCACCAAGGAGTGGCCGCCGGAAAAGAAATGGCTGTATTCATTAAACGATGTGTCCTGGGTCGACATGACAGGCCAGACGCCTTTTATCAGGGCTTCATCAGCCGGGGATATCCCTGTAATGACAATGTTGCTGGAGTACAACGCTGATCCCCATATCACGACCTACGAAGGAACCACAGCGCTGATGGCAGCAGCCGGGGTTAACTGGACTGTTGCCCAAACCTATACCGTGTCTGACCAAGCCCTGCTTGACGCTGTAAAACTCAACCTGAGTCTTGGCGCAGACGTTAATGCTTCCAATTCCATGGGACTGACAGCTTTGCTAGGCGCTGCCAACCGGGGTTCCAATAATATTATCGAATACCTCGCCAGCCAGGGAGCGAAGCTGGATGCACAGGATGCCGTGGGTCGCAGTGCCTTGCGCTGGGCGGAAGGCGTTTTCCTGGCGGCTGTTGGCGCAGAACAAAAACCTGAAACCATTGCTTTGTTAAAGGCATTGATGGACAAGGCCGGCATAGCCTATGAGCATTGATATGAAGAGGCCCTGGTTGCTTTCAAAAAAGACGTACTTGCTTGGTGTTGGGCTGGTTTCCTGTCTTTCCACCATGCTCTATGGGCAGTCTGATGTCGTTGAGCCTGAGCATCTGCAAATGCTTGAAGAGTATTGCAGTGAATGTCATAACTTTGATGATTTCGCTGGCGGTCTTGCCTTTGACCTGCTTGATACAGATAACCTGTTAAGTGACGCAGAGACCTGGGAAAAAGTGCTGCTCAAACTCAAGGCTGGCATGATGCCACCACTGGGCAAAGAACGGCCTGCGAATAAGGACGTTCAGGCATTTGTTTCAGATATTGCCCATACCATTGATAGTGCCTGGCGCGATAGTCCCAATACCGGTGCGCCGCTACTGCATCGCATGAATCGGACTGAATACCAGAACGCCATTCGTGACCTCCTTGCATTGCCCGTAGATGCCTCCGAGATGTTTCCCGCTGATAATTCCAGTGAAGGCTTTGATAATATCGCCAGTGCCCTGAGTGTATCCCCGGCATTGATGCAGTCCTATATATCTGCAGCAAACAAGGTCAGTCGTCTTGCGGTGGGCGATATGACAGCCAGCGCCAGAACAGATACCTACCGGGCAGATCGACAGGATCAGTCAGTCCACCTGGAAGGAATTACTCTCGGAACGCGAGGTGGGGCGGCTTTCAGGCATGTTTTCCCACTGGATGCCGAATATGAATTCAGTATCAGTCGTACCGGGGCCAACGCCGCTTTCTCCCTTGATCCTGTGGGGATAGAAGACCCGGTTGAACTGGTCATTGATGGTGAGCGTGTTGCATTATTTCCTGCCGGGGCTTCCAGCCAGGTCAGGCTGACGATTAGCGCAGGTCCCCACAAAATAGAAGCTGCCTTTGTGCAAACCCAGTCCCCCCGAGGGGTGGATGACCTGCATACAGTGTGGTCGAACAGTACATCGGTTCGTGCAGTATCTATCAACGGTCCGCTTAATGCCTCCGGGCCAGGGGATACCCCCAGCCGACAGGCAATTTTCAGTTGCACGCCGGACAGCGTTTTAGCTGAGGAACCTTGTGCACGGCAGATACTGGAAGACCTGGCTTATCAGGCTTACCGGCAACCGCTGAGCGAACGTGCTATTGATACACTGCTGGCTTTTTATCGGGATGGTCGTGAACTGCGGGATTTTGATACAGGAATTCAATATGCACTGGCAAGGATTCTCGTTGATCCGATGTTTATTTTCCGTTTTGAAACTGAACCTGAGGGAATCAAAGCTGGTGAGAATTACGCGCTGCAGCCTTATGAGCTGGCCTCAAGATTATCTTTCTTTATCTGGAGCAGTATTCCTGATGAGGAGTTACTGGCATCGGCGAAGTCAGGAGCCCTGGCTGATAGGCAGGTTCAGGAGCAGCAAATACAGCGAATGCTCAGGGATCCCAAGGCGGATGCACTGGTGAAAAATTTTGCCGCTTCCTGGCTGTCACTGCGACAGCTCAACAGCGTTAATCCGACAGCGCAGGATTTTGATGGCAGCCTGCAGGTAGCAATGCGTCGTGAGACTGAATTATTGCTTGAGTCAATAATCCTGGAAGATCGCCCGGTTATTGAGTTGTTAACTGCAGACTATAGCTTTGTAAATGAGCGTCTGGCAGAGCATTACGGCATTCCAAACATTCGTGGCAGTCATTTTCGAAAAGTAAATCTTGCGGGAACCGGAAGACATGGATTGTTGGGGCATGGCAGCATCCTCACCATTACCTCGGCACCAAATCGTACTTCACCGGTTATTCGAGGAGCCTGGATTATGGAAAATCTGCTGGGGACACCGCCACCGCCACCGCCGCCCGGAGTAGAAACCAACCTTGAAGAAACAGCCCAGGCTGGAGAAGCGCCCACCACCTTGCGCCAACGTCTTGAGCAACACCGAATTGATCCGGCCTGTGCATCCTGTCACAACATGATGGATCCCATTGGCTTTGCCCTGGAAAATTTTGATGCCATTGGAAAATTCCGTAACCAGACCGCAGGCGTCCCGGTTAATACCTCGGCAACATTCTGGGATGGCACAGATTTTAATGGCCCGGATGGTTTGTTTGATGTCTTGATGGCGCGCAGTGATCTGTTTGTAGAAAATTTTATTGAAAAACTGATGACCTATGCACTGGGCAGAAAAGTTGAGTATTACGATATGCCGTCGGTGCGTGAAGTTGTGCGACAGGCAGAAATCGATGATTTCCGCTTTAGTGCCCTGGTGCAGGAAATCGCCTTGAGTGACGCCTTCACCCGGCGAACCAGGCATGAAGCCAGTCTGGAGACTGCCGGGCGCTAGGTTTATAGTATTAGCAGTAATCTGTATCAGTATACGTGAGAAGTACGGCAAGAATTGATTCCGGAGAGCCAAATGTTTATTACCAAAAAACACCTGTCGCGCCGCACCCTGTTAAGGGGGGCTGGTACGGCTATTGCCTTACCCTTGCTGGACTCCATGATTCCTGCGCAGACCGCCCTTGCCCAGACGGCTGCCAATCCTGCTCCGCGTATGGCCTATATTTATATTCCCCATGGCGCGACGATGGCGTACTGGACACCTGAAAAAACAGGCAGGGATTTTGAATTCACCCCGATTCTGAAGCCGCTTGAAAACTATCGCAGGCAAATGACTATTATTAGTGGTCTGGCGAATACTCCGGTTGGACCACAGAAGGGTGAAGATAGTGGGGGGGCCCAGAATCATGAGCGTGCTGCCGCAGCTTTCCTTACTGCAGCTCACCCCGTTGCCGGTGATCGCGCTTTTGTGGGTAAATCCATTGATCAGGTAATGGCAGATGAGTTGGGTCAGGACACGCCCTTGCCATCGGTGGAACTGGCTATCGAACCTTCCAATAACACCTGCGGGGATGTGAACTTTACCTGTTCCTATCGCTCTTCCCTGTCCTGGAAAACTCCTTCTCTGGCACTGCCAATGGAAAATAATCCGCAACTGGTTTTTGAAAGACTGTTTGGGGATGGCACCACTGATGCAGAACGCCGGGAAAGACGACGACAGTCGGCGAGTCTGCTGGATTCTATTCGCGAAGATGTCGCCAGCCTGAACCTCAAGCTGCCCAGTGCCGATAAGGTCAGGTTAAATGAATACCTTGAAGAGGTGCGGGAAATTGAGCGCCGTGTCGCTCTGATAGATGCAAGATTGTCGGCGGAATCACTGGAGGTTCCGGATGCACCAACGGGTATCCCCAGTGGCTTTGAAAACCATATAAACCTGATGTTTGATCTGCAGGTACTGGCATACAAGTCTGATATAACCCGTATATCTTCTCTGATGATGGCGGGAGAAGGCAGTAACGTTCGCTATCCGCGCAGTGGGGTCAATGAAGGTTTTCATAATGCCTCCCATCATTCCAATGAGCAGAAAAACAAGGATCAGTTTGCTGTGCTTAATAACTACCATATTACGGTACTCAAAGGCTTTTTTGACAAACTGGCGGCTACCCCGGATGGCGATGGCAGTCTGCTGGACCATTCCATGATCCTTTATGGCAGCAGTATGAGTGATGCCAATGAGCACAATTTTGATCCACTGCCTGTTCTGCTGGTAGGCGGTGCCAGCGGTATGCTTGAGGGTGGGCGCCATCTGAAGTTTGCAGACCATACACCGTTGGCAAATCTTTACCTGGGACTAATGGATAAATTCGGCATACACCGCGAATCCTTTGGCAATAGCACGGGTAGACTGGAAGTCTGATCAATGAAGTTTACTACTCAATCACATAGAAAGGATTTTGAGCTAATGTTGACTTATCTATCTGACAGAGGGCGCTTTCTAAGCGTCCTTTTTTTTAGCCTTTTTTCTCTGGGTTTATCTGCACAAAATGATTTAAAGATGGAGCATGTCAGCGGCAATGTCTGGATGCTCAGTGGTGGTGGCTATGCCAATATCAGTGTGCTGGCAGGAGATAGAAGGGCATTGATGGTGGATAGCAAGCGTCCGGAATTGGCCGAGGCTATTCGTATGATGGTTCTTGAAATTTCTGGAGGTGAGGTCGAGTATCTGATCAATGGGCATGTGCATCCTGATCACACCGATGGTAATGCAGGTTTTGGCGAAAGTGGCGCTGTGATCATTGCCCATGAAGAAGTGCGGCGCGTGCTTATGGCGGGCCAGCGTGGCGGACCACCGGCACCGGAAGCAGCCTGGCCAGACATTGTCTTGTCAGATGGTTCCAGTATGACACTGTATTTTGATGGTGAAACAGTGACGATCATGCATGCGCGGCCAGCCCATTCCCCGGGCAATCTTATGGTCCATTATCAGCAGTCCAACGTCATTCATCTGGGTGATCTTTTTAGCCCGGAACGCTATCCGGTGCTGGCCGGCGGTTCAATCGAGGGATTTGTTGAAGGCAATGAAATGGCATTGGCACTTGCCAATGACAGTACCCGGTTTATTGCCGGCAATGGCATCGTGAGCCAGCGATCGGATGTTCAGGACTATATTAATATGGTCAATGCTGTGAGGGATCGGGTAGCCCAATTGATTTCTCAGGGCCTGGATCTGGATGCCGTACTTGCAGCTAAGCCTACCGCTGAATTTGACAGTACCTGGGGAGACCCGGGCCGCTTCCTGCCAGGCCTTTACCGGGAGCTAGCCGGGCAATAGATTTTAATAAAGAGCCTTCAGCGGGGGGGGGGGATAAAAAGCCTTCAGCGGTTCTAAAAAAACCTTTAGCGATTGCCTGTCCTGACCGTCCGCTGCTTTTCGAGGTTCCATTCTCTTTCCTTGAGACTGGCACGTTTATCGTGATCCTGTTTGCCTTTGGCGAGAACAATCTCACATTTCACCAGGTGATTTTTCCAGTACAGTTTGGTGCAAACGCAGGTATTCCCCTTTTGCTGAATCGATGCAAATATTCTGGCCAGCTCTTTGGCGTGCAATAGCAGTTTTCGGGTTCGCGTGGGGTCGGCAACAACATGGGTGCTGGCTGTATCCAGGGGATTAATCTGCGCACCAAGCAAATAGGCTTCGCCATTTTTGATTATGACGTGGCTATCGACTAACTGGACTTTTTTCTCTCGCAGGCTCTTCACTTCCCAGCCGGTAAGCGCAATACCTGCCTCATAACTGTCACCCAGAAAATAGTCATGTCTGGCTTTCTTGTTAACGACAATGGTGTTGTCAGTGGTTTTGTTTTTCTTTGCTTTGGCCATGGGACGTCATTATAGGCGCCATAACCTGCTCTGCCTATCAGAGTCTTTAGTGAATTCTGGTACACTCTTTTTCAATCACCCGGTACGTTAATTCAGTCATCCACAAACAGGGGGTATTCATGTCGGTTTTGAGAGGTCAGTTCAGTTCAAAACTGGGTTTTATCCTGGCATCAGCAGGGTCTGCCGTTGGTATTGGTAACCTGGTGGGGTTCCCTGTCATGGCCTCCAAAAATGGTGGTGGTGCGTTTTTGCTGATCTATATTTTCTTTATTGCCTTTGTCTGCTTTCCCGTCATGCTTGCTGAAATTGCCATGGGACGTGCTTCTCAGAAAAGCCCTGTGGGCGCCTTTTATGCGCTTTCCGATGGCAGTAAACCCTGGCGTATGGTGGGGGGGCTTGGTCTTGTCACGCCGTTTTTTATCGGCGTTTTCTATATTGTTATCACAGTATGGATCCTGATCTACACGCTACAGTCCGCCATAGGTAACCTTTCCACAATGGCAGACCCTGATACTTTTGGTGAGACAGTCGGTTCACCAGTTATGTTTGCCTATCTCGTTCCTCTGATGGCCGCGTTATTTTTTATTCTGGCTCGCGGAGTAAATGACGGCATTGAGAGGGCTGCAAAAATCATAATGCCAACATTAATTGTTATGATGGTTCTGCTCATTGGTTTTGTGCTCACACTGGAAAATGCCTCTGCCGGGCTGGTGTTTTATCTTATTCCGGATTTTTCCAAAATTGATAGTGGTGTTATCAACTCTGCACTGAATCATGGTTTTTTCTCGCTTTCGCTGGGGATGGGAATCCTCATTACCTATGGTTCCTATCTCAGCAAAAAAGAAAAAATGGTTAGCTCAACGCGGTTGGTGGCGATTGCCGATACCGGTGTTGCTTTCTTTGCCGGCTTGCTGGTAATTCCGGCAGTGTTTGCCATTGATCCCTCAGTGAATGCGGACGAGCTTTCGGACAGTAGTATCAGCTTGATGTTCAGCTATCTGCCCCAGGTGTTCCTGTCCCTGCAGGATTTTGTCGGTTACTTTGGTGCCAGCCTGGTCTCCACCATGTTTTTTACCCTGGTATTTTTTGCCGCATTGACTTCTCTGGTTTCAATAACGGAAATTCCTATTGCCTATCTGATGGATGAAAAAGATAAATCCAGACGCGAGGCCTGTACGATTATTGCCGGGTTTATGAGTGTATTTATTGTGATTACCACCGTGTCATTTGGTATGAGTGATTTTTTCACCAGCTTTATGAACTATGGCGGTCTTAACAAGTCGTTTTTTGACCTGATCTATGATGTGTTCTACGAAACCATCCTGCCACTAATGGGTTTTATGGTTTGTCTATTTGTTTGTTATCGCTGGAAAAAGCATCGATTACATTCAGAGGTGTCTCTCGAAGATGGTGATTATCAGGATTCCTTGCTGGAAAAATATATCGGTATTTCTCTGGGTACCTTCATCCCGGTAATCCTGTTGGCTGTTTTTGCCAATAATGTTTCCCGCATATATTTTGCCCATAACCTGTTTGGTTTCTGACAAACAAGGCCACCCTCATGTCATTGACCACAATTAATCAAAGTGCATTGCTGCCCTATGCTGCCAGTCAGTTATTTGACCTGGTTAATGACATTGAATCCTATCCCGACTTTATGGACGGCTGCCTTGAAGCTGAAATACTTTCAAAAAATGAAGCACAAGTTACTGCGCGTCTGGTACTGGGTAAGGTGGGGCTACGTTATGGATTTACGACCTGCAATACTCTTGTCCGTGACAAAAGTATGCAGATGAAACTAAAAGAAGGGCCGTTTAAACATTTTGATGCCACCTGGTCTTTTGATGCCCTGAGTGATGATGCCTGTAAAATCAGTTTGAAGATGGAATTTGAGTTTTCATCCGGCCTGGTCAATGTAGCATTGAGGCAGTTGTTTGACAGTACCAGTAAAAATCTGGTCAACGCCATTTGCCAACGTGCTGAGGTCCTTTATGGCAAAGGCTGATTCCTCATCTGCTCCAGTATCGCAAGAAGAATTGATTCATGTTGAGGTGGCATTTGCACTTCCTCAACGCCAAATGATAATCAGACTTCGCGTAGCAAACGGGTGCACAGCACTGGAGGCGGTCAAAAAATCAGCTATCGACAGGAAATTTCCAGGCGTGGACTTCACTCATGCGGATATGGGGATTTTTTCCAGGCCGTTAAATGGAATCGACCTGCCACGGCCAGAGCAATATTTACTGGAAGACAATGATCGCGTTGAAATTTATCGGTGTCTGCTAAAGGATCCAAAGCAGGCGAGACTGGATCGGGTGCAAAAAAAACGTACGGGGAAATGAGGCCGCAGTGGGTTTTACTGGTTGAGCGAAGAAATTTCGCTGCTCGATTCTGTCGTGCTACTGACTTTGCCGAATTGCTCGTTTTCCGGGGTTTGTTCAAAATCACCGGCGAAATGAGTTAGCTGTTCATTCTCAAAAAACACAGTTAGCCGCTCCTGAACTCGCTCACCACCACCTGGCTGGAAACTGTAAAGGTAATCCCACCGGTCCTGGTCAAAGGTATCTTTTACCAGGGGAGTGCCGAGAATGAAATTAACCTGACGTTTGGTCAGGCCGGGGCGAAGTTGATCAACCATTTCCTGGGTAATGATATTACCCTGGGGGATATTAAGCCGGTAAACCCCGGGAAAAGCGAACGAGGTAACACTGCCGCAGCTACTTAACAGCAGGGAAAAAACCACAGGAATGATCAGGTTATAAATTCGCAATGGGTGTACAGCCTTTCACATAAAAACCGGAGAAGGCATAATACATGAAACTCATCAATCTTGTTAAGTGGCGAATAATTCAAGAGCATCGTCAGGAAGAGGCAGCCGTATAATGACCGGAGAGAATCAGGAATTACGTAAAGCGGGGCTGAAAGTTACCCTGCCAAGGGTGAAAATCATGCAGATACTGGAATCTGCGGAGGCCCGCCATATGAGTGCCGAAGATGTTTATAAAGCGCTTCGGGATGCTGATGAAGATGTAGGCCTTGCCACTGTTTATCGTGTACTTACCCAGTTTGAATCAGCGGGTCTTGTTACCCGGCATCATTTTGAAGGCGGCCATTCCATCTTTGAAATGACCCCCGAAGATCACCATGATCATATTGTCTGCACCAAGTGCGGAAAAGTAGAAGAGTTTTACGACGAAGTAATTGAGAAACAGCAGAAAGCCGCGGCGGACAAGCACGGCTTCACAATCTCTGACCATTCTCTTTATATTTATGGCTTGTGCGCTGGTTGTCAGGAATAACGGATACATAGTCACAAGTCACAAGAGGAAAGAAAAAGGAAAAGGATAAAGGTGGGCAGTGCAGGGAGGCGGCAGGCGATTTTAAAAAAGAGACAAGAGGCAAGAGGCAAGCAACCATTCTTTCAGGCTTCCAGGGTTTTCTGGTGGTCGGGTAAGGACCGCAGGGACGCATCCGACAAGGCGACTAATTTAGTCGCCTTTTTTGTGACTTGTGACTTGTTTATCCCAGCATCTTTTCCGCA
>Ga0181559_10002918_pt1 | contig 16879 bp, 14 predicted proteins | sample 011ome_21_FD_133752 | JGI IMG/M metagenome (GOLD analysis project Ga0181559, IMG submission 133752) | Coastal salt marsh microbial communities from the Groves Creek Marsh, Skidaway Island, Georgia - 011508AT metaG (megahit assembly) | ecosystem: Environmental > Aquatic > Marine > Intertidal...
CTCATCGTGTTGGCCTACTCCTCCTGGCTGGTTTATAAACTGGAGTTCATCGAGCGTTCCGCCGCTTCCAGTCTGTTTAGCGAAGCACTCGTGATTTTAGCAGCCTTGATGGTGTTGCTCTCCCTGTCGGAATTTGTGCGCTCAAAAAACGAAGAATTTGTGCAGGCTCGTCTCGAGACAAAGGCCAAAGGGGATTTTCTTCGCAACGTCTCCAGAGAATTTCTGACCCCTGTACACTTGATCCTGGCCAATTCGAAGCGACTGCTTGCATCACAATCAAAAAGGTTGGACGAAGGTACTCGTCAGCATGTTGCGACGGTAATCAAGCAGAACGACCATTTGCATAACCTGATCAACGATTTGCTCGAAATGGCACAGTTGGAATCTGACAGCTTTGAGCCAGAGTTCGAGCTGGTAGAAATGTCTCACTTTCTCAATGAAGTCAGAGACATGATGCTGCCTTCAGCCATGGAAAAAGAGCTGGTCATAAATACTGATTTCGCTTCCGCCAATCTACTGGTGCAAACCGATCAGGCCCGCCTCCAGCATGCCTTGTTAAACATTATCACGAATGCGATCAAGTTCACCGATAACGGTGAAATCCTTATTGGCTACAAGGCTATATATTTCAAGCGACGCCTTGGCATCGAAATATTTGTTCGCGATACCGGACGCGGGATGAGCGAAGAATTTCAACAGCGAATGTTTGAAGAGTTTGCCAGGGAGCATCCGGATAGCGAAAGTGACCCACAGGGTACTGGACTAGGCATAGTTATAGTAAAACGAATGATCGAAAAACTCGGGGGCGAGAAGCAGTTTGACTCCAGGCGCAATAAGGGCAGCGAATTCTTTATTCGCCTTCCCCTCCGCCAACAATACAGTTAATCTGCGGATAATGATTTACCGCAATTCAGCGCGGCGGCTCTTGTTGTAATTCGTAGATTTTTTCGGATATCTCTCCAAGTGAAATTTCCATCAAGCCGAATGCGTCTGCCAACCCCTGATTATAAATACTCCAACCTAATTGCTCGGCAAAAAACTCTAGCAGGAACTGGGCATCGAATGTGCCTAGCTCAAGCTGTAATTCCTGCTCAAAATATTGCTTCAATTTTTCTATAGTCTCAGCTTTTTCTGTTTCCTTAAGCTCGATTTGCGGCATGATTCAGGCTCCTAACTGACGGGCCAGGTCGAGAAAATCATCAGCATCAAAGTCAAACTCACCGGCAGGACTGCGCTGCCGCTGACGCTCAGGGCCGCGTTCCAAGGGTCGGTATACATAGGCGGTATGCAAACCGACGTCAGCAGCAGCCCTCAAGTCACCGGGATGTGCAGCAACCATGAGCACCTCAGCAGGCTCCAGACTCAGCAAATCAGCCGCCTTTAAATAGGCCCGTGGATCAGGCTTGTAGTGTTGAGCCAACTCTGCTGACAGCACAGCATCCCATGGAAGTCCTGCGTTTTTAGCCATATGAGTCAATAATGAGACATTGCCATTCGATAGGGTTGTGATGACATACTTCGTTTTTAGGCGATTGAGCCCAGCCACGGTATCTGGCCAAGGGCTCAAACGATGCCAGGCCCGGTTGAAATGGTCCAACTCTGTTTCCGTAAGCCCCTCGAGGCCGAACTCCGGAACCAGCTCATCAAGTATCATGCGGTGCAGATCATCAATCTTGGTCCAGGGCATCTCACCACTGCGTACCTTGTTCATGGCTGGACCATAGCCCGCACGCCAACGGTCAGCAAACTCCCCCCAATCGACCTCCAGCGACTTTTTGCTCGCCAGAATCTGGCCCTCCCGAATTATTGATCCACGCCAGTCCACCACTGTCCCAAACACATCAAACACCAGCGCTTTCACTTTCTCACTCAGGGCTAAATCGCCCTGTGCCCAGGCAGATTGGCGGGGCAGCATACAAACCGCGGCGCCAACTCCCAGTAAGCCGAACAGGCGCCGACGGGCAGGATTAGAGAGGCTGGGGGAACCGGCGGTGGAGAGTGGTGAAGTCCCATCAGCGAACAGAGAAGGAACTGAACTGTCAGGCTTGGCCACTGCCACCTCGCGGCGGACATTGACAGATGAGTACTTATTCATTGTTTTTCTCCTCATCAATTAGACGCTGCTAGAACCGTAGCATATCTATTTGTTAAACTCATCCGGGACTGAAACAGGTGATCTGGAATCGTTCACAGACACCTTTTTCGCCGCTTTCCTCTCCACTATGCAAGGGCCTTACAGCCAGGCCTTTAATAACCCAGGCAGTTGACCCTACATGATTAGTCTTGCGCAGGTTCGGGCAGATACACCTGCTTGTGAACACCTCATTCACTTTAATAATGCGGGCTGCGCCTTGAGCCCTACCGCGGTGACGACAGCCGTTACCAACCACCTGCGTCTGGAACAGGAGTTGGGTGGTTATGAAGCGGCTAATGAGGCGGAGCGCGATATCGCGGCTTTTTATCCGGAATTAGCCAAGCTGCTGCACTGTGATGAATCTGAAATAGCTTTCATGGAGAGCGCGACCCGGGCCTGGCAATCTGCGCTACTGTCTCTTGATCTTCAACCCGGTGATCAAGTTCTGACTGCAGACAACGAGTACGCCAGCAATTACCTCAGCCTGCTCTATTTATCGAGAAGGCATGGTGTTGAGCTCATCACCATCCCATCTGGTGACGATGGTCTGATAGATCTGCAGCGGATCGCTGACAGTATCACTGCGAAAACCCGTGCAGTGGCTTTAACCCACGTCGCAAGCCAACGTGGTGATGTTCAAGCCATCACTGAGGTTGGAGAAATAGCGCATGAGAATGGCCTGGTTTTCCTGGTTGATGCCTGTCAGTCAGTGGGGCAAATTGAGCTCAACCTGAAACAGCTCAAATGTGATTTCCTCTGCGGTACAGGACGCAAGTATTTACGGGGGCCGCGCGGCACCGGATTTCTGTATGCCAACCGGGAAACCACTCAATCGCTGGTACCACCAGCAATCGACCTCCATAGCGCAAGCTGGGCTAGCCCCTCTGAATTTGAAATCAAGGCAGGAGCGATTCGGTTTGAAAGTTGGGAGCGCAACGTTGCCGGCATAATAGGCCTCGGCAAAGCGCTAAAGTACGCCAACTCCCTTGGCATGGAATCTATCGAGGCCAGGGTCAGGCTTCTCGCGAAAAGTCTAAACCGGCAGCTGCAGTCTATTAATGGCGTTGAGGTTCACGAGCGCAGCGCCAATCTCTCAGGCATAGTAACTCTCTCGAGAGTGAACACAGAAGCGGGAACTCTCCGGGAAAACTTACAGACCTTGGGCGTAAATACTTCGGTTGCAAAAAAGCAAAATGCCCGTTTGGATCTCGATTCAGTGTTGGATCGCGATGTGCTCAGGGCATCGCTTCACTACTACAATTCTGAAGAAGAGGTTACACGGTTCGTTGATCTGCTTGCCGCCAGCTAAAAGGGAGCTGGACAAAAGCTTTATTGGAAATAGACCACCAGGATTGCAACTGGACAGATGAACTTTACGTAGAACGGCCAAATTTTCCAGAACAATCCTGATTCCGCATCTGGACAACCACTCTTGATCTCCTCCAATATTTCGTTGCGCTGCCATATCCAGGCCACGAATATGCAGAACGCAAAACCTAGCAAGGGTTGACTGATCTCGGTAGTAACGGTGACCACTAGGTCGAACAGCGGATCGAAGTTAAACACAATGATCAGCGCAATCACCGTGATGATTGAACCAATGATGGCCGCTGCCCTGCGTCGCTCTAGCCCATGATGCTCAACCCCATAGGCCACTGGCACTTCCAGCATAGATATAGACGAAGTGAGTGAAGCAATCGTCATCAGCGCAAAAAACGCGAAAGCGACAAACACCCCAATCGCGCCCATGGTGTCAAACAGCGCAGGCAGAACCGAAACGATCAAACCAGGGCCGGCAATGAGCCCCCCAGCATCATCATAAATCTCAACGCCACTATTTAGCGCGACATACATAGCGGGAATAATAAGCAACCCAGCCAGGACAGCAATGCCGACATCTAACAAGGCAACCAGACTACCGATGGTCGGCAGGTTTTCGTGCTTGTTGATATACGAGCCATATATCAGCATCGTACCCACGCCGAGCGACAGTGAAAAGAAAGCCTGGCCCATTGCATCAACCAGCAAGGAAGGATCGGCTATCAGGGAAAAATCAGGAATCAGGTAAGCCCTAAGGCCGTCCATTGCCCCAGGCAAGGTCAGCACATATACAATCAGCAGGATCAGGATGACTATTAACGACGGCATAAGACGTGAGGCCCACTTCTCAATACCCTCTTTCACCCCGGCGCTAATGATATAAACCGTGAGCATCATAAACAGCACCACGAATAGACTGTTACGAACAACAGCATCGGTGGTTAGCCAGTTAGACAAGCCTTCCATGCCCAGCAAACGACTCAAAGGCTCAAAGAAGAAAGCAATCATCCAGCCACTCACAATGGCGTAGAAACTGAGAATAAAACTGACTGTAACTATCCCGGTAAAGCCCACTAGCAGCGCCGCGAGGCGTGTTTTGCCGCCGGTTGATATGGCGCGCAATGCGGTTACTGCATTGGCCCGAGCATGACGTCCGATAATTAACTCAGCCATTAATGCGGGATAGGCCAGGGCAAACGCCAGAATCAAATAGGTGAAAAGAAACGCGGCGCCGCCATTTGACGCAGCATTGGTTGGAAATCCCCAGATATTGCCGAGACCAACCGCCGACCCTGAGGCAGCCATTAAAAAGCCGAATCTTGAGGTAAATTCACCCCTTGCTGCTGCCATTGACGTTAACTTCCCCTGCTTGTTTTAGTGGTGTTCTTTCCAGCTGCAGTTGACGCCACCAACAGCCATGCGAGACCGCAAGAGTAACCCAGGCCCCATGGATTGGTAAACGGGTCACTATTGATCGTAAGACTCGAGCGTGAAGATGGATGATTCAGCGTCGGTGAGCAAAAAGACCACATTGGTGAAAAGTAAAACCGCATCCCCCTGGGTAACCTCAAGGGCCGGAATGCGCAATCTATTATCGGTGGTTGAATAATTCGCGATGCCCACGAAGCTGTCTCTCCGCCTGAGCACACTATTAAGATTCGCCTGGATTTGAAGCGTTGGCGTCGCCGTTACCGTATTGAAGTTAAGACTGAGGATCTCTTCGTCTGCATTGACGCTGACGGAAGTAATAAGCAAACCGGAATTGGTTTCATAAACATGCGCAGACTCACTAAAGCGTTCTACTACTTCAACATTGATATAAACGAAATCTCTGGGATCATTATAAGCTGCTGCCAGAAACGGAGCATCGGAAGCCTTTACACCCAAATTTATCTTTGGCAGGTCATCTATGGCATCCAGTACTGCCATGCCATTGCCCAGCACCCTGCCAAAGACCGTGAAACCGCCGCTATTGGTGTCCAGACTGATGTTGTCTGAGAGATTTACAAACCACTCGTGAGTTGCACTGTCGGGCAAACCTTCTAGCTTTGCCATAGCGACCGTACCGCGTAAATTGGATGCGCCAAATTCATTGACTATGGATGAGCCTGCCACCACATCAATCGGCCCGACAAATGGCTGAAATCGGTATCCACCACCCTGAACCACGAAGTCAGTCACCACGCGATGCAGGTAGGTGCCGCTGTAAGCATCGCTATTTACATAGCCAAGAAAGTTCCGGACGGTAATCGGCGCCTCTTCATCCAGTAATTCGATGGAATAGTCTCCCACCGACGTACTAACCCTGACGATTGTTCCGGCCTGCGCTGAAGTGCTGGTCACGCTAAACAGCAAGGTCAGTACCAAAAGCCCCGAAAGGCGAGTGCGAAAACTAGGAAAAAGTCTGAATTTCAAGGTCATTCCTACAGATTTTGAAGACTACTTTGACCGACGCAGGATAGGTTAAGTTCCCGCAAACTTCAACCTGTGGGCGGACCCCGAGCAACTAAACTTGAGGCTTGTACAGTTTTATTCCGAGACCGCTTATGGTGTAAAATACCAACCCATTACAGAGACAACAGCCTGAACTGAGCTGCTGACCAAAGCCAGCCCGGCAGGTCACCAAAAATTATCCACCAGGACGATTGTACTGCTCGAAATATTATTAGCCTTTCGTTCTGAAACAGTCTCCCAGATCAATCTTAAACACATCTTTACCCAGGATTTTCCTTGAACTCATCGTCTTCGCCAACCACAAAAAAACGCCTGGGTATAGGCGTGGATTTTGGCACTAGCAATAGTGCTGCCGCAGTCTTCGATGGTGAACAAATCTACCTCGTTCAGCTAGAAGATGACACCGTGGTTATGCCCTCCGCCACCTATATCGATCGTGAGCTAAAAATTACAACCGGACAGTCTGCTATTGATAGCTATATTGAAAGCAATATGGGCAGGACAGTTGAGCTCAGCGCCGAAGTGCTTGGAGAAGGCAGAACCTCAACCGGTCAGATTGGAGACAAAGGATTACCGGAAGAAGCTCAAACTCAATTGGTTTACGGGCAGTCACTTATCGATGGCGGGCAGCAAGGCCGTTTGTTCAGAGGCATCAAACGTCTGCTTGGAAATCGCAGCGCGCCACGACTCATGGTGTTTGATCGGCCGTTTCGACTGGTCGCCTTGATCACGCCATTGTTGCTGCGAATTCAACAGCGCCTGGTCGCACTCATAAAGGAGCGAAACCTGAGCGCGGATTCCGCGAAACATGCCTGCATTGGCCATCCAGTCAATTTCGAAGGATCTGATCAAGGTCGAAATCAATTAGCCTTGATGCTACTAAGAGAAGCCTACGGTTACGCGAATTTCGAGCAGCAAAGCCTTTACCCGGAACCAATTGCTGCCGCGCTTGGCTATTTGCACCAGAACCCGAATGCGAGTCAGAAAACCATTCTGGCCGTAGATTTTGGCGGCGGCACTCTGGATCTATGCGTATTAAGGCGAACCGACCAGGTTTTCAAGGTGGTCACAACCCATGGCGTTGGTCTTGGCGGTGATCATATCGACCAGTTGCTATTCAGAGAACTGTTGTTCCCGCTGCTAGGCAAAGGCGAGCGCTGGCGCCGCGCCGGCGAAGATCGCGAGATTGAAACAGCGTTCCCGTTTGAGGATTACGAGGAGCTGCTGCTCAATTGGGCGATTAGTTATATGCTTAATCAGAACCGCTTTACCACGCCCCTGATGCAGAGAATTGAATATGGTGATGAAGCCGCCGTGAAATTCCGCCGCCTTTATGACATGATCAAGAATAATTACAGCTATCTGGTTTTTCAGTCACTCAAGGATTTGAAAGCCACCCTCTCAAGTGAGTCTACTGCACGCCTTGATATTCCGGAGTTAGACATTGAGTTGATCACCACCCGCAAACAGTTCGAAAAAATCATTGCGCCGATCCTGTCAAAACTTCAGGATGCCGTTACGGCCATATTAAGGAAAGCAAATCTGCAATCGAGTGAGATAGAGCTTGTGATTCGCACCGGCGGTTCGTCTTTGATTCCGGCGGTTAAGCATTTGCTTGAAGTCCAGTTTCCGGGCAAAGTGATAGAGCACGATCCCTTCACGAGTGTCGCGACCGGTCTGGCAATCGCCGAATATCGAGGTTTGGGGGCCGATGAATACACAGGACCAGAGTCGGTTAGCAAAATTTAGCCACAATAGCATCACTTAATGGACCTCATACTCTCCGCCATACCCTTCTTTCTCATGCTCATTCTGCTTGAGCTCGGCTATGGTTACATGCGTGGACGCAATACTTACCGCCTGAATGACACTATCAACAGCCTATCCATGGGTAGCCTGAGCAGACTACAGGCCCTGGTGATCCTGGGAGCATCTGCTGCCATCTATGAGTTTGTGGTGGCGGAGCTACAGCTGACCCAACTCTCCGAGCAAAGCACTTGGGTGTGGATATCTGCCTTCGTGCTTTATGATTTCGCCTATTACTGGAAACACCGATGGGGTCACGAGATCGCGCTGTTCTGGGGGACTCACGCCGCGCATCACCAGAGTGAAGACTTCAATCTCGGAACCGCACTGCGTCAAACCAGCATGGATTTCTACGGGTTCTTGTTCTACCTGCCTTTTTTCCTATTGGGCTACCCAAATGAAGTACTGTTTACCGTAGTCAGCCTGAACCTGATCTATCAATTCTGGGTTCACACCGAACACATTCCCAAGCTGGGCCCGATAGAATGGGTATTCGTCACGCCTTCCAACCATCGCGTGCACCATGGCCGCAACGCTTTGTACGTGGATCGCAACTATGGCGGTGTATTTATAATCTGGGATCGAATTTTTGGCACTTTTCAAGATGAACTGGAAGCAGAACCAGTCTCCTTCGGGCTCCGCAAACCGCTCAATAGCTGGAATCCGCTGTGGGCGAATGTGCATGTATATTGGCGTCTGATCCTGGATTGTATTGCAGTGCCAGGGTTAAAGAACAAGCTGCTGCTCCCTTTTCGCGCGCCCGGTTGGCGCGCTCAGGGGCAGCTCACCCGCTGCAAGCAGAAGCGCCTGGAAGCCGACCTCAGTACCAAGTTTGATCCACGGATTACCGACTTTTCGCGCTACTACACGCTATTCCAGTTCTTTGCGACCGTGGGTTTAAGCCTTTACGTTCTGATCAACGCTGCGGCCTGGGCCTATCTGGATAGCCTGATCGCCGTCAGCTTTCTGGCCTTCACCTACTTCGTTCATGGCTGCTGGCTCGAGGGCAGACGCTTTGGCGTGTTACTGGAGGGCTCCAGGTTATTGCTGGCCTCAGCAATCGGCCTTTATTTCGTCGCGGACACCAATGCCCAGCTATTCGCACTCGCCTACCTCATGATATCTATTGCTAGCCTCTTCGTTGGCAGAGCTGACCTTGGTCGCGAAGTCACTAGGGGCGAGACCGTTGGCTCAGGGGCTGCCTAGTTCTAGCTAGATGCGGTCCAGGGGAAACGCCGCTATGAGAGCGCCAGCTTCCGGATCCCTGACTTCAAACTGAGCCTGGGTTGCGCTGCTCAGAGCATCAGTAAAGCTTGTCCCATCATCTAGATTAGAAATAATAAAAACTACTTTGCCTTCGATACCCCGAGCAGGTGGCAACGCTACCGGGTTGAAAAGGTAGTTGCCGTTGCGACTCAGCATACCCTGCACTGATGCTTCGACACTCAAGCCGGTTCCTGGAATTCGTCCACGCACCCCCCTGAACAGGGCATCACCGCCATTGGCGTCAGTCATGCGCAGAAATACATTTACATATTGTGTATAAAGCCCTTCATTGCGCAGACTGACATTAGGCGTATATATTGGATACGTGAAACCTACTTCCACGATACCATTGCTTGACGCATCGGTGATGAGTTCGCTGCTCAGCTGCTCGCCGGACACCCCCCCGCTACTTTGCTGTGGCAACAAAATCAAAAAATAGATAAAAACCGGCAGTAGCGCTGGCAAGCAGACGACCAGCCCATAGGTTCCAGGTCGCCCATAAAAAAGTGGATTGAGTGGGAATACGGCCACTAGTGCCGCAAAAATGGAAAAATTGAGAATCAAGGCCCTGACCACCAGCACTTGGGCGCCCACAATTTCAGGGTTGCGCACAAAGCCAATCAACACAGAAACAGCAAGCAAAAACGCCACTAGACTGATGACAAGCTGTCGGATTGATATTTTCATGCCCTGCTGTATCAGCTTACAGCTTCTCCATGGGCCTGTTTGTCCGCATGGTAAGAAGATCGCACTAGCGGCCCGCTAGCAACTTGTTTGAATCCCAGTGCCTCACCAAATTCACGTAATTCGTCAAATTCAGATGGATGTACAAACCGCTCGACCTTGAGGTGGTCTTTACTCGGCTGCAAATACTGACCCAAGGTAATCATATCCACGTCGTGTGCCTTGAGATCCTTCAGCACTTCTTTAACTTCTTCCTTGGTTTCACCTAATCCCAACATTAAGCCTGACTTGGTCACGACTTCAGGGCAGCGAGCCTTGTAAGCTTTGAGTAAATCCAGAGACCACTGATAGTCCGCACCAGGCCGCGCCTGGCGATACATTCTCGGCACTGTCTCGAGGTTGTGATTGAACACATCTGGCGGCGTTTGCTGCAGTACGTCCAAGGCGATATCCATACGGCCCCGAAAATCCGGCACCAACACTTCCACCTGGGTCTCTGGATTGAAGTGCCGGGTCTGGGTAATACAGTCAGCAAAATGCTGGGCGCCACTATCTTTGAGGTCATCCCGGTCTACAGAGGTAATCACCACATAACTGAGCCCCATTTCCTTGATTGCTTCAGCCAATTCCCTGGGCTCGTTGACATCAAGCTCACGCGGCTTACCGTGGGCAACATCACAGAACGGGCAGCGACGGGTGCAGATGTCACCCATGATCATAAAAGTCGCCGTGCCGTTGCTGAAGCATTCACCAAGATTTGGGCAGGAAGCTTCCTCACACACTGAGGCCAGCTTGTGCTCCCTCAATTTTTGCTTGATGTGACTAATCTTGGGGGAAGCGGGGATTTTCACTCGTATCCAGTCAGGCTTACTGGGCAACTCCGTGGTTGGAATTACTTTTACCGGGATGCGGCGAACCTTGTCATAGCCTCTAAGCTTTTCGCCCTCTACCAGCACGTTCCGCCGTTTTCGTTCTGCCATGTTATAAATATTCCATCTTTACTTGCGTGAATATCGCGCCACTCGCGATCCGGCTCTGGCTGGGATTACTCAGCTGCTTGTTAAGCGCCTTATTCAGCGGCTTCCTGACCTGACTTATCCCCACCTGGCTTGTCATAGTGGGCCTGATAGCCCAAACCATTCAGTAGCGCATCAGTGAGCCGCTTACTGACGACCTGCAGCAGGTGGTCATCGGCTGGATAAAAATCAGCTATCTGGGCAACTTCCAGTTTTTCGAACCCGCAGGGGTTAATGTTTTTAAAGGGACCCAGGTCCATATTCACATTAAGGCTGAGGCCGTGATAACTCCAGCCATTTTTAATGCGTAACCCCAGAGCTGCAATTTTAGCATCTTTAACGTACACGCCGGGAGCGCCGGATCGGGTTTTTGCCTCAATATTGTAACTGGCCAGGGTGGTAATAATCTCCTTCTCAATGAGGTCAACCAGACCTCGCACCCCCATTTTGCGCCGCCTTACATCGATCAGCAGGTAAACCACCAACTGACCGGGACCGTGGTAAGTCACCTGACCACCTCGGTCTACCTGAACGACGGGGATGTCTCCTGGATTCAGGATGTGCTCGGCTTTACCAGCCTGACCCTGGGTATAAACAGGCTTGTGGCTGAGTAGCCAGATCTCATCGGCGCGGCCCTCGCGCGGGTGCTCAGCAAGATAGCGCATGACTTGCCAGATCGGCTCATAGTCCTGCATACCGAGCCTGCGTACGATCAATTCCGGCGTGGATTGAGAATCACAGGCATCAGGGATTGCGCGAAACCACTTGTACTGGGAAAGCTGCAACCTACAGTACCAGCTTTACGCTTTCGATCTCTTTCAGATCAGTGAAAATATTCTGCAGCTGTTCCTCTCCAGTCGCGGCAATGGTCACCGTGATGGAAACATAGTTTTTCTGTTTGCTGGGCCTGGTCTGGATTAATTCCGGGTCTAGTGCACCAGTATGGCGCTCGATTGCCGCCAGCACTTTTTCCCGAAAATCGCTTACCGCACGGCCGATTACCTTGATTGGGTAGAGGCAGGGAAACTCAATCTTGGGCGGCGCTTCTTCAGCACCGGTGGACTGGCCGTTGCCAGATTCGGGCCCGGATTCATCATGCATAGCAGCAACTCACTCCGAAAAGGAGTCATTGAACATCAAGCTGATCCAATCAACGAAACGCTTGAAGGCACCGCCCTCTGCCACTTCCTGCACAGCAACGACATCGCCGCTATAGATCATCTCATTACCAAGCATGACGTTGACCACCCCCATTACTTGGCTCTCCTGTACTGGAGCCTGGATAATTTCATCTACATCTACGGTCGCAGTCATTGCCTCAGCCTGGCCGCGGGGGATCGTGACATAGACTTCCTCCTGGATAGCAAGATCCACAGAGTCGCGTTCGCCTGAATACACCGGTAACGACGTCAGCACCTGGTTGGCATCATAAAGCTTATGGGTTTCAAAATAACGGAAGCCATAGGTGAGCAATTTCTGGGTCTCAATAGCCCTGGCCTCTTCACTCGCCGTGCCCATCACAACTGATATGAGACGCATGCCGTCACGTTCAGCGGACGCCACCAGGCAATAACCCGCGGCATCAGTCCATCCAGTCTTCATGCCATCAACGTTACGATCACGGAACAACAGCGTATTGCGATTGCTTTGACGGATATTGTTATAGGTAAACTCACGCTCAGCATACATCGGATAGAACTGCCCATGACGCTGAATCGTCGCGGTAGCAAGGATTGAAAGGTCTCGCGCAGACATTGTGTTGTAGTAAAGCTCAGTATCCAGGCCGCTAGCATTCATGAAGAAGCTACTGTTCATCCCCAGCACTTCTGCATACTGGTTCATCATGTCTGCGAAAGCGTCTTCGCTGCCGGCAATATGTTCAGCCATAGCAACGCTGGCGTCATTACCTGATTGAATTATGATACCGCGCAGCAGATCTTCGACGCTGACTTGTGAATTGACATCAACGAACATCTTCGAGCCTTCCATACGCCAGGCTTTTTCGCTGATATGCACCATATCATTGAGGCCAAGATTGCCATTGATAATTTCTTCAATGGCGATGTAGGCCGTCATGATCTTGGTAAGACTGGCCGGGGGTAAAGGCTCGTCGGCATTCTCTTCAACAATAATGTGGCCCGTCTTGGCATCCAGGAGGACATAGCTGGTCGCAGCAACATCTGGCGCACGGGGAATGATAGCCTGCGCCGAAGCCTGTGAGACAACTCCCAGGCCGATCAGGACACTGGTAATGAAACCGAGAATAGATTGAATGTTCTTTACGGACATAAAGAATCCCATTTAGTAAAGTCTGGATAATTGAAACTGCGAGGCGCGGCAACACCGGCGATCGGACTGAAACTGAAGAATCTGAAAACTTGGGTTCACAGCAAAGCTACTCCGTAATAGTGTACGGGCTTCCCAGGTTGGCAGCAACCACGCGCTGACTAAGCTGACGAATTTCGCCGGCATCACTCACAGGACCAACTCGCACCCGGTGTAGCACACCACTCGAACTGCTGTTCACAGTACGTACAAATACTGGCCGCTGGGTGAAGCGCCGCACCTGATCCGAAACTCGCTGCGCAGTCTGCAGCTCGGAAAAAGCGCCTATCTGAAGGTACTTGTCTCCAGAGCTGGCAGGTTCGCGCCCGCCGATATCGGGCAGGCTGGCGGATTCACCGCCAGCGCTGACCGAGCGGAAGCTATCATCACTCACCACGATGGATTCCAATTGCACACGGGCTGTGCCACGTTCAGCATAGCCAAGTTTCATTGCAGCGGCGTAGGAGAGATCGACAACACGATCACCATGAAAAGGCCCTCTATCATTCACTCTCACAATTAGGGATCGATTGTTGTCCAGATTCGTCACCCGCAGAAAGCTGGGGATCGGCAGAGATTTATGCGCTGCCGAGGCCTTGTACATATCAAAGACTTCTCCGTTTGAAGTCTTGTGGCCATGGAATTTCTCTCCGTACCAGGATGCCACTCCACGCTCGCTGTAACCGCGCTCAGTTGGTAGCACGGTGTAGGTTTTCCCGAGCACGGTATAGGGGCTGCGATTTCCTGCCATGGTGCGATTTATCGGCTCCGGAACTACTTCGGGAATAGTTGCAATATTCACATCTCGTGACGGCGCACGATCCTGATGGATACTGTAACGCCCGCCGGTGCTCGCCGTGGGAGCAGGCGCTGAACTACAGGCGACAAATAGCAACAACCCAGCGAAGCTGAAGGCGAGGCGTTGCCAGTGCCGGAATGGAAGAACTTTCAACATGTTCGAATACTCGGGAAAAACCAGTTAAGTTAGTTACTTAGCGTCCAAAGCAGAGAATGTTTTAACGTTCAGGGGTCAGACACAACGCAGCAGTCGACAAGTTTGCGCTGCAGCGCCGGCCTGACATCGGTATCTTTAATATTTTTCTATAAATATCAGGGAGTTAACTATATCGCTTCCTGTCATGAGTCTGTATAGACATGAGCAGGCCAAAACCAACGAACAAGGTGACAACGGAGGTCCCACCACGACTTATTAGCGGCAGCGGCAAACCGATAACCGGCACCAGACCCGACACCATGGCCATGTTAATAAAAACATACAGGAAAAATGTCAGGGTAATACTGCCTGCCAGAAGACGGCTGAACATATCTTTGGCAGCATAGGCAATATAGAAGCCACGCACCAAGACAAACAAATATAGACAAACCAGGAGCAGCACCCCTAAAAGGCCGAATTCCTCTGCCAACACCGCAAGGATAAAATCGGTATTGCTCTCGGGAATAAAATCGAGATGGGATTGTGCGCCATTACCATAGCCCTTGCCATAGACTCCCCCGGAACCGATGGCAATCTGCGACTGGATGATATTGTAGCCAGCGCCTGTTGGATCCCGGTAAGGATCAAAGAAAGTCAGTATGCGGTTCTTCTGGTGCGCCTGGGCTAAAAAAACGAACCATGCTGGCGACGCGAGCAGCCCAGCTATCAGGCCAGTAATGACGATGCGCCAGCGAATTCCCGCTAGCAAGATGACGAAAACACCGGACATGAACACCATGATGGCGGTTCCGGTATCGTTCTGCAGAACAATTAACCCTGCAGGCAATGCGATCATCAGTGCTGACCAGAACAGGTGTTTGAAACGCGGCGGCAAAGGGCGGCTTGCCAGATACCAGGCCAGTAACATCGGCACCACAAATTTCATTATCTCCGAGGGCTGAAATCTCGGCAGGCCCGGCAGATCAATCCAACTTTTGGCGCCATTCACCACCTCGCCAACTAACAAGACCAGCACCAGCAGTCCAAGCCCGGCTGCGTACATGGAGGGCGCCCAGCGTCGATAGAAATGCACATTGAACTGGGCAACCAGAAACATGACCACCAGTCCTACCACCATCACCATGGTCTGACGGCGCACCATTACCTCATCACCATCGCTGGCGCTATACAGCACAATTAAACCAAACCCGCACAGCAACAAAATGCCAACCAACAGCGGTGGATCGGTGTGTAGAACTCGCCAGATCGTGGCGCCGTGCCGCTTGGGAGCATGAAAACTGGTGGTCTGGCGGACGAAATCCTGATTAATCATTGGATTGCGTCACCATCCTGTCCTCAGCAAGCAACTCAGCCTCGGCCTGACGATCCAGTTCTGCAAAATCGAGTTCCAGAATATCCAGTAAATAAGTGTCGATCACAGCTTTCGCGATTGGACCTGCCACACTACTGCCATGCTCGCCGTTCTCTACAAACACCGCTACTGCTATCTGTGGGTCAATCTGTGAATGCATAGAGGGTGCAAACGAGACGAACAGGCCGTGGTCCTTGTTCAGGTCTGAAACCTCAATGTCTTCACTTGAGAGTATCTCCTGACTGATGCCAACCACCTGGGCAGTTCCTGATTTGCCAGCCATCTTGTAGGGCATTTCGCGATCAGCCATGGCTATTGCCTCAAACGCCGTTCCATAGTCCCGGAACACATCGGAGTACGGGCGATGCACAACCATGGTCATAGATTCATGGATATAGCGCCAGTAATCGGGATCGCTAACGGAGATATCTTGCCTGGGATTATCCGTTACCGGCTCAAACGGCACCCCGTCCACGGCCTTGAGCATGCGTGGCTGCACCACCTGTCCCTTGTTCGCCATAATCGCGGTGGCGGTGGCTAACTGCAGCGGCGTCGCCCACATATAGCCCTGACCGATTGAAGAATTTACGGTGTCGCCTGGATACCAGGGCTCACCGCGGCTCTCCATTTTCCAGTCTCGGGAAGGCAGGACCCCGGTGCGGGCGTAGGAAATATCCAGGGTGAAATTGTCACCGAAGCCAAATTGCGACAGGAAGCCATGCATAGTGTCAATACCCATGCGATGCCCAAGGTCATAGAAAAACGTATCGCAGGATTGATAGATCGCTTTTTTCAGGTCGGTATGACCGTGGCCACCGCCGATGGCGGTGCGCAGGGTATAGTCACCCCAACGATATGAAACACCCGGCAGCCGGAAGTATCCTGGATCCTGAATCGCAAACTCGTAGTCCACGAGTTCATGCTGCAATCCTGCCATACCAATAAAAGGCTTAACGGTAGATCCCGGCGGATAAGGGTTGATCGAGCGATCGAATAATGGCGTATTGACAACATCGTTTACCAACTCGGAATAGTCTTTGCTGCTGATCCCTGTGACAAACAAATTAGGATCGAAGCCTGGCTTGCTGACCATGGCAAGAATGCCGCCCGTAGCTGGATCAATCGCAACGATGGCGCCACGAAATTCACCCAGCGCTTGCTCGGCCGCAATCTGTAAACGCGCATTCATATGCAGACTGAGGTTCTTACCTGCAACCGGGTCAGTGCGATCCAAACGCCGCATCACCTGTCCGCGGTTATTCTTCTCTACAATCTCGTAACCCACGGTACCATGCAGTAACTGCTCGTAAGTTCGCTCAACCCCGGTCTTGCCGATGTGGTTGGTGCCACCGTAATTCTCGCGCTGTTCTTCGCTGAGGCTGTCCAATTCCCTGCGATTAATCTCTGACACGTAGCCAATTGAATGGGCAGTCAGGGCGCCAAGTGGGTAACTGCGCACAAACTGGGGCTCAATCGCAATGCCCGCTAGCAGATGGCTGTTTACTGCAATCTTCGATTTCTCTTCGTCAGTTAACACATAGCGCAGGGTAACGGATGAGAACGGCACC
>Ga0181559_10002923_pt1 | contig 16864 bp, 7 predicted proteins | sample 011ome_21_FD_133752 | JGI IMG/M metagenome (GOLD analysis project Ga0181559, IMG submission 133752) | Coastal salt marsh microbial communities from the Groves Creek Marsh, Skidaway Island, Georgia - 011508AT metaG (megahit assembly) | ecosystem: Environmental > Aquatic > Marine > Intertidal zone...
GGACACGAACAGCGGCGCGCCGCCGAAGTACGCCATCGCGGCGCCCGCGGTGAACGCCACGGAGTGCCCGAGGTTGCTCACGACGTGCTCCGCGCCGAGCGTGGGCAGACCCGCGATCCACGCCAGCGCCGAGCCGAGCGCCAGCATCTGCAACGACCTAAACGCGACCCCCGCGGGGTTCCACTCCGGTTCGGCGTTGATGGCGGAGAAGGCGGCCATCGCGCCGAACGCGCCGAAGACGGCGTAGCTCCCGCCCGCGCCCAGAGAGGTGTTGGCGTCCAGCGCGGCGACGGCCAGGACGCCGGCGGTGGAGGAGCAGACGTACACGGCGAGGAAGGGACCGGTGCCGAGCCACGCCTCCGTCTCCGCGCCGACCGTGACCAGCGCGAGGAGCGCGACGGCGAACTGCGCGACGCCGTAATCCACCAAGCACGCCGTCCACGGCCGGAGCCACTGCCCGCCGAACACGAGCGCGTCGTCCACCTGCGCCAAACGCAGAAACACGTCGCCGCCGTTGCCGAGCCCGGCGCGGTACAGCGCGTAGTCCGTCGCGAACACCAGGACGTGTGTCAGCGCCAAGGCGTACGCGGCGCGCGGCGCGCACGTCGGCGCGTCGTACACCGGCGAGCGCGGCGCGAACCACGCGCGCCACCCCGGCGGGACGTCGTTTCGTTTTGTTTGTATCACACCATCGTCGTCCGCTGGAAGACCGTCGACGGCTGACGGCGCTCCGCCGGAGGAGTCACGCGTCGCCTCCGACGTGACCGCGTTGTTTTCGGCGGGATCGCGCGACGCGACTTCGCCGTCCGCGTCCGCGAAGAGACCGTCCGGTTTCGTCGCGGTGGCCTCGTCGTCTTTGTCGCGGGACACGCCGAGCACGGTGTCCAGCGCGCTGAGGGTGCCGTCCTCTGACGGCTCCTCGCGCGCCGAACCGTCATCGGCCCCTCCAGCCTCGAGGCGGCGGCGCGCGCCCCGCCGGCGAGGCGGCGCCGCGCGCGAGACGCGGCGACGCGTGGCGGCGGCGACGCGCGGTGCCATCGCCGCGCATGACACGAGCGTGGCCATGGCGCGCGGTCGAAGTGACGCGCCCTCGAAGAAACCGACGAAACACATGGATCTGCGAGCGAATCTCGCGCATTTCATCAAGTCGCGTGGGGGCCTGGGGGAACGATTCCTCGGTTTGCGTCTAATTTGAGAGAAGCGACGACCGCTCGTGCCGCGCCACTCCGTTCGGAGCGCCGCACGTCTCCGAGCGTCCCGCGACCGACCGCGGTCCGAAGCTCGCGACCATGGCGCCCAAAGGTGGCGCCAAGAAGGCCAAGAAGGTGCGTCCCGCGTCTGGTTGACTCGGCAAAAGCCGAGAACCCAAAATTGGCTCGCGCGCACGGGGGTGGGCGCCCGATTCGGCGGAATCGGACGCGCACCGTCGTCGCGGCGCGACCGACGAGGCACCGACGTCCACTCGCGCGCGTGATCACCCGTCACGTCCTGACCCCCCGTTTGCCAAACCTCCCCACGACCCCTCGCAGGCCTCCGGAGACGCCGCCGTGGGCGACGCCGCGCTGGTGGAGGAGCTCACGGCGAAGCTCGCCGCTCTCCAGACGGAGAAGGAGAAGGAGGCGGAGGATCGAAACTACGCGCAGCTGGAGCGCGATAAGATCGACTCGTTCTGGGAAATCACCAAGGCTGAGCTGGAGGAGAGCAAGTCTGCTCTGCGCGTGAAGGACCGCGAGGCCGAGGAGCTGGAGGAGAGGCACAGGGTGGAGATCAAGGTGTACAAGCAGAAGGTGAAACATCTGCTTTACGAGCACCAGAGCGACGTGTCCGCGATTAAAACCGACGCCGAGGCGGCGCTCAAGGCGCAGCAGGATGATTTCCGGAAACGCACGGGCGAGCTGAGCGAAGACAAGCGCTCGTTAAAACTGGAGATGAAGGAAACCGAGCTCGCACACGAGGACATCGTGCGGTCGTTGAAGCTGGACCACGCGAAGGAGATCACGAAGTTGCGTTCGGAGTTTGAGCGCAACGCGGACGAGCTCAAAGCTTTGTACGAGCGGAAACAGAAGACGCTTCGCGACGAGCTGGAGCACCAGCGGCGGCACGAGATCCACGAAATCGAGGAAAGGAAGAACACGCACATCAACGCGTTGATGAAGAAACACGAGAGCGCGTTCGGGGAGATCAAGACGTACTACAACGACATCACGCACAACAACCTGGACCTGATCAAGACGTTAAAAGAAGACGTGAGCGAGATGAAGCGCAAAGAGGCGACGAACGATCGGCTCATGTTTGAGATCAGCCGGGAGAACAAGCGTTTGTCCGAGCCCCTTTCCATGGCGCTGCGCGAGGTGGACGACCTGCGGCGGCAGCTCGGGAACCACGAAAAGAACAAGATCTCGCTGCAGAACACCAAGCAGAGGCTGGCGGACGCCGAGAAGTCGCTGCGGAACGTCGAGTGGGAGCACGAGGTGCAGATGCAGCGGCTGGCCAAGGTTGAGGCGGAGCGCGACGCGCTGCACGCCAAGTTCGAGAAGGCCATCTTCGACGTGCAGCGCAAGAGCGGGCTCAAGAACATGGTGCTGGAGCGCAAGCTGGAGGCGCTGGGGGACGAGCTGGAGAAGAAGGAGGCGCAGCTGGGCGAGGTGCTGTCCGCGTCCAACCTGGACCCCGGAACGCTCGCGCTCGTGTCCAAGAAGCTGGACGAGGTGATGGACTCCAAGAACCAGCTCATCAAGGCGCTGCAGTACGACGTCGCCAAGGTGTCCAAGGCGCACAACGACCTCATCAGGGTGTACGAGGCGAAGCTCGCGGAGTTCGGCGTGCCCGTGGACGAACTGGGGTTCAGGCCGCTCGTGACAAACACGAACACCGGGCCCGCGGGTCTCGTCGTCGGCGCGTGAAGATTGTGATCCATCGACGTCGGATATTCGCGCGCGCGCGCGGAAACGGCGCAGAAAAGCAGATTCATCAATGGGTGTCGCGTATTTAGACACGCGCGTCATCCGTCGCGGCGTCTGAGGCGCGCGCGCGGGCTACCGTTCACGTTCATTCATCGCCTCCCTCGGCATCCTCCATCTCCTCGTCCGCGGCGACGCCGTCGTCGCCCGCGGCGTCGTCGCCCTCGCCCTCGTCCGCGGCGTCCTCCTCGTCCTCCTCGTCCTCCTTGTCCTCGTCCTCCTCCGCCTCCTCCTTGGCTTCGACATCCGTCAGCATCGCCGCCGCCGCGGCGGTGGCAAAGTCGGGCACCGCCTCCGCCTCCGCCTTCGCCGCCTTCGCGGCTTCGTCCTCCGGGGGGGGCATCGCGGCGAACTTCTCCGCCTGCCACCGCTGGAACTTCTCCGCCTTCTTCTCCGCGCGCGATGCCAAGGCAGCCTTGCCCTCGGCGCCGCGGCCGGCGCGCGCGCCGGCGCCTGTCCCGGCGCGGCGGTGGAACACATCCTCCGTGTCCAGCACGTACGAAACCTTGCTGTTGGAGCACGCAATCTTGCACTCGAGCGAGTTGTAGACGCTCACCGCGCCCATTTTCCCCGCGTCCTCGCCGTTCTCGTCCGCGAACCCGGCGACCACCTTCGAGCGCGGCAGGTACACCTCCGGCCGGTCGCTGAGGTCCTGCCACGGCGCCGTGTTCTCGTCCTCGTCGTCGGCGGCGATGCGCAGGAACCCCTCGAGGTACTCGTGGAACTGCGCCTCCATCGTGCCCGCGGGCAGGTCGGACTTGTCCAGCCCGGACTCCATCAGCCGCAGCGCCAGCCCTTCGCCTTTTTGCGCCGAGCCGATGCGGTAACAGGGCTCGTCCATCAGCAGCACGGAGGCGTTGGCGTGGTACACGGCTTCGGAAAACGCCCCCGCGCGCGCCTTTTCGTACTCCGCCAGCCGTCGGAGTTTGGCGGCGGTTTCATCCTGCGCCAGCGCTTGGATCTGCTTCACGATCTTGAACACGAGCTTGTCCAGCGTGAACAGCACGTACGAGTTGGCGCCGAGTAACGTGCGGCAGTCGTCCTCGAAGGCGGAGGACTCCACCTGGCCGTTGAGCAGCTTGAAGAACAGCCTCAAAAACTCGTCGTGGATCTCCCGCGCCTTCGCGACGCGCACCGACTCCGGTTCCGCTTTTTGCCCAAACTGGTTCGAGAGCGAAGCCGCCGACGCGCGCGCCGTGGACAAACGGTCGTACAGGTGCTGGTGCAGGCGGAACAGCATGTAGTACCCGTCGTGGCCGTAGAACATGCGCGTACCGTCCGTGCGCTCCAGAGGGTGCGCGCCGGGCTTCTCCGGCGCAGCCGTGAGTGCCGCGGACGTGGACGTCGCGCCGCTCAAAGGCGCGCACGCCGCAAACGCCTTCTCCTCCTCGTCATCCTCGTCCGACTCTTCGGCGTCCTCGTCCGACTCATCCTTCTTCGGGCGCTTCTTCGCGCCGACTTTGCCCCCGGGCCCGCCCTTGCGCTTCTTCGCGACAGGCGCCTCCTCCTCTTCGTCGTCGTCCGAGTTCTTGGACGCCATGGGGTCCCTGGGCGGCGCGGCATCGTCCATCTCGGCGTCGGCGTCGGCGTCGTCGTCGTCGGCGTCGTCGGCGTCGTCGGCGTCGTCGTTCGCGCCCTCCTCCTCCTCCTCCTCCGCCTCCTCCTCCTTCTTCTTAGCGTCCTCGGCGGCGCGCTCGGCGGCGTCGTCCACGTAGTCGCCCTCGGGGTCTTTCCGCACGATCGCGAAGAAGGGCTCGACCACCTCGCGCCACGTCTTGAGCACCTCGTCAGCGTGCTTGGCGCTGAGCATCTCGCGCGCCGAAAACTTCAAGACGGCGTACACGTCGTCGTGCACGGAGCGCTCCGGGTAGGCGAAGAGCAAGTCGGGGTCGCCGCCGCCGCCGCCGTCCTTCTTGTCCATCGCCGCCGCCCCCCCCTTGGCGATCGCCTCGTCGGACAGCTTCTTCTTGTCGCTCGCTTCCTTGATCTCGCCGGTCATGCCCTTCGCGGAGAGCGCCTTCTTGTCCGTCTGCTTGAAGTAGAACGAGCGGTGGTCGAGCGACTTGTTGTAGTTCTTCTCGTAGACGTCCACCCAAATCGGCGTCACCTCCACCTTCACCTTGCGCCACTCAATCTCCTTCTCCTTGAGGCGCGCCAGCACGATGGGGCAGGTCACCGCGGGGTAGTCCTGGATCATGCGTCGGATGTCGCTGCCCTGATCGGTGCCGATGCCGTACAAACGCTCGATCGACCGCAGGTGGATGGGGGTCAATTCGCCCTCCGCCAGACGGTACGTCGCGCGCTCCTCCGCCGGCAGCGACGCGATCTTCTCCGCGATCGGTTCCAGCGCCTCGACCGTCACCTTCGTCGTCTCGAGCACCATGTCGAGCTCGAATCGGTCATCCTCGCACCGGAACAGCGCCTCTTCGTACTGGTTCTTGCGCATCGCCTTGAACGAGTAGTCCTCCGACCCGGACGTCACGCTGACCCAGTTGTCGTTGAGGTGCGCGTCGCACAGGGGCGTGCGGCTGGACGCCGGCGCCTTCGGGAACGTCGCCGGGAGCAGCCGGTACGACGGCCCGCACCGCTCGCAGGAGGTGAGGTCCAGCTCGGAGATGGGCTTGGAAAGGAACTTCTCGCGCGCGGACATGACTTTCATCTTCTGCATCTCCTTCTGGCTCAGCTTGCCGTCCTTCGGGCCCTTGCCCGAGCCCTCCACGAACTCGAAGTCCATGTGCTCGCACCGGCCGAGGAAGTCGCTGAACCCCGCGTGCAAATCCGGGTGCTTGCCGAGGATCTCGTACACCAGCGCCTGCAGCTCCATCTTGGAGATCACCTCGCTGTTGAAGATGTTCAGGCACTTGACCAGCTCGTTGTACGCGTTGCGGTCCTTCAAACGCGCCTTCACCTTCTCGAAGAACGCCAGCTCCTTCGCCAGGCTCGCCGCCGTCTTCTTCTCCTCGGGCTCGGGAGGCGGCGCAAACGCCTCCCCTTTGCCCTTGCGCTTGTTCGCGCCCATGCCGCCCTTGCCGCGCCCCGGCATACGCGCGCCCTTCTTGCCCGCCGCGGGTGTGGAAAAGTCGGGAAGGAAGTACGTGAACTCCTCCAGCAGGTCGTTGTGCGACTTGAACAACGTGGCCACCTCCTCGTACACCTGCGAGATGGATTTCAGATTCTTGCGATACATGTTGAGGATCTCCAGAAACGCCTTGTACACGCTCTCGTCGTTGGAGAAGCGCGTCTTGATCTTGTTCACGTACGAGATGGCGTGCACGAACTCCACCTGCGGCTTGGGCGCGGCGCCGCCGCCTTTCTGGCGCTCAGCCTCTTCGCGCTCCTCGCGCTCGACATCCTCCACGCGAATCTCGTGGCCCTGATTTTTTGGGAAAAGCGACAATGAGTCGTTAGTCACTGGTTTCTGTTTATGCAGTTTGCGCGATGGCGTTCGATCATCTCAAAAAAAAACGGAGCCCGCCGCGCGAAACCGTCCGAGCTTCGAACTCTGCGCGCGCGTTCGCGTTCTTCGGGCTTGGCCGCTGTTGGCGGGTTATCGAGGGACGCGACGAAAAGAGGCGGCATGCCCGCGGGATTGCGCGCGCGGGCGCGACCGCTGCTATGCGGGAAGACGCGAAAACGCGCACGCCACGCGGGTACGCGCCGTGCGATCGACGGAGGATGCCGCGGCGTGCCGTTCGCATCGCGCGGCGGCGAGACACGCGCGAGATCTGGCGGACGCACCTTCGGCAGGAACTGGTTGAAACCGAGGATGAGGTCTTTGTGTCCCTTGAAAATCGTCTTGACTCGCTTGATGACACCCTCGGTGTCGATCCTGTTTGTCGGGGGGAGCGGTGGCGAGGGTCAGCGAAAGGCACGCGGAGAGGGCCACCGGTGATGTGGATGACGGGCTCGGGCGCGGTTCGCGCCGTCGCGCGCGCGGGGAGACGCCGGTCGCGGCGGATTGACCGCCACCCCTCTCGGCGGTTGCTCGCGATCAAAAGAAGGAAGAAAAGCAACATTCGGTCCGCTCGCGCACCTCTGAGCTTTGAACTCCTTCATGATCTCGAGGAACTCATCGTACGTGTCCTTCTTGTTCTTCAGGCGCTCCTTGAGCTCGCGGAGGTACGTGAGCGCCTCCTGCTTGCGCAGCGCGTCGTCCGACGATGCCTTCTGCATCGCGGCTGTGGACATGCACTACACCGGATTACGCCACAACCGCCGGTCGCCGCGCGTGAGGTTTTGCTGGGCCGCAGCGCACCGCCTTGGACGCCTCGCCGGGGAAGGTTGCGTGAACGCGCTCGATCGAACCGAGGCGCAGGGAAACGACGCGCCGGAGAAACGTGCGACCGTCGATCGGCCGTGTGCTTCCGCGCGCGGCGTTGTCTGCGCTCGAGGGAGCGCCGAGCGCGCGGTCGCTTCCTCTCCCACACGGAGCCGCAGCCTGCGCCGAGTTCGCGCCAATCTCGTATGGGGAACTAGACTGGCCTGCTCGACCAACTGTCTTTGAATCGTCGATCCGCGCGGGGAAACAAAAAGATCGATCGCGACAGTCGGCTCGAGCCGGCCACTTGGAACCCAGTGTGATGATCGATTTCGCGCGCCAGTCGCCAAAAATCGCGAAACCGGCGAAATGGAAGGCGGCTCCGGACCATAAAAAAAAAACGAGACGAGACGCGTCGCTCCTCGTCGCGTGCGGGGGCGACGGTGAACGAACACGAAGACCAGCTACACGCCACACCTCGTATATAGACAGTACTACTACGGTATCGTCTTATTCGTGTTACCCCTGCTTCCCGAGGTCGATCTTCGCGCGCAGCGCTTTCCCGCCGCGATGCACCGTCGCGTCGAGGATGCCGGAAACCGCGAACACGCCGCCGACGATGGCGCACAGGTTCGTCGCGAAACTCAACGCCGAGGCTCGGCGCTCACGGATGTTCACCTTGATCGGGCTCAGGTCGTAGAAGAAAAACACCCCGGGCAAGTGCAGGCCCTCCTCCGCGTCCACCGGTTTGAAGTGGTCCGTCACCGAAAACTGGTTCGTCTGCGCGACTTCCGCGCGATTTCGCGCGCCCGAAAACGCCGTGGGCACGACTTTGAGGAAGTACTGGTACATGCCCGCGTCGCCCTGCATGTCCCGCTTCACGCCGTCCAGGGGGTTCACCACCCCCGGGAACGCCTCGCCGAACGAGAGCTTGGTGATCTTGTGCGACATGTCGAACTTCTTGGTGCGGAACGGCATCAGGTCGTGCACGTGCATGTTCCCGTGCTGGAACGACTTCCCGGGCGCGAAGTGGAAGTTACCGGCCACCTTATTCACGTCCAGCGAGCCGTAGATCTTGCACCCCTCGTCGCTCTGCAGCCGCAGGTTATCGGAGAAGCCCTCCTTCTCGCACTGCTCGATGCCGTCCGGGTCGGAGAACGCCCACCCCTTCAGCCGGTACGCCTCGCGCACCGCGTCGCACGTGTCGCAGCACTGCTCCGGCGTCTGCTCCGAGCCGTAACACGAACCGCAATAGTTCGGATCGTTCTCGCCCTCCGCCGCGTGCGTCGTCTCGTTGTCCTTAGAACGCCGCTTCCTGGCCGCGACCGTCTCCGCGTCCACCTTGTTGCCGTTCACGGCGTCCTTCTCGCCCGCGGCGATGGGCTTGCCGCGCCGGTCCAGGCGCCGCTTGAAGACGTCGTGCGACACGTCCAGCTCCTGCTCGCCGGAGACGTCCATGACGTCCAGCGACACCACCGAGCACGGCATGCGCGGGAACGTGACGTCCAGGTGGATGCGCATCTGCTCGCCCCGGCTGGAGTCCACGGAGAGTTCGTAGTCCGTGTTCACGGCCATGAACACGCGGAGCTGGGACACGAACAGCACCGCCACGACGATCGTCGCCACCAGCGTGATCACCCCGCCGCTCAGCGTCCGCTGGAAAAAGTCCTCGTTCACCTTGGGGAACGCGTCGAAACGCTGGAGCGAACGCATGAACCCATCGCCGCCCGCGGAGGAGGAACCGCCGCCCTTACCCATCGCGCGACGCCTCGCTACGTGTCCGCGACCGCGCCGCGGTGATCCGCGCTCTGAGCGGTGCGCGATCGAAGACGCGGCGAAACTCGTCGAAGACGAGGAGCGGACCTCACATCGAAATCGTCATCGAAAGTCAGACAGTCTGTCAGAACGTGTGCGCATGATTTTTCTCGGCGCGCATGAAATCGTAACAACAACGAGGATCTCTCTTGGTCGCCCGGCCACCACTCTCGTTCGCGCGGGATGAGCGATTCGGCGTCGAAAACCGCGAAGGATGAGACCTCCGAGGAGGCGCAGCGGCGCGCGGACGACGCCGCGCTCAAGGTGAACGAGGACGCGAAACCGTTCGCCGCGAACCTGCGGAGCGAAATCTTGACGCGCGTGCACAGAGAATCCACCACGCTCGACTCGCTGTTCGACGCGGACGCGCTGCGATGACGTCGTGGGGTGACGTCCGAGACGACCTGCGCGAATGCCGCGGTTCAGAGGACGCCGCACGAAGCGGTTCCGACGCGACCGCGGGGAGGGCGAGACGCGCTCTCGAGGCGCCCCGACGACCGACGCTCATCCCACGAACCCGAAGTACCCGGCGTCGTCCTTCGCCAGCGCGGTGGTTCGCACTCGCGCCGCGCGCGTCTCCTCGTCCTCCTCGGAGTCCGCCTCGTCCCCCTGGCGCGCCTCCCGGAGCGCCTCCTCGATCGCCGCGGCGCTGGGCGGCGCGCGCGCGCACAGGAACTTCTTGGCTTGCTCGACGGAGTCGAACGAGGGGAGCGCCCGCACGCTCGCGCCGAGGAGCTCCGGCCGTCTGCTCGCCGGGTCCGCGGTCGCGATCGGTCCCTCGAACGCCAAGACGCAATCTAACACGATGTCTCTGGTTTCGCGCGGGCGGTCCTCCAGACAACGCGCGCCCGCGCCCGGGACAGCGATCGACGCGAAGTCCGTCCGTTCGTGGAGCGACGATCGAAACGAGGCGACGCCGTCCTCCGCCGCCGCCGCGGCTCCCGAGCGCGCGCCGAGGACGAGACGCGTCGGGCACCGCGCGCGCGACGCGAAACGCTTTTTGTGAATCGAGCGACGAGGGGAGGGGAAGCGGCGGTTAGAGCTCTTGTAGTATCGACGCTCGTAGTATGCGCGCTTTCTGTCGGTCGAATCGTGAGGCGTTAAAACAAGGAAAGGAAATCTCCTTCGCACCTTCGCGTCGTGCGCGGCGAAGAAACACCACGAGTCGTCCATCTTCGTGACCACCTGGTGCTTCGCGGGCGAGACCTCGTCCCGCACGGCCCACCGCAGCCGCTGCAGCGCGCGCGTCGCGTCGCGCCGAAAGCCGCCGCGGGGCGTCTCCGCGTCCGCGCTGAGCAGCTCGAGGAGCTCGGGCGCGCACGCGCGGTCCACCGCGGCGCGCACGTCCGGAAACGTCGCGGCTTGTGACGGATGGAACCGGTACCTCGCGCCGCGGGCGCCGGCCGGACCGGTGAGGTCCGCGAGGTCCACGTCGAGAAGCACGAGCCCTCCCGCGAGTTGGGGATGCGTCGCGGCGAACGCCAGCGCGACGAACGCACCGAGGCCGAACCCCACGAGCACCACCGGGCGGCGGTACAGGTCGAGCTCGACGACAAACGCGCGCAGGTCCTCAACCAGCGCGTTCTCGTCGTACGGGCGCGCGCGGTCGCTGTCGCCGTGGCCGCGGAAGTCGGGGGCCCACACGCGGTAGCCGCGCCGCGCGAGCGCGACGCCGAGGTCGCTCAGCCCCCCGCCGGCCTCGCCGAGATCGTGAAGGAGCATCACGTCCACGACGTCGGGGTCGTCGGTCTCGCCCCAGACGTGGTACCGCAGCCGCGGGCCGACGGGGAGCGACAAGAACTTCTCCGCCCTCGGGCGGAGGACGCCGTGCCAGAACGACTCCGCTTTGGCGAGCGCCGCGCCCCACTCGGTGGCCGTGACCCTGAGCGGGCGTCTCGCGAGCGCCGAGGAGATGGTCTCGCTCGCCGCGCGCGCCTCCTCGCCGGAGGCGGGGGCGGCGAGCACGCCGAAGCGCGCGAAGCGGGTCGCGCGAAAGGAAGGCGGGGGAGACCGCGGTCGCGACGACGCGACCGCCGTCGTCTCGGTTTCGCACGGCGAAGCCTGGAAAAGCGACTCGAGCTCGTCCGCGTTCATGGAGGCGGCGTGGACGAGACGACGGCGCGCGTCGCGGAGGCGCGAGACGACGCGTCGGGGGTGCTTCGCCGCGCGCGCGCTTCTCGCGGAGCGTCTTCTCTCTTCGTGGGAGACGAGCGTTTTCCGGAAAGGCACCGACGGCCAGGGCGGAAAGCGACGCGACAGCGGTGACGCGGCGAGAAGTTTCACGAAAAGGTGTAAAAAAACACAGGCGCCGAAACCCCTGTGTCAAGACTATAGCTGCTGTACTACGCGTCCTTCTCCGACCCGAACAAGAACACCAGGTCCTCCGTGGTGAGCTGCGCGCGCCGCGACGATCCCCCGAACCCGTCGTCCGCCTCGTCCCCGAACGCCGCCGCGACCATCGCCCGTTTCCGGTCCTGCAGCGCCAAGATGCGGTCCTCCACCGTGTCGCGCACGGTGAAGCGGCAGACGCGCACTTCGCGCGTCTGCCCGATGCGGTGCGCGCGGTCGATCGCCTGCTCCTCCGCGGCGGGGTTCCACCACACGTCCGAAAGCAAAACGTGGTTCGCGCACGTCAGGTTCACCCCCAGCCCCGCGGCTTTCAAGGACATGAGAATCACCGTCACGTCGGGCTTCGCCTCGAACTCGGAGAGCGCGCGCTCGCGCGCGGCGAGGCTCATCGTGCCGTCCAGGCGCCGGAAGTGAATGCCCGCCGCGCGCAGGCACGGCTCCAGCAGATCCAGCATGGCGGTCCACTGCGAAAACACAATCGCCTTCTCCGCGGGGGGGACGGACCCGTTGTGGGTGCCGCCGCGTTGAGCGCCGCGTTGAGCGCCGCCCGAGCCCGCGTGGGACTGGTGCGTGCCGCCGGGCGCGCACACCGGCGCCAGCGGAGGCAGCGCCGCCGCAAGCGCGGCGTCGCTGCTGCGGATGCCGCGGCGGAGCTGCGTGCCCTTGGCCACCGCCGCCGCCGCGGCGGCCCCCCCCGGCGAGACCTTCTGGGTCTGCGTCTTGCCCCGGGAGGTGGCCTTGGCCTTCGCCGCGGCCACCGCCGCCTTGTGCTTCTCGCGGAGCGCCGTGAGGTAGTCCATGATCCCGCGCACCTTCGTGCCCGCCATGAGCGCCTCCACCGAGGGCCCGCTCGCCGCGCCCGCCGCGCCGCCGCGCGCGCGCCCGCCGCCGGGCGCGTTCCGGGGCGCCCTCGGCCCCGCCTCGGCGGCCGAGAGGCCCTTGCCGTCGGCCCGCGCCGCGCCCGCGGCGGCGCCCCGCGGCGCGTCCGCGGCGACGAGCGCGGCGGCGGCGTGCAGCAGCGCGCGCGTCAGCGTCGTCCCGCAGGAGGGGCACGCGAAGCCGTCGGCGGTGAGTCTGTCCGCCGCCGCGACGGCGCCCGCCGCCACCTTCTCCTTCTTCCCGGCGCTCGGCGCCGGCGCCGTCGGCAGCGCGTCGACGCGCGGCGAGACGCAGTCCCCGCAGAAGAGGCGCGCGCAGCACGATGCGACGGTGGGGTCGGACGGCGGGTCGCCGCAGATGGAGCACACGCAGCGGCCGTGCTCCGCCACGGCGCGCATCATCCCGCGCAGCGCCGCCGGCAAACGCCGAGCCGCCGCCGTCGCCGACGCCGGAACCGCGACGCGCGCGCCCGCCGGAACGGAGACGCGAGTGTCGGTGTCGTTTGTGGAACCCGCCACAGTCGGCGCGGTGTCGGCGCTGGAGCGGTTCGCGCTGGAGGTGACGTCTGCCTCGGAGGTGGCGCGCACGCCGCCGACGAGCGACTGGTGGTTGCACGCCTGGCGCAAACGGAGCAGCATGTGCAACAGGTTGACGTAGTTGCTCGACACCGTCCCGGCGGCGGCGAACTCCTCCATCTTCCCCCGGTACTCCGCCTGCAGGCGCGCGTACGCCTTCTGCTCCGCGGGCAGGAACACGCGGCGCGAGTGCACGACGGTGCGGGGCGGCAAACGCACGATGGGCTCGCCGTTGATGCGCGACTGCTTCGTGCGGCGCAGCATGACGGCGCGCAGAATCGCCTGCAGACGCCGGAACCCCGCCGCCGGGTCGACTCGAATCGGCTCCTTGATGAGCGTGCGGAACGACGCCGCGTCGCCGTACGGCTCGTACCTCAGGAACCGGAAATACGAAAACAAGTCGTCCACGTTGTTCTGCAGCGGCGTGCCGGACAGGCACCAGCGGCACTTCGCCGCCACCGCGCTCACCGCCGCGGCGACTTGCGAACGCGCGTTTTTCACCGACTGCGCTTCGTCCAGAATCACGCGGAACCACTCGACGCCGCCGATGGCGCCGCCCGGCGCCGCCGCCGCATCAGAGGGCGCCGCGAGTCCGTCCGCGGGGATGTCGGACGGCGCGCCCGCGGGCGCCATCGGCGGCGATGCCACCTCCAGGCCGACCACCGCGAACGTCGTCAGCACGACGTCGTACGCGGCGAGCTCGGCGGCGAGCTTCGCGCGCCCGACGCCGTGGTGCACGAGCACGCGCATGTTCGCGGACTTGCTCACCTTGCTCTCCAGCTCGCGCTGCCACTGCCTGAGCACGGACGTGGGGCACACCACCAGCGTGCCGCCCGCGGGCTTCTCGCTCCCCTCCAGCCTCGCGCCGTCGTTCCCGCGACGCGGGCACGGACCAGCGGCGGCGCGGCGGCGCGGCGGCGGCGGGTTCGCCGCGATGAGCGCGATGGCGCTGAACGTCTTGCCGAGGCCCTGGTCGTCCGCGAGCATCCCCCCCCGCGGGCTCGAGCCCGCAGCTTCTCTGCGGCGCATCCACGACACCGCGCGCCTCTGGTGGCGCAGCAGCGGCATGGCGAGCATGGTCTCCGGGATCTTCTGAAACTGTTCCTCGTCCTCCTCGGCGAGTTTCTCGTCGCGCGCCAACCCTTCGAGAACCGTCTCGATCGCCGCCGCCGTGTTCACCGCCGTCGCGTCGCTCGTGGTGGGCGCGGGCGCGGGCGCGTTTGTCTGGTCGTCGTCCACCGGGCCGCCCAGCCTGTCCGGCGTGAGGGGCTTCGCGACGGGCGTGCTCCGGGCCGCCGAGTCCGAGTCGCCTCGCGACGGCGATCCCCGCCGGTCCTCCGAGTCGCTCGCCGACTCGACGCCCTTCGGCTCGCGCGCGACCGCGGCGTCGGGCTTCAGGCGCACCGAGCGCGAGGACGTGCTGGGTGACGCGCTGCGCTCGGCGCTGTCGTCGCGGTCGCGCTTGTTGCCGCCCAAGCCGGATACGGCGGCCGTCTCGAGATCGTTCACCAGATCCACCATCTCTACGCCCGCGAGTCGCTCGTCGCTGTCCGTGTCGCTGGGCGAGGCGGCGCCGGGCGCGGCGCGCGTCGAGCAGCTCACGTCCTCCGCGTCGTCGTCCGACCCGATCACCTCGACGCGATCGGAGCTCGTGGTCTCCATCGACGCCAGAGCCAGAGGCGCGGCGGGCGGCTTCGCGCGTTTGGTCTGCGCGCGGGGAAGAGGAAGGGTCGGCGGAGGAAGAAGGCGGCGGGTCAGCGGCAATCGTCGAGGGGGGCGGGGACGGCAGGCAGCGCCGCGCTCGAGTCTGGGAGGCACGCGCGCGAGCCGCGCGTTTCGCGCTCGGCGGTGGCGGTCGAGGGCGTCGCGCACGTATTGACCCGATCTGGACACGCATCGAGGACCGCTATGGAGGCCTCCGCGGTCGTTTCACGGGAGTGTGGAAAACGTAGAGACGCACCGTGATCACGGCCCCTTTTCCATCCACCGCGTTCCGAACGCGCGTCCCGACGAGATCGGTTCCGCGGTCGTCGCGCGGGGCTGCGTGGCTCACCCCCGCGGGCTCGCCCGCCCCGCCGCGCTCGTGCCCGCGCATCGTGCCCGCTCACTCCCGAGACGACCACACGATCCGGCGCAACCTAATGTGTGTGCCAGCGAGGCGAAAACCGAAGACAAAAAAAGCGCGGCTGGCTGTCTGGCACCTCGGGACGCCGCGTGCGCTTCAGCCGTTCGTGAGTTTTGATTCGTCGTCGTCGACTTTTTCGGGGAACTGTCGAAAATATCAACAAAAGCGAATGTCGTATGATCAAACAGTCTGTCGGCTTTTTTTCCCACTGCCGCGGGAAATCGACAGCGCCGCAACGAGGAATGCGCTCGACTCGAGTGTCGACGCGCTTGCGACGAAACCGCCAACCGGCGTTTTCAGAAAACTCGAGCGGACGCCTTTCGGCGCTGGCGCGAAACACGAATTCTCGTTATCGCGCCCCCGAGGTGGCCACACGCGGGCGCGCGGCACGAGGGGTCCCCGGCGGGCGTTCGGTCGGGGAGGCGCGGTGCGATGCGCGGCTCGTCGTCGGAGGATGACGGGTCGGAAGACGACGACGTCCTCGCGTCTCTGCGCGGCGATTTCGCGGACCCCTTCCAGCGCGCCACCGCGCGGTCGGAGGCGGACAGGGAGCGCGACGAGGCGGACGAGGAGGACGAGCGTCTGATCGGCGACGTCGCCGCGCTCGCCGAGGTTGGCGACAGCGACGATGACATGGACGACGACGCGCTCGCGGAGGAGGCGCTGGCGCTGGCGGGGACGCGCGGTCCCACCGCGGACGCGCGGTGGGACGACGATTCCGAAGACGAGGAGGAGGAGGAGGAGCAGGAGCAGGAGGCGGCGGATCTCGCCGCGAGACGCGACGAGAGGCGCGATCGAACGCGCGCGAACCCGACGCGACCGCCGAAAGTGACCCCCTCCGATGCCACGGGGTCGGGCTCGCGCGCGCTCCGCGCGTACCAAACCTCGCGGCTCGCGGGGCGCGTCGCCGCCGCTCGACCGCTCGCGACCGCTCGCGACGGCGAAGGCGGGTCCTCCTCGGCGCCGCCCGGGTCCTCCTCGGCGCCGCCGGCGTCCGGGTTCGGCGCCGGCGCGCTCCCCGCGTGGGCGCGGCCGCCGCTGCAGCGCGCGCTCGCGTCCCCCGCCGTGCGCGACGACGACGTCGCGGACGCGCTGACGGCGAACCGCGCGCTGCAGCGGCGCGTGCGCGCGGTGATCCGCGAGGTGGAGGCGGACCTCGCCGCCAACGCCGAGGCGCGCGCCGAGCTCGCCGACGCGATGCGCGCGCGGCGCGGGAAGCGCGGTTCCCGAAACGGTTTCGGGAACGACGCGAACGGAGGTGACCACGACTACTTCGCGGAGGTGCTGTGCGCCATGCGCCCGGGCCGATCGTACTTCCGAGTCCTTCCTTCCGGCGCCGGAAGGAGGGAGAAGCGAGCGAGAAAAACCGCGTTCGCCGCGGACGCGAACGAGCGTCCCGCCGACCGACTTCGACTCGAGACGGAAGAAGACGGCGGTCCGCGTTTGAACCGCGACGCGGCGCGCGTCGCGTGGCGCGAGATCCGCGCGGCGGTCCCGGTGTCGTTCGAGGCGGAACACAAGCCCTGGACTGAGGAGGACGACGCGCGGTTACGGCGCGGCGTGCACCACTACACGCAGCAGGCGCGCGTGTTCTCGCGCGAGCGCCTGACGCTGGCGGAAGTCGCGGGCGTAGGCGCCGCGTCTCTGGAGGCGCTGCTGGACGACGCCGGCGGCTTGGCGTCCGTGGACGCCGACGCCGACGCCATCGACTGGGCGGAGGTGTGCGCCGTGCACCTGCCGCGGCGCGACCCCGCGGACGCGAAGGCGCGCTGGCGGAACTGCCGGGACCCGCGGCTGGAGCAGCGCGCGTTCGACGAGGCGGAGGATGACCGGCTGGCGCGAATCGCCAAACGGTTCGGCGCGCGCGACTGGCCCGCCATCGCGCGCGCGCTCAACGACGAGA
>Ga0181559_10002925_pt1 | contig 16852 bp, 18 predicted proteins | sample 011ome_21_FD_133752 | JGI IMG/M metagenome (GOLD analysis project Ga0181559, IMG submission 133752) | Coastal salt marsh microbial communities from the Groves Creek Marsh, Skidaway Island, Georgia - 011508AT metaG (megahit assembly) | ecosystem: Environmental > Aquatic > Marine > Intertidal...
TAAGGAAACAGGTGTAACTAAGTTTAAAAGAACAGATGCTTTGGCCAATGGCCACAGTAAGCATTTTAAAGCCTTTAATGAAAGAATAATTGAATTAAAGAAAGAAGATCCTAGCTTTACATTTACATACAATTGTATGTTTGTTCCAAAGAATCCTAGAATCCATAATGAAGAGTATTACTCGCTTATGGCCCAAGCAGGATGTTTATCATTGGATCTAGGAATTGAATCTGGTTCTGAGCGTCTTCGTAAAGAGATGCATAAGGGATACACGGATCTTGATTTAGATTGGCACTTTGAGATGTGCCATAAATATGGAATTGAAAACAACATCTCTATCTTTGTTGGATTCCCGACAGAGACTGATGAAGATTTCAATGAAAATCTTAAGATGTTGGATCGATATCAAAAGTATATTGGTTCTAGGGCCTTTAATGAAATTCAGCACTGCGGTAAATTTGTTCTATACACCAAAACATACATTTATAATAACTTAGATGAATATGATGTAGTAATCACTAACCATGATATTGAACCACTTGAATGGACATGCACTCGCAATCCTGCTAACACGCCAGAAAAAGCTTTAGATCGTGAAAAAACTTTCTTGGAATATGCTAAGAAACTAGGATATAGAATCGATGTATATGACTCAATTGATAAATAGAAAAGCTCATTGTTCTGGGCGGTAATATACTTCTATTTGTGCCGGGAGCTTGTCTCCCGGTTTTTTTGTCAAATAAAAAATTCATATAAATAGAATTGTAATTAACTAACAATCGTCGGGGATATACATGGCACGTCCATCAACAAGACAGGAACTAATCGAGTATTGTCTGCGGAACTTGGGTGCACCTGTACTTGAAGTTAACGTTGATGACGATCAGATTGAAGACCGAATCGATGAAGCACTCCAGTTCTTCCAAGAATACCATTCAGATGCTATTATTAAAGTTTACTACAAGCACCAAATAACAGCCACTGATATCGCAAATGAGTATGTAACTCTTCCAGCATCAATAACAACGGTGCAAAGGGTTATTCCTATTAATAGCGCATCAAGCACGGTTAACATGTTTGATGCGCGTTATCAAATGTCGATTAATGATGTTTATAACTTGCGCGGTGGTGGTATGGGTGACCTTGCCTACTATGCGCAGATTCAATCGTATAGAACATTAATGGATCAGATGTTTAATGGCGCAGAGCAGATTAGATTCTCTCGTCATATGAATCGTCTTCATATCGATGCCGATTGGGGAACAGATATCAAAGAAAACGAGTGGATCATAGTTGATGCATTCGAGATTATCGACCCTTCACTATTTTCAGATATCTGGAACGATATGTTCCTTAAGAGATATGCAACCGCTCTACTCAGAAGACAGTGGGGACAAAACCTTTCAAAGTTCGAAGGCATGCAGCTTCCAGGTGGTGTTACCATCAATGCTCAACGTACTCTAGATGAAGCCAAAGAAGAGATTCTTAAGGTTGAAGAAGAGATGCAGCTTAAGTACGAAATGCCACCGCTGTTTTACATGGGGTAACCAATGGCAACTAACGTATATTTCAGTCCAAAAGTTCAAAGCGAGAACTGGCTGTACGAGGATCTGATTATTGAATCAGTGAAGATGTACGGTCAAGACGTGTATTATATTCCTAGAAATATTATCACACGCGACGAAATTATGAATGATGAGTTCTCACGTTTTGATTGCGCTTATGTGATTGAGATGTATATTGAGCCTGTTGATGGTTTTGCAGGTGAAGGTGATCTACTATCTAAGTTCGGTTTGGAAATTAGAGATCAGGCCACATTCATTGTTGCAAAACGTAGATGGCAACAGTTATCGTATGTTCAGAACAACGAAATCGTAGAAGATCAAATGCGTCCGGACGAAGGTGACTTGATTTATCTTCCACTAAGTAAATCGCTGTTTGAGATTAAGTTTGTTGAGCATGAACAACCATTCTATCAGCTGTCTAACCTTCCAGTGTTTAGACTTCAGTGTGAACTGTTTGAATATGGTCAGGAAGAATTCGAGACTGGCGTTAAAGAAATTGATGCTGCGCAAATGGACAATCAACAGAAGATTGAATTGACTATTGGTGCGCATGGAAATAACACACACTTCATTGTTGGTGAGACTGTTCGTCAGACCCTACCTAGTGGCGGTGTCGCTATAGGCGAAGTACAAGAGTTTGCTTTGGATCGTTCAAACCAGAATGTCGCATACTTGAATATTATCGGTGAGTCTTATCAAAGCCCTACTGACACACCACATCAGTTCTCGCCTAATGATACCTATGATATTGTTGGTTCGACATCTGGTGCTTCGTGGCAGATTACTGCCCGTGATGACAGCATTGAGACTATATTCCAGGATGATCCTGAATCACAAAACACAGCATTCGAAGATATCGGTAGTGATGTTATTGACTTCTCAGAAATCAATCCGTTTGGAGAACCTACATAATGCTAACAGATCATTTTTATCATGCAACAATCAGACGTATGGTTGCCGCATTTGGAACGTTGTTTAACGACATCAATGTTCATAAGACAGACTCAAATGGCAATATCATCACTGTCATTAAAGTCCCGTTGTCTTATGGGCCGATTAGAAAGTTCTTGGCAAGGATCGAGCAGCAAGACAACTTGCGCGATCAGAAGTTAGCTATTAAACTTCCTAGAATGTCTTTTGAAATTACGTCTATTACGTATGACTCAACTGCAAAAATTAATAAGCAAAACATATTCAGAAAAGCAACTTCTGATCCTGCAGTGTATAATACAATTCGTGGTCCTATTCCTTATAGAATGGGAATTCAACTTAATATTATAACTAAAAACCAGGATGATGCGCTCCAGGTTTTAGAACAAATTTTGCCTTATTTCCAGCCCGAGTACACATTGACTATCAATGATATTCCAGGCATGGATATTAAAGGTGATTCGCCTATTGTTTTACAGAACGTGACAATGAGTGTTGATTATGAAGCAGATTATGAATCTCGTGAGACTATCATCTATACATTAGATTTTGAAACACGTATTAGATTCTATGGTAACACTACTACTCGCGGTGTTATTGAGCGTGCGTCCGTCGACCTTAATATTCCTGTTGGTCCTGATGAGTGGGGTTTTGTCGAGGAGCTCGTTGCTGACTCTCAGCCTACAATTAGAACCGGTGTTGATACTACAGACGATAATGAAATTACACCTTAGAAAAGGTAATACGCTATGAGTAAAGATGATATTGAAGATGATTATAGTTTTGCCCGGGCGCAATATTACAATCTAGCTGAAAAGGGTCAAGAGGCAATAGACCTGATGCTTGATCTCGCAAGAGAGTCTGAGCATCCTAGAGCATTCGAAGTACTTTCGAATATGCTTAAACAAAACGCTGAAATTGCCGATAAGCTTATGACTTTACAAAAGCAGAAAAAAGAAGTTAAGAAGACCGATACGCCTGAGTTACCTAACAGCCTGACCCAAAATAATGTCTTTGTTGGTTCTACTACCGACATGCAACGTATGCTTCAAAGCAAAATGGACTCAATGAAGGTAATCGATGACGATAGTGAATAGTTCCGAAGGCTACCTAGGAAATCCTAACGTTAAGCGAGATGGTGTAGTTCAGAACTGGTCTAAAGAACAGATCAATGAATACGCTAAATGCATGAAGGATCCTGCGTACTTCGCCCGCACATATTTAAAAGTTGTTCATCTTGATAAAGGGTTAGTTCCTTTTGACCTATACCCATATCAAGAGAAGATGTTCGATCACTTTGAAGCGAGTCGGTTTTCTATTGTTTTGGCATGCCGACAGTCCGGTAAGTCAATATCATCAGTAGCATATCTTTTGTGGTACGCATTGTTTAATCCCGAGAAAACAATCGCTGTACTTGCAAACAAGGGGGCAACTGCGCGTGAGATGTTGTCGCGTATTACCCTAATGTTAGAAAACCTTCCGTTCTTTCTTCAACCAGGCTGTAAAACGTTAAATAAGGGTACCATTGAGTTTTCTAATAATAGCCGCATTATCGCTGCCGCTACTTCTGGATCCTCCATCCGAGGTATGTCTGTCAATCTCCTATTCCTCGACGAGTTCGCATTTGTCGAGAACGCAGGTGAATTTTACACTTCCACTTATCCGGTTGTGTCGTCCGGTAAATCATCGCGGGTAATTGTGACATCAACTGCCAATGGTCTTGGTAACGTCTATCATAAGTTGTGGGAGGGTGCAGTCCAGGGAACTAATGAGTTTAAGCCATTCCGTGTGGACTGGTGGGACGTGCCCGGACGTGATGAAGAATGGAAAAGACAAACCATATCTAACACGTCCGAGCTACAGTTCCAGCAAGAATTTGGAAACACATTCCACGGGACAGGTAATACGCTCATATCCGCTGATATCTTGCTCAATTTACAAGCAGCTTCGCCAATCTATACTCAGAACAATGTTAAGGTTTATAATGGACCTGAAGAAGGTCATTCTTATCTGATGTTCGTAGATGTGGCGAAGGGAAGAGGAATGGATTATTCTACGTTTAACGTGCTCGATGTAACGTCTCGACCTTTTAAGCAAGTCGCAGTTTATCGAGATAATACTATATCTCCATTGCTCTTCCCTGACATTATCTATAAGTATGCGAAAACCTACAATGAAGCATATGTAATAATCGAGTCAAATGATCAAGGTTCGTTGGTATGTAATGGCCTATATTACGATTTAGAATATGAAAACGTATTCGTTGAATCCATGATTAAAGCCAATTCTATTGGCGTGACAATGAATAAAAAGGTGAAGCGTATTGGGTGTTCAACCATAAAAGACCTGATTGAAACTCATAAACTTGATATCGTTGATCCGGATACTATTATAGAAATGTCAACCTTTGTGGCAAAAGGTACATCATATGAAGCATCAGATGGAAATCATGATGACTTAATGATGAACCTAGTACTTTTCGGTTGGTATACAACGACTCCTTTCTTTGCTGAAACTACCGACATTGACATTAAGAGTATGATGTATGCCGAACAGGTTAAACATATGGAAGATGAGCTGGTGCCATTCGGTATAGTTGATGATGGGACAGAGCAAGAATATGAAGTTCAAGGCGGAGACGTATGGACATCCTATCAAACCGACATGTTCTAAAACGTGCTATTTATAAATAATAGTAGTGAAAAACAACCGTATTATGATAAATTCGTCTAATGTAACAAGGGGATAAACATGGCATTCCAAGTCTCACCTGGTGTACAGGTCCGAGAAATCGACCTGACCAACGTTGTTCCTGCCGTATCTACTAGTGTTGGGGCCGTAGCCGGCAACTTTACTTGGGGTCCGGTCGAGGAGCCAACTACTATCACTTCTGAGAAAAACCTTGCTGCCGTATTCGGAGTACCAACTGCTACTACAGCTGTTGACTTCTTTACTGCTGCATATTTCTTGAAGTACGGCAACAACCTTAAAGTTGTTCGCGGAACCGATTCATCTGCGCGTAATGCGAACTCAGATGACTCTACAACTGTAATCGTTATCAAGAATGAAGATGATTACACAAATCAAGTTTTTTCAAGCACAAGAACTTACACCGTTGCTGCTAACGCTGCTATCGGCGATACAACCTTCGAAGTCACAGACTCAACTGGTCTGACTGTTGGTGATACCGTTGTTGGTACTGGTGTTGCTGCTGGTGTTACAGTTACTGCTATTAACGGCAATACCGTAACACTTTCAACTGCAGCTATCGCAGCTATTACTGCTGGTGATACCTACAGCGCAATCGTTGACAAAGGTAACTGGATCGCTAAATATCCAGGAACTTTGGGCAACTCAATTGAAGTTCATGTCTGCCCAGTTTCAACAAGCAACGCTGAGTTTGCTGGTTGGGCGTATAAGAGCTACTTCGTTGCTCCTCCAGGTACTTCTGATTGGGCAGCTGGTCAAGGTCTGTCAGATGATGAATTCCACATCGTCATTACAGACAAGGATGGCGCATGGACAGGTACTGCTGGTACAGTTCTTGAAACTCATGGTTTTGTGTCTACAAATGCTAGCGCAAAAACAAATGATGGTGCTTCTAACTACTACAAAAACGTTGTGAACGGCAAATCAGGTTACGTCTGGGGTGGTTCAACTATCACTCTCGGTTCAACTGTTGCTTCACAAAGTCTTTCTGGTGGTGTGGATTCCGGAACTTTAGGTACTGCTGAAATTCAAGCGGCATACGATCACTTCTCAGATGCAGAAACTATCGATGTTTCATTGCTGATTGCTCCTTCAATTACTGAAGGCAACGGTACAACTATCGGTAACTATCTGATCAACATCGCAGAATCACGTAAAGATTGCATTGCGTTTATTTCTCCTCCTGTTACTTTAACAACATCGTCGCTGACACCAAAAGATGACGTTATCACATTTGCTGATACGCTGACATCTACATCGTATGCAGTTATCGATTCTACATCGATCCGTATCTACGATAAATACAATGACCAGTATATCAGCATTCCATCATCCTCTTCGGTTGCCGGTTTGTGTGCTAATACTGATAATGTTGCTGATGCATGGTTCTCACCTGCAGGTTACACTCGCGGCCAGCTTCGTGGTGTTACAAAGGTTAACTACAACCCAACTAAGGCGCATCGCGATGAGCTTTATTTGTCACGTGTTAACCCGATTGTTACTTTCCCTGGTGAAGGTACAATCCTGTTTGGTGATAAAACTGCTCAAGCTAAACCATCTGCATTCGATCGTATCAACGTACGTCGTTTGTTCATCGTATTGGAAAAAGCAGTATCGACTGCTGCTAAATACCAGTTGTTTGAATTCAATGATGAGTTCACTCGTGCGATGTTCCGCAACATGGTAGAGCCGTTCTTGAGAGAAGTTCAGGGCCGTCGTGGTCTGACTGATTTCTATGTCGTATGTGATGAGACCAATAACACTGGTAATATCATTGACACAAATCAGTTCGTTGCTGATATCTACATCAAGCCTGCTCGTTCTATTAACTTTATTTCTTTGAACTTCATTGCCACACGTACTGGCGTTGAGTTCTCTGAAATCATCGGTCAATAAGGAGATAGACAATGGCTATTCTAGGCGTAGATGATTTTAAAGCAAAGCTTGTTGGAGGCGGCGCACGTTCAAACCTGTTCAAAGCTACTTTGAACTTTCCAGGTGGTACAGGTGGCGACGTAGAGCTTGCTTCTTTCATGTGTAAAGCTGCACAGCTTCCATCATCTGTTATTGCTCCAATTATGGTTCCTTTCCGTGGCCGTCAGCTTCAATTGGCTGGCGACCGTACGTTCGAACCATGGACAGTGACAATTATCAATGATGCAAATTTTGTGACTCGTAATGCTTTCGAGCGTTGGATGAACTCAATCAATGAGCATCGCAATAACACTGGTCTCGTCAATCCGGTTGATTACCAAGCGGACATGGTTGTAGAGCAGTTAAATAAAGCTGGTGAAGTAGTAAAGCGTTATGACTTCCGCGGTACTTTCCCAACCAACCTTTCTTCTATCGAAGTGTCGTACGACTCTGAGAACCAAATCGAAGAATTCACGGTTGAGTTGCAGGTTCAGTACTGGGAATCAAATACGACTTCCTAATCGGCGATATATAAGATGAAGGGGGAGAGTTAATCTCCCCCGATTCTATGAGGTAAAAAAATGGCAGATAACGGCGTCAACTTATTCGGTTTTGAGATTAAGCGCAAAAACCAGGAAAAAGAAGATGAGAAAAAAGTATCGTTCGTCGCTCCAGAAAGCGAGGATGGTACTGGCTATGTTCTTAATGCTGGTGGTTACTTTGGTCAGTATATCGATTTAGACGGAAGCTCCGCTAAAACCGAAAAAGACCTAATTATGAAATACCGTGACATTGCAATGAATCCAGAATGTGATGCCGCAATTGAAGATATCATTAACGAAGCAGTTGTTTCAGATGAAGATGGTGCACCAGTGTCACTAATCTTGGATGATCTGGATCAACCTGACAGAATTAAAAATATCATTAAAGATGAATTTGATAGTGTCCTTGAGCTTCTAAACTTTAACTGGTATGGCAACGATATTTTCCGTCGTTGGTATATCGATGGTCGCTTGTTCTATCATAAAATCATTGATGAAAAGAATCCTAAGCGTGGAATCATCGAGATTCGTTCTATTGATTCAACACGTATTAGAAAAGTACGTGAAGTCAAAGAAACCAGAGATCCACAAACTGGCCAAAAGCTCATCAAGGGTGTTAATGACTATTATGTCTACCAAGATAATAATATGTCAAAATCCCAGCAAGGGTTAAAAATTGCAAAAGATTCTATTACGCACGTTACTTCAGGCGTTCTAGATCCTTCGAGAAAGCGTGTCTTATCATATTTGCATAAGGCATTGAAACCGGTTAACCAGCTGCGTATGATGGAAGACTCGCTTGTCATCTATCGTATGGCACGTGCTCCTGAACGTCGTATTTTCTATATTGATGTTGGTAACCTTCCGAAGGGTAAAGCCGAAGAATACTTGCGTAACGTTATGGCTAAATACCGTAACAAGATTGTGTATGATGCGCAAACTGGTGAAGTAAAAGATGATCGTAAACATCAGTCAATGATGGAAGACTTCTGGCTTCCACGTCGTGAAGGCGGCCGTGGTACCGAGATCTCTACATTGCCAGGTGGTGAAAACCTAGGTCAGATCGATGACATTATATACTTTCAGAAAAAGTTGTATAAGTCGCTGAACGTTCCAGTTAATAGGTTAGAGCAGGAAGCTCAGTTTAGCCTTGGTCGTTCATCTGAAATTACTAGGGACGAACTTAAATTCCAGAAGTTTATTAATAGACTTCGCAAGAAGTTTTCTTGGTTGTTTATTGACCTACTGAAAACACAGCTTATCCTAAAAGGCGTGTTTACAGAAGAGGAATGGAAAGAGATTCAGCAAGATATTAACGTTGACTTCTTACAAGATACACATTTTGCTGAGCTTAAAAACGCTGAATTAATTAGAGAAAGACTTGGTACTCTGAGAGAGATTGACGAATACACAGGTAAGTACTTCTCTAAAGAGTGGATCCGCAAAAACGTGCTTAATATGGACGATAACGAGATTAAAGAAATTGATTCTCAGATTGACAAAGAAGGTCCAGACGAAGACGACGATGAAGATCTTTAAAATATAAAAATGTATAAATATTTCCGTGAGGTGAAAAAATGACTGATACTTCAGATTTAATTAATGCACTTAATTCTGGTAATAAATCCGACGCGCAAGATGTTTTTAATGATTTGATGAGCAATAAGATTAATATGGCCCTAGATGATAGGCGCACACAAATCGCTCAATCATTTGATAACAAAGAAACCTACGAAGACGAAAGTTTAGGAGACGATTTAGATGCTGACGTTCAAGCAATTTCAGACGACAGCGCTGAGTGAAGCAGCATTTAAGGCTCCACGTGGTGAAAAAGAACTAAAGACCTTTAAGGTTGGGAATAAACAAAAGTATGGCGCTGTGATTACGCAGAAGGGAAAACTCTTTATTGCGTATGTCGATGGTGAACAACTAGACGTTTTTAAGTCTCAGAAAGAGGCTGAAAAGGCGGTAAAAGAATTTACAGATCTTATGGGAAAGTAAGGCATGAAGCTTATTTCAGAATACGTTGAGTCGGAACTCAACAATATTACAGAAGAGAAAGATGGCAAGCGTCGCTATGTCATCGAAGGTATCTTCATGCAAGCCGACTCTAAGAATCGAAATGGTCGCATTTATCCACGTACCGTTATGGAACAGGCCGTGAATAAATATGTGACAGAACAGGTTTCCAAAGGTAGAGCCGTGGGCGAATTGAATCACCCAGAAGGTCCTACCATCAATTTGGATAAAGTATCTCATAAGATTACGGAGCTTCGTTGGGAAGGAAGTAATGTTGTGGGTAAGGCACAGATACTGAACACTCCTATGGGTCGAATCGTTGAAGGTTTGATGGATGGTGGCGTTCAGCTAGGTGTCTCAAGTCGTGGTATGGGTAGTCTTGTATCAAAGGGTGGTGTTAACTATGTTGGAAAAGATTTCCAACTTGCAACAGTTGATATCGTCCAAGATCCTTCTGCTCCGGAGGCATTTGTCAACGGAATTATGGAAGGGGTTGAATGGATTTGGGAAAACGGAATCCTTAAACCACAAGAAATTGAACAATTAGAGACTGAGATCAAGAAGACTCCATCTAACCGCCTTGCGGAAGCACAGATGAAAGTCTTTAAAGATTTCCTCTCAAAACTTTAACTCGTTAGGAGAGTATTACATGTCAGATAAAGAAATCAATGACATTGACCTCCAGGATGAACTCGTTGAAGACGTTGAAGTTTCTGACGAGGAACTGGCGGAAGGGCACGATCCTGAAACTGCAGAGACAGATTCAGTTGCATCAGTAGATGCGGCTGCAGCTGTCACAAAGGCACAACCAAAGCGTAAGGGTGATAACTCGAACGCAGAAGCTATGCCTAAAACAAAAGCTGCAATTCTTCAGGCTGCCTACGACAAAATGGCAAAAATGAAAAAGAACGACATGCAAAAAGCATACGAAGCAATGTGTGAAGACACATTTGAAGAAGATGCCGATGCAATTGTCGAATCTAATTTTGATGAAGACCTGGATGCGCTAGTAGAATCAGAAGCAACTCTTTCTGAGGGCTTTAAGGGTAAAGCGGCTGTCATTTTTGAAGCTGCACTTAAGTCCAAACTGACCGAGCACGTTGAGCGCTTGGAAGAACAGTATCGTGAAGAGCTTGCAGAAGAAACTGCACGTATTCAATCTGATCTCGTCGAAAAGGTTGATGGCTACCTGAACTACGTTGTAGAACAGTGGATGGAAGACAATAAGATTGCAGTAGAAACCGGTCTTCGTACCGAGATTGCTGAAAGCTTTATGTCACAGCTTCACGCAGTGTTCACAGAGCACTACATTGAAGTTCCAGAAGGTAAGGCTAATTTGGTTGACGATCTCGCAGCGAAAGTTGATGAGTTGGAAGAGCAAGTTAACACTCATATTGATGCAAACGTTAAGCTTGCAGAATCTTTAAAGGTTCTTAAGCGCGACGCTATCATCCGTGAGTCATCCGCTGATCTTTCTGAGGCACAAGCTGAAAAGCTTAAGTCTTTGACTGAAGGTGTCGACTTTGATGATGCAGAATCTTTCACTAAGAAAGTTGCAACCATTAAAGAATCATACTTCAAGACAGCACCACAAACACGTGAAGAAACCGTTGCGGAAGAAATTACTGAAGAAGTTCAGGTTTCTCCAATGATGCAGCGCTATCTGAACGCCCTCAAAGTTAAGTAAATCTAAATTCTATAGGAGAACAAATAATGTTCAACGCAGAAAAAATCATGGGCAAGTGGCAGCCAGTTCTGGAATCTGCTGACGCGCCTGAATTCAAGGACGGCTTCCGTAAGTCAGTAACTGCACAGCTTCTTGAAAACACTGAACGCGCTTTGGTAGAAGAGCGTCAACAGCAGTCTTTCAACCTGTCAGAAGCAGCACCTACAAACGCAACTGGTGCAGCGATTGACAACTGGGATCCAATTCTGATCTCATTGGTTCGTCGTGCGATGCCAAACTTGATCGCATACGACATCGCAGCTGTTCAGCCAATGTCAGGCCCAACTGGCTTGATCTTCGCAATGAAATCACGCTACGGTTCACAAACTGGTGCAGAAGCACTGCACAACGAAGCTGACACCGATTGGTCATCTTCTTCGTTCAACGCTGGTACTGCAACTGCTAAAAACGGCACACACGCCGGCGACTCATCTTCACTTCCAGGCACAGACGCGAATGCCGACGATGTTGATGATGCCTTCGGTCTTGGCGGTGGTATGACTACTGCTGAAGCAGAAGCACTGGGTGATTCTACAGCGAACGCATTCGGTGAAATGGCATTCTCAATCGAGAAAGCAACAGTAACTGCTCGTTCACGTGCTCTGAAAGCTGAGTACACCATGGAATTGGCTCAGGATCTTAAAGCTGTTCACGGCTTGGATGCTGAATCAGAATTGGCAAACATCTTGTCTGCTGAAATCCTGGCTGAAATCAACCGTGAAGTTGTTCGTACAATCAACGTTAAAGCGAAATTGGGCGCACAACAGTCTGACCTGACAAATGCTGGTATCTTCGATCTGGACACAGACGCAGACGGCCGTTGGTCAGTTGAGAAGTACAAAGGCTTGATCGTTCAAATCGAGCGTGAAGCAAACGTTATCGCGAAAGAAACACGTCGCGGTAAAGGTAACTTCATCCTGTGTTCATCTGACGTTGCTTCAGCTCTTGCAGCTGCTGGCATGTTGGATTACACTCCAGCTCTGTCCGCCAACCTGCAGGTTGACGACACAGGCAACACATTCGCAGGTGTCCTGAACGGCCGCATGCGCGTGTACATCGACCCATATGCAAGCCGTAACTACATCACTGTTGGTTACAAAGGTGCTTCTGCATATGACGCAGGTCTGTTCTACTGCCCATACGTTCCATTGACTATGGTTCGTGCAGTTGGTGAGCAAAACTTCCAGCCAAAAATCGGCTTTAAGACTCGCTACGGTATGGTTGCAAACCCATTCGTTGGTGCGTCTGCTGGTAACGACACTGGTGCAAACCGTGCAAACCAATACTACCGCATCTTCGCGGTTAACAACATCCTTGGTTCATAATCAAGAAGTTGATAAAGCTAGAAAGGGCGCTTCGGCGCCCTTTTTTTATTGTGCACGGCATATAAATAGATGTAAGTAATGGAGACTTATTATGCCTTATAAAGCAAATATCAATATGACGCAGAATGCTACAACGTCAAAGATAAGCCAGTTGTCTTATCTGACAGGCAGCAGTTTTAAATTCCAACTTGATTGGAAGAAGTATCCAAACGTTGAGTACACTGTACAGTCTGCCACTATTCCAGAAATCTCAGTGCAAAATGCTCCTTTAAATCTTCCTCAGCGAAATATTACTCTTGCTGCAGACAAGATCGAGTATGCTCCTTTGGATATTACATTTCTAGTCGATGAAGAAATGCAAAACTATATGGAAATCCATGATTGGATTGTCGGTATTGTAACCGAGAAAGATGAGTTCGCGAACCTGAAAACACGGGATCTATCGTTAAGCGTACTATCATCAAAAAATAATTTTATCAGAGAATTCAAATTCGTTGATGCTCATCCCCTTAGCTTGAGCACAGTGCCTTTTGATACTACTAAAACAGATGTTGAATATATAGTAGCACAGGTCTCATTTAACTATAGTTACTTTGTAGTTAGATAAAGGTTTACATTTCGCATTATACGTGATACAATGTAAAACATTTGATACAAAAAGGTTATATTATGGACATCAACAAAATCCTAGAAATGTGGTCGAAGGACTCGGTGATCGACGAGTTCAAACTTGATAGTGCAACTGTCGAGACGTCTCGTATGCATTCAAAATACCTAGAGTTGCTTACAGTCAACAAGCTGCAGCTAAAAAGACGTGAGGCCGAACTCAGAATTCTGCTAAAAGACAAATGGCTGTACTACAACGGTAAGTTGACCAAAGAAGAAATCGATGCCAAAGGATGGCAGTACGATCCTTTCAATGGATTGAGCAAACCGCTGAAGGGCGAGATGGACTTCTACTATGATTCCGATAAGGACATCATCGAGGCCAACGCCAAGATTGAATACATTAAGACTGTTATAGATACTTTAGAAGAAATAATCAGCACCTTGCGTTGGCGACATCAGTCAATTAAGAATATGATCGAATGGAGACGCTTCGAATCAGGTGCATAGTATATGGATATGAATTATGCCGGATCTAATTCGGGTGAAAAAGAAAAATCACGCTGTATTGAATATTGAATGTGATCCATCAGTCGCAAATGAATTGTGTGACTTTTTTACTTTCTTTGTTCCTGGCTATAAGTTTATGCCGGCTTATAAAAATAAGCTATGGGACGGGAAGATCCGGCTTTTCGATACACGGTCCAAAGAACTATATGCTGGACTGTTCATGTATCTACAAGAATTTGCTGCAGCTGAAGGCCGTAACTATCAAATAGAGCTTGAGCACGACAACTACTATGGGTTGCCTGACACGGAAACTCCTATTGACATGTCGTTTATGGATTCTCTTCAGCTGACATCAAAAGGCCTTAAGATCGATCCTAGAGACTATCAGCTCGATGCGATTTATCGTGGACTAAGCCGCAAACGTGGCTTGTTGGTATCACCTACAGCTTCAGGCAAGTCTCTTATCATTTACGCCTTGTTGAGATGGTACCTTGCCAACAATGATAAGAGAGCTATTATTATTGTGCCTACTACATCTCTTGTACGCCAGATGCATTCGGATTTTGCAGACTATAGCCTATACGATGATGGATTTGACGCTGAAAAGAACTGCCATATGATCTATGCCGGTCGTCCTAAGTTTGCTGAATCAGAACGAGTCATTATTACTACATGGCAGTCGATATATAAATTACCAACACAGTGGTTTGAGCAGTTTGGTATGGTTGTCGGTGATGAGGCACATAACTTCAAAGCTAAGTCTCTTACATCTATTTTGACAAAATGTAAAGAGGCTGAATACCGGTTTGGCACAACTGGCACGCTGGATGGAACACAGACACATAAATTAGTACTTGAGGGATTGTTTGGTCCTGCGTACTACGTGACAACTACTAAGTCACTTATGGATTCAGGTGCACTAGCCGATTTGGATATCAACGTACTGTTGATGAAGTATAGTGATGAGGTACGTAAGGCTTTTGGCAAAAAGCAGTACTCAGATGAAATGGACTTTATTGTAAGGCATGAGAAGAGAAACAACTTTATCACGAATCTTGCCTTAGACCTAGATGGGAATTCACTTGTTCTTTTTCAATATGTGGAAAAGCACGGTAAACCTCTATATGACTTGATTAAAAACAAAGCACACAGCAAACGCAAAGTGTTCTATGTCAGCGGTGAAACTGGTGTTGACGTCAGGGAAGAAATTAGAAGGATTACCGAAGGTGAAAAAAACGCGATCATTGTTGCTAGCCTTGGTACTTTTTCTACTGGTATCAATATTAGAAATCTACATAACATCATCTTCGCATCTCCAAGTAAATCCCAAATTAAAATTCTCCAGTCCATCGGCCGTGGTTTGCGAAGATCTGAAGACGGGCGTACGACTAGACTGTACGACCTTGCAGACGATCTCTCCTGGAAAGCAAGGAAAAACTATACCCTGACTCACGCAGGTGAAAGAATTAAAATATACACTCGTGAGAAGTTCAACTATAAAATATACGAGATTGATCTATGAAAGAATTAGAAGGTGTGAACATTAGACATATCAAGCTCTCGTCTGGCGACGAGATAATTGCACTTGTTAATTCAATCAAAAAGGATGGTATTATTCTAGTTGAAAGGCCTCTTCTTATTCAGAGTTTTACTAATCCTCATACCAATGCGGAGAGGTTCTACTTCATGGACTACATGCCAGTGTCTAAGAAAAGCCTTATACATATTTCTGTGCATAACGTTATAGCTCATTGCGAAGTGGTCAATAACGTTAAAGAAGCTTACATTCGATTCTGTACAACAACAGAGCTGGCAACCAACGTTGAGACTAATGCTGACTCTGAATTTGATGATGAATCGTACGAAGAGTTGGCTTCATTGGACAAATCTAAGATGCATTAATAGGGTATACTCCCTCCCCTCAACGGTACTCTTTAATTATACCATACTTTTTAGGTTTTGTAAACCCCTAAAATGCAATTATTATAAAATATTTTTTATGTACAATTCCTCAGATACAGTGTATAATGAATACAACTGTAAAGATAGACTAGGAGCAATGATATGGCGATCAAGCCTAAAGACAAACCCCATTACGTCAATAATAGAGAATTCTCACTAGCTGTAGTCGATTATGTCAACAGCGTGAAACTCGCTGAAAGCGAGAACAGAGAACCACCAAAAGTTACCAACTACATCGCACAATGTTTCTTGAAGATCTCTGAAGGTCTTTCACACAAGTCCAACTTCATTCGATATACGTATCGTGAAGAGATGGTCATGGATGCGGTTGAGAACTGTTTAAAAGCAATCCACAATTACGATATCGCAGCGGCAACACGTACTGGCAATCCCAATGCGTTTGCGTACTTTACTCAAATCTGTTACTATGCATTCTTGCGGCGTATTGCCAAAGAGAAGAAACAGCAGGATGTTAAGTTCAAGTATATCGAACGCGCTGGTATCGAAGAACTTGTCTCTTATGGTGAGGGCGAAACATCTCAAGCTGTTGAGCGTATGTTCGTTGATGATCTACGTAGTCGAATCGATAAAGTTCGTCATGCTGACACTGTCATTAAAGACTTTGCTAAGGACGAAAAGAGCCGAGAGAAAGAAGCTAAGAAAAAAGGTCTAGAGTTATTCATGGGAGAATAATATGATCTTTACTGTTATTGGATACGGCTTTGTTGGTAAAGCTGTGTATGAAGCACTCTCTGAACGTCACTCGATGTATGCAATTGATCCTGACAAGGGTTATACAGATGAACCTCAAAAATATAAAGTAGATGGTATCATCCTATGTCTTCCTGCTCCTACGGTTGATGACAAATGGGTTAGACATGATACTATCTACCAATATATGGAAAAGATTTCAAACATCAATCCTGACGTTCCGGTTCTAATTAAATCCACTATCACCCCTGAATTTGCAAGAGACTTTGTTAAAGGTCAGTTCACATACTCTCCTGAGTTTTTGACCGCCATGTGTGCAAACGAAGATTTCAA
>Ga0181559_10002926_pt1 | contig 16850 bp, 7 predicted proteins | sample 011ome_21_FD_133752 | JGI IMG/M metagenome (GOLD analysis project Ga0181559, IMG submission 133752) | Coastal salt marsh microbial communities from the Groves Creek Marsh, Skidaway Island, Georgia - 011508AT metaG (megahit assembly) | ecosystem: Environmental > Aquatic > Marine > Intertidal zone...
CAGCACCATGTTGCCGCTCACGCCAGCAGTGCCGCCGTCCGCCGTGGCAACCGTCACGCCCCCCGACGAGGTGGCCGTGCCCACGCCGCTCGTCACCGTCACTGCACCGCCAAGGGCCGAAGCTCCGACGCCGCCCGAAATCGAAACATCGCCGCCAGCGCCCGCCGTGGTGCCAGAGCCCTTGCCCGCCGTTACCGTCACATCACCGCCGGCCTTATTGTCCACGGTGCTCTCACCAGCCGTCAGCGTCATCGCGCCACCGTCGCCTCCGCTGGTGCCAGTGCTCTGTCCCGCCGTCAGCGTCATCGCGCCGCCGGAGCCCGTATTGCCGGTGCCAACCGTCATCGTGATATTGCCTCCGGACCCGTCCGTCGATGCGCCTGTCTTGATGGTTACTTTTCCAGACGAGGCATCTTCACTACTGCCCGTTTCGAGAGCAATATCCCCGCTTGTTTGGTTTGCGCCGGTTCCTGATGTCAGCTTGATCGATCCACCTGCTGCATTCAGACTTCCTCCCGCGCCACCAGAGATTATAACGTCGCCCCCAGCTGATTCGTCTCCGCTTCCTGTCGTTTCGCCTCCAAAAATGTATACGGCACCGCCAGAGACATCGCTGCTGTTTGCTGCACCAGCTAGTATGTGGATGTAGCGACCTTGAGCTTCCTCGGTGGTGTTTGCATTGTGTACGCCGTCGGCTGATGCAATCTTGACTCCATATCCAACTGGATCAGACGTGTTAAACATAGAGTCGATGGTCCCCATCGTGTAGGAATACGTCCCACCGACAAATTTGTCACCGCCTCCTCCGTATACATCCCCCCATTCACTGGACTCCCACTGTCCATCAAAATTCTGGATTCGGAACGAGTTCGCCGAGATCGACTCGTCGGCGACGTTGATATCACCGAAACCTGGGATAATTCTTCCATCGTTCAGCCAGCCCGTCGTGTTGAAGGTGGTATAATTGAACTCCAGATGGCCTCCCGCATTGAGCTGAAAACCATCAGGATTCGATACGGTCACAGTGAACGTCCCGTTCGAGTCCGGAATGTTGATGGTGTTGTTCGCAGTCGGGTATTTGAGGTAAAAGTTCGTCACGAAACCGTCTGTACCGAGGGTGGCGTCTCGCGCGAAGTGGATGGGAATTTCCCCCCATACCGGGCCCTCCAGTCGAGTTGTTTTACGAACTGTTAATTCGCTCGCCTTCAGAGCGTTATTTTCAATGTTGATGTCACCGAACGTGGGGAGAATTGACCCTTTTTCCAAAGCACCAACCGTAGTAATCAGAGACTGGTTCAACTCCATTTCCCCAGACGACGAGATCGATAACGGAACACTCGCCGAGACCACAAGTCGTCCATTCGCATCAGGTATTTTAATCGTACGCCATTTTGACGTAGGCTCATCCACCACCAACGAGATTTTGTGATCATTGTCCTCAGTACCGCCGAACATGAGCTGTCTGGAAATAGTTCCCCGCATGTCGATCTTATCGTTCGCGTTCCAACCGAGCTGGATGACGCCGTTGCCCACCGTGAACGTCCCGTTGAAATCTGTCCTCCCAAAGTGAACAATGTTCGGCGCCTCAAGCTTGACGGTGCCGTTCACGACGCTGAGTGCCGACAGGTCAACAGATCCCGTGGAACCCACGCTGTTCGCAATCGTCCCAGTCAGATCGCTGCCCCCAAACTCGATGGCGCCCATGATGCGAATTTTGCCACTTGCTGACACCAAACTGACATCTCCATCGCGGGACTCAATCTTGACGTCATTGACAGCTGAAACCTCCGTGTTTTCGTTGTCGTCAAATCGCAGCACCGTGTCATTTCCTCTCTTCACCACCACTTGTTCTCCACCCACTAAGCTATAAACACCGAAACTCTTCTTGTTGAACACGGAAGAGGTCGATGCATCCCCGGTCGTGTTGGCGTCGAGCAGTCTGCGTCGCCCATCCCCATCGATGCCTGACTCTAAGCCGGGATCTGGACCCAGCTGCAAGCCAACCGTCTGGGATCCCTGTGAGTCGATCTTGACGAGCGAGGGCAGATCGTTTCCACCAAAGCTCGCGTTTCCCCGAACCACCGCCTCTCCCGCGACGTCAAGCAACGCGGTTGGCACGTTTGTTCCGATACCGACATCACCGCCAGTGGGAGCGAGAGCTAATCTGTTCCCGTTCGTCACGACTTCCAGGGTACCGTCTCCCTCTGAGCGAAGTAAGCTCTTCGGAACGAACTGATCTCCTCTGTATGTGCCAAACTCGAGGACCTCATCAGCTCGAGTGGTGCCCTCGGCGTCTCCGCGGCTTCCGATGCGGACGTGCGCCTGTCGCGTGATCCCTCCAGCCGTATCCAGCCAGTCCGTGTTCTGTTCGCCGAACACCTCGAGCGCTTCGTTAACCTTCACGCTTTCCGAGGAGAGGTCCACTCGATACAGGAAACTGATGGCGAGCGTGCTGGCCCAGATAATCAGGCCACCGTGAATCACGATGAGGAAGACCATGCCAAAAAAGTGAGCCGTGAGCTGAGCGGCGCTCTTGTGCCGACGGCGGCTCCCGATCAAATCGCTTCCGCCTCCCATGAACTGTGGGAGTATACTTCCTTTTCCACTGCGAAAGTTCATACCCTTCATTCGGGGGAGGAGCGGTACCTTCAGGCCACGTTTCTGGCCCGCTGCAGCGCCGTCTCGGTTGCGTCCTGGAGGCCCCCTTCCAGGCCCCGGCGGTCCACGCCCCCCTTCGCGCCTGGGGTCTCTGTCTCGGGGTTTTCTATCTCTGTGTTCATCCCGGAGAGGCCGTGGATTCCCCCTGATCATGACGATATGAAGAAAAGAGCGTCAGAGACGGACCTTGAGTGCAGAGGCGTCTCCATCGTGTCTGACAAAATGTCCGCGCGACGCGGAGCGAGTCAGTCAGGGCAATGATGCGCGACGCCGGCGTGAGACTCACCTCGGGGAACCCTCTCCTTGAGGCCGCATGGCACTAGTCGTCACTCGGATGTACCTGCGCTTAGATTAGTTGCGGAAGCCAGTCTCGTGTCTACTACCAAAGTAATCCGATGAATCGCTCGGCGAGTACCTTGTGGTTCCTAGGACGGGCTAAAAAATCCACCGCCGTTCGGGCCGCGATTGCTTGCTTGCTAATGAAAAAATGGGTGCAAATGGGGCCGGGCCGCTCTGCCTCACGCGGGAGAAAGTCGGGAGCGGGAAAGTCGTGGAAACGGGGAGGGATTTGCGTGGCCAGCCGTTGTCAGGTGGCGCACGACTTTACACAGCGTCACGTGTTGGCTGCGTGTGGTGAGGCAGCGAACCCCGCTCCCCGCTATCTACTCAAAATTGGTTCTGTTCGGGACGCGGCCGGCCCAGGGCCCACTTTTCAAATGTTAACTTGTCGCTTGTCGAATGTGATGTGATGACTGGTCAAAATGTTGAGTCGAGTCGCCGGGGGCGAGCTATCTATGCTTCCGGTTTTCGGCAGTGCGCTCACTTCCTGCGCGGAACGACGATGACAGAGGAGGAGGTTCATGCTTCCGCCGATGCTTATATCGTGCCTGAAATAGATGAGGAAGACAGTATAGCGCGTGCGAGGATGGAAACGGAGGGTCGAATCCCTCCTTGGAGAGCTGAGATACTCGCAGCGAAGGAAGACGCGTCGCGTCAGTTCGCGCAGATGCTCGCTCGCCCTGAGGATCTCGCTCGTCTCGGTGAGCTTCGGGAGGAGGTGGCTGCGAGATTACACAAATCTGAGCTCGATCTCGCAGCGGGTCTGGATGCCGCCGCGGATGACATGCGCTTTGGACTCGAGGCTCTTCATACCGCGCGCGAGGCGGTGGTGAAGACGCGCCAGAACTTCAGCGTAATCGATTCGCTGTGCGAGGAAGAGAGTTCAGGCCTTGCCGACCACCACGACGTCATCAGGGACCTCGCGGTGATGCGAACCAACTTGGCCAAGACGGTGGCAGACGCAGAGGCTATTCTAGCGCTACCGGCACAGGCGGCCGCGGCTCTCCGACTTCTCGATGACGACGAGCGCAACCTCTTTGCGTGTTGGGAACAGCTCACTGAACTCGCGATGCGCGCGCAGCCAGCTCGAGCAGCTCTGGAAACTGCACTCAGGCGGGATGCGTACGCCAGCAGCTCAGGAGCGGGACCGCGCCCCGTCACGGAGCACTTCTCCGCTGTCGATGATGCGATGTCGCAGCTCGAAGAAACGATCTTGAGTTCGATTCGGGGCTCGGTATTTGCCGGCGAGGAAGGCTGCCGGACGCTTGTTCGAGCGCTGCGCGTAGTGGAGGAGCAGGAAACCCTTGACGCCCTGCTTTCGACGAAGGCTAGGGAACAGCGTTCCAGATTCTTCGGAGACGATTCTTCCGGCACAATCCTCGGAAAGGGATTCAAAAGGCGGGCTCTTCGTGAAGTGCGAAAGGCAATATCCGAGAAAATCACCGAGGCGATGAAAGAACTACACCCTCCTGCCGGAGAAGTGGGTGAAACTTCCTTTTTCGAAGACGTTCCCGAGACACTTCGAAATCTCGAAATACTGATGAGGGTGCTCACTGAGGCGTACGACTACGCGGTCCCGGCGTTTCCGCCGAAGTATCGCGTATTCGAAAGTGTCATTGCACCTTCGTGGCACCGGCATGTCACGGCGGTGGTCAAGAAGTTATTTCGCATGTCTCGTGATTTGTCGAACGCGGATATCATCGGAATCCTTAACTGGTATCAGAGGTACACAGAACAAATGGAAGCGCTTGGCGTGGTGGTGGAGGCCGCGCCAAGTGAACTACCTGCGACGCCATCCACGCCTCCGGCTCCGGTACCGATGATTCTGCAGACTTCACGTCGAACTGGTGCGCCGCCACCAAGGACAAAGACCGTCATCAGGCCGAGCGGCGAAGAGCAGAGCGGCTTCGGCAACGAGAGTGGCGATGACTCACCGTCGATGATGTCACTCGATGCTTTTCTCGCCACTGCTCCTAAAGCGCAGGCTGCCAACGTCGCAGAGAAAGACAAGCAACAACTTCGTACTGTTTGCGTCCACATCGATGAAGATGTGGTCACGCCTTTGCAGACGAGACCCGGCAATTTGGGACCGGGTGACGAAACTACCGAGTTCGACGAAGAATCCGACACGGACGAAATGATCACGTACCCGGAAGAGCTAAACAAGCTGGTCGGCGTGTACACGTCACGAATGGCCCAGACAGTTCAAATATGGTCGTCCAATATACAGAAGATGGCAGCCACGCAACCGTTAAGAGAGGCTGAAGATGGAACTTTGTGGACGGCTAGCGACGTGGAGTTCTTTCGGCTGTTAAACGAGCAACTTGAGGTGGCTTTGTCAGGAGGAAAGCAGTGCGTCTCAGCCGCTGCGAGCGTGATGTCCTCATCGCTGTTAGAATTCGCCTCTCAGCAGCGTAAGAGGTTAGGAGGCGAGGCTGCAGTTGCTGCTTCATCGTCCATGATGTCATCACCGTCGCAATTCAGACGGGTCCGAGTCGCAAAGGTGGAGAAAGACAGCGACGAGCAGTCTGCTTTCGCGGCAGCTAGGGTGGTGGATTACAACGTGCTCCTTGCCGGGGTAAATGACGCAAACAGGTGTCACGCTTTGGCAACAGAGGTGGAGTCGCTTCTCATCGACGCGCTTGGCTCTTCGGATGCTTTAGAAAAGCTTGCGCTCAAAGGAAACAGCAACCATGGTGTTGTTGAAAAGTGCGGGAACATCATGCAGCCAGCACTTGACGCGTTTCTCAGGAATGCCGAACACAGTGCCTCTGCCGCTGCTGCCACAGTCATCTGCGATCCGAGTGTCGTCGACTTGTTCGGGCACCTTTTTCTTGTAGATAAAGCGGGAGGAGGTGATTGGATTCAGGGCGAGGTGACCGAGACACTCGCGGCTACGATAGCCGACTATCTCGAGGATGTGCAGCAGTACGTTGCGCGGGAACACGCATGCAAAGTGATTGAAGCCGTGCTCTCCCGCGTCATCAACTTTACGATCGAGGCGTGCTTGCGGCAACTCACCTTAATTCGACCAGGGACGGTGGAACGCATGGAAGCAGATGAAAATGCTCTGCGTGAATGCTTCGAGGACCACGTTGAGGAAAGTGTTTTGGAATCAGCACTCCAACGCTTCTCGGCGATACGCGACCTGGCGTCGGCTGACGACGCTGAATCTTTTGTCCTGGCGTACGGACTTTTGGTGCGGTCCGCACCCGAACTGGGGCTAGAACCCGCGGAGCGCCTGTTGGCAGCACACGAAGATATTCCCCGCGCGGCACAGCGTGAAGTGCTCGACCAGTGTCGAGAACTCATTCGTTCAGTCACCGTCTCTACTAGCGCCCGATAGATTTAGCAATTTGTTAGAGCAAATATCATAGACACCGCAAAGTTTGCCTTGCACGCAGCTGCGTGCTGGTTGCTCTCAGCTGAAAATGCAGAAACGTGCCGAGCATGCTCAGCGATTTTAAACTCGAGTCTCGAGAGATGCACATAACCTTAAGAACTAAAAAATCAAACACGAAAAGCGTCTAGCGGAAACGAAGAAGCGGTCCTCCTCATTGATGCGGACAAGCGCTTAGTGACGAAGCGCGTGGGAAAGCAAGTGTTCCATCTGCAGTATAGATAGGTTTCTATCGCTGGAGAGTCCGTGACTAGCCCTCGTTTCTCTTGCGGGGTGTTCTCGCCCCTGTGAATAAGCCAGACTTCCAACTTCTCGTTTGAGAACAAATGGAGTTCGCGTTCGACGTCGGGGGAAACCACGACAGAACCTACCGCTCGCTTCTGGAGAGAAAGCTTGATGAGGTCGGACATACCCCTGGCCTCAGCTATAATGGTCTTACGGGAAGTACGGTGAATAGATACTCTGCTCTAAAGAAGGTCACCAGGATGGACTCGGCTGACAAAGGTCTGATGAGGCACGACCCGACGCATTTCACTTCCGCAATCGCTCAAAGTAAAAAAGAAACTCGAAGCGTTAGAGACCAACTTGCAAAGGTGGAAAAACGTGCATTACTAGCTGAAGAACGTGCTAAGGACGCGTCTGCCATGGAAAGAAGAACACGAGCTGCTCTTGACGCGAGAGACAAGCAAGTGTCTAGCATGCGTTTGCGGGTGCGTAGCGTGAACTGAGCGGAAAAAGCCGGCGAGTCACAACATTTCCAATCCCCCACGCTGCCCTCGGAAACGTGCTAAACCAAACCTCCAAAACTCTTTTCCGCGTCCACAGCTGGACAAGATGTCCTCAGATATGCAGGCTTCAGAAGGTAAAAGGACGGAGATGCAAGCGTATGTCGCCAAGCTCGAAAGAAAGTTAGCTTCAGCTGGTGCGAAACGAGGCGCCTTAGCGGTCCGAAAGGCATCGCCGAGCACAAAGGTTGAGAAGGAGTCTTTCCTTGATGCTATTGCCGAGCTTCAAGGTGAGAATGCGAAATTGCATCAGGCGCTCGAGGAAGTCGAGGAAGCCCTCGATGTTGAGGCCAAGCGTTTGGATTTGGCAGACGGTGGAGCTTTGCTCGAGTCCCTGAGGACGCGACGACTGTTGGAGACTGCGGAGCTCGCACTCAAGGTACGAAAAGAGCCCTAAAGATACGAAGTGTCTTCGAGTGGCGCAACGCAATCACGGAGCGAATGAAATTGACGAGACACGACCGAACGCCGATCCCATCATGCTCACAGAGAGAAGCCATGAACCGCCAAAACATGGAGACGAAACTGAAGAAAGCTGTGATTCGCGCACAAGTGGCAGAAGATGAACGTAAAGATCGAGACAGGGCTGAGGCTTCACTGCTGGTAAGAAGCCCAAAATTGCGGCCCTGCGTTTGAATTATTGCGCGTTCAACCAGTATCTAACAAGCTCTTTCGTGAAATCTTACTCTAGGCGCGATGCGAAACTCAAGAAAGAGACAATCAGGCACTCCTGGACTACATTGAAGAGATGTCAACAGGCCAATTAAGTCCCATGTCTTCAAAACGCATGTCTATCCGGATGCATGCGAACATCAACAACATCAAAGTAAGTCAGAGACGCTCTTGCTTGGATATTCAAAAGAATATTACCTTCCTTGAACAAGTATACTAACTTCTGTACTGGTGCTTCTGCAGGAAAACTTAAATGATTCAAACATGGTTGATGGCGCTCGACCTATCTCTGATACTCCAGTCAGCGCGAAAGATTCACAATCCTTCAATTCAGGTGAGAAACGAATCTGCAATCGGCAGCGCTGAGAAAGCTTTCGATTAATCATTTTACTCAACATCTGTTCTTCGCAGGGGCCCGATCATCGAGCAAGCAAAGGCTTAGCTCATCTCGAAGCCAATCTTCTGCCAGGGGCGGACAGGCATTGCGCGCGCTTGCCCGTTCCCTAGATGTTGCCGATGAGATATCATCCGATGATGAGCCATCTACCAGTGTTTCTCCGCGGTACGTATCTTTGAAAACTAAAAACTCACTCCTCAAACAAGTACTAAACATCTTCTCTTCTTTTCGCAGACGGCCTTTCCCAAAGGCGCCATCAAGTCCCGAGAGGCGGGTAAGCCAGGACGCTCTTCGAAGCCGGCTTGACCGCATTACACACCTGAAAAAGCAGCTTGGACGTGCCAAGCAATTATGATGGCTCTGCTCGGAAATAGATAGAGTAAATTTGTTAAATTATTCCAATATCCTTGTTCCCGCATGATTAATTCAAACTTAGACATGGCATACTCGGTTAGGGGTAGGCCTTATTCAGTGCGCATCAATGATTGGGAGTTTTTGTTTGAATTTTGTTCGTTGAGGAACTTGTTCGTTCGTTTTTTGTTTTTGTTTGTTTTTTGGTGGTTGTCTCTCGCAAGCTTTTACTTTACTTTCGTATGTCTCATTACATGTACATGTATTTGTCTAAACTCCCCCACCCGCCCCCGGTTGAATTACTTGAAGCTGGCATTCTCGCATCCTGGGCAATTATGCAAGCGTTCGTGTATGTACGCGTCGCAAGGAAAACAGAACACTTGCTGGCACTTTCCGCACACGGATGGGGCCTGATCATCGTTGTCATGCCCCTGACTTGCCCTGATATCAATTTTTCTTCGGCAGGCGAAACAGTTCTCAGCTATCCTGCCTCCTTCCTCTACATCTTTGAATGGTGCTACTGGAAACAGATGGTGATACGAGCGAGCTAAATGCGGCGAAGAAACAAGTGTCAAAGAGCACACGGTGCATTGCGATGGAAGCTCTTCAACTCTTGAAGAACATCGTGGGCAGACATATTCACCTCCTCTACCAGAGAAGAAGGCACCTTGTTCGAGCGCTCGTTTTTTAGGAAATCCCATGTGTACGAGACTTGCCTTGGTCGCTTCTTCATTCAGAGGCGGTGGTGGAGCGTGCCCCAACAGAAGTTCTTCGAGGTGGTGTTGCGACGTGGAGACACCAAACATCCCACCAGTTTCCTCGCTCATGCGTCGACACACGTGCATCTCAGCAGCGACAGAAACGACACTCACCCTAACTTTCGCGCTCTTTGCAGCAGCAATGGCGGTGTGTACGTTTCCTGGGTCGCACGTTGACAGACCAGACACTACGAAGAGCACTTCTCGAGAACCGTAGAGTGGAAGTTGCGCGAGCGAGATGTTTGCCAGCTCGAGCGAATTTTGGATCGACATGTCACCTGCGGCATCCAGGTTTTCTTTTAGCGCAGCGATGTGCGTCTCTGGGTTGCCGCTCAGCTCAGTGAGGCGCTCCGCTATACCATTGCGCGTGACCACGAGGCCGAGCTGACTGAGCGGGTTTTGACTGAAGTATTCTCGAAAAAACTTGTACATCAGAGCAGAGATCACTGCCAGGCGTGACGGCCGCATGTCTTCCTCGTTAACCGCATGCGAAAGATCGAGAACTACGTATAGGAAGCGGATCATGCCTTTGCAAACGTGAGAGTTTGCAACCACCTGCGCGATCTCTAAACGCCGCTTCTGGCGGTACCCTTTTTCTCCCGTCGTCATCCTCAAGCGCCCACTCTCATCTTCCTCGAGATCCTCCCACGTGTTTTCGTCTTGATAATGCTTTTCCCAAGCGCGTAGGGATCTTGCCTGCTCCTCCGCGGCAAGATCGTCGTCATCAGGCTCGTACATCGGATTAGCGTGCCACCCGCGCCCCCGGCGCGCGTGAACACTGCGTTCAAGAGCCGAGGAAAGTTTTCTTTTTATGTTCGCTCGCGAGCGAAAAACAGAGACCAGAAGAAGTCCAGCCGGCAGGCAGCATCATCATGCAGTCATGGAAGTTTGATTTTTCAGTACGCACGTAACAGGTAGGTCTCTCGCAATTTTCTTTTGTGTTGCGAATTCAAGGTTTTTCCTTTTCGTATTTTTGGGCTCGTTCGCATCCAAAAGCTGAAGACTCAGTTCGACCCGCGACGCCCTCCGCTCCTCACATCTTGCGACGAGTCGACGTCGGCCTTCCGCGTCTTCGTCATGAGCAGCGTGGTCCTAAGAGTAAAAGTCGCCGTTCTTGGGCCCAGTGCAGTCGGGAAAACTGCACTCACGCAGCAGTTCCAGCGCAAATTTTTCCCGAAGGAATACAAAACCACTTCCGGATTGCATCTGGACGTCGTGCCTGTGCCCATCGAGGGTACCAAGGCGACTGTGGAGCTTTACTTGTGTGACATTTCGGGGCATGGAATGTTCCGCGACATCGTCCCGCGGCTACTGGAAGACGTGAGCTTGTTCATTCTCGTGTACGACCAGTGCAGCAGGGATAGCTTCGAGGCGTGCGACGCATACCTGCGGCAGTTGCAGTCTTCGAACACGGGTCGAAAAGTTCGAGGGAGTCTCGTCGGGAACTTTTCCGACGAGGCTCAAAAGGAAGTCAGCGTTGAGGAGGCGAGAGCATGGGCAGACGCGAGGGGCTTGGCGTTCTTTGAAACTTCCGCGCTGCCGCCTGGTACCAAAGCTGAGGCGCCGTTTCGGTGGTGCGCCGAAAGTTTCCACAAATCGTACGAGTCGCGACTACAGGAAATCGCAAGGGCGAGTTCATAACGCGGATTATAGCCGGAGATGAATTAGTTCAGTCATTTGACGTCTTCTCGTGTTGTGGCAAGGCGTCTTTAATAGGGAAATACAAATACAGCGTTGTCAAATGCATCCATCGCACGAAAGAGGTGATGGAGACGATGAACGTTGTGTATGACATTCGTCTCGACTAATACATCCTCACCCTACGCGCGCTGCGAGGTCTCCTGCGCAAGCCCAGATCTCAGCGCGCGAACGACTCGTTGCTCTTGATCAGAAAGATCGGCCAGTCCCTCGACAGCCAACATGCCTCTGAGCTCATGTCTGTGGTAAGTCAGGCACCTAATGTTTGGATGGAAGTACTCCGTCATCTCTGCGTCGCTTTCTGAGTCGAGAATTTGGCTCAGCTCAGTAGACACGGACTGTTTGCTGCGGCGCAGGCGAAGAAAGCAAGGCGGGATCAACCCGGTGCAGTGCGCGCAGGGAGTCGCGAAGTTCACTTCACTACTGACGGCGGTCCATGTGACTCGCGCGCGGTCGTCCGTGCCACGTGATTGAGATGCGCCGGGAGTGACCCCTTGTTCTCTATAACGTTCGCGCTGCAGATCTGCAAGTCGTTCCTGGGACGCTGCGACGCCGGCTTCAGCTAATCTCGCTTGCCGCCGAACGTCCGCGAGCTGTTCCTCGCGGCGCCGCCCACTGTCCTGAAGGCGGCGGAGCAAATCGTTTGTAGACCTCAGGGTGTTTACCATATCCTCCATAGAATCTTCCAGGTCGGACCCATCCGCGGGAACGCCCGTTCCTACTCCTGTGGGCTCCTGCGCTTGATTCGAGCGCACATCTGCACCGATACGCGTCACTCGCCGCCCGTGTGCCTCGAGAAACCGCTGCATGGCATTCACGTTTGCCGCGCCTGAAACCCGGATGCTGCTGATCCCCGATCCGCGACTAAACACATGCGCGAGCGCCGCAGTCGCTGCGGCCACGCCACTCATGGCTCCACCTCCGGGAGACCCTGGAAAAGACGTCGGAGGGCGACGAGCAGCAGTGGCTCGTTTGGCCGCCTTGTCGCGTACCTCGCGCGCGCGTTCCCGGCGAGCTTCGACGTCTTCAGGCGGAAGATACGGCAGCACGTAGTGATCCAGTAACCCTTGGGCCATGACGCAGGGCGTGAGCGCCAACGAGATCGGTAACGAAAGCCGATGCCGACAGATCGGACACTGACTCGACTGCGTCGTCAACCAGTGCGACACGCACTCGTGGCAGAAAACGTGTCCACAGCCATTGACAGCGTACGGGTTTATGAAGATGTCGGTGCAAATCACGCAACGTAACTCGTCGTCGAGCCACTGCGGTAGTCCAGCGCTCGCCACCGTCGTCGGATCCATCGGAACGATGGAGTCTCCGCCTTCGAAGCGCTGGAGCAGGGTGTTGCGTAGAGCGAAACCGGTGCTCCAAGGCATGGTAGACCCGCTTGCATCGTGTTCCTCGAAAAGTTCATGAAGCCACGGGAGCGCTACATTAGTTTCCCGGGCGGAACCACTTTCGACAGACGGATCGTTCTGGGAGGTCGAGTGTGAAGGAGTCCTCCACGCTCTCCAATGCTCGCGAGACAAAGGTCGACGCTCCGCGGCGCAACCAGTGATAAGCGGAAGCACCAGCTCAAAATCGTGACCGTCGGCGTCGACGACGCGTTTGGATTGCGACGATGAAGACGGTGACGGAGAAGGGCGTGACAGAATGACGGAAGCTTTCGTAGCCAAAGTACCTTCTGAACCGTTCGTCTCTGCAGAGAGAGCCTTCGACACCACATACTCGCCCTCAGGAGAGAACGCGTGTCCGCACAAGTTAAGTTCCAGGAGTGAGGTGTTGACCAAGAACTTCTTGTCCATTTCATCCTTCTCTTCCTTTTCGTCCTGAGCGCGTTTCTGCGCCTTGGGAAGGAGTGCGTTCGCGAAAGCTTCAGCCACCGAATCGTCCATTCCGGGATTATCAGAGATGTCAAGCACGGCGAGCGAGGCGTTGAAATACCATGTCCCGGTCTGCACGTTATTATCGGGGCCGAGAAGTCTCGCGATCGAGCGACAACCTTCAGACTCGAGGCAGTTACCAGAGAGGTTAAGCGTCCTGAGACCTGAAGGAAAGCATCGGTCACCGTTGTCGTTTAAGACCGACCGCAGCGCTCCAACGAGCGCGCCTGCACCCTTCGGCCCGATTCCGCAACCCGACAGATCCAGCGTGGTGAGCGTGGTGTTGAACATCGTCGTGAATTGCCGCGTGCGCGAGCCGTTCGCGCAGGGTTTGGGCTGAAGAGTCGTCGCGATGGCAGCACACCCTTGGTCGCCGATGCGCGGATTATCAGCCAGACACAGACCGAGTAAACTTTGGTTGTACATCCATACGCCATCCGTTTTTTGCCTGGGAGCGAGGGCGCTTTCCGCGAGAGCGGCGCAGCCTTCGGGTCCCACGTCACAACCGCGACCGTCGATTTCGCTGACGGACGCGGCGAATATGCAGTCGTTCAGCGTGAATCCCGTCGTCGTCTTTTCTGGCCCAGACTTTTTGTGCGCGGCGACGCCCACGATTTCTTTGCCCGTGTCGCCTGCATCGTCCCAGCCCAACTGAGATAACGGCCAAAGTGCGAGCGCCGCGGCTTCCGCGACCAGGTCCCCGCGCTTGAACTTCGCGCTCTTGTCGCGCTGTTCCTTCTCGAGGAAAAACTCCGAGTTCCACACAGCGTGCGCATCGAGAAGTTTCAAGGAGAAAGTCACGACACCCGCCGGAGACAAGTGAAGCTGGAGCGCATCTCGACACGCTCGCCTTATGAACTCCGCCGTGGATGCATCAGAATCTAAACCCTTTGTGGGGGAAATGCACGCGTACTCTTGCGTCGCCTGCGTCATTACAGTCATGTCCGCGTCGCTCACCGCGTTCGGCGAAGCGACACCGCTCCTCGAAAGCGCTTCGCGAGTATTCAAAAACAGCTTTCCATGGTCGGTGATGATACCCTGCAGGACATTTTCGTCGCTCACGCTCAAGGGGATCACGCTTTCTCCAAGGGCTGTGCCCACTTCGCTCAGCGCTTGGCTCAAAAATTCCACAGAGCGTGACTCCATCTTCAACGCCACACGGCGAGTAGTCACCCAGTCGCGGCGCGAAAGCTTCGCGACTGGCCTTCCAGCAGAGCGGTATCCCTCCGGCGCCAAGCCCATGTCCGCGGCAAGATCTAAGGCGATCCGCGGTGTCGCAGCGTTCGCGGGTGGTGGTGGTATGGCATCCGATGCGCGTGCACCGGGCGCCGTCTCTGGCAGTCCAGAGCCGTCGCCGACCCTCGCGCGTTTCGAAGGGGGCGCCGCGTCCCGCGCATCCGCCGTCGGCGTCGCGTTCGCGGCTGCTTCCGCATCCGAGCACGCCTGCACCGCGGCTCTCCATTGCTCCACGTTTTTAGGGCATCTATATATGAACCGAAAAGAATTTTTAAGCGTCTTGTTGTCTCTGAGAACATTCGTGGGCCCGCCGAAAGCGATGACGTCGCCATCCTTCAGCGGAACGGGACCCGTGGGAATGAGGTTTCCATTCAAGTAGGTCCCGTTCAGCGTGTTCTTGTCCATGACGTAATGGACGCCCTCGGTGTCGCAATAGATTTCCGCGTGCTGACGCGACAGTAGACTCGGGACGAGCTTGCAGTCGAGCATCACGTCGTTCTTGTATGCGTGACGACCGACTGTCAGCGCACTCAACGACCCAGGCTCAGGCAACGAGATCTCGTCAGGGAGTGACGATGTCGCTGGCACGTCCGTCGACAGACGCTGGAGCTTGGCGTACGCCGGCGAAGTCGAGGCGATTCCAGAGCCCGGCCCTGAGGAGCGCGACGCTGTCGACCCTGGTACATATGCGTCTGCACATGGAGGCGGCATGGAGCCAGCTGCCTGCGAGGTCGTCGTCGGTTCGTTGCCCAGATCTGAAGAAATCCCGGCACGCCCTCCCCTGCTCCGTCTGCCACGGACGTCACTTTCGCGCGCACCGTCCGCCGCTTCACCGTTATTTCTGGCGGTCTCTGCGGACCGCTTTCGTCCGCCCATGCCGACCAGTGGTGACCCTGACCAGATGGCGACCCAACCAATGGGCGACTGCGAGATTTTCGAACGACATTTGGCGTTAGTCGGTTCATAGCAGTTAAGGCCCAGGTGCCAACATTTATTTCCAGGCGCGAACGCGCATTTCACGTACGTACCTATAGCTATACAACCTATCGCGTCTAATACGCACTACGAAATTACGTCTATGTGCTGAGCACGTATTCTCCCCGGCTCAGGCGGCACGTCTATCATTTCGCGCTCCCCGCCCCCTCGGTCTTCCAGGTCCGCGACGACCGCGTCGACGTCCTCATCCAGCGCCGCGTATCGCGACGATTGGTTTTTCCGTTCCGGCGGCAGAGGGTCACCCGCCGCTAAGAACACCACGAGTCCCGCGGAAACGACAAAGAAGGACGCGAAGAACGCGAGCACCGCGCGTATATCGCCGAAACCTCCGAAGAACAAGACGCGCGCGACGAACGCCCACACATCGCTGCTGAGCATGCCGACGTTGAACGCCGCCGCGCCGCACCGTCGGAGCACTTCCGGGACGAGCGAGTACATGGCGAAGAGCGACGCGGCGAACGTCGCTAGCTCGGCGATACCCGCGGCACCTGCCGTGGCATTGAGCCGCGCGAGGCTATCGAGCTCTAATGCGAGACATTGTATGCCGCTGAAGACGGCGCCGAACCCGCCGACGTGCGCGAGCACCTCCACCGCAGACGCGCCGTCTAGAAGCGCCGCTTCCTGAAGCACGTTGGACGACGCGTACCCGAACGCGGCAAGGAGAACGATGAAATCCCCCAACGCGGGGTTCGACCCCGCGTCGTTCGCTCCGCGCACGTACGCATCCGTCAGGACGAGGATCGCGAGACCCATCACGGAGGTGGCTCCGCCCAAGACGTGTCTTTGCGAGTACACGCCGCCGAGCGCCGCGCGAGACAGCGCCATCGAAAACGGGATGGCCGCGCAGTCCAACAGGGTGACACTCGTCAGGGAGGTGTACTGAAACGCCTTCACGATCAGATAGTTCGCCTGCGTGTCGATGAGCGCCAGCGCCGCGTAGCGCGTCGTCGAACGGGTCACCGGCGTGTCCTCCCGACTTCGCCACGGGTCGGCGGAAGATCTCCCCCCCGCCCCGGTCGAACCGTCGTCGATCTCACCGGACGTGGCAGCCGAAGCGAACGCCTCGGCGCGCGCGCGTCTGTCGCGGTCGCGCGTGCGGGCTCGCCACTCGGATGGCACGTAGAACGTCGCGAGGAGGACGTATATGAAGAAGGACTGCCACGCGGGAAGGTTCGCGCCGCGCTCGACGAGCGCGGTGCTCGCCACCGCCGACGAAGCGGAGAGCAACGCCGTGACCTGCGCGAGGGCGAAACCCTGCGTCCACCTCGCGTCTGGAAGTCCCGAAGGGAACACCACCCCGAACAGTCCCATCACGAGGACGTTCGCGCCTGAGTCGCCCGCCCACGCGCGCGAGGGCGAGCGCGCGGCCTCCTGACTGGTCGCGCCTCCAATGTGGTCTGCAGCTATTATGCCGGCGACGAACACTTTTCTTGAGAGAAAGCCAGAAACTGCCGGGTCGCCCAACATGCACAGCCTGGAGCTGTGAAGACCGTTAGCGCCGAATCCGACCTGGCCGAGTGAGTGGTGGAAAGGATGGTCGATTTTCGAAAGGTGCCATAGCAGCGCGCGCGAGGCGCGCACGTCGTGCGACCTTCGACCAGGCGCGCGTCGTATACTTCGTTGGTCGGGGTGAGCTCCCGCGGAGGGCGGGAGGGGGATCAGGCGCCTCGGAGA